>Ga0247611_10000410_pt1 | contig 87922 bp, 91 predicted proteins | sample 177DNAGHGhighgp2_FD_192422 | JGI IMG/M metagenome (GOLD analysis project Ga0247611, IMG submission 192422) | Sheep rumen microbial communities from Palmerston North, Manawatu-Wanganui, New Zealand - 1770 DNA GHGhigh gp2 | ecosystem: Host-associated > Mammals > Digestive system > Stomach > Rumen...
TTCTTGAGAAGAACGTAGGAGTTGGTTCAAAGATCATCATGAGTCTTGCAGGTGACATCATCCCATTCCTATATAAGGTTACACAAACTGGTGGTGACATTCCAATGCCAGAGAACTATACAATTGATGGGATCCACCTGATGGCAAACCTCAGTGAAGAGGAGATTGCAAGAAAGTCATTCACAAGTTCTGCAGGTGTTCTGAATATCCCAAACATTGGTGGAGAACTTGCAAATAAGATATTTGATTACTATCTTGAATCTTGTACACTTGACGCTGAATTCTTTGGTGAGGACGTCAACCAAATATTGCCAACAAACATTCTGGAGTGCAAGCCTGAGGAAATATTCTTTGCTGTTAAGAACACTTCTAAATCAGGCGCTGAAGGGAATGCTCGTAAGGTTATGAAATCCTTTAAGGAAGTACTTGACTCGCTGACATTGAAGGATATCATCAAATCATTCAACTTCAAACTTTGTGGTGACAAGCTATCGCAGGAGATTGCAAACTATCTGCTTGGTCTTGATTATGACTTCTCAAGTAAGGCATCTGAAGGATATGCATGGGCACTTGATAAGGATTCCGACAATATGAAAAAGTTGATTGACCTGCTTGCTAAATTCGGTAAGACAATTGATGACTACAAGGAACATGCTATTGCAGAATCAAACAAATCATCTGAACAGATTCCCGTGATTCTTACAGGAAATCCCAACAACTACAAGTCAAAGGGCGAGTTCATGCAGCACCACCCTGAATATAGATTGACAGGATCTTGGAAAGAAGTAAAGATTGTTTTCACTAATAATCTTGAGAGCAACACTGGGAAAATGAAGAAGGCTCGTGCTAATAACATTGAAATTAGATTGTATTAATTATATTAAAAATTTTATTATTATGCTAGAAGAAAAACCTAACTCAACAATAAATGAATACATATCACATTGGATGTCTGTGTTCGCAACATTAATTGTATGCTTAATAGTATTTCCAATAGCGCTCACTGGAGTTGTCATTATATATGTTGGAAAAATGCTCATTATATTTGGGCTGTTGTTGACATTTGACTTTAATGGTATAGAAGAATTCATAAAAAGTATATGGAATATTAATAATATAAAATCAGATAAAGAATTATGAAAGATGATTTATATGTTGTAAAGACTCGTTATGAATATCGTGGTGATGAAGATATAGAATGGACAAAGTGGTTCACTCTTACTACTGAATATATGACAAAGAGCGAAGCAGAAGAATATATCAAGAACACCAAGAAGTTATATAATGATATTGATAAACGTACACATCTTAAACATGATTATATGGCAGTCCCTGTTTCTGAATATGAAAAAGAAATGGCAGAAATTGATAAGATGATAAAGGCTGCACATGAACGTGATGAAAAGTATTTTGCATCTGAAGAATGGAAAGAACTAAAGCATAAGAAGTATGTTGCTCGTAAGGAACGCAAACAGCATCAAGAAGAATATAAGAAAATGATGGAGGAATTGAATTAATAATTATTAACAATAAATGTTCCTGTCAGATTTTGTTAAAGTTTGTTAAAGCTTTTAATTTTGATAGGAACATTTCTATATTATAAATATAAAAATTATAAATTATAAAACTTCAAATAAAACATTAAAGATTATGACACTTGAAAATGAAATTTGGGTTCCTCTTTGTGAAAAGTATACAACTTGTTCGTGCAATGATTATAGAACAATTGATACATATCATATCAAACCCATCTATGAGATCTCAAATCATGGAAGAATCCGTAATAAGAATACTAAGAAGATTATTTCTATTCAAGAGGGCGGAAAAGTAACATTGAGTGTTGTTAAGAATTATGATTGGGGTAAATATGAGAACCGTTATGGTATGCGAGTTGCAAGACTTTGGCATCTTACATTCAAGGGTCCTCTTGAACATAATCAAAGAGTAAAATTTGTTTATTATTTAGATACAGAAGTCTGTTAAAATATTTTAAGATTATGGCTAAATCATCAAGAACTATGAAATTCAATCTTCCTGTGGATGATGAACTTGAAATCAATAAGTATGCTCGTGCTGCAGCTTGCTCAATATTTCTTGAGGCTGACTTTTATAACATACTTAAGTTAAGTCATGATGTAGAGATCATAGATAAGATCTTACGAAGACTGAACTCAATTGTTACTCATGATAAATTTGTATTTGAATATCTTGATGATAACATTGAGAACTCTATTGAGAAACTTAGGTTGTTCAATCCAACATTTAGAATGATTGATGAAGAATATCTTGAACAGTTTCTTGATGAACATGACTATAAGGATGCTGACGATGACAAATTCTATAAGATTGGATATGAATGTTCTGATGATTATATTCTTGTTGATATGCCTAAGTGGACAATATTAGTTAGAAATATTCTAAATACTCATTAAAGTTCATAGAATGACATCTACAAAACTTAAAAATCGTCAACATATAATTTATAATAAAGCAGACAAAAGTTTAATAGAAGCAATCTCATGAACATCTATGGCTATTTTACAATATAACATATATTAATAAATTTTAACAAATGAATATTCAAACTTTACATAAAATTGAAGAATCTATATATACCATCATTATGAACGGTAAGCATCTTGCAGATAATGATTATATGAAGATGCTGTATTATAAAATATTTGGTACAATGCCAAGTGAGATTAGATTCTTTGATAAGGAACGTGTCATTGATTGGTATCAGAAACAGAATGAAGATTTTGAACCATTCAGAAACGAACTTAATAAAAAACAACTACATGATGAATTAATTAATAAATACAACGCATATTATACTTGTGTAAACTATAATGATACATATGTGTTGTATGAGAAGAACATAATCTGTATGGTTCAACAAAAGGTTGTTGCTGTATATGGAAGGGATGATGCTGTTGACAACTTTGTTAAGGAAATTCAAAATATAATGGATTCTGTTAAAGAAAATGAAGGTGTTGCAGAGGTAGGAATTCTTACATCACTTGGCAATGGTTACTATGTTGACTATCATGAGATCCCTAAGAAGACATATGATATTGATAAGATATATAATGATGATCTGCCTGCTGAGGAAATTGATAAGTTCGTTGAGAGTGATGAGACTGGACTATTGTTGTTTTATGGAGAGCCTGGGACTGGTAAGACATCATATATAAGACATCTTATCGGTAAGCATCAGGACACTGATTTCATTGTTCTTGACTCTAACATATTATGTGACATCACATCTAATGCTCTGCTTAAAGAATTCATCGATAATGAAGATGCTGTATGGATTCTTGAGGACTGTGAAAAACTGCTTGTGTCACGTGATGACATGCCAAATCCTATTATGAGCGCATTCCTGAATATGTCTGATGGTATTCTTGCATCTATCATTAAATGTAAGTTCATATGTACATTCAATACAAATATTGAAAATGTTGATAAGGCATTGCTTCGTAAGGGAAGAATGAAACTTAAATATGAATTTAAGAAACTCGCAAAGGAGAAGGCACAACAAATATGTAAAGATGTCACTGATGACATCACCATAGCTGACCTATTCTATATGAATAAGGAGAACGATTTTAGTAAGAAGAATAGAAAGAAGATTGGTTTTTGAGTTGATTTTTGATTGTCATAGTTTTGATGTTTTGTTAGTGATGAGAGGTTGTTGTGAAACAACTTCTCATTTTATTAAAATATTTTTATTTATATATAAATCATATTTTAAACATTATTATGTTAACATTATCTGAAAAAATACTTCTTGAAAATAAATCATTTGATTACATTTTTGAAGCAATAGGCGGTGAAGAATTAAAGAAAAAACTAAAGGTTGAAAAGATATCTACTAAAGACGTTGATGATTTACTCATGTCTGACGAATTTGGTGGAGGAAAACAGTTTAACGCTGAAATATCAATGGATGAACAATTCCTATTTAGAGAAGTAGATCATTATGTATTTAAATATAATGACGACATATTAGGAGTTATTGGATTAGGTAATTTTAGTAAAGCATTAAATAAGTTTTATAGTAATAAATCTAATCATAGATTATGTATTTATGAGGTTATCTTTGAAATTCCTCTTGCATTTATGAATAACATAGAACTTAAAGGAAGATATAACCCTATAAAAGAATTACATTCAGATAAAGAACCAAGTAGAGAAGATATGAAAGAACTTAAAAAACTTGTTGACAATTCTTTATATGTTTGTGAACTACAGATTAGAAAAGAAATAGCTGTAAAGAATGATATTGGTGCTATTGCTCCATTAATGTTGATATTTGATTGGGTAAAAAATTATTCAAATGATAAGTTCATATTGACAGGTGGTAAAGATGCTAGAACTACAAAGATGTATGCAAAGATAGGTAAGTTCTGGAATATTGATGCAGCAAATGATGAGACATCAAAAAAGGTAAGAAAGTATATTGATACTGTATATGAAGATAAACATCTTAAAGATACAAAAGAACTTATACATGATACCTTAAAAGAGGCTATATGTATCTTAAAGAAATAAAATATTTAAAATATATAATAACAAAAAATCCAGAGCTTAAGCTCTGGATTTTTTTATAGTTTTGGGATATTCACAGTCGGCATCTTCGGCATATTCACAGTAGGCATCTTCGGAGTCATATTACTATTATTCATCATCTTAGATGGATTCATACTTGACCTCATGCTCTCATATTCTTCTTGCTGCTTCTTGTTTTCCTCTTCTTGCTGTTTAGCAATCAGATTCATCTGTTCAAGATACATTTCATATTCATAATATGGCAATTTATCTATTTCCGAAGGCTGTATATGAAATTCCTTTGATATATAAATCTTTGTTTTTACAAGATTTTCTAAGTTTATTTTAAACAGTCCATATATAATTTTTGATGGAGAATGTTCAGCTTCTTGCTGCTGTCGTCTAATTTCTTCAATTTCTTGAACCGAACTTCTTTCTCTTTGATGAAGTTGACTTGAAAAGTGCTGAGATGTTATTTGGAAATCGAATTTGAGAAACGACCTCCTCACCGCACACAGGACAAGTAGTGGTTAGGTTTCTGTCTGGAGTAACAATAATATTACGAATTACTTCGTCAAAGAACTCAAATTGTTCTTCATCCCAGCTCTTGTACTTCATCTCCATCTCACGAATTTGACGTTTTGCGATTGTGTCGTCCTTAGAAATCTTTGGTGACATCCATGGAGCAAATCTCATGAATACTTGGTCAATCTTTCTGTTACGATTTTCATTAACACGAGCAATAAGCCAATTTCTAATATTCTGATCTTTTTCCAATGTTGGAACATAGAATGTGATTGGATCTGCGTTAACATCATATTCTGCTGGGTCAATATTCCATGTACGTGTTTCGCGGTCATACATAGGCATTACCTCTGGATCCGGTAATTCATAGCTTAATGATTGTGAAGTTAACGTGAACTTAACAGGGTTGTCACATTCAGGGCATTCCTCTTCATAGCTTACCTCACTCTCTCCACGAGCAAATGTGTACTCACGGATGAGCAATAAGAAGAAGAAACGGTCCCATGAACAAATGTTACCCCATGGACGAGGCCCTTCTGGAGTCATAATTGACAAACAGCTCTTAAGCACCTCATTAAATACGTCGTCAACGCTAAGTGGATTTTCGTCATCAATCATTGACCAGTTACGGATTGCCTCTACTGTTGCAGGACGGATTCTGAAGCTCCAGCCTTCAGGATAAAAAATAGCACGTTCTCCGAGCAAGTCAGGATTTACATCAATCCAGCCTTCACGAAAATCGTTGTTCTTATCAATACTATCTCCTACACGAGAAAGCCCTTTACGTTCAGCGAGAGTTTTGTCATCATCCTCAGCTTCCCATTTTCTTCCTGTAGCAGGATTATGCATAAGTTGTGTTCCAAGATATTGAGTCGCCTCATTTGCAGGCTTTTCCTCAATGATCTGTTGTTGCTCTGATGCAGCAGCTTCTTCAGCAAGAATTGCATCTAATTTTTCTTTATCAGTCATAATCTTAAATAATTTATAAATTATATTTATTATTTGTTCTTATCTTATATTAAATAATTATGGTTGTGGATCAGGCAGTGGAGCCATTGATTCGTGGTCACCTTTATGATTTGGTTCATCACCTGAGCCTGCCCACCAATGAGTACCAGCATTTTCAGGTAATTGAGAAACCTTATTCTCTATTGCTGAATTGTTAGAAGCAATGTCAATCAGCTGTTCTACCTCTTTCTTAAAGTTAATCAAACTTGCTAATAAACGATCATCATCTTCTTCATATTCTTTGATGTCACTAGCAATAGTATTTTTAAGATTTTTAAGTGTATCAATATAATTGCTAAAATATGCCATGATATATTATTCTTTATTTATATATAAAAATATTTTTTAAAATATATTTTCATATTTTGAATATCTGATAATTACATCGTCAACTCCTCGTAAGTCAGATTTAATCTTTTTGTTCTGTAATGCAACACGAATCTTATGGTCAAAATAATCATCTGCCATCTCTGCATGATTTACTACGAATATTGATTTTTCTTTACTAATGGTTTCGTTAAGCAAATTCAGCATAATGTTACGAGTGTTGGCATCCATGTTTGAAAACAGCTCATCAAGGAACAATATATTAAAATCTACGTTTGAAATAATATTGTTAAGTACACCAAATATGATGGCAATATCAAGTGACTTACGTTGACCTGTGCTTAAATTATTATATCCTATTTCTTTATTATATCCGTCTACATATATGTGTGCCTTAAACTCTTGATCATATTTGATAGTATAATTTTGTTCAAGACGACCAATAAAGAAATTAATTGATTTGTTGATATGTGGTATGAGTGTGTCAAGCAAGTTATAACGAAGCGTCTTACTAAACAGGTCACTCATTTCGTTCCATTCTCCAATCTCTTTATCATATTCTTGAATCTGCTGTTTAAGATCTTTTAACTTTATTTCATTATCTGTAATTAATTCATCAAAGTTCTCATCAATCAGTTTCTTACCATTCTCATATATTCGTATCTGCTCATCTATGTCACGAATCTTAGTTCTTAATTCAGATAATCTATTGTTATATTCATTTATCTTTATCTGATATTCATTTTTAATGTTTGTTCGTTCTGTTTCAAGCTCATTCTTTTTATTATTATATTCTTTATATAATTGCTGATGTTCTTCAAGCTCATTCTTATAAGTGTTCACAACATCATTATCAATAGTCTGGCCGCATGTTGGACATATTCCTGACTTAAATGTTTCATAGTTCTTTCTTGCAGCCTTTCCAAGTGTAAGTTCTTGAGTGATAAGCTTTGATACCTTGCTAATTTCATCTGTGATTTCGTTTACTTTTTCATCACGTTCTTTTTCTATATTATTGAGTTCTACCTTCTTTTGCTTACCTTCTTCTATAAGCGTATTCTTATTTGATATATATTCATCAATATTGAACGTCTTTTTAATTTCTGCAATCTGTGCGGCTTTCTTTTTCTTTAATGTATCTATAGTGTTCTGTGTCTCATCATATACTGCTTGCACTCGGATACTATCATTAGTCAGCGTTTTCTTTTCTAATACTATTTGGTCATTAAATTCTGTGAACACCTTAAAGCCAAACACATCATCAAGAAACTGCTTCGTCTCTCCTGCACTCATTGATGCAAGTGAATTGAACATATTAAATGATATAAGACACATCTTTAATATAGCAATCTTTGGCACATCATAAACTTCTGCTTCAAGTATTTCTTGCGTGTCTCTCTTATTTGATGCTGATAACACAACATTATTAACTAGAACTATAAGGGGTTTATTTGTTGCACGAACTATATGTATGTTTTTATCACGAGATATCATATCAATCTCTACTTCACAGAATTTACGGTTCCATGCTATAAGCTGATTGATATTCTGCCCCTTTACATTTCCATATAATCCGTACAATAATGCTTCTGCAATTGTTGTCTTACCTGCCCCAATGGCACCTGATAACTTTATAAGCCCTTTAAGTTCATCAAAATCAAATTCTTGTGTTCCGTAAATAGATTTGAAATTCGTTATCTTAATCTTCTTAATCTGCATGTCTTATATATTCTTAATTATATATTAATATATAAATGTTGTTAAAGAATATTAAAAGTAATGATCTAATACATTTTATTTGTTTCTACACAATAAACATTTTTTCCAGATATCTTTGCGATTTGTTGTGCTTGGTAATCATTACTTTCAACAAATAAATTAAAAAAATCATATTTTTTATATATTGTTCCTTTAAATAATTCTGGTGAAATTCCTGAAGCATTTCTTTCTTCCCAACTGTTTGCTGGAAATGTTTTTAATGCATTATATAATATGTTATATTTTGCTAACCATTGTTTTGTTATTTCTTCATTTTTTTGTAATCTATATGTTATTATAGCTCCAATTGATGTTCTTGGAACAAATAATGGTTTTGCATTTTTTATATATTCAATATATTCTGTTTCATTTCTTTCATCAGGAGGATCTACACATAATACTCCATCCATATCATACATACATCTAGACATTACATGAGGATAATGCTGAAATATATTCCATTCATATAATACAGGTATTGTGAAATTGTTAGTATATTGTCTTACATCTTCTAAATATAAATCTATACTTGATTCTCCTCGTCCCTCTAAATATACACACATGTATATAAAATTTATATTTGATTTTTGTGAAAGCATTTGTTTTACATTATTCATACTTCCTCCATTATTTACGGTATCATCAATAACTAATACATTATTTGTTTCTTCATTATTTTGTTTATTAAAAAACATTAATCTTCCTCCCCCACTTGGTTTTAATCCAGCACAAAATGAATAAACATCAATAAGTGGCACATTTAAATAACTACTTATTAATGAAGCAGCTATCATACCGCTTCTTGGCACACCAATAATACAATCAATATTTCTTGGAATTTTGTATAAGTTATTTCTTATTGTATTAGATAGATCTGATAAAGAAATATATTTCATTTGTTTTTCCTTTTTATATATTTAATAATTTTGTTTTTATACACATAATTATGTTTATTGTTAAAGAAACCTATATATACTCTTGGATTATATGAATAATTAATATTCATTTTTAAAATGTTTTCAATTTCATCATCGGATATAACATTATTATTAAACATTTTTTGTAATGAAAGTATTTGATTAATTTTTGGATCATTTTTATTATTAGAATCTTTAACGACAATTGACAAGAAATTCTTACAATATTCAAATGTATGAAATGTTTCATTAAACATCGGTATGCTTAAAAATGCTGTCATATATGGATATGTATCATTATTGTTATTTAAATTATATATATTAATTACTGATGAAATTGCTACGTCATCTAAATATGCAATAATTTTTTTGTCATTTTCTATAGTAATTCCAGCATTAGGATACATATCATTATCCATAAATATAAATTTATTATTTAATATCAAATTTATAGTCTCTTTAGAAAATAACATCATTTTTCCAATTAAATGAAAATTATAAATATTTGGGGCAAAAACGGAATTTGGTAAATATAATAATTCATGTGTATAAGTAATATCTGTTATATTGTTTTCTTTAAGATATTTACATATGTTATATAATAATTGAATGTTTATATATGTTGAACAATTTACTCTTATTAAAAAATCATATTCATAATTATTAGAAGCATATTCAAATGCTTCTAATGTTTTATAATATGTATTTGAAAAATTATCGCCAGATTTTAAATAAATAACATCATTTTCTTCATATACATTTTGACTATTACCATAATAAACTTTTAATGTTATTATATCTTCAAGTTTTAATTTACGTATACTTGATAATAATGCTTCATACATATATTTTGCCTGATTTTCATACAAATCAGTATGACAACTCATCATTAATATAAGTATTTTCATATCACTTATTAAATGTAATTATGCTTGTAATATTACAGCATATTTCATTATATTTATTGTTTATTTATATGTTTTTCTATTATATTGTTAAATGTATGTTGTATATATATATTTCCTATTCGTTCTGATAAATATCCAAGTATTCTGTTTTGTGATCCATAATATTTTGTATTAATATCATCCATTGTTTTTAAATTATTTATACTTATAAAAGCATCTAATATAGTAAATATAAAATTACAATAATCATTAAATCTTTTTGTTGTCATTATAAAAACATTATGTGCATATAATATATTTTCTGTTTTTGATATGTCTTGTTCAGAATAATTAAACTTATATTTTATTAATTCCCTACATAATATATAATCTTTGTTATTATGAGAATTTGCAAATTGTATTATAACATTTGTTGGTAAATTATAACGTTCTGGAACTATGCATGTATCATCATCAATATCTAAATTTTCATTAATAATAGTATAATCAAAATGTCTATTATATTGAACAAATCCTATATAATTTTTTAATTGATAATTTTTCCAAATATAATATATACGTGACATATTAGATAATGAATATCTGATTGGTGTATACACATTTTCTTTTTCATGTATAACATCAATGGGATATTCATTTTTTAAATCATTTTCTCCACTACAAATTTTATATATATTATTGTTGGGACAATTATCAAAATCTTTATGCGCACATATAAATATATCTAAATTTTCGTTCATTATTATATTTAAATTATTTTTGAAATCAATCCATATTTAAGCGCATCTTTTGCCGTGAAATACCAATCTTCTTTTTCATTGAAATTCTTATTAAGTATTTCCTTAGTTAGTTTACTCTTTTTGAGATATATGTCAGTAATCAACTTATGAAGCCTTTTTGTTTCTTTAACATCATCTTCCATATCTTTAAGCTTACCAACTGCCCAGCTGCTTGGCTGATGAATCATAAATGTAGTATTCTTCGTTGCTATACGTTTATCTGGAGGAAATGCTAAAAGAACAAATGTTGCTGCACTCATTACCTTGCCAGAGCAAAAACATATCATATCTTCTCTGTCATCAATCATATCATATATTGCAAGAGCATCATATATGTAACCGCCTGGAGAATTCATAAGAACACGAATTGGAGGTAACAACATTTGGTCAGCCTCTATACCAAGAGCAGCAATTTTAGCTACATTGGACCTAGTTATCTCAATATCAACCACATCTATTTTTGTAAGATCTGTAACGAAGTTATGTGCCATCTGTTCATCAATGATTCCATTAATGGTTAACATACGTTCGTTAACATCAGGTATCTGTAGTTCTAATGTATTCATATTTTATATATAAAGTTTAACTTTTTATTTTTTCTTTTATGTATAAATATTTCTTATTTAAATTCTTTGGAACATTATCCTCAATATATTTTCCTATATTAGAATTAAGCCCTTGTATGTTTGTGTTGTCAAGTTCATAATCAGAATCAATTATATGAACTCTAACATTTGAATCAATATACTTGTTCTTAAGATATTTTATACGGTCAACATATTCAGCCTTATTTATATTAATAGAAGACACTACCAATTGAACATATGCATTATCATACATTGAATCGTCATCCTTAAATATGTCCTCATTAACGATACGAACAAATCGTGGAGTAATTTCGTTCTTAATCTTTTTAATTATTTTACAGTCTTCAACGACATATATGTATCTATCCTGATTTACGTCATTAAATGTAAATGAAAATGTTGCACCAACATTATGAAGATTACAAACTTTATCTTCTACAATATAATGAATATGCCCACTATATATTGGCTTTCCATGAATGCTTGCGATACGAGGACCTGGCCAACAAGTCAAGTCAGCATGACAATATATTACATCAACATCATGTTTAATGTCATATCTATAAAGCATATCATCAAAGTGGTCAGGATTCTCTGTCCAATACCAAGGTAAGAATAATGCTCCATCCTCAAAAACAGGATCATTCGTGACAAATGTGACATTAGGATACCGTAGTAAGAAGTCTTCTCCAAATAATAGTTCATAACTATTATAATCAACTAATTCTTCAAGTGGTGAATAATAGTCATGATTACCTGCTACAAAGATAATCCTTTTTCCTGTTTCAGCAATCTTCTTAATAAGTTTTTTAAGTTCTATACCTATATATTGATTTATTGCATATCTAATATCTGTAAGATCTCCTAAGAAAATAACTCTATCTATATTTTCATTCTTAATGGTTGGTATTACAACTTTATTAAAAAACTCAACTTGTTTATTTAACCAAAATACTGAATTTGTCTTTATGCCAAAATGGCAGTCTCCTATAAGCAGTTCTCGCATCAGTTCATAATCTTAAGTTATATTTAAAAATCAATTTATAATTTATAATATAGATATTTATGTTAAAATTTTTTAAAAATGACATAATAATTTATAATAATTTTAACATTTTTTATATATATTATTTTCTAAAAATCATTAAATATTTTGTCCTATGTATATATTTTATATATACAATTTGAAATACAATTTGAAAATTAAAATATATAAAATATGAAACTTTTTATTCGCACTTTAATTCTTGTTGTATTGATGTCGTTATTTGGTATACTTATCTATAATATCGGTGTCTCAGTAATTGTTCCTTGGCTGATGAATTTTGATGAAACATTATTTATCATATGTTCTATCCTCGGAATTATGTTTGGAATGTATTTATTCGTTGGACTTGGAGAAATATTAATTAAGGTCTTAAAATGTGAAAAAATAGTTGAATTATTTATTGGTGAAGAAACAGATGACAACGGCACAAAATAAAATATGCTCATTGAATATTATCATAAATAATAATGTTGTTAATAAGACACCTATTTTATTTAGAATATTTGAGATGTCCTCACATAACATTAATGATATCATTATTAGCCACATTGATAATATATTAAATATTGTATATGATAAGATCGTGGACATTAGTGACATCAGTAATGTTAAATTAAGTATTATCGTGTATGACATAGCGTCCGATGATGATGAATATGAAACATCAGACATTGACATTAATGATTACATTAATTATGACAATGAACATATTAAAGATATAATCACAAATAAAATAAATGAATATTCTAACTTACTATTAAAGAAAATAAACATAAACGAGCATTCTAGTAATTTTAGACAAACATATGAATTGATAAATAAACATAATGCTCAACCTATTAATTATGAAACATTTATTCAATACATAATGTCTTGCTTTACAGAAGAATATGGCAATAATGAAGCCATAAAAGTTCAAATTAGAAACATCATGAAATAATTAATTTATAATTTATTATATACTTATGGAAAAAGAATACGATTACACATTCAACAAAATGTATCCTTACATGGACACATCAGTGATGAAACAGAAAGACGTCAACAATCTTATGACTATTATTGCTAGTGGGCGTTTAAAAAATCTTATTAAATTTGAAAGTTTTGGTATTTGTGAATATGATGAGGGCGACAAGCAGCTTATTCATCCGTATGTAACGAAGTTCGACAAATTTAATCGTTTAAGAACAAATATACTAATATATGATATCTTTGATAACGACTGGAGCGGCGGAAAATATGATAAGTTGTTTATCTTCAAGACAAATTGGCCTAAAGAACCAACATATAACATAGTTTTCCATAATACACAAACTAATGTATCAATGCATCATCCTGAGATTGAGAATGCTAATGACACTGTTGCTCAAGACATTATGAAAGTATTCAATACTATTCATAAGCAAGAAATTTTTGAATTTCAGACAAACAAAATTAAATGTTCAAGAAATGGCTCGTTCAATGAGTTCGCAAATGAAATAAATTTTGAACCTATTAAGGAAAGATATAGAAATGCTCTTTGGGGTGATCCAAAAGAATTGGCTCGAGCAGAATAAAGTGACCATTAATATATAAAATCTGTTCATTGGTATATTAATGTTGCAAATTATTTAAAAATTAAATAACTCAAAAATATTTTTTAATATACAGGAATAGATAATTTATTAATAACTTATAAATATAAAAAGTATTGCCTTATGAAAAAGATCACAAACATTTTGTTAGGATTAGTTGCATTATTTGCAATATCCTTCTCATTGTCCTCTTGTTCAGCAATGTATGCAGAGACGCAATATGATTATGACGGTATATATGCTACTTCAGCAGCGACCGATAATGTTTCTATTGTAATAACCTACGGCACTCCATATTATTACAACGGAAGCCTTTGGTATTACTTCTACAATGGATTATATTACTATCCATTCTGGTATGATGGATATTGGTACCTAAGACCATATCGTACTCTTTATTCTTGGGATTGGTACATGAGTTACTATTACAGATTCCGTCCAAGCTATAGGGATTGGGGATATAGATTCCATCCTGGTCATCATGGATTTGGAAGACCAGGTAATGGCCACTCAGGAAGACCACATCATCCAGATCATGGGTTCAATGGTCCAGGTCATAAACCAAACCCAGGTTATAATGGTGGACATCGCCCAGGTCCAATAAACCCAGGTCATGGAAATCGTCCAGGTAATGGTCATAACCCAGGTAATGGTCATAACCCAGGTAATGTAAATCCTGGGAACAATGGAAATCATGGCGGTCATCAACCAGGTTATAACCCAGGCATGAACAAACGTCCAAGCGGAAATCCTGGTGGAATGAGACCAAGTGCTCCACCAAGATCTGTTTCACCATCAACCCCAAGACCATCTGCTCCAAGTCGTCCTTCAGGAAGTTTCAGTAGACCATCAGGTGGATATAGTGGTGGTTCACGCCCAGGCGGAATGCATGGTGGTTCAAGTGAAGGTGGAATGCGACCTTGTAGAAGATAATATAATATATTTTATGCAAACGGTTGACTAAAAATCAACCGTTTATTTTTTTATTTTTTTCTTAAAATCTTTGAATTAAAATTAAAAATGTTTATATTTTTATATTAAATATTGCTGATATATTAGTATATCGGCAAAGGTGACACAATAAATTTAATAACTTAATTTTCAAAAGAATTATGAAAAAGACTATTTTTGCATTTATTGCAGCAATCGCAGTTTGCTCATTCGCATGTGTAAGTTGCACAGGTACTACTGAAAACAAGAGTACTTCTGACACTACTATGGTTGACAGCCTTGATTCTGCTGCTGTTGACACTGTAGCTGTTGATTCAGTTGCTGCTGATTCTGTTGCCTAAATAACACAGGAAACATTTTAGACAACCATACATTAATGATCCATCTTAAGATGGATCATTTTTTATATTTTGAATTTATTTAATTTAATTGAATTTATTTAGTAAAATTTTATATATTTAATATATAAATAAACTTAGTAGATTATGTCGAAGATTAGTAAATTAACATTGATAGTGGACGGCAATTGGCTCTTGATGAGTAGATTATCTGTACTTATAAATAGATATAAAGATCTTTCAGAATTATGTACTGAATTAAAACTTTTAATGGTAAAATCAATAAAGGTGGTATTAAGAACGTTTCCTGACATTGATAATATAATTTTTGTCTCTGACGGTGGATCATGGAGAAAACATATTGACATATCCAACATTGAAGCAATTCTTAGAAAAATGATAGATGGGGATCTTGTTGGATATAAGGAAACTCGTGTATATGATACTGATGAAATAAATTGGGATGTAGTGTTTGAAGAATTTAATTCTTTCATGAAAGCGTTTGACGATATTGGTATTACAGTATCACGTGAACATTATGTTGAAGGCGACGACTGGTGTTGGTATTGGTCAAAATTGTTAAATAGCAGAGGAACAAATGTCATAATTTGGACAAAGGATAACGACCTTAAACAGTTAGTCAATACAGATGTAAATGGATGCTTTACTGTTTGGTGGAATAAAGAAAACGGATTGTTTAAAAAAGAAACAAACGAAAGTGAAATGAATTGGTTCTTTAATAACGAATATTCTACTAATGAAACGATTCTTAACAATCTTATGAAGAAATCAGTTAAGACAACTGATATTAACCCATACATAACTGTTGTGGAAAAAATATTCATGGGAGATGCTTCTGATAATGTGATTCCTTTATGTATGCGTCATGCTAAAAATCCATCATCAAACAAAAAGTTTAGAATATCAAAAAAGGATTTAGTTCTTGATATTGACATTACTGATGAATCGGCAGTACAGTCATATATTCAATCATTATTTGATTCAAAATCATATCATGATAGATTAATAAATAATGATATACACTCTGAGATGGAACATTTTGATTTTAATAAAAAAATGGTATGGCTTGATGAATCAGTATATCCTAAAGAAATATTAGAATTGATGTATAAGCATGATATTAATAATGTGTCGTGTGATATGGAAAGAATAGAGGAAGCATTACAGTCACAGCAGAATAATATTGGAGACCTTCTTGAAACCATTTAAAAATCCTCTTCTAAAAAGTATAAAAACACAATCATATATTTTATCAAATTAAATATTAAATGTTGTTAGAAGAGGAAGCATGATTGATCTAAGATGATCTGGACAACAACTAGAGAATGTATTAATTGTTAATTTTTTTAACACAAAAAATCTGAATCATAAGGATTCAGATTTTTTATTTTTAATTGGATATATTTATATAATGTATCCAATCTTTAGTCATAATCTTAAAGTTTTATTTACAATAAACGATTCTTTGTGAAAAGGGTCGTTTATTTATTTTATTGTTTTATTGAGGCATTCCATATTCAATATTTAATATTTCTAATGGGAAGTCATCTAGTAATGATTCCTTTGCAGCAACAACATTTAAGCTTTCATTAACATTTTCTGTATATAAATATAATGTATTGTTTTCTTTTTTATATATACTCTTTACTCCATAATTTTCTAATATGGATTCTTGTGCTTCTTTAATATATTTGTCGGCATTTATAATGGAATCAAGATAATTAACAATTTCTTCATTATTATTCATTTTAACAGTTAGACAATCAATTTATTCATTTTAACTGTGCTTTAACATAGGCAGCAACAGCAGACCTGATTACTTCTTCATTTATGATATTTTTTAATATGTAATCACTTATTTCATCTATTGATACATCATAAATTGTTTGAAGCATATTTAATTCCTTACTAGGAAAATTAGTACAATCCAAATCTACTTTAACGTCAACATCTAATTCAACTTTTTCAAATAATTTTTTCAATAATTTTTCACTCTCTTTAGCATCATCTGTTCTATTATCTACTGTTTTAATATTGTCGTGTGTTTCTTGTTGTTTTTCAATGCATTTAATTGTACTTGCCAAAGTTTCTTTAATATTATCATCAACACTTTTATCAATAACTTGTCTTGTATTATTTGAATTTCCTACAATTACTCTTCTTTCATTTTCTATATTCATTATGTTATTAAAATCTGACAAACCTTGACCTATCTTATGACCATTTGAGTCATATTCATCATCACTCATTTGTATATAGTTTTGAAATTCATTCATAGAAAGCTGACGACCGTCTGATGTCTGAATAATCATATTGTCGCCATCTATGAAAGTATTTCTAACTATAATTTTATCACCTGTTAGCTTATTAATCCAGGTTCCTGTTATATTAAAGTCTTCTCCCATATTGTATTAACATTTTTAAATTTATAAAATCATTATGATATGTTTTATATTTAAAAATGTTAATGTTTTTTAAAAAATTCAAAAAATATATAAAAAAATTATAAAAAATTAACTATATTCCAATAATAGTTCCTCTTTTCTGAAATCTGAAGCATTTAAATATTCATTGATTACATTAACAATGGTTTCACTTGATTCGTTACAGAAATATAAATAATTCAAATTCTCTAAACGTTCTGAAACATAATCTGCTTCAATTATGTCTTGCTTATTTACATTAGTTGATGAATCCACCCAAACAATTAACATGTCTACATCGTTTTCTAAGCTGTCCCTGAACAATTTTTCTGGTATTATATTAAAATCCGATAATGTCATACAAAAAATATCATTATTATAATAATCGTCATATGTCATACCATGCGATTCGTTATCATCTGTTGACACTGTTATTAATGAATTGTTTTTATAACTGATGTTGACAGTTTCTTTATCCAAATAATATGTATATTCATTTACTTTATCAGCTCTTGTGGTAAAATATGGGGAAACCGACATAAAATCATTTTGGGATTGTAGAAGAATTCCAATAGGCAATGTTTCAATATTTCTATGTGCTATAATATAAATTTTTGTCATATGTTATGGTGCTTAAATAATTTTTAAAATATTTTTAAAATTTTAAAGTATATATAAATTAGAATTAACAATATTTATTGCTAATGGACGAGTAAATAAATATAAATTATCTTTCTTAATATATAATCCGCTTATGTTTATATTCGTTAAATCTCCAGATGCATTAATAATGTTGTCTTTATCTATATTTAATGCATTTAATTGTTCTTTATACATTTCATTTAGATAGTTTATTAAGTTGTCATTTGATAATGTCACTTGTGTAAATGATACATATTCAGCGTCATTATCAACATCAATATCATTACTATTAACTACTTTGTTATTATCTCCTAAATAATTGTCAATGATATGTGTAAGGTCAATTCTTATAATTTGAAGTTTATCTCCACTATTTGGATATGTGTAATGTGTAAACGAATTAACTGACAAATTAGTTATCAAATTATTAACATTTGTTACTTTTGATTTTATGTAAGAATATTCAAAGTCTAATGATAAAGTATCTGGCTTTTTGATTATCTTATCTCTTTGTACAGTTAATGAATTTGATAATGAATCAGTTCCAAGGCTTAACACATAAGCTGAATCTGTGTGAGTTCCAATATGAACGACATTTTTATTAGTTTCTTGACAACTTGAACCAATATATGAATAATATATGTTTCCATTATTGTCAAATGACATAATGTTACTTCTATTGATTATATTACTGTCTTGATGTAAAATATTTGATTCTTTGACAATAGGAATATATGCTTTTGGAATATATTCATTAATATTTGAAATTCCTTCAGTAGTATCTCCTTCGGCAGTATAGTCTTCTATATCATAAATAATACCATTTGGCACATAATGTGAAATAACACTTGTTTCTGATCTGTTGCTTGTTCCTGTCTGTATAAGTTCATACGCATCGTTAATCAATGAAGTCGTTGCGCCCTTGCCTGACAAAGCCAGTTCATCATAAATTACTGATGATGCTAACTTATATGGCTGTATAATATTTATTCCTGATGCGTGATTTGGGTTTTGTTCTCTCCACATATCCATCAGTTTCTTCTTGTTGATGTATTCTGATGATGTGGCATAAGAGAATGCATTATTACTTAACTTATCACTAAGTTTCATTTCAACAAGATTATAATTATATGCACTCTCAGGTAAAACATTACTGTTTAAATTATCAAGAGCAGTATTTCGTTCTATAACAAAATAATTGTTACCGACATTAGTCTCACTTCCGTTTATAAGATATCTTGGAAGCTTAATAGCAACAAGGTCATCGAATATATTATTTATATGTCCATATTCTGCAAACTTACGATATATGTAAGAATCAATTCCAAACATAGATTCAATAGTCAGTGGCATAGGGTTATTAGGATCTGAATCATCAATAACTATCATTTGGAATTCTGATTCATTACTGTTATTGTTATCATTTATTGACCAAATGGTTGTGAGCTGAGGAACATTAATGTATTCATTTTCTCCAACCTTTGCAACATTTGAGATGGCAAACAATGTAGCATATTTAAGCTTATCAAGTGTTTTCTGATTAATGATTGGAATTTTAAACACATATTGAACAAATTCTTGAGCGTCTGTTGCAGGATTAGTATATTTTATTGACTTTATTGTTTCTGTGTACTGTAATAAGTTCTGTTGAATGTCTGTTCTATTAAGATGCCTGCCACATACAACATTATCCTCAAGATATGTTTGAATTAATAATATATTTGGGTTACCGCCTGATTCTCCACTTGCATATATTGATGTTTGATTGCCATTAATATTCCAAATATGTGAATCATCAATGAACGGTAATGTATATTTCTTTATTACTATAAAATTATCAATAAGCTCTGAATACTTCGTGTTATATTTACTTACTATGTTGTATAATATTGTCTTATCAAGTCCTGGGTATTCAAATCGTATTGATGTGTCTTCTTTATGTAATGATTTGTTTTTTATGCTATTATTTATAAAGAACACATATATGTCATTAGTATAATGAAGCATTAAACTATTCTCAACATTACTTACATATGTGATTTGTGTACCCTTAGGAATTATTAATGAACATGTACGTAATTCATCAGCATCATAATCATTTAATAATTCATTATATATTTCCATATATAAAGAACGAGCAATGATATCTTTAAGTGTATTGGCATTTGAATTAAACTGCCTGTTAGAATAATATTTTAAAAGATTTGGATATGATATTGTTAAATCATTATTTATTGATGTTATATAATTATCAATCTTATAGTAATTGAAATATAGCAAGTCGTTTATATTATGATATGACTTACTTAATAACGACATGTCAGTTATCTTTATGAACTGCTCATCTACGGTATCATACACACAATCAATAGTATAATTATTATCGACTGTTTCAATATTATATTGACAATTTCTTTTTAATGAATCAAATAAGCCGTCAGGCTCAACACAATTATTTATATCAACATATTCTCCATTGAACATAATATCAGAAGGTAATGAGGCACCATTATATGTTTCATGATTAAACAGCTTTCTTAATATTGATGTGGATGGAATATTTAATTTATAACATTTTAACTTATACTGTATCGCAGGATTATTATTGATGATATCGTTCTTGTCAGTTGCATATATGTGTAATAATACATATATTGTATCACTTAAATAAAATGCTCTATATGCTTCTACAAGCAAATGTGAAGATAAGTCTATATCTGTATATTGTATTTCTACATTCTGCGATGAACTTGTATCATCTGTTCCTAACACCTTACAGAACATAAGAGTCTTAAAGTTATTGCCATCGTTATATATTTGAGAATTTTTTAAATATGTTTCAACATTATTAACTATAATGTCAAATGACAATACATTATTTAATTTTAAAGATGTTGGGGTGGTTATGTTAATGTTATCTTGATTATATTCTACATCAGTGTCATATGTTAAGATTCCATATTTAATGCCATTTGAATAACGATATTCGTTTCGTTGCTCAAGATTTGCTAAAGCATGAATATAGTAATCAGTGTTTAGTTCTCCTGTATCTTTAAATTGTTCTGCAAGATATGAAACATATCTTATGTCTTCATAATTTTGAAGTGTATTAATGTTGTTTAGTGACATATGTTGATTTGTGTATTATTTTCTAATATTATATTATAATTTATTATAATTTACATTAACGTAAATATATATTTTAACTTATATAATTTATATTCTCCGGTAAGATCTGTTTGTATTGGATATGATTCATATTCAACTTTATACCGATTAAATAAAAATAAAATTACATCATCATTTTCTGGTTTTTCGTGCATACGTTTAAGTATACGAGGCTTAAATACATTATTTAAAACATATTCATTTTTCTCATGTTCTCGCAGTTCTTCTATAGTATAATACTTCTTATCAACTATTGTAAAAAATGTTTCAAGAAGATATAACTTATTGTCATTATAGAACTTATATTCATACTCCTCGATGAATTCTATCTTATTGTTATATGTTATGCAAGGTAACCCAAATTCTTTATTCTTATATATATTTGAATCATATTCAATTGTTCTTTCTGTAAATGCTCCAGCACTGTCAGTAATTACTTTTGTTCTGTCTGAAGAATATGGAGCAATATTTGGGTTTACTTTTTCTTTAGTTGGCATATAATTATCAACTGTTTTATTACCCATTTTAATGACATCATCCTTAACATTTTTCAGTAATGGATTTTTATATTTTATGCTATATGGAACAACAGATGATGTTTTCTTAATCACTGGCATTATGTCATTAAAGTATCTTGACATCTGTGAATTGTTTGTGGATTCATTTTGAATAACTGTTGATAATGATGGATTGTATTGCTTATTCATTATCACACTAATTATGTTTCTGTCAAGAACAGAATCATTTGCTAAATTGAGTAATATATAGTCTAAAAGGTTATCAGATATGTATGGAAGCAATTCATTTAACGAATATTTATTTATGTCAAATGTATTTGCTATATCGTTTGTACTCATATTAAAAGAATGAGCATTATCAAAAAGATTTAATTTTATATAATAGTATGCATAATTGATGCCATTATTATTAACTATGTGCAGAACATTGTCTGATTCTATTTGTGGTATATTTATAAGTTCATAGAATGTATTCTTTAATTCTGGGTAATCTTTACATATCTTCATGCAGTTATCAATATTACCGGCATAATTACAATTTGTTAAATCATAAGTGTCATATCGTATTGGCATATTGTCTTCATCAAATTTAATGTTTCTTGACGATAGAATTTTATATGTTTCGTTCTGTGACTGCTTAGACCAAAGTATTTCCTTACTTAAAGGAATATATAGTGTTTCTCCTTTGTCTTTAACACCGGGCCTTTTATTTATATAATTAATCTTTATTGAATCAATTATGTTAGTATTTGTTGTATATAATATTAATGATAAAGAATCATCATTGTTGACGTAATATTTATTATATATGTTTAATATTTGTTTTACTGTTTTTCCATTTAACTTATAAATTCTATTCTTATGATATAAACGATGCTCTTCAATTAATTGTTCTGTTGTTTCTGGTCCTGTATATTCAGTTCTTGGAACAAATTTGTTTTGTCTATATATTGAATTTATTGTTAATGGATTATTTGTAACATTACTATATTTAGTATATTGGCAATTTGCATATGAAATCAACACATACGAATATGCATCAACATTATTTATATCATATCCATACATTCTGTTGGCATAATATGTGTATTGTTCTTTATTTACAAAGCCAAGATATGCATTATCAATTATGTATGAATTGTCTATAGGAAATATTTTATCATCATGTTCGTTATTCCATTCATTAAAATAATTTTTTAAATTCCACATATCACAATACACATAATCATCATGTAAATCATTTTGTTCAAAATGCCCATGAGAACTAAATGATGCTGATTTATATGATGGAACATAATGGAAATAACTGTTAAGAACATCATAACTGTTGTACTTTGGTATTTCCGTCGCTCGTTCGTCTTTATCATATTTATCATACTCATTAATCATTAATCTCTTTATGGCGATTCTTGAATTCTTATCATTTATATCAGCATCATCTCCAATGATATTAATAGGTTTTGCATTGTCTGACGAATAATTCATTACATAAATGTTATTCATCAATAACCTATTGTCGTCTGACAATTTATCTTGCGACAACGCCTTGATGAATGATGCTGGTTCTATATCATTTAACACCTCATAACCAAATATTCTTGTGTAAGATGAGCCTAAAGAGTTTGTTGATAAATCATATAAGTTTGACAAATAATAATTATATGAATAATCAATATAAATATTTTCAGTTACAACATTATTATTTTTGTCTACGAATACATAATTATTGTTGTCTTCATTATATACATATGATATCTTATTAAATAACGTGTTTACTTCGTGGTACTTTTCATAATAACTAGCATAATCTTCTATGTTATGTCTGAAGAATGAATATGCATAATTTTCATACGTAATTCCATTGAACATCTGTTCATCACTATGTAAACTATATTTACAATAATATGCGTTATCTGCACTTATTGGGTTTACATATGCAAAGATATTGAATTTATCTATTTTTTGATATTTATTGAAAGTATGTTCCTGTTGTATAGCATAAGAATATTCCGTATTATATGTATATGACAATGGATTAAGATCATATAATATACCTCCTATGATACATTTATTGTTAAACACATCGTGCCACTTGTCATCATTTAAAATATCTTTTTCTGAGAAGTGTGTCTGTGCAACTATGGAATCAATGTTATTATTTAGTAATGAATTTCTGGACTTATTTAAATTAATGTCATCAACATCATAATATAGATATGAAGAATTTGAATTATATCTTATTGGGATATGGTAATAATTATTATTATTGTCAAGAAATATATTTGATGAATTCGTTATATAAATTTCATCATTATTTATAGTTGACAACAAACACCATCTATTATATGTTTTTGATACTGTATTATCATATTTAAACACTGTATCTTTTGCTTCATATAATGATGCTCTTAAATTTTTATTAATATAGATATCGTTTTCAGTTGGACTTAAAACATTTACATCATTTATTAATAATGATTTATAATCAGTATCAAAATCATAAAAATCATATTTCATTCCGTTTCGTTGATACCATCCACTGATACGAATAATATTATTTATGTTATATCTAAATTCCGTTGAAGTAAGAATATCCTCAACGTTGAACATAAATGATAACGGAATAATTTGTTTCATTATAAGTTTGTTTCTTTGGAATCCGTTACATATAATCTTATCATAATCGTTAAGGCTTAACTGTTTATTATATATAACTCCGATGACATTATCACGAACATTTTTAAAGCCTCCATATTGCACATCTACTCCATAGTATGAGCCTTGATTACTCTCAGGCAGGCAGAATATACATCGTTCATCAATCTGTTCAACATAACGTTTAAGATATACAGATAAATAATTAGTTACATTTGAGGTATTATCAAATATTTTAACATGGATTTCTTTATATCTATTATTATCAAAGTCTATGTGAATGATAAATTCGTCAGGAAGAGAAACAGTATTATTTATGTAAAATGGAGCATAAAACATATATTGGTATCCACTATTCATAATGTTTCGTTTGCACCCAAATTCATAATCCATGTTTCTATTCTTATATGTTGGGTTACCAGTTAAATCAATATCATAAATATTATTTTTATCATATTCATAATTTTCATTATAAAAAATTGATGAAAATGATTTGAAGTATTCTTTTATGTCGTATTCGTATGCGTCATACAATAAGCTAACATTAATATGTTTGTTAGCTAAATTATTTTGCAGTGGCATAAGCACTGCGTTACTAATCCCGCACTCAAAATTTATGGGACTAATCTTTTCATATTTGTCAAGTTTACATGCGAGGGTAAAATTACCACTAAGACATGGTATTGTTCTAAGTAATGGTTTAAACATTATATTACATAGCATTAATTATATATAAAAATCAAAAGAAATTTGAATTAATTTGAATTATTGTAACAATCATTTCTATTTTATTATATATTAAAATGTAAAAATTATGAAAAAAGAAAAGATGTATATCTCTGGGAAGATGAAAGGTCAACCAGATTTCAGAAAACGATTCAATGAGATTGAGAAGTTATATGAATCACAATATAAGGTAATCAATCCCTGTAGAATTGAGCATACCTCAGACAATTGGGAAGAGCGCATATTAACAGATCTTAACATTCTCAAACATTGCGATGTCATATATATGCTTGACAATTGGAAAGACAGCAACGGTGCACAAGTAGAGCATTATTTTGCTCAAGGAATGGGCAAGAAGATTATGTATCAGTCACAATATATCCCTGATCCAAAAAATGCTTGATTTATGTATAACCATATTGCTTGGAATTATTGTTATGGGGTTTGTCATAGCAATATCAAAGTATATAAATGAAAATATAAACGATAAAGATAACGAAGAAGATAATGAGATTAGTTAACCCATCAGTAGAACAAGTAGTACAAGAGAGTGGACTCAATGGAATATATAAGCAGATTGAGTTGGCAGGACGTACATGTTACAAGTCCGAGGATAAGATTACGGATGATTCAGCAGAGAAGTTTGTTGAACGAATGATTAAGTCAAAGCACACATCAATGCTTGAGCATGGTACCTTATATTTAGATGTCCCAATGGGAACACCAATGACAGATAAGTATTATATTGTCAAGTCCTCAATTATTCAGTTCTTCAAGCATAATCCATATAGTAGAGTACATAAATATGAGGTTATCACAGAAGATGTAAATAATATAAAGGTATCAAGTGAACGATATGCTATCACCACTAATTGGCGAGTATTTGTTGAGCAAGTACCATGGGACAAGTTTGGACCTATTAGAGAGACAAAAGTAAATAATCTCATAATGGGCCTTGATAAGGATTATGTATTATCCTTTATGTGTGAGCCTAATGAGCATCATGACAAGCGATATTCCTTCAGAACTATATGTGACAGAGGAGTCACTCATGAAGAAGTTCGTCATAGATCAATGTCACCTGCTCAAGAATCCACAAGGTATTGCGATTATATGAAAGACAAGTTTAGAGTTAGTGTGTCATTCATGCAGCCTGTATGGATGAAACCTGAGGACCAAGCAGAATTTGAAGAAGATCTTAAGTGGGCAGAACAGTTATACTTCAAGTGGAGAAATAAGGGATATCCTCCAGAGGAAGCAAGATACTTCTTATTGACTGGAGTGAAGTCTGAGATTATCATCACAGGATATAGCGACCAATGGGAACATTTTATGAATCTACGAAGCAAAGGTACTACTGGAAGACCTCAACCAGATATGAAGGTTATTGGGGATATGATTGTTGAATTATTTAATAAAATAGATTTTAATCAAAAATAGAATAGATTTTGATGAAAAAGGTTTGGTACAAGATTAAAGGATTTTTCTTAGACATCGGTAATGTAATACGTTGGATTCCTACCATTTGGAAAGATAGGGACTGGGATTATGGATTTATGCTTGAGATGGAACGTATGAAACTTAAGCAGACTATCGATTGGTATAAGAAACATGACTATGGACATTATGTTGATGGCAAACGAGATTGTCGTATTATGGAGACTGCATTAGGCTGTCTTGATATACTGTTAGATTCTGATTGGTGGCATATTACTGAGGGACATGAAAAGTTGTTTGATGAGAATGGAAAATATGTGCCAACACCTGATGAATGTTATATTCTTGATGCTTATGTCAATCTCGGAAATTACAAGAGGTTCATGAGTTGGCTTCCACAGGATGCAATTGATAATAAACCGAATTTTTGGAGAACTGAACTTCGTGAAGAAAAGGCATGGCACCTATATCATAAGATACGAGAGCAACATATGCGAAGTTGGTGGGATTAAGTTTGCGGGATTAATAAAAATAAATTTAACAAATTTTAACAATTTATCATTAAATATAACAACTGCTAAATAATATATTAATATAAACAATAAAAATAAAACTTGAACATATGAAGAACTTTTTGATGTACAAGAAATTTTTTGATGAGAAGGGGTTGACCTCTACAAGTGCTAATTATATCTCCAACATTGCCAAGGAGATTGTGAACACCTATAACGATATTAACAGAATCTCATTTGAGAACGTTGATGTTGAAACCCTTGGAAGTGATAAGGTCTATCGTATCAAGGAGGGTATGAAGAAGGATGTGTTCGACAATCTCGAGCAGTCGCTCACCAATAAGGCGAAGTTATATGCTCTTATTTCTTGGCTTCGTGAGGCTATCAAGGCTCGTGAATATCAGCTTGAGGAAGTTGACGGATATAGTCTTGATGAATGGCTTGCAGAATATAAGGGTATGAATGATGATACCTTTGGTATTGATATGCCAACTGCTTACGAGTCTGAGTTTGAGCACATCACTAAGGATGAGTATATCACCAAGAATTTTACCATTAAGGAGATTAATGAATACTTCTTCCTGCAGAATATGTGTGCCGTTCTTGGCAAGTTCGTTCACCCAGAAGGAAGCTTCTCATCAGCAAAGAAGTACATTGAGAAGAATGATGGAACATCAAATCTTAAGGAGACCACCTCTGCTAATCTCCTTCATAAGATCAACTCCAGCATTCCTCTTGATGAAATCAACGAGAAGTTCTTCATGCTACAAGATAAGCAGAGAGAGTATCAGAAACGGTTCAACTCCATTATGTTCAATGTTGAGAATGAGGTCCGTAAGTATAATGACAGTCAAGATGCTAAGTATGCACTGCTCAAATCTCAACAGAAGGAGGCAACAGCAAAGCGTGTGGCAAAACGTCACGAATACAACATTGAGTTTCAAGATTGGAAGACAAAGGAGCTGAACAGAATCAGATCCCAAAAGATTGTTATTCCTAATGATTTGCAAGAGACCTATGAGTTTGTGAATAACTACGGAAAGACAAAATGATTATGATTGGTGGGTGAGACTTGGTCCGCTTTAAAACCTAACTCACCCTTTGCAGTTTATATAGATAGGATAATTAAAGAATATTAAACATGTACAACCAAAGAAATGCTGATAACATTTCGTCAGAATTATCCTTGGCATATTTGACAGTATTGAATTTATTTTAACCCATCGCTCTTGTTTAACGTTTTCGTTCTGGGTGTCAAATATGGTTCTTGTTATAGATATCGATAGTTGTTCCTATCTATATAGCTGACAATTATTTTGAAAAAAAAAACAAAAACAACACAATATATGAAAACTTTAAGATTAGGACGCAACAAAAAGTTATTTGGTGTATGTTCAGGATTTGCAGAATATTTTGATTGTGATCCTGTAATGGTTCGTTTAATTATGATAATTGCAGTACTATGTTCATGTGGATATGCTACTGCATTCTATATTTTATGTGCCATCTTTATGGACAAACCACTTCCTGAGGATGCATATTTCAGTAGTAAGAATAATAAAAATAATTATCGATGTGTAGATCATGAAGATTATGAAAGAGGATATTATGGAGAAGAACAATACACACAGAACCCCTAATTATGCAGGATGGGCAGGTCTTGATGGAATAGACCTTAAGAAGGATATTGAACAGCTTGAAAATATTGAGCATGATATTGAACATATCAAAGAAGCATTGTATAATACTAGCAATGTACTAAATTATGGTTATAATGAAGTAGCTCATAAAGAATATGATGAAAAGAAAAGGAAAGAAAAACTACAATCAAACCTTAATAAGTTACATGATGAAATTATGAATAAGATAATTTCTTTTTGCAGAGAAAATAATGTTGACAAAGTTTGGGCATGTCATTTAGGAGTTGATGGATTATATTTTTCAGTAGATGCAGGTGAATGGCATCCTGGAACAGATTCTGCATTAGTATTATATGATGAGGACAAAAATGTAATTTGTGAGAGTTTATGAAATACAAAATACTTAATATAATATTTATTATCATAATGGTAATATTGCTTGGAGAATGTACCTCAAATTCTAAGCATGTAACAGCAATTACCTATGATGGTGATAGTGCAAAGATTGAGGTGTCACATTTCTTCAGTTTATATAAGACACATTATATGGTGCCAAATCATGATACCATTGTTGGTATAGTGCAGACAAAATATGATGGTATGAATGTTCAGGTATCAGATGGCAATCAAATACATTGGGTAGAGTCATCAAAGATATTCAATAATTTTGAGATGGGTGACAGTATAACACTTATCAGAACATATGTACCAAATAAGAATAAGGTAATTAAGAAATATGAGGTGATAGATACCACAACAACAAAGTGATATGAAAGAATTTTATATAGGAATTATAGTAGTGATTGTATTGGCTATAATCGGTGTAGTATGGTCAATATGGTCTGTAAATCATCATGATAAAGATGGAGAATGATGTAATACTTTTAAATAACAGATATAAAGAAACTAATTATCTCAAGAAGGTTGATGAGAATAAGTATGAGTTAGTTCTCGAGACCTATGATTATGTGAGATATGGTCTATGGAACCCAGAGGATAACAAGAGAGGATATTCTTTTGTAGATCCTCCGGGTGGCCCATTCATGAGTGTAGGTAATAAGCTTCCTACAACAAATAAAAAGATTGATGAGATAGTAACAGAAAAAAATAAAGTATATATATTAGTAAAATGAATAAGGTTTATTTTAAAGATGGTGACATAGTTTTATTCTGTTGGAAAGCAGGAATAGGCCGTTGGGCAAAGGGAAAAATTGTTGGAAACAATTTTGCAATGTGTAATGATCCTGATTATATTGGGAAAGCAGTATATTACATTACAAAATTGGATGAGAACAATAATGTTGTATATGACACAAAATCATATGCTGTTGAAATGGATTCAAAATTAATTTGTGAATACAAGGATGAATATGAATGGTGTATTGGAAAAAGTATAAGTGATGTTCCATATCCTCGTGCAAAAGATCCAATGTTAGATGACGAAAAACGATGTCTTGAACCATACGATATCATAATGGTGAATTATAATGGTACATGGGAGTTGGATATGTTCCAGAATTATATCAACAAAGATAGAACACAGATTCATACTTTCAAAGGACATCTTATTCTCTTTGATGACAATTGGGATGTATATGATGATGAGAAGTTTAAGCAGTTGTTCAACTTAGATGACAATTATGTTACAAAGGGTGCTCCAGATAAGATTGGTAATATTGATAAGACAGTATATATTCCATATACCTCATGTCCAGAGTTGAGTGAAGATGATCATGCGCAAGGCGATGCAGTGAAGGTATCTGATGGCAATAATCCTGACTATTACTATTGGACTACATCAGCTACCACAGACACAACTAATGATAATGAAGTTAAAAATTCAAATACGATTTTAAGAAGATTAGATTATATTGAAGAAGTATTGTTTGAATTGACCAAACAAGTTGAAAAGCTTTCAGAAAAAATTGATGATGTGATGGAGAAACAATCTCATCACCCAGATTATGTTCCCATTCCTACTTATCCATTTCCATATAGTCCAACGCCACAACCAATAGAACCATGGTATGACAGAGATAAAGTACATTGTGATGATTATACAACTTATACAAGTAATCATATATATACTGCACATATCAAACCAGAGGATATGGATAAGTATAAGGAGATGTTCACAAGCACTTCAACTGATAAGTTCAATTATAAGAAGTATAATGATATGAGTACATGTAATGACACAAAGGATAGTATGTGTTATGAACCAAAGAAAGCAACAAGTCTTATAGACGATATTATAGACGATAAGTATAATGATAAGTATGATACATGGGGAATATCATGTGCTGCTGGTAAGATTTTTGAGGATAAGAAAGAAGATTCAAATGATTAACAACTAATATAAAAGATAATGACTGAACAAGAAAAATTTATTTTATCTATTATTGCTCGTGATGAGGCAACAGGAAAACATCTATTAAGAACTCCAGAAGAATGGAAAGCGCTTAATATTGACATTGACCAATATATAATGCTCAAGGATGAGCTTGAGATGGCAATTAAGAATTTTAAGTGGGAAGCTGAAGATGAATCATCCCATCGTGAGAAAGATTTATTAGTACATTATAAATGTTATCAAGATTATGATTTTGATGATGTTGTAAATAGCATATTTAAAGAAAGCTTATAATTATTTTTAAATATAAAAAAATAAAAATTATTTTATGAAAAGCTTAATCAACTTTATAAACGAAAGTGTAAATAATACTATAATAGATAAATTTGTTAATTCTCTTATTGAATACGACGGTGCGTTCAGACCAGGTGATAAAATTATTCGTGCATTAATTGCATCATTTATTGATAGAGATTTATACGATGAAATTGTTAAAACAATAAAACCAAATGAAGCAAACATGAGTCAAATTGGTCGTCAATTTGAAGAAGAATATATTGATGATGAAACTTATGAATATATGACTGATGAAAAAAATATTCGTCAACTTTCATTTGATGATGTTTATGATAGATATTTAGAACTTTCACGTTTAAAATAATTAAATAACAATAAGATATTAATTTTAATAGAACTTTGAATTTTTCATGTTCAAAGTTCTATTTTATTTATATATTGTGTATATAAATTACAAATTTAATATTATGAATTTAATAGGAACAACAGTACGAGGCATTAGATTGCCCATCATTTCACAGGGTGATGACGTGAAGAACATTATTTGCGATTATCTTGAGAAAACAATAAACAGTAATGACAAACTTGCATTCGAAGATAATGACGTAATTGGAATTACAGAATCATTGATTGCAAGAGCATACGGGAATTATGCGTTAGTTGATGATATAGCATATTTCATTAAAGAAAGGTTCGGTAAAGATGCCACAGTAGGAGTACTATGGCCAATTTATTCAAGAAACAGATTTTCAGTAATTCTCAAGGGTATTGCTCGAGGAGCAAAGAAAGTGGTAGTTCAACTTAAACATGGTAAGGACGAAGTTGGCAATGATATATATAATCAATGGACAAAAGTAAACATCATTGATTATTATAGAGAAGTTATTGAGAATGAGAACGCAGAAGCTGTCATCATGCAGTCCACAAGTGCATGTGATATCATCCCTGCATCAAATGGTAATGTAATAGTATCAAGCATTCATTCACGATATGAAGACCAACGAGAAATTTCTAATTATATTACTTGGAATAGTGCAAAATATAAGCACTCAAATGTAATCACACTTGACAATATTTTCAATAAACCTGCTAGCAACAGAGGAAATAATGAAGATTTTGGACTGCTTGGATCCAATAAGTGTGGTGATGAAAAACTTAAGCTGTTTCCCACAAAAGAAACTTGTAAGATTGTATGTGAATATGTTAAGGATTGGGTTAAGGATGTTTCTGGAAAGGACGTGCATGTGATGGTATATGGGGATGGATGTTTCAAGGATCCTGTTGCAGGAATCTGGGAATTTGCAGATCCAGTCTCTTGCCCATATCACACAGGTGATTTGTTAAATAAATCTCCAAATGAAATTAAGATTAAGTATATTGCGGATGAAGTCACGAATGATTCTGAAAATATAAAAACATTAATTGAGGAAAAGAATAAACATATTGATATGAATCCTATGCTTGCACAAGGAACTACACCACGTTGTTATTGTGATCTTCTTGCAAGTCTTTGTGATCTGACGTCAGGAAGTGGTGATAAGGGAACTCCAGTTGTATGGATTCAAGGATATTTTAAAAATTATGCAGATTAAGAATTATGGAATATTTTATTTATAAAGTAAAGATATGGAAAGTAGGATTAGTAGATTCATTTGAACATTATGTAATTTGTAAGGATGCCTTAGCCGTTTATGAGTACTATGATAAGAAGGATCTTATAAAGAGCATTGATGTTATTGAACGTATAGGCAGAATGGATAGATTGCCTCAGGACTTTATTGATGGTGATGATGATAAGAATTATTGCTTATATGAGGTATATTACAATGATCCAGGTAAAAAGGGAAATAATGAGATATTTGAATATGTTGTTTCTGAACATATCAAGACAATTAGTCAAAAGCTAAAGATAAATGCTAATTGGATTCGTCTTGCCAGAAAAATAAGTCCGATAATATATATCAAATCATTTCAAGAAATGGATGATGAGATAGAAGCAATGAGAATAGGATAAGTAAAGGCAGAACTTAAGTTCTGCCTTTTATTTTTATAATGCTATGGAAATCATATACCAATATTCTGTGAAGTCTCGCCCATAATCATTACCCATACAATTGAATTTAAGAAGGTATGATCTATGCCCACCAAGATGTATTCTCCACAATTCAGTTTGGCAGTCATGTTTATTATATATAATTTCAGACTTCTCATTATTCATAATATCTTTAAACATTGGTGGTATGATCTTATCAAGGTCATCAAAATTTTCATTATTTAAATCATGTGTAAACCATCCTGCAACAGCATTACAATCAATATAAAATTCTATTGCCTTTGCGGTTCTATCCCAATAACCTGAAGCATCTTGCCATGGTTCAAACGCATCAGACGAATCAAAATCTCCAGTATCATCATATATTTCAGGTTCTTTTTTTGCTGACTTAACTATCTTTTCAAGAATATCCTCAACTGACATTCCATTAAACATACTTCCGTCAAATGTATCGTTATGATAATTCTTATTGACTATAAGCTTTTCTTGTACATACTTATTTAATGGTTTCATTCTTTGTACCAATCTGGCGTATTTTGTATTCCTGAATTATAAAACATTTGACACATGTTTCTAATATTTGAAACATCCCAATGAGATAAGTCACCAACTGATTTTAAGTTGCTGCAGCCAGCAAACATATAATCTGCAATGTGAACTTTTTTTATTTTCCAATTTGATATATCAATATGTTCTAATTTATGACATCCACAAAACATACCTGACATGCTTTCACATTCTGAAACATCCCAATTAGATATATCTCCTATTGATACTAAATAACTGCATCCAAAAAACATACCTTTCATGCTTTTAATATGTGAAACATTCCAATCTGATATATCTATATATTCAAAATTTGTTTCTTCAAATACACCTCTATGATTATCAGAAACAAGTGTTTCCAATTTACTAACATCAATATCATTAAAATCAATAGGGTCTTGTTTAGTTCCTGGGCCAAGTTCTTTATATCGTTGTCTTACAAGTTCTCTTAATTTATCCCATGATTCAGGATAATAATATGATCTATAGTTCTTATTTACTACTAGTTTTTCATCTACCTGTGGATGAAATACGATAAGCTTTTCTTGTACATACTTATTTAATGGTTTCATTCTTTGTACCAATCTGGCGTATTTGTTATACCTGAACAAAAAAACATATTATTCATGTACTCAACATGTGATACATCCCATTTAGATATATCTCCAACTGATTTTAATTTTTCACATGATGAAAATACATGTTGCATAGTTTTAACATTTGATACATTCCAATTGGATAAATCACCAACATATTTTAATGTGGAACAATGATAAAACATACCTATCATATTTTTAACGTTTGAAACATCCCAATTAGATATATCTCCAACTGATTTTAATTTTTCACAATAAGCAAACATATATTGCATATCTTCAACGTTTGAAACATTCCAATCTGATATGTCAATGTATTCAAATTCTATTCTTTCAAATATTCCTTCATTATTTGATTTATCATAAAATGTAGTCATTCTACTTACATCTATATCATTAAAATCAATAGGTTTTTTCTTTGTTCCCTGACCAAGTTCTTTAAATCGTTTTACTACAATTGATTTTAACTCATCTAAGTTTTTAGGTTGTTTATTATTTTTCATTTTTAAACTTTCCTGTATAAAATATTTTAATGATTTCATATTATTAATATATTATAAATTTATTTTTTAATATCATTTTTAATAAAAATATTTCTGAATGATCATCATTACTAAGTCATAAACCTTCTTGTACATACTTATTTAATGGTTTCATTATTAAAGAATGTTAAATGATTATATAAATAAAAATATTTATTGAATTATGACATCATAATTTATATATTAAAATTGTAATCAATAAAACTTTATAGATATGGCAACCACAAAAATTTGCATTCACGAGATTGGTATTGACAAACTTAAAGACTTTAAAAACTTCAAGCTTTGTTATGTTGATGAGGTTCCTGAAACATTTATGGATTATACCCCTGAGTCTAAAGCCCTGATGCAAACTAAAGAGTATAAGGAATACATTGAAAAACGAAGAAACTGGATTGAAGAAAAATTGAAAACTCAGCACTATATTTCTGGTGTAGATTATAATACTGCTGATATGATGTTTGACCCTGATAGAAAATTCAGAACAGAAATGATGGATTATCCTACACAAGAATTTCTTGATGGATATACACATTATTTATACTTCACCAATGATCTTGACATGCAGTGGGGTGATGATTGGGATGATGCTCCATACGAATATAATGCTGAGGTACCTTATGATGACAAAACAAATATCATTGTAATCCCTGTAAGATTAATGTTCAGTTTTTTATCAAATCTCGATGGAGATAATGATGATTATGATAAATTGTTTGCTAAATGTCCAAATTATCATTATTGCGATTTGAGGTTCCCAAAGGATTGGGGAGGCATAAATAGTCCGTTCTGTGTTGATGATATTAATGGAGGAGCTGTTGCTTGGATCTATGCCACACTATCTAAGACATATACGAAAAAACATATTGCCGTTCATGCTGGAGAAAATCCTGAGAGCGTTATAAATAAGATTGATGAAATCAATAAAATGTTGTCATAAGTTCAATCAATATTTACTATTGATTTTCCAAGATAGTCAACAAGCTTGTTGACTATTTTTTCTTTATTAGATTTAATAAGAAATTCATCTTTATCAGATGAATATGCTACAAAATTTTCCTTGTCAGTAGTATATAAATAATCATTAATGTTTTCAAGTATATCAAGCTCAAGATTATTGAACATTGCTCTAAGTTGTTCATTTGTTACATGTGAACCTTTAAGCATATCAATAACGATAGATCCAACAATCATTCTTTGCGTTTTTGTTAATGATTCATTTATATATCCTGACAATGTCATCATATAATTTATTGATGTTTTTATAAAAATATTTTATAGTTGCACCATTTCTGTTGGAGGAGTAAATAATTCTTCTATTCTATTTGTTGTAAAATTATATAACGATTCATTCGCATCTGTGTTGTCGTCAAATCTATTTCCAATTTTAAATGCAACATATTCTTCCATGAAATCCTTATATCTTGGTGTCTGTTTTAGGAGTGGTAATTGGCAAAACGTCATAATTATATCATCATGACCATATGCTGCCTTGTATGAACCATTGCCGTTCTTGTCCTCAAAATTCTCAAGTTCACCAGCACTTATAAGATCTGTAATTATGACATCACCTTTTTCAAATAATAATCTTAATAATGAACATGCTAATGATTTATTTGAATTACTAAATCTAATTCCTTGAATTAATTTTGTTCCATTACCGTCATCATCAATTGCCTGTCTTTTATATCGTGCAAAATAAAATAGATCTATACCATCAGGAACTATGTTGTTTCTCCATTCGGTTTCAGGACTAAACTCAGGCTCATTATAGTTTTTCAATATATTATAGAACAGTGCTCCATACGTATTCCATTCAACACTCCATATACATCTATCATTATTAAACAGTTGTCCGCATAACAGCCAAAAATCAAGTGTTGCTAATTCAATATCTACTTCATTACTTCTCCAGTAAGCGACCTGTTCAAATTTATCCTTATCTATAACCTCAAATATATTGAATACTGTATAGTCTCCTCCGCCGCCTTCTGCAAGGTCAACAGTAATTATGTACCAATGTTGTTCATCAATAAAGTTTCTAATTTCATATTCAGGTTTTATGAATAAGCAGTCCTTAAATTGTATCTGTAGATTTATTTCTTCACACTGCTCTTCTGTGATCTTTTCATATATGACTGTTGAATCATGTATTCTTTTAAGGCATTCACGAGACACAAGACAGCCTTCAGGAGCTAAGAACTGTGTACCATATTGATAATAAAATGCTTCTTCAGATCCTAATATGCCAATCATTTCTTCTTTCCATTTATTAGTTCTCTTTTCCCAGCATTTCTTTTCTGAATTCCACTGTGGAACCTGATACCAGTCAATTTTAAATGGTGCATATATAGATTTTTTTTCTATAGCAGTTTTCCAAATTTTATAAAAGAGGTTAAATCCGTTCTGTGTTGACATAATGCAGACATTTGAGTCTGATATAGTAGTTACAGTTGGAATAATATTGTTATAAAAAAGTTCTACTTCATTAGCTGGACACCATGCAAACTCATCCAATATCAAGAAGTTGATTGTCTTACCCAGTCCTGCAGTAGGAGAGAACGCCTCAGTTGATATGTTAGAATTATTATCAAACGCAATACCGCCCTGGTTCCATTTCATAGTACCACATTTGAGATGATACGGAAGATATAAATACATATCCTTTATCTTATTCAATAAGTCATGACCCGCTGCCCCAGATTTTGACAGTATTAATCCGGTCTTATCAGTATTGAACAATATGACCCAAAGACAGTATATAGCAGTTGTAACCGACTTGCCTGCCTGCCGGCACGAAAGTAGCACACTAAATCTATGTTCTTGAAGATGATGTAAGTAGTCAACCTGATAATCACGCATCTTACATTTCTGAAGTCCTTCAGGAGTCATTAAGAAACATTTCTCTGCGAAGTACACAGGATCCTGTTTACATCTTATGTAATCTTCTATCTCTTCAGGAGTTCTTCTATACACCAAATCTGGCTTAAGAAGCTGCGTGACTTTTCCAACAAATGGGTTTGCTTTCAATGGAAGGCCTTCGTTAAGCGCTGTAACCGCCTTTTCAAGGGCTTTTGTTGTCCAAATGACCTTTTCAGCATTCTTTCCATTTGTTTCATATTTTACAGGATCAAATTCGTAATTAATATCATCTTTTCTGCTCATGTTTTTAACATTTTTTTACATTTATTTACAATTGTTGCTTGGTATCTAGATCCTCTTCTATAGTGCTGCTATCATCATCTAGACAACTTTTATCGTTGTTTTGATAAATTATATGGTTGTTATTTTCTATTAAGCTAGAAGAGGATTCATGAACATTTAATTCATACTTTGATTTTTCAGGTAATATATTGTTTATTTTTTCTAATACTTTATTAATTTGTTCATCTGTGGTATCTTTATGATCGTTTAAACATATTGCTTTATATTTTGAGAAATCTTTGGCTAAAATTTTTGGTAATGTTATTTCATTTATTTCTGTCGAAAAATAATTTAATCTTCTATTTACATACATTTTATATTTATAATATTTATATACATATTCTGAAAATAGCCATTGATTATGTTCATTTTTATTTCTAAATTGAGATATATTTTTAAGAATCTTAGAATTATATTTTTTAAATACTTCTTTTATTATAGATTTTTTGTGCGGTAAATATATATGCTGAATTGAACACACCGCACCTACAGGATTGTTACCTAATAACATATGATTTGATTCTCGTAAAATGTCTCCTATCCAATTAGGATTTTTTCTTCTTAATTTTGACCCAAATACTAACTTTTGATTACTATATAATTTCCCAGATAATGTTTTTTCTTTAAATATAAAAAAATCAGTTATGTTAACAGGTGAAGTAAAAATCGTATCATCATTACCATATATAAAACATTCAGACAAATCTTCTATGTTTTGTAAGAACATTTCAATTGTAGATGAATTGAATGTCGGTAAATATTCTTTTGGTATAAAATCTTCATGATAAATTATGTTAACAGTATCTCTATTTATCCAATTGGGAACTTGCGAATCAGACTGAACAATCATATGAACTTTATGAACCCAAGGCGCAAATTTTTCAATTCCCCTTAACACATATTTTAACATTCCGTTAGCCCTGAAACGTTTTAATCCTGTTGCCCAGTCGTTCCACGTTTCATCAAGCTTAACATATTTTTTCTTATTTTCGTAATATAATTTTTGCCATTCAGGATCATTGCAATCAACGTAAGGTAATATAATATCTATCTGGTTTATGTTGTTCATTTTTCATATATACATTTATTTGGGTATTTTCTCTCAAGTATTACATTAACTTCTGTTTTATAAATATTAAAATCAATTACACCATTATCGTTTATACATATTGCTGTTATATTCTTATCATTAATCAAATTATCTAAATCATATGTTGTGCTATTAATAAAACTAAAATATCTTGTGTTTCTTTTTGTTACATTATTTTTATCTTTTATAAAAAAATGGTAATTTGACAATTCTTGTGTAATATTTGATTTGTCTCTAAACCTTGTAATACTATTACTCATTTCATTTTTATATTTATCCCAATAATATTTCCACATTGATTTTTTCATTGGATTAATAGAATGATTTGACCTTAATAATGAAAGCTTACTTTTAAATGTAACGTTATGTTCGTTTAAAACCAGTTCTTGTGTGTTTCGTAAACTATTTATGTATACATTGTTTCGTGATATTCTTTTTTCAAAAACATCTATTTTTGGATTCATTTTGTTGTCATAAAAATCTTTAGCACTAATATTATTCGTTATAAAAATGTCATCATTTGTATATAAAAAATTTTCACTTAATTCTGGTATTTTATATATAAATAACTCTATAGTATTTGAATTAAATGTTGGTAAATATTTTTCAGGAATTATGTCTTTATGAAAAATAATTTTTGCTGTATCTGTATTAACATATTCAGGAATTTGCGATTCGTCTGAAACAACAATGTATAAATTATTTATAAAAGACATATAATTTGCTATAGACCGTAATACATATTTAAAATTGTCCCAATCTCTAAAACGTACACCAAAGGGATCATATTTTTTCTTTTCTATTTTTGAATATGTTTTATAATCCCTTTGCCATTTTTTGTCATTATTATTTAAATAAGTAACTACTAAATCTATGTCTTTCATTATAAATTTATGAAATCTCTATTGGATTTTTTGAAATAAAACTATTAGAAATTGTTGATAATGCCGGTAATTTTATAGCATCCCACTTTTTAGTTATTGGGTTATAATATATAAATTCTCCTGAACCACTAACGTATGATGTGGCTGCAACTTCTGGAGTTAATGAATAATTAGTACCATCTTCATTTTGTTCTAATTGTGACATCTGTACATAACTTGTCACAGTTGCTTCATTTGGAGCATATGCAGGAGTATAATAACCAACAGTATCATCCCATGTCATTATAATACCATTTTCTTCATATGCGGGGTGTTCTGTTTCAACCGATATATTATCTTCCCACATTCCAGTCCCATTGTTCCAAAATACGTCCTTACCGGTATCTTTATCAACGTAATATCCAGCTTTTTGGATTTCTTCCCAATTTTCTTGCTGATTTGCAGGTAAAGAATTTTTTGCATTCAATGGAACTACATTACCATTTGGTACATTTGTTGTATCATCTGCTGGTTTTCCGTTTGTATCTTCATCGCCGCCACCTCCAGCAAGTCCAGCTAAATTAAGAAGTTTTGCTAATTTTGCATTACGTTTTATTTTATTATAGTTTTCTTTAGATATTTTTTCTACAGGAATATGAACTCCTGTTTTTGCCATAATCTTTAAATTTGCTTGTTGTATTAATGCTCTTGCTTTTATTTTTACTAAACTTTTATTTTTTTCAACTTCATCATTTACATCTTTTAAATTATCCCTAAGCAACGATTCATACAGTTTTGATATGAACTTTCCTATTTCCTCGCCAGCCTTATCATATAGTTCTAATTTAAAATCATCTACAATGACCATCAGCTTGGCAATTTCTTCAATAACAGCATCTGAGCCAGATTCAATTCCATCCACAATTGTATCTGTGAGCCATTCAGGGCCAAATGCTGCATAATATGAAGCGTATGCACAATATTGAGATATTATGTTTTCATAATAAGAAACCTTTTCTGCGGCCACAGGAAGTTTTTGCTCTACAAAATAAGTTACATAATATGAAAAGTTTTTCTTCTTTTCTTCATTTTCCTTTTCAAATTGTTCATCAACAGAAATATCATTAAGAAGACTATTGATATCTAATCCACCTTCAAGATAAAATGAAAAATAACTTAATGCTTTTTTAGTTATTATTGATGGATCTGGAATATATGTTAATCTTTTCCATGCATAATTTCTAATTGATAATAATTCTGTTTTTACAGTTTCTATTGCCGTATTTAATATTGAACTTCCAAGGTTTATTACTGCAGATGGATCTACTTGTAAGCCATCTTTTGTGATATATATTCCAGCTGTTGACAATGTACTTAATGTATTATTCTTTACTGAATTTATATCTCGTAACATGCTTCCGCCGTATGAAATAAGTGGAGAACATATTTTTCCTGACATGAATGAATTTGTTACATCCATTTCCACTTTGCGCATTTCATCTCCAAGCTTATTGTTTATCTGTTCTTTTAATTTATTTATATCCATATCTTACCATATTTTATTTTTTTGATAAATTGGAGGAATAAATGTATTATTAGCAGGAGGAACGTTATTTGTAGCACTCCATTGTTTTAATGTTGCAAGTGAAGATAAATTAAGATTTGTATTTGCATTATCTCCAGTATAATTTTGTGTTCCATTATTAGTTGTCGATATTGTTCCGGATGCTGCTGCAACTTGTGCTTGAGTAGTGTCTGAATTTTGTATTGCATTTTTTATATCTGCAGCTGTTTCTTTTACTTTGTCGGTATTAGATTTATTAGATTCTTTACTGTCTCCGCTCTCATTAGATGAAGAATTTGAATTATCTCCATCATTTATTGTAACAGTTTTTGATAATATAGTATCTAATGCTCCATTTGTTTGTAAAGTATTTATGAACGTGTTCAAATATATTACACCTAATTGTGAATATGGATCTGATTTTTGTAATATATTACAAAATTCTGATAAGGCATCAAGAATGACATTTATTAAATTTTTTAATTGATTTCCTAATACTGCGGGCTCACCATCTCCAGATGATGCACCTAATGTTACACCACTATTTTCAACCTTTACTGCAGATATACCAGCGCTAACTATAGTTTTTCCGTTTGTTCCAACATTGACTCCAGTGCTGCCACTACTTCCAGATGTAGAAATATTATAGCCTTTCCCATGGTCATACGTCATTGATGAATTGCCTCCACCATTAGTTCTCATACTGATAACTTCAGGTTTCTTATCAGAATTTTCATTAACATATTGTTGTGGTAATGATTGTAATTCATACATTGGAATAAACCAATTTTCATCTTGTCGTTTCTTGTTACGAATAACCCAAACCTTTGAGCCTTTTTCGTATGAGGCATATGAGGCGTTACCCATCATTGTAAATGGATAACACCATGGAAGATGTGTTATTGGAGAATTGTTGGCATTAAATGCGCCAAGCGCTGTCACCTTTATTCTCCCGTAATGAAGCGGGTCATCTGTTTCAACAATAACTCCAGGAACAAATTCATAGTCAGAAAAATGTCCACTATTACTTACCGTTTGTTGACTACCAGTATTTGTTATATCTTTATTCATAATCTTATTGACTATTTAATTAACTATATTATGCTTGTGTTGTTTCGGATGATTCGGGTTGTACATCACCGAGCATTTCAGAATCTATATCTCCAGATTCATCTTCTTCAGATCCGCCCTCTTCTTCATTACCACCTTCTTCGTTGCCACCTTCTTCACTCTCTTCTTCATCTTTCTTACTTCCAGATTTCTTTGCAAGTTCAGCTTCTAACTTATATTTTTCATTAAGTTCAAGATCTGCATCAGTCATCTTCAAGTACCGCATTACAAGGAACTTAAGTGAGAAGAATGGAGTTTCATTTCCTTCAGCATCTGTTTCTGTTAAGCTATCTTTAAACGTTCCGATAAAGTCAATTCGTTTCTGCATAATTTCCATGTTCATCATTTCCTCAAATAAGTTATAACTATTAAAGTGAAGTGACATTGCATCAAGAATTCGTTTATCGTTTTTAATATCAGGTAGAGCAAGTGCAACAGATATACGAAGTGGCTTTAATAATATTTCTGCAAAGGCATTACGTATTCTATTTACAAATCTTGAGAAATTAATTTCATCACGAAGCGCTTGTGTGGGGTCAGAACCAAACCATGTGCTTTGAGCGTCTTTGTCAAATCGTGTTGCAGGAATCTTTGACATCTTATAAAGTTTATATTCAAAATATTTTATTTGGTCTGAATCATTAAGCATAGGACCATTATCTACAAGTGTTTCTATCTCAGGACGTCCAGCTTCATTTTGTGGTAACCAATATTCTTTATTGAATGGCATGTTTACTCTGCCGTTTACTTGTAATTCACCAGTTTCAACGTTAAAAGAAATGTCTTCTTTATAACGATTCATTGCTGTTGCTAATGTTTGAGCGCCCTTTGCTTTGTTCATACCACCTACAGGAATGGTGAACATTGTTTTAAATGATGATTGAGTTACAGTCCAAATCACTTGTGCCTGTTCAACAATACGATATATATTAAATGGACGAATAAGACGTTCAAGATATGACTGTCTTTCAATAACTCCAGAATCTTCATATTTAACATATATAATTTCTGCATCTAATAATTTTCGTTCACGGCCAAGAACATCTTTATATTGAATCCAAAATACTGTTCCATCCTCAATACTTCTTGTTAATGTTGTAGGATCTACTTCAATGATGTTCAATATTGTATGTGGGTTTTCAACATCATCATATACAATTTGAAATGCCAGAACGCCAGTGATTAAGAACATTTTATACATATCCCATGCCTTACGTTTCCAATCAAGGAACATATATAATTTATAAAATTGTGTGTTCATTGATGTACGTATCTCTTCAGCAGAACGTTCGTTAAGATCTTGGATAAGCGCTTGGTCAAGAAAAGGTTCACAGATATATGATTCTTCATCGTCATATACAATACTTTCATTTGCCATCATATCGAGAATATCTTCAAGCTCTGGCTGCATTGCCATCTTTTTGAGAATGGCAACTTTTTGCATTAATGATTTCTCTGAAAATGATTTCTCTTCCTCAGGCTTTATTTTCCAGTCATCTGCAGATGCTCCCCATATTGATGTTTGTAACATCATTTCATCCTTAGGCTGTAATGCTTTATCTGCAGGAATTGCACGCATGTTCTTGTATACTTTATCATCTATGTTCATTCCATAGTGAGAAAGCTTTGTCAACACCTTAGATAATCTTTTTGGTTTCTTTCCTTCTAAATATGAATCCTGCTTTGAAAAATTTTCATTTATCGCTTCATATATCGTTTGATCATTTTCAAAGACTTTTGATAAATTACCTATTTTCATATGTATAAATTATACATTTATAATTATATATAAAAATCAAAAATTTTTATAAAAATAAAAGGCACTATTAGTGCCTTACATAATAATTATTATTTTTATTCATTGACTTTTTTCTTTTATTAACCTATCTATTTCTGTTAATAATTCAGAATCTATTCTTTGTCCTCCATATTTATAAACAGCACGGCCTTTTTTCAATTTTAACATTACTCGTTTAAATGCATAATCTTTATCATTTTTATACACATTTCCTTCTATACTAACAAAATAATTTGGATCTTTCTTAAATTTTTCAAGTTCCTCAGGATCCCACGGCACTATCACGTCAGGCAATCCTGCAATATTATTTGGAACTTTCTTTTGCATAAAGTTCTCAAATGAAAAATTACAAGTAATGATTTGTGATGGATAAAGTGATGCAAAGTCGTCACATACAGTATATTCATATCGGCCTGGAACACACCCTACAAATGCTCCCTTATATGCAACTTTTATTCGTTCTATTTCATCGTAATTATACACCACTTTTTTTCCGACCTCATAAAAGATTTCAAACACATTTGCAGTTGTTAATTCTGTCTGTCTCTGCGCATCAAGCAATGGAATAAGTGTTAATGAAGATACGGCACAAGGACTCTCAAGTGATTTCAGTTTATAATGAATAAGCATAACAAGTAGACTGTCAATAGCATTATAGTAATAATACCATTCATGGTCCTTTTCATACAAGTCTTGTAGTGTTCCTTCATACTTAATTTTATGAGCATTTATTGCTTTTGATGAAACCCAATCTAATGAATACGACTCATACGGTCTTAAAGAATAATCATAATCCTCAACAATTTTCATATAGTCAATGATTACAGAATGTTTTGGAGTTGGAAGACGATATGTTAAGTTATTCATGTCCTTGTATGAAATGTTTCCAAGCTCACCTGTTGGAGATGCCTTACGAATCATATTATATGTAACATTTTTTCCGAACAAGTTTATAGCTCTATTTACCATATACTGCCAGTCAAAGTTATATGCATTCCAACCAATTAGCACAGGCACTTTTGATATGATATTGACAAAGAAATGTTCAATCATTTTTTCTTCAGTTGGAAAATACTTATATAACACCTTTGGCTCGTCTTTTTTCATGAACTTTGCAAATTCATTATTTTCAATCCACTCAAGATATCGTTTTCTGAAAAGTTCTTGCTGTTCACTTGTCATATCATGAAGCCCATACACAATACAACTTAAGTCAGGTCCAACCAATGATATTGATGTTACTCTTTGCTTTGCTAATGCTGGATCTGGGAATTCATCAGATACCTCGGTCTCAATATCCCAAGCATAACATTTTGGAAAATTCTGCTGATGCATCACCTTATTTAATTCAGGTGGCAGTTCATACATAAATTCCAATATATCAAATATATTTGGGGTATAATTTGAGCTATCTTTATATACTTTATTACAACGTCGACCGTTCCAAGTTTCAAACTCACCATTATCATCATATTCGTAAGTTTTTATATGATGAAAGAATTTTTGATAAAATTGACGACGGCCTCCCTTATCAATATAACTAATTACTAATTTTCTTTCTCGTTTATTCCAGCTTCTATCTAATATCATATACTATTTTTTATTTAATATATAAAAGTATTATTCATAATTATAATCATATTCTTCATCATCAATAAAACGATTAGTTAATTCATTATCCATATTTATATTGATGATTTTTGATAATGATTTAAATATTTCTTCGGTTATGTTTATTTCTGTCCCATCACATAATTTAAGTATATAATAAACATCAAATGGCTTTGGGCATTCACCAATAGTACTAATTAAATTCTTTTTTACATATGGGGCAAATTTATTACGTAACTCTAAAAAATATTTGTCTGAATTTTCTTTATCTTTAATGGTATCACCATTTGTGTTTATATATTCTTTAATTACATCATTAAGTAATGAATTATATTTATCATACCAAATATCATAATCAGGAGAACGATATGAATTTTTGCATATAGAAAATATTGATGATATATTAATTATCAAATCATTTGACACTCTTATAAATTGATTCATTTTTACATTCCCATATTAAAATTTACTACTTGATTGTCTCCCATACGATGCTGAGTATTATCTGAAGATTCATATGCATGGGTTTTTTCTGACCATCCGATAACATTCAAAAAATCATTAATAGCATTCTCAAATTTTTGAACCTTATTATTCATATCTTCAGAATTTCTAATCTTTGCATTAAGAAGGGCATTTTCCTTGTTCTTCTCCTCAAGATTATTCTGTAGCTCAGTACGTTCATTAGTAATTGAATTTATTGTTTCTTGAAGCCCAGCAATCAAAGTATCTTGTTCGTTAACTTTGTTCTGAAGTTCAGCATTTGTTGAGTCAAGATTACGAATCTGTCCAGTTGCCTCCCCAAAGCTCTCTTTAAGGTTGTTAAGTTCATCACATGTACTATTATACTGTTCCTCAAGTTTATTAATCAAATCATTTTGCTTCTCATATTCAGCATTCAGTTCTTCATTACGAGAATCAATTTCCTGGCAGCGAGCAGATGCCTTCTCAAATTCTCCAGCATAATTATTAAGTTCCTGTTCAATATCAGTCTTTATTTGTTGAAGTTCAGCAATCTTGTCATTGAGATCCTCATTATCTTTCATCAGATTTTCAATACGAACATTCAAGTGGTCAATCTCATTACCCATATCATTTGCATTCGCATCAAGCTGATCCTTAAGAGTAATGGTTTCTGCGACCTTAGAATTATAATCAACATTCAACTTATCATATTCCTCTTGTAAATTCTTATTAAGTTCAACCTCACTCTCATATTGCTGAACCAACTGATTATGACGGTCTGTAATAACAGCAGCCTCAGACTGTAAGTTTTCAAGTTCTTCCTTGATTGAGTTATATTTAACAGCAAGTTCATTATATTGAGTGTCCATATCAGCTGAACTATTTGTTAGCTTATTGCTTAATTCTGTGTTCTCCGCCTTCAGTGTCTTATATGCTTCAACTGATTTGTTGAATCTCTCTTCAAGTGCAGCATATTCATCTGTCTTTGTTTCCATCTGCTTGATTGCGATACTCTCATGCTCAAGTGCTTCATCACGTTCTTTAATCAACTGATCTATTTGTGAAAGATGAATCTGTTCATCAGCCTCCATTCCTTCAATTCGTTGTACTAACTTTTCAGCCTCTTCCATTGGAATTCCATCGGCAGTCTCAAATGTAACACGTGATGCAGTTGCCTCATTATTGAGTCGTTCAATTTCAGTATCTTTTTCAATAAGTCCTGCACTAAGATCATCAACCTTCTCATACAGCTTATCAACGACTTTCATCATTGCATAATCGTTAACCCACTTGAGCTTCTCTGGTGCAGCATTTGCCACCTTAAGCAATACCTGCTCGGTACGATTAAGTTTCTGTAATACATTAGCAGATCCTGTCTTTACAAATTCATCAATACTAATTTTGTGTTCTCCTTCACGGTCAATGTAAGTTAGTTCATTACTTGCATATCCATTTACAATTTCATCTATTTTACTCATGTGCTTAAAATGTTAAATTAATATAATTTTATATTAATATATAAAAAATGAGCAGAATATTATAAAATATCCTGCCCAAAGTAACAAAAATTTATATGAAAATTTAGAATCCCATTGTTTTAACTTATGGGTTAAAAACCCATTATTTTAACTTATGGGTTAAAAACCCATTATTAGTTTCTTTATGATATCATATTCATCATTATCTGTTTTAGAGAATTTCTGACAGAACACGAGATTGATTGAATCTTTGATAGTGAATCCATCGACAACAAGCTCAGCGCATTCAAGTGTTTCACGAGTTGAGATTGGTTTAGAAATATTCTGTTTCAGATATGAATCACGGATTGCATTTGCTACATTCAAGATCTTATTTGCCTTGTCAATTTCAATACCTGTACGAACATTCAGAATTCTTTCCTCAATATCCTGTGGGAGATATTCAACCTGTAGTGCGTTAAAGCGGTTCATAAGTGCAGCATCAATATCATTAGTTCCTGAGTATTCTTGACCAATGTTTGCAGTTGCAATGAATACACAATCAGGATGAACCTTGACAGCACGAACATCAGTAGATCCTGCAATCTCAATGTTCAATGTACGACGATGGTCAAGACAGGGGAACAGAATATTATTTGTCATAAGTGGAGCACGACTTAACTCATCAAGAAGAATGATCCCTGGTTTCTGAACATCAGAAACAAACTTCGCATAGTCAAATACAGAATTTCCATCCTTGATACGATGTGTTCCCAGGAGGTCAGTGAGTGGGTCAATCATTGCACCCATGTCATAAATATTAAGTTCAATATTCAATGCCTTGGCAATACGGATGATAATATCTGTTTTTCCTGTTCCTGTAGGACCTAATAGTAATGTGTTCTTCTTCTTAAGAATGTTACGAACAAGATAGTTCCAAGTTCTTTCCTGAACATAGAATCCGCTGTCAATACCTGGGCAAGCGTAGTTCTTCTTAATTGTTTTTAGTATTGAAACTCCAGAATGTATTTTTGGAAGTTCAGATCTTGTTTCAACTTTTGTGGTCTCAATAGTTTCTTTAGTAGTCTCTGGCTCATCTGTAGCATCAGCAACATATGACTTTGTATGGTCAAACTTATACTCATTAAATAAGTCGAAGTCCTCGTCTGTGAATGGATGAATTTCCTCAAAGTTAAAGATAAGGGTCTTGGGGTCAAAGGTAAAGTTTTCCGAGACATACATATCGTTTCTTAGACCGCTGATTAATGATTTTGACTTTTCAGTCAATTTGCTATGGTTGAGTTCCTCATCCCAGAACTTATCAAGATACTCACTTTGACCGAACATTGGTCGGAATTTACCGTCTTGAATATTAATATAAATTTTCATAATAAATAAATTTTTGTTACAGTTATAATATATAAATATTGTGGTCAATATTCAATATGTTAACAATCTTTAACATAAAAGTTTTATATAATAAAATTGAATTTTTTAAGACATATTTATATATTAATACTGTATTCAAAATTTATTTATTATGATTCCTGAAATTTTTAAGTCTGATTGGTTTGAAGGTCGTACCACTGAATTTGTTTCAGCTGATGATTCAAAGCGTATTGGTTGGGATGAGGACCTGACAAACTATTCTGAATTCCTCTTTACTGAAAACTATCTTGACCGACTGATTAAGGACAAAGAACTTATCATTGAGGAACTTAATAAGATTCTTGATGCCATGGATGTGAGTGCAGGAATTAGTTTTTCAAATAAGGCAGGGACTGCATATACTGACGGTAACCGTATTGCTATTGATAACAAGTTTGTTCCTAAGACTGTTCAATCACACAAGAAAATTTATTCAAAATTTGATATTCTGATTGGCTTGCTCATTCATGAGGCCTGTCACTGCAAATATACTGACTTTGAATACTGCAAGAAAAACCGTAACTTGTTAAATGAGATCATTCATTCAATTCATAATATTCTTGAGGATGAGTGTATTGAACGTAATATTGGTTTGAGTTTCCCAGGATATTCAAACTTCATTAAGGCCGTAAAACTTGAACTGTTTGCTCACCAAATGAAGAAAAAAGATCTTGAATGGGATGTTGATGAACTGCAGGACATATTTAATCTCTTACTGATAACTGTTCGTTTTCCATCAAAACTGAAAATTGTTCCTGAACATGTTCTGGAGCAACATTCTGAACTGTTTGAGAAAATTAGGGACATACTTGATTTTAAGGGAATTCTTGACAGAAAGGATAACCCAAACTGTACTCGTGATACTGTATCTGCAGCAATCGCAATATATAATTTATTAAATATTGATGAAAAACCAAATAGCGAAAAAGGTTCTGAAACTGAAGGATCTGGGAAGGGTGAAGGAACTGAATCAGGTAAGGGAACACCATCACTAAAGGACGCAATTGATGCTCTTGGAAAATCACTGATGGATCCTACTGATACTGATAATATTGATTCTTCATCTGAAACTCTTGATGATCGGCAGGAATATGAAATCAATAAAGAACTCACATATGAGGACACTGAAGGCACTGGGAAATTTGGATGGAACGGCGGTTATGGTGTTAATGACAACATTAAGGAATGGAAAACATCAAACATCTTAACCTATAATAAATTATATGGAGACATCAAACAATTCATTAAGGATTTTCAAAAAATAATTGTTCCTACAGGTTCTGATGACCAATATAAGAAAATTGGTTTTCAACGTTCAGGACAACTTGATCCAAATCAAATAGTTACTGCACTTCAGGGTGGAAGATTTGTCAATACTAAAATGCAGAAAACTGTAATTAAGAACAAACCCAAATATGCACTTGTATTAAACATGGATGAATCGTCAAGCATGTTTGGAAATTATATTGGTCGTAATATTCGTATCAAGAAAAATTCTCCGTACGGAATTGCTTCAAGACTTGCGGTTCTGTTTTATGAGGCAATGAAGGATTATAAGGATCTTGAAATATACATTTATGGTCATGGCGATAACATCAACCGTTACATATTTCCAAATAAGAATACTGATAAATACGTGCTTGGAAAACGTCAACTACAAGGTGGTCAGGATGACGCAAAATCAATTAAGGCAATTCTTACTGAGGTTAGGAATCATACAAAACTGCCAATCATCATGGTGAATATTACTGATTCATTATATCTCTCAGGAATTGACAATATGACAAAAGTTGCTCAGGAGTTTGGTGATGTTGCTATCACGCTGATGTGTGTTTCACAAATCTCTAAAAAATATCTTACACCTGAACATATCAAAACAAATGATACAATCTATGGCGCAGGAAACTGGGTAACCATTGATGATAAAACTGATTTAAGAAAAATCTCATTAAGGATGGCAAAAATATTCAGGGATAAATATAAAACACGAGATAAAAAATGAGAAAAGGCACCGTAAGGTGCCTTTTGTTTTTGATATTTATAAAGAATTATTTCTTTTCTTCATCCTTTTCTTCTTTTTCTTTTGGAGTTTCTTCCGTCTCAGGATTTTCAAGCTTATCAATAATTTCTGCTAACTTATTGACATTTTCTTCAAACTTAATTGTTTTTTGAGCATATTGTTCATCTGATACTCTATGCTGACTTGTTCTTTGTTTGTCTGAATATTTCTTTAAAATATCATACACCTTTTTAAGCTCGTCTATATTTGCATCACAAACAACATCCACTTCTTTTTCATTAACGTTTGCTGATTGTATGTTTTCAAGTTCTTTAAGAACTGCTTCATAATCATCCATACCGTCAAAATTAAATTTCATTGACTTACATGCTTCTCCTTCGCATGCCTCTCTAATGTATTGTGCTAAACTTTTCATTTTATAATATAATATTTTATTTATTTAACATGTTAAATATGGGAGAATTTGAGCAAATTGTTCTCCATAAATTTTTATCATATTTCTATTTTCATCAATTTCATTGTTCTTAACAGCATTAAGAACTTTTATGTAATTAATAATAATATCATAATATTCATTATTATGAGTTTCTCTATCACAGCATTTCATGTGGTCAAATACGTTATATCTCTTATTTGGATTGAACTTATTGCCATTTGGTCCTCCACCTAAATTATTATCAACATATTCTTGTAATAATTTTATAAGTGCATCTATCATACTGCTGTTAGGTTCTGGACATGCTCCAGTGATAATAGTGAAAAACCAATCCTTATAGAATTCATCATCACCTAACATATTCTTAAGCCATTCAAGAATTGCATTATTATATAAATCGATACAATTATTGACAGTGATGCCATCTCCATTAATACTGCTATCTTTCACAGTATCGTTACAGCCACAGTTTATTCTTGTACTTGGAAGTGTTGTTGAAACTACAGAATTAAATAATAAGTTAAGATTTATACTTGCGGCATCCCATCCCCCATTTGCATAATATTTTACTATCTTATCATATATTTGATTTTTTATTGTTTCTGGGTTTTGCACCATAGCATTATCATTTATGATCGTGAAGAATGTTTTTGGGATGTTACATAATTCCGCAGAACTAAATTCATAATTTTCAAGATTGTTCATATGATAAAACCATTCAAGATTTCGCATATCCTTATTATTTATATCATATAAATATTTATATGATTCAGTGTCCTGTGTAAAGTTTAAATCAGTATCATATAACACATAATCGTTCATAACGATTGTTGAATAAAGATCATTATCAATTTCGTTAATTTCATCATCACTTAATTCATTATTCCACAAATCATATGACCGTGACATTTTTAATACACGTTTGCGATTTCTTTTTTCTCGTTCTTCAAGAGCTAAGATCTGAGATACTCTATTGATATTATATCTGTTAATATTAATAAGTCTGTTTACATCCTTTCCATGTAATATGACTATTCCGGTCATGTCAAAACAATATGTATCATCTCCCGGGTCATCTGGGCCTGGGCCTGGCTCGGGCTCCGGTCCTGGTTCTGGTTCTATGTCAGAAGAATCTTCGTCAGGCTCTGTTTTAACGTATTCATATAATGATTCTGACAAAAAGTAATCTATACCTGGAACAAAATCTTCATATCCTCTAAGAAGAACGGATAAGTCTTCCTGCATTTCGTTAATCAGCTTTTCAAGTTTTTCATTCGTTGATGGGTCCAACAACTTTTCAGAAATAGTTAAATATATTGAACAAGCAACATTCTTGTCATATCCAACCAGTGCAGGAATAACGACCATATATTTGCCGTTATTTTTATCTTGTCCACAATTTAAATTATAAACGAACTGTGGATTAATAATATTTAATAATCTATAATTATTCATACACCTGATGATTTATTGACGATTTAATTTGAACTTTGATTTAATTTGAACTTTGATTTAAAGCATTAAATATTGCATTATAAATATTATCAACATCCATTTGTGAATATTTGTTTTCATCCTTAACAGGTAATATCACTTCAAGTGCACCATATTCTGCATTTCTAAGAAAATTTGTTATAATATTAGTTTTGAGTTCTGCAATATTAGCATTAGATATATTAGACACATTATCTGAAATATTATTAAGATAATTTGATAATGTTTCATAATTTCTGAATATCATTTTATCAAGATCTAAACGACGCATAACAATATTGTCAAGTGTTATTGAATACACGACATCATTATTATTGCGTCTATAAAAAAATCTATAAAAATCAAACGATGTGTCTTTAACCAATGATACACTTAATGGTCCAAACTTTCCAAGTCTTTCAGAAATATCTGACATTACATTTATTTAATGCATTAAATTTATTTTATATATTAAAAATAAATTATGAATTATTAAAATTATAAATTAATGAAGTTCATATTCAGAATAATTAATTCTTAACATATTAGGACCTCCAGCGTATGGCTTTAAATTGGATTCGTCAAAATCAATAGACTTTAAAAAATTATATAACTTATTTACCGTGTCTGATTGTTCAGCAAAGAAAATAAATACATCATTATTTAATTTATATATATAATATGGTATTATTTCGGGCTTCTTAACAATATTATAAACAGCAATGTGGTCATTCATTTTTAAAAAGTCTTGAATAAATTCTTGAAGAGTATATTTCTTTTCAAGCTGTTTTTGCTTTATAAGTTCTTCCTCAATAAGATATTTTGAGATTACCAGTTCTTCTATATTGTCAATATGTACAATGTGTTCATTCATATCTTAAAGTTTTATGTTTATTATTTTATAATATTATAAATTAATCATTTAAATCAAAATTAATTTGAACATCACTTTTTGTCGATTCTATTATTTTACTATTTAAAATTTCAGTTCTTTCATTGATTGCTGGATAATTTGATGTGAGTTTAATATCAAGTTGAACTATTTTTTGATTTGGCTCTGTCGTGCTAAGATCTATTTTATTAAGTTCTGGATGTGCAGTTGTTGGAAACTCAATCCCACAACGTATCACTTGACCTAGATACACAATACTAAAAAACCGTTGATAAATAAACTTATCTATAAGCTCTTGTATCAAAACTATAGATTCATTAAAATTTGATAATACATATTTAAATTGAAAATTCATTTCAATCGGAATACGTAATATTTCAGCATTATAGCCTCGTATTTCATTAGTTGAACTGTCAAGTCTTTCATATTCGCCACGAGCAAACTGATTAGTTAAGCCGTCTGTGTTAAAGGAAATATCTGACATTTCTATTATACATCTAGGCATCTGTAAATATACCCAATCTTCTCCGCTTGTTTCTGATAACGAAAATTCATACCCATTAGTTTCAACATACATATATGAAGATCCTGTGGATAATATAAAATGATTTATTGGTTTGTTATATAAAACAATATTCTTATTAAACCATGCTATAAGCCCTTTAATAAGAATTGAGAAAAATCTCTCATCCTTATTATATATATTATCAAATTTTTCAAGATTCCAAGGATGTTTCCACATATCGTTTAATCATTAATTTTTGGACCTATTGGTGATTCTTTAGGTATTGCTGACTTATTAACAATACTATTATTAATAATTTCTTTAGCATTATAAATTGATGCTGTAGCATTAGCTAATGCATTCTCTGCAGCAGAACTTAATGAAATACCTAACACATTAGATCTGTCAGTAATGATTGATAATATATTATTAACAGAATTTGCTATTTCATTTAATGCTGAACGTTGTTCAGAAATAATAAAATCTTGTTCATAAACTTCAACAGCATTGTTGTTAAAGCTTCTATCATTATATATTATACTTGTATTAATCAAATCTTCATCACCAATATGTTCTATTGAATAGTATGTTAATGAATTAATTGGAGCTCCAAAACCAGCATCATTTACATAATACAAACAATTACATTGGTATGACATATTTTCATTTGCTACATTTAATATTATTAAAGAATTATATGTATCACTAACGTCTGTGTTTATTGTCATATATGATAATGATTTGACTTGTTCTTGCTGAGTAGATGGACACTCCCCGAATCCGGGATATATATATGTTATTTTTGTAATAGGTAAGTTATTCATAATGTATGTTAATTTATAATATTATTTAATATTTATTTAATATGTTAAAATGTATTAAAAAAATTAAAATTTTTTATTAAATTATGTTTATTAATTATGGTGTATTATTATACACACTATTTCCTGGATCTGAACGACCATCATTGAGTTCAGCTATTTTTTCGTACCAATAACGTGAGCCAACTAATTTATTTTCATATCCCTTTTCTGAATAATTTTGTCTATAGCTATTTTGATATTCTCTTCTGTCTATTCCAGAATTTTCAATCATTGATTCTGGAGCTGCAACGCCATCATTAAGCTGAGCTATTTTTGCACGCCAATAACGTGAGCCAATTAATTTATTTTGATAACCCTGATTTGAATAATTTTGTCTATAGCTATTTTGATATTCTTTTCTATTGATTCCAGTATTCTCTATCATCATTTCTGGGGCCGCAATACCATCTTTCATTTGTTCAAGCTTTTGTAACCAATATTTATTTCCTTGCTGCTGTTTTGGGGTGTTAAATATTAAATGACCTCTACCATCAGTATACATTCTTTTTCCTGATGTTTCGTTGTCAGGTCCATTCCATGTTACATATGTTTTTTCCAACGTCTGATTATATGTGTCAATTAATGAACTAATCAATCCTCGTGGTGAACCACTAAAACTAGTAATGAAATCGTTTGTACCAGTAAATGTTCTATTATTTAATAGATCTTGTTTTAATTTATAATATTCTGTTAAAGTCACACCATCACCTTTATGAATTATTTGTGGGTCATTTGCTTCACCACTATTAAAATTTCCTAAAGCATTGAATCCTAATGCCCTTAAATTATTTGTACATAATGCTTCTGATGCATCAATAATTGACTTAAATTTTGTTGGAGAATTTGGGTCTGTTGGCTGTTTTGTCTCGTGTATCTTTTTTATGTCTTCTATACGTTGTCTTTGTAATTCTGTTTGTCTTGCATATCTTTCTGCTTCTACTCCTGTGTGCATATTTCTTGATGAACCAGAACCATCATAATACAAACCGTCATTTCCAAACATTATATGCATAAACTCATTCATAGTATGAGTGTATACTCTGTCATATGTAATCTTAATTGAGCCATTACCCATAGTAAATGGCTTTTCATTATTCATTGAGCCTGGTATCATATTTCCAAGACAGTCAATATCTATTTCACAGTTTATAAACGTAAACATTTTAAATGACATAGTGTCTGAAAATCCAGTGCTTCTATTTACATTTGTACCCTTATAATTATATTTATGTCCATCATTTGTAATGAATGACGTATGGAAGTATCTGATGGGAGATTGAAATACCATAACTGTCATGTCAAACTTTCTTAAGTTATCAGGAACTATTTCTTTTTGGTCAATCTCATCAAAACAAGCAAATTTGTATAGGTCAAGCAATGTGTTAAGACGCATATCAATAGCATCTTCTGAACATTCTATTTCAATGCTTCTTTCTTTAGAGAAATCATTTAATACAGGAACATTTGCTTGATTAAGATTTTTTATTCCCTTAAAGAACCATGGAGCATATGTGCTGATATATGACAGTATTTTTGCAAATTTCATTAATGCAACCTGACGATCATTTGTTTTATAATACTTTCCTAAATTCTCACATTGACGAAGATACTTATATGCAGAATTTGTTGCTAATAATGGGTTTTTATTATTTAATAAGCCACCTAATAATCCATATTGTGTATCAAAATTAAAAAAGATTTTAAAATAAAACCAGCCTTTTTCTCCTAATGGGTTTTGTAACGACTTTTGAAATATTGCTCTATCATTAATAAAATCTGCATATGTCCAATCTGGCGTTTGAAAATTTAACCTATCTGCCGTGTCGGTGGCAACAACACTAAACATTTCGGAGTTTCCTGTGCTATTGTCATCATCTATATTATTTAAAAAATGCGTAACATATTGCGATTCAGAGTTTGAATATAACTTTCCAAGATATTTATTCTGATTGGTCCAAATGTCTTTTATACCGTTTATTATTGGGGATTTGGGAGTAGTGTCATTTGAACCAACGTCACTTAATGAATTTGTGATTCCTGATATTGTTTTAAATAAATTAGATAAGTTTATGTTAGGCATAGCAAGAGTATTAAGATTTATAAGATCTTCAGCGCCACTTGTTATCGATGACACATTATTAGAAGCTGCATTTAATACGTTATTTTTTATATCTCCAAGTAAACTCATCTAATTAAAAATTTTATTTATTTTATTTATTTGAAACATTTATTAATTTAATAAATAAATCATTAGGTAACCGTGTATCCTCAGCAATTAAATCTGAAGAATGAATATCATTAAAATCTATTTCATATTCAGTTCCTTCTAATTTACTTCTAAATGTTGCCTTACCACGCAAATAATCAAATTTAACTATCTCAATATCATTTTCAATTTTATTATCGTACTTAACATCAATTGACCGTTGTTTTTCTTTAAAGAAATAATTACACCAATATTCATCAAGTTCAAATGTGAATTTTGTTAATTTTGGAATTTTCGCTCCATCGTTCTTTCTTGTTTTATATGTCTTAAATGTTATTATAACATCACTTGGAGTCCAATATTCTGAATATGGAATTTCTATTATACTTATAATAATATCGTTCCATGTTTGTCCCTCTTCTAGTTTAACATCACCTAAATCATAATTATCAAGATCACTGATTAATGCCTTTAATGCCTGTTCATATAATCTATGATGAATTATATTAGAATTATTTCCAACAATATCCATAAATTTTATAGGACCATTTAATGGATTTGTTTGATTAAATATGTTAACTGATGTTGTGTTCATAAATATATTTGATAAATATATTTGATATAAATATTTATATACCTTTATATAAAAATATTTTCATATAATATTTATAAAGTATAAAAAATTATGATAAATTATGATAATGGGTATTTGAACTTTGCCATAGTTGAACGGTTGTCCATAGACAAAATTGGGCCCTTTCTTATAAGATATAAATATTGTTGAATTGTTTCATTACCCATTATATAATCATAACGAATACCGTCAATATAATATATTCCTGAATCTTCTGGGCCTGTTACACCAATTCCATCGTTCTCGAGCAAGTCATTATTGGTGACACCATCATTTATACTTGGAATATCAGGCAAGTATCCTCTTTCTTCTGGATCTGCATATATGTTTGATTCTGAATTTAACAGTTTCATTTTATAACGATAATCATAATTCATTCTAACTATTGTCACAAGAGTGCCTCGTTGTAAAGCATAATTTGGACGAGCTAGTCTAACTGTAAGACACAGTGATGTATTACGAAGTTTAGTTAAATATGCATTACGAATTTCCATCTGCCGTGCAGTATTCATTTGTTCACATCCGACAAATGACCATCCGCAATAATGCTGTACTTCATAGTCTTCTACAAATTGACCATCTCTACTTTCTTCCTTTATTCTAATCTGTTCAGCATTTAAATTATTTATTCCATTATTGCCAAATGGGCAAAAGAAGAATATGGTGTTAAGTGTTCCATGTTCAATGACTTTACCGATTTGGGAAGTATTATAAAATTCTTCAATCTCAACATTTGAATATGTGCTTACTGCATTACTGTTTGTGAGCACCCTACGTACTGGTTTAAATCTTTCATATTTATTGTCTTTAGAAGATAATGCATGGGTGTGTAAACCAGTTTCAGCATACATTGCCAAATTTTCAGATGATACATCGTCATGTAATGCTTTATATATATCAACAAGAACAAGATATCCATATATGTCAACCCAGCCATCATAAATCATTGTTTCATCTACACCACCAATACTTAAATTATATTCAAGAAGTTCTTTATAATTATGCGTTCCAATATTACGAACTATGTTATCTTTATATTCTTTAAGTCCTTTCATTGCAGCAAATCCTAAACCCGTTCTTTTTGCGATCTCATGAAACAATTCCCACATGTTCGGTAATGATGTTGGGCCTGTAACACATTTTTCGGATTTAGCAACGCCAGATTCACAACCTGTATATAATACAGAACTTGGATCTGACGGATGCTGCAGTAATGGCATATATTTTAATATTCCAGTATATGTTATTTGTGTGCCTGCAATGTCAACATCCACATCAGTAATATAAAATGATAATGTAATCTTTTTATATTTGCCGTCAATTGCTGGACAAAGAACAACTTGAACAATATTGTTAAGTCCTGGTTGTACTTTAAAATTATTGAGGCCTGCTGAATCTTTAACAATTAAAGTTAATTCTGGAAGAAAACCTGTTGTAACTATCGTTAATCCCACAATGTTCTCTTTAGATAATACTGCTGTATTTAATCGTACTACAGGAACAACGATCCCTTCAATAAGTTGATTATCTTCATCCGGAGTCATATTGGTGAGGCCATCAATTGAGCCAATAGTATTTTTAAATTTAACTATAAATGGCTGAGCACTGGCAGGATCATGATATACTACTGGGTCCAATGGGTTTATTGGAGCCTTAAGGTCAGCTTCTAATAAATCGTTAGCATTAAAACCTTCTACATATTTTCCAGGTTCAACAAAGTAATTTTCAAATTTATATGTATTTTCATCATACTTATAATCAGCGTCTAATTGATAAGACGCTGCATTTGCGTCGTATGATTGGTCTTCGTTATATTCTTCCGTTATCATAATCTTTAATTATTTATTAATTATTTAATATAAATTAATATTAATATAATAGTAACCCGTGTTCATCATCAATTATAAGGTTCTTCATTCCCTTAGTTTGTTCATTTGGAGAACGTATTGCATTTACGTCTGCTTGCAATTCATTATCCATAAAAGAATTTGATAATTCATAATTCTTATCATCGTCAATAAATACTGATTCCACAGGTTGTACTCTAGTAAAATCCATTATTACTTCAATATGTGGAAGAATAATTAGATCATTTTCATTTATCTCAAATGGGTTGCTAATTCCATTAATCTTACATATTATATCAGCATATTGGTCTGTTCCATATACTGCTAATGATATTAAATCAGGCCTAGCAACATAATATTCATTAACTAATATCAATGAACCACTTATACCTACTTCAGGATCTATTGTCTGAACAGAAAGATCCATGAACTTTTGCCCATTTCGTTCCATGATGGGTTTCTTGTTTAATATTTTATAATCAAGTGCCATATATCATATAATATATTATTTATTAGTATTATTCATTAGGTAAATTAACACCAAATCCTATTTCTATTTCTGGTGCCCCATTTCCTATTTGCTCTGTATCATTTGAATTTGTTATTTTACCTCTATAATCTCCTGTATAGTTTGTATTTCCCTCTAATACAAAATAATTACTCATAATAGATGCATAATGTGCAACACTGGTGCCAGATGCATGTATTGTAATATCGTTCGTTCCTTCTATATATAATCCACGTATTGTTTTATTTGGATAACCTGATTCAAAGTCTCCATAAATTTTATCTGTTTGAAATTCATAAATTACATAAGCTTCAAGTTGAGAAATGTCACCATGAGCAGCTCCAATTTCATCCGCTGTTACTTCATATATTCCATTTTCAACAACTTTTAAATATTCAGATTCACCGCATGATATTTCATGTGCATAAATGTTATTATTGCTATCCGTAATAACTGTAAATGAAATTGTTCCATTAAAAATAGTCATTAGGTCTTGTGAATTCTTTTCTGTATTAAATGATACCATAATTTTATTTAATGTAATACTACCACCGCCGCCTATCTGACCTCCATTAATATGGCCACATTGAACGGATATTTTAAATCTTAAATTATTCGGTATCATATGAACAGGTAAATCCTTTATTCTTTTAATGAATTTTGCAGTATTATAATTATTTTGACTATTTTGACTGATATCTATTGATTCTGTTCCTGATGGCTGACTTAATCCCTTTATATTAATATATGAATCAACTACCCCATAATTATTTCTATATGATGGATGATTAATAATATTTTCAAAAGAGTCTGTTGCATGACTAGGTAAATTATGTTTTGCATTAGCATAAAATTGAGCATAATTTATATTATTATCATATACATAAGATGAAGATGTTCCGTTAGTACCGAGTTTCCATTGTTGACCACTAACATTTATATTATCATAATTGAAATCTATATATTTATAATGAGTTACATCATAATCAAATATCTGTGATTGACTTCTAAAGAACGAATGTAACGAATCTTCACAATCAATATATGCATATGCCGTAAGCTTTGTTGTATCTGTAAGAGTTGTATAGGAATATGGTTTCATGTCATGCCCATCTATAAGGTTCCATACATAAGCACCCATATTCATATTAAATTCACAATCATCATGAATAATATAATCCGATGGATTTAATGCTGAATATTTACAATATGTGTTGAATTTTGTGTATGTGTCATTTACTAAATTATTTTTAATGTTTCCAAGCTTAACAGATGATTCATCTATTTCAATATTATTACTTTCGTTTTGCTTTCTTAAGAAATATGATGTATCTGATTTTTCGTTAACATGACATGGAGCCGTTTCAGTAGCACCGTTTAATGCAATATGTGTTAATTTTGTATCAATATCATATAATGTAATACTATTATCTGCAGTGCGATTAACAAATTGATATGCAATTAATGCCATCTTTTGATTATTTGCAGAAAGACCTTCCGTATATGTATATGAGTATCCTCTATAAAACGAATATGATTGATTACTATTATTATCATTATGCCTTACATATATATAAGCATCTGACTTATGCTGCGGCTGTAATGAGTAATAATTGGGTGATGACTTTATTGCATATACATAAGAAGCCTCATTTTTTATTCCAATGCCGAGATAAGAATTATTTACATTTAATTCTTTAACTTCATGTACCCTGTTTTTATCAAAACAACTCAGGTCTGGAATATCAATATAATTTTTTTCTATATTACTCATTTCTTTTGTCCGTGTGTATATAATTTTGTTGATTGAGACATACCATTAATAGCAGTCATTGTTATAGATATAGGTTGTTGTGGAATACTTATTATATGATTAGAGTTACATTCATGAGTATAATATAATGTGACTCCTGAGGTTGCAGTAGGCACTAATGCTTTATATGTATTGTTGTATATTAAATTAGTTGTATTAATATTAAATAATATACCATTTGGAACATTAGAACTACTTGCATTCTTAACTTTAAATATTATATTACCATTAGAAGTTATTTCATAATTATTTAATAAATTATTTGATGAACTTTGATTTATTTGGTCACAGAATTTATATATGAATGTTGAATCATTTATGAATGATGACGATGTATAATCACCACTTAACAAAATTTCTTCGTATAATATATTATTATCAAGATCTGTTAAATAATGTAATTCATTTATTTCACTATTGTAATTGAATGTAACTTGTTTTAAATGAACTGTGACTTCTTTTTGTTGTTGATTATCAGTTTTCAATGTTATTGTATAATCTCCAGATGCATCATAATTTGGTGTAAATGATATAATTGCCTTATCTTGAGATATATAATGAGATATAGAGAACTTACCGTCAATTATTCCATTCCCATATTCATCTATTATATTTGAACCATTATAATATATCTTAAACTTTTCAGGATTTGTCTGACCAGGATTAACATTCATATATTCAATTGAGTATGAAGAAGGCCCACTGACATCATTCATATCTTTCACATTTGAATATAAATATAATTGACTAGGAACAGTAATTCCATCAATCTTTTGTTGTGTATTATAAATATATAATGTATTGGTGCGCACTGCTTTATTAAAACCAAGAGCATCCCAATATTCATTATTAAATGTTCCTACTTGTCGATTTAATTTAGTATCCCATGAAACATGTATTGTTTCATCGTTACTGATATTTATGTCGTTTTTATTTATTTCTATATATCCTTCATTAGGATTAAATGATATTCCAACAGGAGCTTCAGAACTTTGCGTTCCGTTACTATTATATTTATTATAAGTAATATTTTTCCATGTATATGAAAAATTATTAACATCAGATGAATCAACGAAAGATTCAGATATATTTAATCTTATAGTGTTGTTTGAACTCATTGATGAAACATCAATATATGGTGTGTCTTCATTGTTTTTATTGACAATAACATTATTATTGCCATCTGAATTAAATATTAACCCATTATTAGAATACAATGTTGAACCGTTTTGCTTAACAGTTAATTTAGTTTTTATTTTTCTGATGTTTATATTATATTTTTCATCAATAACAAAATAATTATTTAAATCATTAATAAATTTGATACTAACACAATCACTATTGTTTGCTGATGAAATATTATAATTATCATTTGATGACGTTGGCTTAATGTTAACAAACCCAATATTAGCATTAGCATACTGAGCATTACTAACATCTAAATATGCAAATGTCTTACTCCAATTATTAAAATTATTATTTGGAACGTGAACATCATAGTTACCTATTGTGTATCCTGTTAAAGAATCTTGAGATACGATATATGAATTATAAAATTCATTTGGAATTAATTGTTCACGAAAGGCACCTTCATAAGTATTAATATTATGAACTAATTCTTTATGATGAATTAATGTTAATGAGCCCAATCTTTCTGTTTCATCATCTCCATTAGTTACAACACCATTCTGTAAATGATATTTGAATGTGTATTTACCAGGGTTCTCTAATGCTGAAAATCTAAATTGATATGAATTTTTATTATTAGCAAATTTTAATCCATTTATGTCATATAATGTAATGTCATTATAACGTCCATTTGAGTATTCATAACTTACATTAACAATATTATATGAACTGCTTGGAATAAGCTTATATCTATAATTTGGTGATATATCAAATGACCCACTTACATTATATGAAATAGTACCTGTGTAGTCTACTACCTCATCTCTAACACCTGTAAAAGTGTTCGTTCCATATTTTAATTTAATACTATTGTTGTCAATCATATATGGTTCTACTGGAGTTGATATTGAACATGATGCTTCTGCAGGAGAATTGTCACTGTCATTTGTATAATTATATGAAAATAATGCAACAACATCTTCAGAGGTATTTGCTACATAACAATTAATTGTATTAAACAAATATATTCTATCGGCTGGAGAATGGTTTTCTTTATATGAATAACCATTATATGCTGTAGATAATACATTATTATTTATTTCCATTCCAATTTTACCATTGCCTCCAACAGGAATAGTTTTGATTCCTACAAAATCTATATGGTCACCATGTAACAACATAGTTTTTGAACGACTATCAGAATTTACATAATATTTAAGTTCATCAATATTTCCAATTTTATCAACAACATTGCTGAATTGTAACTGATGATATAATGTATAAATGTTATTATGCCAATTAAATTGTAATTTTACTAATACTAATCCAATCTGCTTAAACCTTTCATCAATGGCAAGCCAAGTATGATTCGCATCATTTCCAGTTGTCCACCCAACTTCCACAGCGGGCAATGAGATTGTAAGATTATTATAAATATCTTGATCATTGGTTACACGAGTAATGTCATTAGTGGCAGATAAATTTGATGATGCTTCATATACGTATGCACATATCAATTTGCCATGGTCAAACCCACTAATCATATTATTTGAAATGCTTTCTTCATCAAAGCCAATTCCAATAATTACTTTTTCGTTATCACCGTGTTTGTCTTTAATATTCATTATAACAGAATGATCATCTCCTGAGAAGAACCCATAATCATTTCTATTAATATTATATTTTTCTATTGGCATATTATTAGTGGTATATGAATATGCAATTTTATTTGAAACATAATCATCACCACTAAATCCTTCTATAAATGATGGAAAATATGTATAAGAATTTTTGTCAATATATACAGATGTATATACTGTTTCATAAGGAATTTTATTGTTCTTGTATGTAACAAATGTATTCTCAATATGCTTTTCATTATTTACATATTCATCATTAGACAATATAAATTGTTGTCTGTCATATTCTTGTTCATATAAATTTATTATATGATTATTGTCCTGATGAATATATGATGTTCCTAAGTTATGATAAACGAAAGATTTTACATTGTCAGATAAATATGTATATTTTATTCCATGTCTCCATATATCATTATATGAATATGCTAGGAACACTGTATATGCATAAGCATCATACTGATTTAAATATTCGTTTACATATGAAAATGATACTCTATTTCTCATATAAGTAATGATACCTTTTTAATAAATTATATATAAAAATATTTTCTTATTCATAACATCCAAGTAAACATAAAAATTCCTGCTCAAAAAATGAACAGGAACATTCAAAAGTATTTTGTTAGTATTTTGTTAAATTATTAATTAATTTTTTTGACCATGGAACTCTTTAATTAGACGGTCAGAATTAATGTCGTTCATATAATCATCATATGACGTATTTTCATCATTTTTAATTGCTATTTCTGCTAATTCAATATTTTTTAATGTCCTAAACATGTTATTTTCAGAATTAAATACAAAAACTTTAAACGTCACCAATGCTTCATTTGATAAATCAGTGTTATATAATTTTATTTCCTGTGGAGTGGTGGAAGTTTTTATTCCATGAATAATATAATTATTATCAACAATAGCACTTTTTGATTCATTAGGGTTATATTCCCAATGCCATCCACTTCTATAATCAAGAAATACTTGTGCCCTATCTCCAATATTTAAATATATTTGATACACATGAGAATTATTATTATAATGATAACGAACCCATGACCCACTGACTATTATAGATGTTGCGTTAAATTTTTTATAAATTTGTTGTTGTGCTAAATAAATAGAATTAATGTTATCATCAACACATATTCCTAATTTGAATATTGAAGAAACAGATGAATCATTATTTATTTCGTTCATTGAACCATATCGTTTTCCATTGAAAAACATTGCATGAAGATGAGGAACAAATATTAATACATTCTTGTATTTATTATTTGAACTATTACATGCAGCAGTATCATTAATAAATAATTCATTATCTGAATTTATTACAGATGTTATATATATTCTATTTCTCATATTCTATTTTATTCTATTTATGATATCTTATTTAAATTTTTAATTCTCCAAAATCCCGTACTGATATATCTGCATTGGTTGCTGAAATAAATGAGTAATCAGAAGTTGACACAGAAATTTTAGCATATGCAATATTATTTAATATTGTTTCTGGTGAATCAGTACTATTACTTGCATATATATCATTTATTAGATTCGGAGTCATCTCAGCAGTAACATATGTGTATGTATATCCTGATGCCTGATCATATTGGATATCTGTTATTGTAAAATTAGTAAGACTGCCATGTGTCTCAAACACATAATTAGTATCAACAACACCTCCATTAGCGGATGTTGCGGATATAACTAAATTAACAGTATTATAATCATTATTTATCGGGTTGTTTGGATCTGGGGCAATATTTAATTGTGTAGTTTGTTCTGGAGCATAATCCATAGCATATAATTGAATTACTGCTGAATTTGGATAAAAATATGCTTCAGGTAATATAAATTTAACAATGATTAAATTTGTGTTAACGTCTCCAAAATAAATTTCTCCTGTTTGTGTAGGAGATGCTTCTATTGAAGCATTATTTATCTTCCATTCATAACCATTAATGTTTAAATTACGGGAATCGTAATGAGCATAACATACTGTTGAATCATATTCTTCATTATATTCATTAGCCCATATATATGTGGTCCCATATGCACTAATAGAAAGCATTGGGTTTACTTTAAGAATTTCAAATGATACATTTGTTGAATCATTATCATTATATGAACATGTAAGTTGTACTGAACTTTCAGGTTTGTTACATCTAAATGTTCCAGTTTGTGTGTTAAGAATTGTTATTGCATCTGATTCTGAATGCCAATGTAATGAATTCTGTTTTGCTGATGCAGGTATAATATCAATATATGGTGTAAAAATAGTATTATATGCTAACTTGCTTGGGAAGTCTTTAATTGATAAATTTTCAATTTTGTCTACATTATTAACGTTAAAGTATGCATATGAAGTGTATTCATTATTTTCAATATTAAACACATAAGAAAGAACAACATGATACGAAATACTGTCATCAACATTTCCAGAAATGCTATCAGAAACATTTATATGTTCATCATTATATATTCTCCATTCTCCATCTGAAATGTTTACATAAGGTTCTATTTCAGAAACTAATTCATACGTTATATTATTAGGAATTGTGGAAATATTAAATAAGTCATATCTATTAGTTGACACATTATTATCATTAATACGTATTCCTATATATGCAACACTTATACATCCCTCATCATTTACATATCCAATAAAATTATCAAACCCGTCAGTGACAACATAAGCAGTATTAATATCATTATAATATGTTATTTTGTCGCCATTGAAGAATATGTCTCCATGCATATGATCTGCTTCTGCAACCTTTCTGTTATAATCTGAAAATGTTACATAAGTAAATGAATTATTATTTGAATGTGAATTAGCATATTCTTTAATATACTTATCAGATGTTACATTGTCTATATATAATATTTTACTTCCCATTGTGTATTATAAATTATACTTAATTTAAATTACATTATATAGTGTTTTGTATATATGAAAGTTCTGTTGGAGCAAACCAATGTGTTGAATTATATTCTGAATCCTGCATGAAATAATCTGTTATTCTTGTTTCATAATTATCACTATTGAACTCATTTATAATATTTGATACTTCTAAACTGTCAACGTCATTTTTTACTAAGCTAATTATTATACTGTCATTATCTTTAATTTTATTTTTTAGTATATAATTTTTATTGTTGACATATACTTGAGAATTTTTTAATACTGACAATAATGATAATGTTGATGAACAATTATTATTGTTATATGACAATTCAAATGTATCACCGGTAACATTATATTCATAATATGCAGTTCTTTCATTAGCAACATATTGACGACGCTGATAAACATTAACTATTTCATAATTTGCAGGAATAGCAAATGTCATATATTCATCAGAAACAACATCGTCAAGTACAACATATGAATAACGATTATCAGTATCATAAATTCTTGAGAGCCTTCCATTTCCATATATGTTTCTTGTGCTTACATTATCATAATCATCAACATATCCATATTTGACAGTATCATAAATATTACAATAAATATACCCAATTGTTAATGTGTATTCTTGAATGATATTTTCATATGATATATATTCAATTTCTGGTGGAAGATTTGGATATGTTTTGAATTTTACTGTACCATATGAATGTGCTTGAAAATATAATGAATCCTTAAGTGCGTCGCGTGTTTCCTCGTTATATATATGACGGGAATCGTTTCCTAACGTATCAATATATGAAGCAAACATTGATGTTTCTACTGAAGGAACACTCCGATAATCATTAGAATCGTTATCAGCGGTAAAGCCATTGCAAGAATTATTTATAGTTTCTAAATATAAATAAGCATTTTTTATTTCTGCTCCACGAGGAATATCATAAATAATGTCTCTAATGATCTTTCTATCATTAAAGTTTAACTTATCAATGTTTGTCGCATATGAAACGTGTGAAGTACTAACATATTTATTATTCTCAAATGTATCATAATAATTATACTCAATATATGATTCAACATTATAAATATAATTATCTTCATAATCAGCAGGCTTTAATATGTTAGTAAGATATGCAGATTGTATGTCTTGTCTGTCATTATTTCCAAATACATATGCACTTATTATGGTGTTTGATATGTCTCCACCTTGTGTCAGCACATATCGTTGCATGTTTGTTGCATTTTCATCAATACCAAATTTTAAACGTTCTATGATATTTGTTAGCTGACGTTCTCCATTGCTTTCTATTGCGGCATATGAATCATAATAATCTCTCATTTCGGCTGCAGAAAAGCCATGTCCTTCTGCAATGAAATTATTTGCTAACCATATACTACGAATATAACTTCCATTCTCGTCAGTCTTACTATTATCTTGAACGACAATTAATGCTCCTGTGTTCTTTAAAATTTCTGGTAACGTAGAATTTGTCGTTGCATAAAATTTTACATATTCATTGTTTATCTTTATGAAATTTGATGATGAATTTGCCATGTCAAAATTAGAATATAATTAATTATAATTGTGCACTTACCTTTAAAACATATGTAACAGGTGTAGACAATCTTGATGGTCTAAAGGTGAATGCAATAGTATTTGATGAACTGTTTGTATCTGGACCTTCATATAAATAATATTCAAATACAAGTGGTATAGTTGCTTCCTGATGTGCAGAAATATTTTTCTTTTGCGAATTATCAGTCCTATCTATCTCACACAATAAATCTTCTCGGCCTTTAGGGTTAGGAACTAAAACTGAAGAAACAAAATTATGTAAGCTGTCGTTATTACTGATTTTTGACCCAATAGTGAAATGCTTTCCTTCTTCTCCTGTACTTATATGTTCAAATATAAGCGGATACTTTTCGTATGTTTCTGTTTCTAAATTACTGTCTGTTATATTAAATGAATTTGCAGATGTTGTTATATTAAATGTTGGATTATACATTATCTGCATTGATGGTTTGTCATTGACAGTATAAGTTTCATATAACTTAGTTGAATATAGTTTTTCATAAGTATAAGGATTGTCATTTCTAAAATATATCCATTGTCCTAATGTCTGCTCGAACACACTATTAGATGTTTCATTTGATTTTCCATATAATAATAAAACGTTATCATAGTGTCTGTGATCATCACTGCAGAATGCAATGTCATTAGCATAATTACGAATATTTATGTCACGAGCGCCTGGGAACATTGTCATTAACGATAATGGAATATCTCCAGTGTTCTTTATAATAATTGACATATTTTTTCTGATGATTCGTTGATTGTTTGGCTCCGTGAATACTGGCACTTCATTAATTACATCTTGATGAAGCTCCATAACATTGCCGTCATATGTAACATATACTTCAAATTTGGCATTAATTTCTGATTCAATTAATGTTCTATATTTCAATACCTCATCATCTATTTCATCAAATTTTTCTCTTACAGACATTACATTATTTGAAGAATTTAAAAATCCTGAATTAATCTTTTCTGCATTATGATAAAATATTTTTGAGTTATCAATCAATTTTTCTGATATATGTTCAGTATATCCATCATTAATCAATGTCTTATTGAACATTGCAGAAATGGTATCGTTTTCGTTATTCTTAATAATTGATGACAACTCAGTAATTTCCTTCATTTCATTAGGGAACTGTTGAGTAATTTCAGAGCTCCAAGGAGTAAATAAATTAATGAATGGCTGCCCAATATTTAATTTATATCTTACTTGAAGTACCACATCCTCACCTTGCATTATAGGAATATCTATTTGGTTCCAACGAATAGGATTAATGGTTTCATCATAATTAACAAAATCAATACGGTATGATGTATGGTTTGTGCTATACACTAATCTTCTGTTGCGTTCTATTGATGGCTGTTTTACCCAATCTGTAAATATTGTTGAATTTATATTTACATTATTTGAAGTTTCTTTCTGTGAAGTAACATATTTATATCTAATGTCTATTCCTATGACATCAGTTTTATATCCAAATCTATTCTTTATGTATGCAATAAGATTTGTTGGGTTTGTTACGCCTCTTATGCGGAATTTTGATTTAGCATAATTTTTAACATCATTACGATATATATTAATATTTTCAACAACATTAATCTTCTGTGACGTCAATAATGTTCTTTCGTTATAATAGTTTGTTAATTTTTCTTGTAATTCAAATTGTGTAACAGATGTGTCAGTAGAAAAGTCTGTGGATATAAGCTGATTATAAATTTGGTCAATACTTTGTTGGACATTAACAAGGTCGTTGGTGATACGATTTTTCTCCTCGTGCCATTTTTTAAGATCTGCTATAGCATCATCATCAGTAAGATGAGAATTAATTTTTACAACTTGTAAAGGTCCATCAAGCATTACTGATTTATCAACAAGGTCTGCAACTACAGCATCTTCTGTCATTTCAAACATATCTGTTGAACTATAATTAGATAACTGAGGATATACAGTTTCAGAAAGCCCAGAGATAAGATCTCCAATATTGTTACAGTATTTGTTATAATATGTAATATAATCCATTACAGTGCCATTCTCTAATATAGGATTTCCATCAGCATTATATACAGGTATAGAATTTAAATCAACAAATATTGGATCTGATAAAATACTTCTAATATTGTTATATATTGTTCCTATATAAATAATCAAGTATGGGTCTTCTTCAAGAGGCACATCAATGAATTTATATTCAGAAAAATCTTCATTATATAATCGTAATATCATTGCAGAATTTTCTTCCGTTGTCTGCAATACCTGATGGCCGATTTGTTCTTCAATTATAAGCATACATTCACGTTCACCTAAATCATTTACATTAACAGAAGTATTTATTATCTTATATATTACGTTTTCATTATCTAAACATAACAAATCTCCATTCTTTAATGTAAACTGATATGATGAATCGTCCTTATCATAATAAGTTAACGTGTTTAACCTTACTTTATATCGTGTGTGTGAATGAGCGCTTTCAGCATATTCAATCCAAGGATTACCGCCATTTATATCAGGCAACTCGAGAATTTCAAAATAACTTCTAAACCTATCACGTTTTACAGGAGTTTTTAATTCTTTATCATATTCATAATAATCATTTCCTTGAGTTAAGTTATATACAGCATTTTTAAATCGTTCATATGTAAGCGGCGTAGTTGAATTATTAGCACTACGTAACGCATTGAACATATTTTGTGATGAAATGGAAATTTTCTTAATGAATATGTCATTAATATTATTAGGAAGATTGTTTATATATAATCTAATATATGTCTTAGGATTGACTAGATCCTTAAGAAAGTTGTTTGCTACAGACTGCACATATATATTATTTGTGTTACTAATAACAGGTCTAAGCGGTGATGTAGTTGATTTCACAAGTTCTAATTTCTGCATTCCATCATTAACATTGAACCATGCCTCGCCAGATTCAGGAATATTAAATAGGCTATTAAAATTTGATTCAAGCTGTTCTAATTTATTCTCAAGATACAAGAACGATGGAATACGAACAGTTGTATATGTATCATCCGTATCCATAATGTTCACAAGTACATCAGTTGAAGTACTTTGTAAACTTTGATTTATAGCAGTAAGCATATTTACTGCGTTGTTATACATTGTTTGTAGATTTACATAATATTCTTTTAATGTATCCTTCTTTAGTGTAGCGTCTATGCTCATATTATATTAAGATTATATATTATTAGTAATTATATATTATATTAAATTATATATTAGTTTTAAACTGTTGTATGCCATTTCAGATAACTTATCTGTTCTAATACATCATCTTTTAAACTATTGAATTTGTTATTCATTTCAATTTCAAAATTATTAAATTCTCTATGAATATTATCAATATTATATGATGTGCCAATATTTGTAAGTTGACTTTCCATATTGCGAATATGATTCTCAAGATTGCCTATCTGTGTCATTACCTCAATGAATTTATTTACCATTGATGCTTGACTTGCAAGCACTTGTGCAAATGTGCTATATGCATTGGTATCAGAATTTGTTAACATATCCGTAGGCATTTTTGATGAATATGGAAATGGCTTAAATTGTGAACTTATTGTCAATGACCATGATTGTGAAAACCCGGATTCAGCATCATAATATAATTTTATTGATGTTGAGTTTTCTTCATTAACTTCACCATTTGTATAAAACCACATTCCAAGAGGAACATTAGTAATGTACATAATATTACTAGCGCTTGGGGTGAGGTCAATAGTATTATTTCCTTGTTCAATTAAGCGTTCAATTGTTGAGAAATTTGATTTATAATTTATATTGACTATATCATATAATGGAATTATGCAATTAAATTCAAGAGAATCATTATTGACGGAAGACGTCATCAAATCAAGTGTCAGTTCTTTAACTTCTGAAGTGATATGATATTCATTATCTTTTGTTAAATCAATAGTATTAATAGAAGATCCATCATATGAATAAATAGTGTTGTCTTTAATTATGTCTTCATCATTATCATAAAATATCACAATCTGCTGTTCAGTCTGTTCTGCGAGCTTTTCGTTAACGAAATTTTGAAATGCTAAAATTTCAGTGCTGATTGGTTTATGTAATATTTCATCAAGAATATCAGATAAAGATTTTTTTGTTTTGTTTGGCTCAACTTCTTCTATTATGTCAATTACAGACTTATCTAATTCAGGAATAATTTCATTTATATTAATGACATTCGATAAATTGTTATTTATTTCATATGCTTGAGAATCATCTAACTGATTATTTGTTATTGAAACATATTCATCTAAATTTAATCCTGCTATGGAATCAGGAATGGTTTTTACATCAGTATATTCTTCAGGAATATCATCCCATCCATATAATGTTATTGGCCTGTCAAATTGAACAACATTATCGTTAACATCAGTGTTCTTAACAACATCAACAATATTTGCATACTTCTTTAAATCTATACAGCAGATAGTGTCTGCGTATGTTCCGTTATAATCCTGTTCTGTTATTTCAGAAATATATTTAAACTGAACTATAGGATTATCAACTATTGAATATTCATAGTCTACTTCGTATTTTACTTCAGATTCTTCATAAGAAGATTCAGAATCTGGTTCAACCTCTTTAAATCCTTTTATACGCAGTAATGCATCTAAAAGATATCCTAACGGGTTAACGTCCTTTTCAACATCGCCACGATTATTAGAATAATAATCACGAATTACGGCAAGTTTACTTTCATAATATGCCGCAAGATATTTTATTAATGCTGGTTTAGTATCCTCATTAAGACCACTTATATATAAGGCAATAAAACGAGATGGATATAATTTTGTATCAGTACTTAAAAAATTGCCTGTTAATGATTCAGTATAATTACTGAATGTTATAAATTTACTATCTATGCCTTTTGTATAGAATAAATTAGTTTTTCTTTTCATTTAAAATCATTAATTATAATAAATTATATATAAAAATATTTTCTTATTAATAATAAAAGAGAGAATTATTATCCTCTCTTAATTTAGTATTAAATTTAATCACATAAAAATCACATAAAAATCTATATAAAAATCAAAAAATCCTTAAAAATTTTATAAATAATTTTATATATTAAAAATATAATAGATGATTCGTAACTACAGAATATATATTACGTATAAAAAAATAACATTATGAGAAACAAAACAAATGTAAAGTATGTAAAAATAAAGTATTACAAAGGAGAGAACCAGACAATATGTACATTAACATATGAAATTGATGTTAATCGTTGGCCAATCATGGGCTTTAAAATCAATGCTGATATATTGAATAAAGTTGCAAAACAGCTTGATTCAGTATATTGTAAAGTTGATAAGAAAACTAATTATCCTACGTCATTTGGTTTTTCAGTGATTGGAACAGCAACATGTGATATTGAGAAAGACGAATTTGATGAAAAGACAGGAAATAACATTTCTTTAACACGTGCACAGGCAAAAGCCTTTGAGAAGACCTGTAAGTTTTATGATTTATTGCAGATGGAAATAGACAAATCATTCAGCGAAATAACCAGAGCAATTGACAATAATTGGACTGCTGCTAATAAGTGTTGGGATCATGCCAAGGAACTCGGAAATTATTAATTATTAATTATAATTTATAATAATCATGAAGAATATTGTAGCATTTGATATAGAAACAACTGGTCTTGATAAGACAAAAGACTTTATCATACAAATTAGTATGGTTAAGTTCAATCCTGAAACATATGAAGTATTAGATACGTATGATTCATACATTAAGCCAACAGGTAAATATATCATATCATTTCCAGCATATCTTAGACATCGAATTCGTCCAGATTTTTTAAATGACAAACCATCGTTTAAAGATATTGCAGATGATATCATTAAATTTTTTGATGATTGTGATGTTCTTACATTTAATGGAAATGGCTTTGATATACCTTTTCTTAATTATGAATTAAAAAAGATAAACAAGTCTATTGATTTTTCTACACGAAAATGCTATGATTCGTTCATTGTTGAAAAAATGCGAAACTCTAATTCCTTAGGCGCAACATATGAACGATACATAGGAAAAACCATGGAAGAGATGGGAATGCAAGCACATAATAGTATGTCAGACATTTGTGCAACTATAGAAATATTTAAATGTCAAAACGAAAAAGAAAAAGTTGAGCCTGATAAAGTTTATGGAGATTCAGGAATGATACGAGATATGTTGTTTGAAGGAAATAGTTATCCATGTTTTGCTTATGGAAAGTATCGTACAATTCCAATTCAGTTTATTTCCAAAATAGACCAAAACTATCTTAAATGGGCTATTAGTAATAAATGTGATATTGACAATGAAACAAAAAAATTTATTGAGCAATATATAATAGAATAATTATAATAGATAATAGAATAATTATAATAAAATAATGAAAACATATACAGAAAAGATAAATGAGATGCGTGGGCAGCATATAGATATGCAATGGCTTAACGACGAAAAACCTGTTATGACAAAGGACGGTAGACAGGTTATTGTAACAAAAATTGATTTAGAGGAGGTTCCAAATGTCATTTATGGGCAGGTAAAGATGAAAGATTCTAAACTTCAGGAATATCAATGGTCTGAGATTGGTGTCTGCATTAAGGCAATAGATAACTTCGGTAATCCTAAAAAGCCTGATGAGTCTGACAATTTAGTTAAAGCAGTTTAAAAAATTACAAATTTACAAATATACTTTTATTAACAGATTCCTAACCCATTTTAACAGGAATCATAAATATACATTATGGGAAATTATAAAAAAACAAAAAAATTATTAGTTGCGGCGGATTTAAAAGATTCAGCTGCATTCGCAAATGAAAAAGAACGTATTCGTTACATATCAAATAACTATAGTGATATGGGTATTGGGGAAACGTTCAAAAAATTTTATGGACTTGAGGATGATATTAAAACATCAAGTAAAGTAGATGATGTCTTAGAAATTAAACTAGGAAGTTGTTATATAGCAAATGTAAAAGAAGTAAATAAGCACGGTATATTATTTGATATGCCTGAAGTAAAAGATGAAATCATATGTAAAGAAAACTTTAGTGGATGTATTGATGCTGTTCATAATTATCTTCTTACACATAACAATCAGTTAGTATTTGAGGTACGAGAGCATAATAGAGGACAATACGTTGTTTCTGTAATTAATGGAATGTATAAGTTATGGAAGAATGCAATAGAAGAAGCAATATATAAGAAAAACGCTATAGAAGTACATATTGATTCATTAACTCGAGGCGGATATCTTTGTCATACTCCTATTACAACATTACAAGAATTCACAGGAAAAAATTATACGCACAACGTATTTATTCCAGGTTCATCAATAGTATTGAATATAGAGAATGACTTTGAACGTTGGATTGACCAAGATATTTATGCAATACCACAAAAATTCATTGAACGAAAAGGATATATTGAGAATTCAGTTGTAGCAAGCAGAAAGTTATTATTGCAGCTTAAGGGTAATATTAATTTATATGACATTTATAATCGTCATTTATTGACACAAAGTGAAGCATTTAAGTCTGAGCCCGAACATCTTAAAGGTCATGTTACAGGTATCATCAATAGCGGTAAGAAGACAGGAGTATTTGTTGAGCTTGATGGAATGTATATCACAGGACTTATGCCTGTTGATAAGATGGATCTTGTGAACTTCAAGCCAGGTGATGAGATTACAGTATATCCTGCGGAGTTTGAAGTAAAAGAAGGGCAAGAGCCATTTGTGACAAACAAGAAGGGTGATATTATAAGATGTAATACCCGAGTAGTTTTCGGACTAGTGGGATAATTTGTACCCAAGGTAATAAATATATTTTTGTCATAGTTTTGTTTTGAAGAGCAGTAATTTTTTTTATAAAATTATTGCTCTTTTTTGAATTTTTTTATGACTATTTATATATTATAAATACAAAAATTATTATAAATACAAAAATTAAAACAAATATTTAAAACTTCAAGATTTGTAATATTTAAACATTTTAAATTATGGCAAACTTCAACTACAATGATTTCGTAAAGGGTTCACTTGCAACAACTAAATTCGGTAAGACTGTTCGTTTTCTCTCTGAGAACCGCGACGGAACAATCATGGTTGCTCAGGAAAAATATAAGGGATATGGGTTTGATGATTTCAACTGTCCTCCTGAGGTTCTCAAATACCACAAGGATGGCACCAGGGTAGGATTCCCATCACCATTCAACAAACTTGAAATGAAATGAAAATATCGGAACTTATAAAAACACTTCAAGGTCACCAACAGCAACATGGTGACCTTGAAATTAAACAATTAATGGGTATATATACTAAGGAGGGTGAATATCTTGCAGAGGGAATTGTACCTATTAAGAAAGTAAAATATAATAAGAAAAAAGGATATGTCTATATAGACTTTGTATAAAATTAAAATTGTGAACGATAATAATCTACAATAGAATCAAACGCCTCATTATCTAATAAATAACCTTCATACAAATTTTTTAAGAACACATTTGAAAATAATACTTCTTCAGAATATGTAAATATAACTCTTTGATTACGGTATGTCATTATTTCTATTGCATCAAATCTATGATCTCCAGAATATGTAGTATGTTTGCCCTTACGGAAAATACTTATTACCGTGTGATCATCTTTCATCTTACATACAAACATTAAGACATATTTGCCAAGATATTTTTCATATCTTGAAAAGTCATACAGCTCTTGTTTAGATAATTTTGTTACCCACTTATATAATTTATAGTACGTGGTAGCTTCATCAGATATCAGTTCATCACCTTCTACACTCCATTGTATTATTTTTACCTCGTCACTAATGTTATAAGGAGACTTATAGTCCTTATTTACGATTAGTTTTTCATCTACTTGTGGATGAAATACGATAAGTTTCTCTTCTATGTACTGTTTTAATGGTTTCATTATATATTAAAATTATATTAATAATGTATTTTACAATAAAGTGTTATATTGTTTTGACTTCTCCAATACATTATCTGTATAGTGTTATTTACAGATACTGTATCATACCATATATAAAAATTATTTGTAGCAAATAACCTATGAGAATTATCAGGCCATTTGATTTGTCGCTCATCATTATATGATTTTTGCGTTTCCTCAGGAAGCCAACGGATTGAAATAGAGTCACCATAAAATGTTATGTTACGAGCATGAACATTATTAATATTATTATCCTTAAACAGTTGTAATAACTCATCACATAGTTCATTATATCTTTCATCAGATAATGTATTGATCTTAATGATTTTCTTGTCAGCAGGAAGATCTAATTCCCTAATACGTGATATGCTATATACTGCAAAATTATCAAGTATAAACTCTGGAAGTTCAGTGTAATTAAACTCCTTATCTTCATGATTAATAATGTTCTTATAGTCCTTATTAACTATAAGTTTTTCTTCTATATATTGTTTTAAGTTTTTCATCTTTTGTACCAACCTGGTTTATCTGATTTTTTTATTGCTGAATCCAGGAACATTTGACTCATATCTTTAACATTTGATACATTCCAATTTGATAAATCACCAACTGATTTTAATTTTTCACAACCAAAAAACATATCTTCCATATTTTCAACATTTGAAACGTCCCATTTAGATAAATCACCAACAGATCTTAGAGACATACATCCCATAAACATCCCCTCTATATGTTCGGCATTTGAAATTTTCCACTTAGATAAATTTCCAACAGATCGTAATTCATGGCATTCATTGAACATATTTGTAAAATTTGTTACATTTGAAACATCCCATTTAGACAAATTTCCTGGTGATCTTAAATAATTACATTCACTAAATAAATTAGTCATATCTGTAATGTTTGAAACATTCCATTCCGAAACATCTATATATTCAAAATCAGTTCCTTCAAATATTCCTTGTTTTGTTGATTCATCATAAAATGTATCAATTTCACTTACATCAATATCATTGAAATTGATAGGATAACCTTTTAAGCCAACGCCTTCTTCCTTATATCGTTGTTCTATAATTTGTCTTAATTCATCCCACGTATTAGGAGTATACGTATTTTTATAGTTCTTATTTACTATTAGTTTTTCATCTACTTGTGGATGAAATATGACTAGTTTTTCTCTAATGTATTGTTTTAAATCTTTCATCATCCTCTAACTGCTATATATGTTCTAAAATATTTATCTCTACCAAAACGTAGTATCTTAACGTCATCACCATCATAATATTCTATTATATACCCATTATCTTTAATATATAATAATGTTGTGAATATTATATTATTGTTCTTAATATCCTCAAACATATCATCAATGAATATGTCAGAGCCATATCGTCCGAAAGTAAATCCATATATGTCCATTCCTTTCATGCTATCAACAAAGTCACTGATTTCATTGACTTTTCTCTGGTCTCTAAGTTCACCGTCTACATCATTATCCCTTGCATTAACCTCAAGTGATGATAATACTGTATTAGTGCTGTTTACGTGGTTATTATATATATGTTTCCAATCTATATATTTATCCAATATATCAAGTAACACACTATCAGTATTATTATGTTTATAGTTCTTATTTACGACTAGTTTCTCATCTACCTGTGGATGAAATACGATCAGTTTCTCTTCTATGTACTCACTTAAATTCTTCATTTGTTTCTTAAATGTTTTTTCAATATACTAAGTCTTATGTTATTCATATCATCACTAAGCGGATATTCTTTGTTCTTTAATTCATCAGGGATATTATCATATTCAAGATTAAACATATCAAATATTTCATCTATGAAGTATGTAACACCATATTTTTTGTCAAACGACTCAACAAATTTCTTAAATTCAGAAGCATAAAACGGATGAAGTAAAAGATCATATCTGTTTTGAAATGAAGTATTCCATCTAAACAAGAACCCATGTGAATCGTACTTGAACGCTGCTTGTGTATAATGAGCATCACATAATAAAAAGTCCCCTGTCAGTCCATATATCTTCTTATCAGGCTTATCAACAACAAGCACAATACGTGGCTTTGTTATTATATCAATATATATGTACTTATCATCAGGGTATAAACGTATGAGATAGAACTCATTAATATTACTATCCAAATAATCAATTGCATTATCAGACGAATAGTTCTTATTGATTATTAATCTTTCATTTATTTCATTTATGTATTGCGTTAATGTTTTCATCCCACTAATGCGTCAATAATTTTGTCAGGTTGTACACACGCAATCTCATATGTCTCATTCAGCATTTTTTGAGACATTATACCACATAACTCATCACTGTCAATACCAATGTTACTCAAAACATCTTTAATAGTTGTCTTTCCTTGGTTCTGAATTTTATCAACAAATGATATTACATTATCATGTAACTCAGGATTTAAGAATATATACATATGCTCAGATGTTGATATGTCCATGTGATAGTATAATGCTACAGCATCCTTAGTTGACTTGACATCAAATTTATCATATTCGGCTCCATATAATATCTCTCGTCCATTAATAGTAAAATCATTTCCTGAACCAGTCACCTTACAGTCTACACAATCAATGAACATATATTCCTTATCTTTCATACTTGAGTTATCCTTGTTGTATCTAATAAATATCTCAAATAATTTATCAGTTCTTGTGAACTCATTAATATCAAGATTACTATTATAATTCTTATCTATAATTAGTTTTTCAGTGACGTATTTTGATAATGATTTCATATTGCTTCTTTAATTTTTTTAAGGTCATCTAATTCATCCTGATCATAATAAAGGTTCCATCTTTCGTCTATATCATTTTTATTAAATGGATTACTTATATTAAGTATTTCAAATATTTTTCTTAAACGAATTGGCTTATGTGAATTAGTTTTGTCTATTATAAAATCAATCAGCTTTTTCATATTATCAATATAATCACTATTGATAAATATAATATTACTATGTTTTGTCTTAATAGTACATATACCATGTTGAGTTGAACAACTAACATAATAATATAATGATTCAGATTTATATAATTTCATGTCTTCTTCAATATCTCCAGATTTCTTAGCTAAGTTATCATTTCCAATATTTACAGCCTTATACACTTTATATTTTTCTATATTCATGTCTTTATCAAGTATTGTTAAACTAGGAGATGAAAATATTGATATGACAAAGAAATCAGTGCCTTCCTTAAATGGGCATTGTTCATTGACCTTATATTCTTTATTTACGATAAGTTTTTCATCTATTTGCGGATGAAATACAACTAGTTTTTCTGATAATGAAATCAAAGGTAACTTGTTAGCTTTTATGTAATTTGATAATGTTTTCATAATTATATATTAAAATCTAATTGGTGACCATTGAAGACCTATACCGATAGTTGGAACAATCTTATTATGAATAGGATCATAACTTACACCAACCTGTGGGCCGATACCCCATTTCTTCTGTTTCTGCTGAGGAAGTTGGAATCCTGAGATCTCATTATACTTAACATAAGGATTTGAGCTCTTTATATATATCTTATTGTTCTTGTCCATTGCCACAGTATAATCAAATCTTACCACATCCTTTGTGATATTTATTCCTAATGTATCTTGTTTATATTTCATATATCCTTCAAGATCTCGCCATTCATTATTGAACGCAAAGTCCTTATATAGTGCTCCGCCATTGTTGATGATCTGTGTCAATGTATCATGCTTAACAACCCATGCGGTGTCCTGTGGTAAGAATTCAGTCTCACCCTGCATATACACAGTGTTAGTGATTGTCTTTGGTTTAACATCAAGACCCTTTATCTTATCATATAATTCTTTATTAAGTGTTTTCAGTTCATCAGCACGAGCAGAGAATGCAGACTTGACAGCAACAATATCACCATCCTTTGCCTTATAATAACTTATGGTATCAGTAAGTGCTCGTATGTTTGCCTCATACTGTCCCTCATTATCATGACATCTTTGCATGCTTGTAGTCAACGCTCCAAACAATAACAATATTATGATAAAATATATCACATCCTTAAGACGGATTCCTTTAACAAAATTCTTTATCCACTCTTTCATAATATATATAAATTATTTATAAATTATTTTTTATTTCCAAGCAAAGAACAATGTACCGTTCTCACTCATGTTAGTAACACGTTCAGGACCAACAAAACACATGATCCACTTATCAGTCTCAAACTCACGAATGAAATGACAATCGTTATCAAAGTCCTCACTAATCTTAAATGTCATCTCATTCTCATGTTTAAATATCCACTTCATCATCTTAAGCCACATGGTTAGTTTACGATCTGTGTTATGACCGCTAAATGTAACACTCCATATATGATAGCCTTTCTTATGACTAACAACTTCTTCAAAGTCATCGTATATCTTTACCTGTTGAGTTGGAGAAATGTTTGGACTTGTGATGTCAGTAACATGTTCATATTGTCTAAACCATAAATTATTTGTCATTTCACCAAAGTCCTTCTTAAACGTGTCATAAAATTCAGCATTATAATCAGTAACATTATAATTCTTATTGACTACGAGTTTCTCCGAAACATGTGAAGGAGATATAACAAGTTTCTCTGAAACATGTGAAGGAGATATAACAAGTTTCTCCGAAACATGTGAAGGAGATATAACAAGTTTCTCCGAAACATGTGAAGGAGATATAACAAGTTTCTCCGAAACATGTGAAGGAGATACTATAAGCTTTTCATCAATACTATTAGTATCAACAGCAACAAACATCCTATGGTCTCCATCTGTTTTGTCTGCAGCAATAACAATCGCAATGTTATCAAACTTAAATGCTTTAATGGTCACATTCTTTATGTCAGCCTCATCAGGTTTTTTAATGTCACTGGCTGCATCATATAGATCTATCAATTCATCAGCGTTTGATGAATAATTTCTTGTATTAAATCTGAATTCATATATAGTATCGAACTCAACAAGACATTTAAACAATTTTTCAGCATCATTATTGTTTAATTGATATGAATATGGATGAGATAAAAAAGCATTTCTAACCTTTACCCATAATGCGCTTGGTATAACACTCTTCCACGTACTTTTAACGTTTTCCTTAAAATACTTTTGTTCTGCATCAGATGTTTCAATTTCATCTCTAAAGATTCTTAACACCTCATCGTCATCATTTGTTTTATAGTTCTTATTGACTATTAACTTTTCATCCACTTGTTGATGAAATAATTTTTCTTCTATGTACTGTTTTAGGTTCTTCATATACTAATCTTTAAATTCCATTATGAATATTGCCATTATTGCATTATTACTCTTATTATATAGAAACAACATAGTATATTGTTCATTCATTGATAACCTCATAACATAGTCATTGATAAGTTTAACCTCCTTATTAATAAAATCTTTATCAGTTATCTCAAGAAGCTTGTTACATTCATCAGCATAATTTTCTGTTATATGTTGTTTAATAATGGCCCTTACATATTTAGTTCTGTATATATGTTCAGGAAGCACTTTAAATGCGTCGCATGCATCCACATACATGTTTCGTTGCTGGCGAGCTAAAAACCGCGATAAGTTATCATTTATCATTGTTTGAATAACCCGATGTAAAAATATGTCATCCTTTAAAGGGTTCCAAGTGGTGTCTTTCTCTTCTATATTGTCAAACAGCATATTTATTAAACCTGTCATAGAATCATCGATCTTATAGTTCTTATTGACTATGAGTTTTTCTGCAATATGTTGGATTAATGATTTCATTGAATATGTATACTATAAGTTTATATATTAATATATAATTAAAATTTTATATGGCTAATATATAATTAAGATTTTATATGGCAATATAAATAAAAATATTTTTATAGTTAACACAATATTAAATAATACAATATTAAATAATAGTGAAATATAATGATAGACACAACAACAAAATATGCATATAATGATCTTACCATTGTTCCTACAGTGATGAGTGCAGTACGTTCAAGAAGTGAGATAGAGTGTGTTGACAATAATGGTAGACTGCCCATCTTTGTGGCACCAATGTCAGCAGTAATTAATGATAAGAATTATGAGGTGTATGAGACAAACGACTTATATACAGTCATTCCTCGTAGTGTTGATTTTAAAACACGAGTAAAGCTGTTTGGGAACAATGGAAGACTGTTTAACGACAACAACTTCAGATTCATAGCAATGTCACTTAATGAATTCAAAGACTTCTTCTGCGATAGGAAAAATCTTATTGCGAAAGGACAACATTTCAATGTGTGTATAGATATTGCGAATGGACATATGCAGTACCTATATGACCTATGTGAGATAGCAAAGGGTATTGCAGAAGAGAACGGATATGAGCTCGTGATAATGACAGGTAACATAGCAAACCCAGATACATATAATGAGATATGTATGATGAGAATTAATGATAAGCCTCTTATTGACTATATAAGAGTTGGTATTGGGTCAGGATCAGGCTGCATCACAAGCAGTAATACCGCAACACACTACCCAATGGCAAGCCTTATTGATGAATGTAACAAGGTAAAGAGAAGACTACAGCTCCCAGAATGTACAAAGATTGTTGCCGATGGTGGAATCCGTAACTATTCGGATGTAATTAAGGCGCTTGCACTTGGTGCAGATTATGTGATGATAGGAAGCCTGTTCGCAAAATGTCTTGAGTCATGTGGGGCAAAGCAGTTCACTAACTACAAGGGAGAGAAACAGATGTGTTCAGCACAAGAGGCGTATGAACTGTATGAGAAGGGTGCTCAGCTATATACTAAGTTCTATGGCATGGCAAGTGCGGATGGACAGATAGCAATCAATCATAAGAAGACAAAGACAGCAGAGGGAATCACTAAGATGCTGCCTGTAGAGTATAAGCTGCATAAGTGGGTAGAGAACATGTGTGACTATTTAAGATCTGCAATGAGTTACTGTGGAGCATTTGACTTAATTCACTTCATAGGTCGTCAAACATTAGTTGTAAATAGTCCTGCGGAAATAAATGCAGTGAATAAATAAACATATAAGATTATGAAAACATTAAAAGAATACATACTAAACAAAGGATTGCCGCAGGAATTTGATGAAGATTTAAACATATTTTGGAATATTAAAGATATCAACACATGGCTATTTGAGACTTATGATGAATCGTTGAACGTTTCTGAAGATGAATTTTATAATAGTAAATATTCATCTAATTATATTGATTTACCAAAGTATTGGTATTGGCAAAGAAAATTATATGAAACACTTAGTCATTCATTAAAAATACATGATGAGATTGAATATGATAATAAATATGCATATTATGTGACGACAAATTTTGATTACGAAAAAATAAATAAAAATGGATTAATACCAAAATCAAAATCATCATTAGCTAAGTATGATAAACCAATATATTTATGGTTATCAAAAGATAAGATAGATATTAATGATGCAGTCATATTAAGAATTAATTTAAAAGAATTTGAAAAAGATCACAGAAAAAAATGAAGTTATTTGGCGATTCACAAACATCAAATAATGCAGTATATACATTTGAACCAATACAGACAAAATACATAGAAAAAATTGAGTTATGAGCAAAGATTGGACAGGAAATAGTGTATCACTATATAAGATTAACGGATGCAGCTCACATAGTAAGGAAGAAAGAGCTGATAGAGACTTTTATGCAACACATCCTAAGGCAGTGGAGATGTTGCTTGAGCTTGAAGAGTTCTCAGAGAACGTATGGGAGCCCGCAGCAGGCAACAATATGATAACGAATGTGCTCATAGAGCATGGACATAAGGTAAGAAATTCAGATATAGTTGATAGAACAGGTGATATTGAGATATTTGATTTCTTACAAGAACCTCAAGATGATACTCAGGATTGTGACATCATTACTAATCCTCCATATAAATATGCGAAGGAGTTTGTTGAGAACAGTATGAGGTGGGTGAAGAACGGACATAAGGTTGCAATGTTACTTAAGCTCACGTTCTTAGAGGGAAAGAAGCGCAGGGAACTATTTAAGAAATATCCACCAAAGTATGTATATGTCTCAACAAGTAGAATGAATTGTCTTAAGAATGGTGAGATGGGACAGCTTGAGGGTGGCGCAGTATGTTTCTGTTGGTTTGTATGGGAGAAGGGATTCAGCGGTGAGCCTACTATAAGATGGTTTAACTAATAATGGGTTATTAATATTTTTATTTATATAAATTTATAAATATAATTATTCAAATATGAAAAATTTAACAGAATATATTGCTGAAGCAAAAAAATTAGTTCCTATTAAATTTCATAATTATAGTGGCAATCAAAAGCCTGTAACAAGAAGAGTTAATGTTGTTTATGAAAATCATGATGAAGGTCGTCTTGATGTAATCATTGTTGAAAAAAACGGATATTATCAGGATTATT
>Ga0247611_10000411_pt1 | contig 87876 bp, 64 predicted proteins | sample 177DNAGHGhighgp2_FD_192422 | JGI IMG/M metagenome (GOLD analysis project Ga0247611, IMG submission 192422) | Sheep rumen microbial communities from Palmerston North, Manawatu-Wanganui, New Zealand - 1770 DNA GHGhigh gp2 | ecosystem: Host-associated > Mammals > Digestive system > Stomach > Rumen...
TTTGACTAGACTAATGATTTTATCGACAAGCTCACTAAAGCCGCTAAGGCTGCTAAAAAATTTAAATACAATGGCTATATGATAGAGTATTAGGAGTGTTATTATGGATGAAAAAAAGACTGTTAATTATAAGGATTATGAAGCTGAATTAAATAGGATTAAGGCTTTAGTTGATGTTACTAATGATATTAATGTTGAGAATCTTTACCGCGATGGCAGAAGCCGTGACTTTATTGAACTTGGTGTACGTTGGTCTGGAATCGGTACAATGTCTGCTGAGGATACAAGGGCTTTTATGGAGAAGCTTGAAAAGGCCGCTAAGGCCTGTGATGATTTTAAGTATCAGGGCTATACAATAGTTTACTAATAATTGATTAAAAAAACCTCTATATACCATGGCCTGGTATATAGAGGTTTTTTAAAGTTTCGGGCATTTATTAGTAAAATTTCCATCTACTAAGTAAAAATCCCGGTATTACAACTATTATAAAGAAAGCCCAGCTTATCAGAGTGAAGGTTTTGATAAAGGCCTTTCCCTTACCAGGATATTCTCGTACATATATTCTATAGTTTATTACTGAAGCTAGAGATCCGATGAGTGATACAAGACCTGCTGTATCGGCTCCGTAAATCAGTGCTGAAAAATTCTCTGTAAATGGGTAGAGAACTATGGTTGATGGTACATTTGAAATCAGCTGACTTAGTGCTATCGACCACCAATATTCATTATTACTTACTGTGCTTTTTAGGAATTCAGCAATTTTAGCATTTGCAGCTATGGATGATGAAAATATGAAAAAACATAGGAAGGTGAGGATCAGAACATAGTCTACCTTTTTAAATATACTTCTATCAGTGAAGAGAATACCAGTCATTACAATAAGTATGGCATACGGCCAGTAGGTGGTTCTTGTAATTATGACAAGAAGAACAACCAGGAATAAGGCAATGTACGAAGCTTTTTTCTTAAGGCTACTCGCTTCCACGCCATTATTCTTATGACTACAATCTATTTTTTCTTTAAGGTTCTTTCTATATAATATCAAAACAAAAATTATTAGTAATACTGCTGAAGATGCGCAGAGCAGAAGCATATGTAGCGAAAAATGCCATACACTTACATCAATCTGTCCATAAAGGAATAGATTCTGAGGGCTGCCAAAGGGTGTAAGAAGAGAGCCTCTAATAGCTGCTATATTCTCCATGGATATGACCGGAAGTATATATTCCTCTTTATTTCCCTGCTTGAATAAAAGTATGGTAAGCGGTACTATAATGATGAGAGATACATCATTTGTAACGAACATGGATGTAAAGAATACTCCAAATATCAAAAACAGTGATAGCTTAGGCATTGTATTAAATCTTGAGGCAAGTTTAACTATAGGATCTAATACATTTTCGCGTTTGAAGCCTTCTAATACCAGGAGCATCATAAATAATACTCCTAAAGTGCGCCAGTCAAGGTTTTTAAATAATTCGACCGACGGTGGAGTTATAAATAGAGAAATGATTGCTGCAATAAGTGAGATTGAAAGCATCATTTCTTTTTTTATTATGTTGATTATGGTTTTCAAGAAAATCCTCCCTTTGAAGTTAAAATTACTTCGAAAAATTCTTAATGATGATAGCATTAAGGAGCTATAAAGTCAATTGTTTTTTTGGTTTACTTTATCGGGGATTTGGGATAAAATAGTAATGGATTATCTATAATTTTAATTAACCATATCGTGTTTTTAGTACAATGTAGTGATTAATTATTCTTTATCTGAGTTTTAGGAGTTTTATAAGGCGTATGGATGCAGTGAATTTGTATCAGTTATCGAATATTTATGTTCTGAAAAATGATAAAAACTATTCGCTAAAGCTTAAAAGGTTCTATCAGGAGATTTCTTCTACTAAAGGAAATAACTCTGTTAAGGAAAATGAGCTGGATACTATATATAGTTTTGTAAATGAGATATTAGACATTGATGATAATATCTCTGTTTTGGATGACTTTTTTTGCGGCTTTTCGATTCCTCATATTTCAAAGGAATTCGATCTGTTAAAGCTTTATAAGAGCAAGTGCGTGATTAATATTGAGCTAAAAAGCCAGCTTATCGATAAGCAGGATATTGAAAAGCAGCTTCTTGAGAATAGATTTTATTTATCACATTTAAAGTTAAAAATTTACAATTTTACCTATGTAATGCAAAGTAGCGGCAAGGGACTTGTTTTCAGATTGTCTGAAAATGGGCTTGAAGAGAGCTCTATTACTGATATATATGATATTCTCTGTCAAAAGGGGAAGACTATTAATAGAAATATCGAGGAGCTTTTTTCGGTAGAAAAATTCTTGATTTCGCCTTTTAATGATACTGAGGAATTTTGGAGCGGGCATTATTTTCTCACAGATCATCAGAGGAGTATAAAAGAAGAGTTCTATACTGATATTCTTTATGACAGATTTGTTTATGGTTTATCAGGGGAAGCTGGTACGGGAAAGTCACTTCTTATTTATGACCTTGCGAGGGAAATCTGTAAGAGGTCAAAGGTCTGTATTATTCACTGCGGTTATCTTAACAGAGGGCATAAAAAGCTTAATACTAAATCTGAAAACCTTGATATTATCGATGATCAGTTCAGTAAGGGCGCGCTTTCTTCTTATGATTATATATTTATAGATGAGGCTCACAGGCTCTCTAAATGTAAGTTTAATGCCCTGATTGATGTTTACAGAAAAAAGCAGATTCCTATGATTTTTGCCTATGATTATTTTCAGGTGCTTACTAAACGGGAGATTAAGGAGAATATTCCGTTAGAGCTTGAAAAACTTGGTTCGGATTTTAAACTTTTTAAACTCAGGAACACCATTAGAATCAATGATGATATACTTTATTTCATTAACAAGGTGTTCAATATTAAGACTCAGTTCCCTAAGTCTAAAGATGTAAGCTTTGAGAATATTGATGTTATTTATGTTGATAGCTATGAAGAGGCTTATTCTGTGCTTGAATATTATAAAAAGAAGAAGTATATGCCGATTTCATATTCAGGCACTGATACTGACGGATATGAGATTACAAGCCGTTTTAAGATGTACAGCAATACTCATCATGTTTTGGGACAGGATTTTGATAACATTATAGTATTTTTGGATAACAGTTTTCACTATAGCTCTGGAGGGCTTGAGGCCAATGAGCAGCCATCATCGGATTATCTGCTTTTGAACATGCTCTATGAGAATATGAGCCGAGCAGTTGATAGGCTTGCAATTCTGATTATCGCAAATAAGAGGCTTTATAATAAGCTTATGGAAATAAAGCTAAAGTTATAAAAAATAAGAATTGTTTTTGATATAATAATTGCAAAAAATAGGGCAATTATTAATACTTTTTGTAGAAATATGACAAAAGTAATAAAAACTATTGAAAATGTATCAAAAATATGATAATATCTTAAATGTTTAACAATCTATGCAACAAAAGAAAGGTATATAATTATGAAAAAGAAGTTTTTAAGCGTTATGTTATGTGCAGTTACAGTAGCTGCACTTGCTACAGGCTGCGGTGAAAAGAAGGAAGAAGCTACAACAGCAGCTACAACAGTTGCAACAGAAGCTACTACAGAAGCTTCAAATGAAGCTGATGCAGAGGCAACTACAGAAGCTACTACAGAAGCAACAACAGAGGCAGTGGCTGAAGCAACAACTGAGGCTACAACTGAGGACACAACTGAGGACACAACTGAAGTAATTGCTGACGAGGATACAGCAAAAAAGGCTGAAGAGCTTATCAAGAATTGCATGAAAAGCGATGAGTATTTCGAAGGCAAAATGGTGATGGATATCAATATGTCGATGACAATGGATATGCCTAGTGAAGATGGTGCAACTAGCTCTCCATATACATTAGATATGGCAGTTAAGGCTGATATGGATGTTACTTCATGTCCTGATGCAAATCATACTAAGGGAACTATGTACATGAACATGCTAGGAATGGAACAGAATACTTATACTGAAACCTATAACGATTATGTAGAGAATAAGTTATATAGTTATACTGAGTATGATGGTGATGGATCATGGTCTGTTTCAGATGCTGAACCAAAACAGAATGTTGATTATGGACAGCAGATTTCAGAAAATCTTGACCTTTCTACAGCAACAATAGAGACAAATGCTGATGGTGATTCTGTTGTTACAGCAAATCTTAACATGAATAGCCAGGATTCTAGTATTTCACAGTTTACTTCTTTAGTAGGTGATAAGGCTAGTGACCTTAAGGCTGTATATACTATTGGTAGTGATGGTGTAATTAAGAATATCGATGTTAATATGCCATCAAATATTTCATATAATGATCCAACTACTGGTGCTGATGTAAATATTGCTAATTTTTCTATAAATGTTATTTATACAAGCTTTGATGAGAGCATTACTGTTACAGTTCCTGATGATGTAAAGGCTAGTGCAACTGCGACAGAGATTGATGAATAATAAAATTTACAAAATTGAATATTTAATTTACGTATGTAAATATTAAATATGTACATATTAAATATGTAAATATTAAATATGTAAATATTAAATCCCCCTCTTTACTGTTAAATCAGTAAAGAGGGGGATTTTGTGCCTTAGGAACTATAATTTCTGCGTTTTTAGGGAAAAATACCTTGATTTTAAGTTGTAGAAATGCGTATTTTATGGTATTATATTTAAATCAGGCTATGCTCTGAATTAAAAATTTACGGAAAATAGAGGTGGACCTATGATAGACTTAAAAGAAGCTATTTTTGAGGACATTGAGCATAAGTGCTTTAGAATAGTTTTTGTAAGACATGGTGAGCCGGATTACGATGCTGACTGTCTTACTAAAATTGGAAATGAACAGGCGAAGGCTGCAGCAATTAGAGTTAAAGATGAAGGGATTTCAGAAATCTATTCTTCTCCAAACGGTAGAGCAAGGGAAACTGCTGCCTATACAGCAAAGCTTTTGAATTTTCCGATTACTATTCTAGATTACATGCATGAAATTTCCTGGGGAGGCGAAAATATAAGTGATTGCGGACACCCTTGGACTCTTGCTGAAAAACTCATTGATGATGAAAATTTTGATTTTTATAAGGATGACTGGAAGAAGCATCCTTTCTTTGAGAAAAATGTAGCGCTTGATTATTATAATATGATTTCAAAGAATATTGATGAGTTATTGCTAAAATATGGATATAAGCATGAAGGAAGAAGATACCTTTGTGATACAAATGAGGGAAAGACTATAGCATTATTTAGCCATGGCGGCTCGGGAGCTTCAGCACTTTCTAATATTTTATCACTTCCTTTCCCTTATTTTTGCACAGTTCTTCCTTATGATTTTACTTCTATTACCATAGTAAATTTCCCTGTATATAAGGGAGCTTATGTGCATCCAAGACTTGAGCTATTCAATGATGCAAGGCATATCAAGGATATTTCTAGCGGGCTTGTAATTCAAAAGGAAGTCGACAAGAAGTAGGAGGACCATAATGGACGAGCGTTTAAAAAAGCAGATGGATTTTGCACTTGAGATTGATAAAGAGAAGAATATATTCAGGCAGACTCATTTATCCGGGCATGGCAGAAATGAAAATGATGCTGAGCATGCCTGGCATATGTCCATAATGGCTTATCTTCTGAAGGAATATGCCAATGAAGAGGTCGATATTGCAAGGGTAATGATAATGTGTCTGATTCATGACATTGTAGAAATTGATGCAGGAGATACCTACGCCTATGATGAAGAGGGCTTAAAGACTCAAAAAGCAAGAGAGGATGCTGCAAAAGAGAGGATTTTTTCTCTCCTTCCAGCTGATCAAAAGGAGGAATTAATAGCTATTTTTGATGAGTTTGAAGCATGTGAGACCCCTGAATCAAAATTTGCTCATTCTATGGATAATATTCAGCCTCTTATGCTTAATAACAGCAATAACGGAGCTGACTGGAAGGCTCACGGAGTTGATGCTAAAACAGTTTACGGAAGACACATTAAAACTAAGCTTGGATCTGAAAAGCTCTACGAGCTTGCTGATGAGATTCTAAAAGAAAATATCAAAAAGGGGAATCTTAATGGGAGCTAAATTTAAGGTCAAAAAGAGAATTGATGAGATGGTTTCGAGTGAGGTCATGGAGATTCTTGATAATGCTTCTGTAGAGGAGCTTGGCCGCTCTGAAAAGGGCATTAAGACAAAGCCTCTTATGGATGCAGGTCTAAATACCGTAGCTTCTATCATTAATTCTGATATTACAAGGCTTCGCAGAGTAGATGGCCTCGGTGAGGAAGCGGCAAGAAAGGTAAAGAAAATAGCCAATGACTATATGATCGATGCTAAAAAGCAGGTGAAAATAAGGCTTTCAGCTGATAATAAGAGTGAGGCGGCTAGTAATTTGATAGTTGCAGTCACTGAATATATCTCTGGTAATGAGGTTTCAGATGAGGAGGCATGGTCTTTATTTTCTGCTGATCCTATTTCTTACTATACTAGCATTGAAAAAATTGCTCCTGGTGTTCTAGGTAATGATGATACTAAGTATGGACTTCCAGAAGAGCTTGCTAAGGATGTAAATGAGCAGAGTGTTTCGCTTGAAGGACTTAACTGCACATTAAGGCGCTATCAGGAATGGGGAGTTAAATATGCTCTTCGCCAGGAAAGAGTGCTTCTAGGTGATGAAATGGGCCTTGGTAAAACGGTTCAGGCCATTGCTGTTATGGCTTCACTTAAGAATACCGGTGCTACGCATTTTCTTGTAGTCTGCCCGGCAAGCCTTATTACCAACTGGTGCAGAGAAATTGCTAAATTCTGCAGCATTCCGGTTGTGAGGATTCATGGCAGTGATAGAGAGGCGGCCATTGAAAAATGGAAGGATGAAGGCGGCGCAGGTGTTACAACTTATGAAACCACTGGCTATTTTACCTTTGATGAGGATTATAAATTTAATCTTTTGATAGTTGATGAGGCTCATTATATTAAAAATAAAGAGGCTCAAAGAACTAAGAATACCTTAAATATCTCAAAGCACGCTGATAGAATGCTTTTTATGACAGGTACTGCCATGGAAAATAAGGTAGATGAGATGATTACCCTGATGAGCTATTTAAAACCGGAGATTTCAAGCAGTGTAAAGAAATTATCCTTTATGTCTGCTGCCAAGCAGTTTAGAGATAAGATTGCACCTGTCTATTACAGAAGAAAGCGTGAGGACGTTTTAAAGGAGCTTCCTGAAAAGATTGAAACTCGGGAATGGTGCACCTTAGGGCCTGAGGAAGAAAAAATATATGAGGATTTTACCAGGAAAAAGAAATTCATGGATATGAGACGTGTTTCCTGGAATATTGATGATTTAACTCTTTCGGCTAAAGCGAATAGACTTAGGGAAATTGCTGAGGAGGCAGAGGAGGATGGCCGCAAAATACTTGTCTTTTCTTTCTTTTTAGATACTATTGAAAAGGTTTCTTCACTCTTTGGCGATAAGTGCATGCCATATATAAATGGATCGCTTAGTCCTGAAAAAAGACAGAGCATTATTGATGATTTTGAAAAGGCTCCTGCTGGCACTATTTTACCTGCTCAGATTCAGTCTGGTGGAACAGGTCTTAATATCCAGAGTGCCAGTGTTGTAGTCATTTGTGAGCCTCAGCTTAAGCCATCCATTGAAAATCAGGCAATTTCTCGTGCTTACAGAATGGGACAGTCTCGAAACGTGCTTGTTTACAGGCTTCTTGCAGATGATACCGTAGATGAAAGGCTTCTTGAGAGATTAGAGGAAAAGCAGAAGGAGTTTGACGCATTTGCAGACCTTTCAGCTGCTGCTGCGGAGAGCTTCGAGCTTGATAAGAAGCTCATCGGAGATATTATTCAAGAGGAAATTGATAGAATTAATGCCAAAAATGGCTATAAGGCAGAAGATACTGATATTGTAATAGAAAAAACTTCAGATAGCAAGGACGATACATGACCTGATATTGTAATGGAAAAAACTTCAGATAGCTAAGAGAATACATGACCTAATATATGTACAAATGTGAGGTGAGGTAAGGTAATGATAAATGAATCTGTTTCAGAGAGAAGATACTATGAAAGCATGGTTGAAAATAGTGTTTATCCAGCTGCAACAAGAATAGATGAGGTATATGGATCGAAATTCAAGCCCATGTTTTATTATAATCCAAGGAAAAACGCTAAAACAGCGAAAGAGAAGGTAGCTCTTAGGGTCGCAGAAGGAATGAATAAGCGTTTTAAAAGAAATGGTATTCCTAGCTCTTGGTTTTCTTCTTATGTTTCGGGCTTCACTTTTGAGGGCAATAATTTTAAGCGTGTTCACGGAGAAAATATAGGAGATCAGAAAACTGAGAACAGCTATAACCTTTTAGAGTATAGAAATATTTACCTCTGGTCTGTAAAAAAAGACATAAAAGCCGCATTTATAAGCTTTTTGATGAACTATCTTATTATGATAGTGGTTGCTATTGTAGGCTGCACCTGCTTTTTAGCGCTTACAGGTGTTCTTGAAAATATGTTTGTGATGCCGAAAAGCTTCTTTCCTCATGAATTTAGTATATATTTTCGTTTAGAAGATATTTTAGGTACTTTTGCTGCGAGTTTATTTGCAGTGCTTATGAATTTTTCGTGTATACTTGCCATATTGATATGTATTTTGGTTGATTCAATACTTAAGCTATTTAATCTTACAACAATGGTGGTGGATGGAAATGACGGATATCTGATATTTGGTGTTTTTATTTTCATTAACTTAGTATTTGTACTTGCACTTCTTAACTATCTAAAGGATAAGAGGATGAGAAACCGTGATAAATTCATGAGTAAGGGGCATCCGCTAATAAAGAACGGCCTTATTATCGGCTTTATATCGGCACTAGGTACAATAGCCTTTGATTTAAAGTATCGGCATTTCGAGGATTTTAAAATGCTTGTTGATGTTTCTACCACCTTTGGCAGAGATTATGAAAGTCAGAATAACATTCAGATGATTTTTACTACTGTATATTTTGGAATTCCGCTCATTTTTTATCTGATTATTGCTTTAGTTGCCTTTATTTCAGCCTTTATCGGTATGGTTTATTCACTTTATGATGCATGTGATAAGTGCAGTTCCCTCGTTTTCTTTAAAAGATGGACAAATGAGTGGCTGCAGTGGGAACGAGATAGAGGAAATTTGATAAATAATTAATTGTAATTGGGATTTATAATTCGAAAAGGTTTTAGGCATAACTAATAAAAAATGTACGTTTTTTCTAATTTTATTTGTAAATATTTAAAATAATTCTTGTAACATAGCATAAATTGTGGTAAAATGATTGAGTATAGTATAAGTTGATCATTAAGGAAAATGTATTGAGGTTTATCTGGGTTTACACGAGGTTAACTAAAGTTAAAATTTAGGAGGGAAATTTTAATGATTAGGGATTTAATTATTGAGAATGGAAAAATGATTATTGTCTTAGATGACAAGAGATTCCTTGTTGATACTGGCTTTGCTTATTCTATTGGCGAAATTCCTGAAATTACGGTCGGGGATAAGAACTATAAGCTTAATAAGAGCGGTGAAATTGCAGAAGCTAATGCAAATCTTCTCTTTAAGGAGCCTGTATGCGGTTATATTGGTATGGATATTCTTTCAGAGCATTATTTCGAATTTAAGAAGAAGGAAGGTAAGGTTTATATTGACGAGGCTCCAAGCAGCTTTTCATCTGCCTTTGCGCTTCATCTTGATTCAGCTCCATACGAGGGTTCAAATCTTTTATATTCAAAGCTTGCAGTTAATGGCATGGAATGTCCTTTAGTAATTGATTCAGGTTCTGCTTATACTTATCTTCATCATTCTTTTACTGATGCTCTTGAAGCTTCAGGTCAGATGAGAGACTGGAATCCTAGAATGCTCATGCTCGAGGCACCTACCTTTGATGTTAATATTGAATTTGACGGTTTCAAGCAGAATGTAAATGTTGCTAGAATGCCGCTTAGCATTATTTCAATGTCTCACAGACTTGATACTAAGTGCTTTTTATCACCTGCTACTATTGATTCAGATGTATTTGTACTTGATGTTAAAAACGGCAAGGCTGTTTTTGCAAATTAAATTTGTGTAGTTTTTGCTCATTGGCATGAGGGCATGGCAGTTCATTTTAAAGTGATGAGCTGCCTTTTTTTATGAGGTTTTTTACATGGATGATTATTTTTACAGCTTTGCTGAGTATTGCAAGAAGAACTTTGGCAGAAGGCTTTTTAAGGTTGCGCTTGATGCTGGCATGACCTGTCCGGTGAGAGACGGGAAAATTGATACTAGAGGCTGTATTTTTTGTGATGCGGGCGGAAGCGGAGATTTTGCGATAAAATACGATGGAAGCGTCTGTTTTGCTGATGTTTTGGCTAAAACTTGCAAAGACACGGGCAATGAAAAAGGGGAAGCTAAAGATGAAGTTAAATATAATAATAGATTGTTTGATAGATATGTTTTAAGTAAGCTCTCTAAAGGCGCAGCGCCCGGAGATTTTATTGCCTATTTTCAGGCTTATACTAATACCTATGCTCCTATTGATAAATTAAGAAGGCTTTTTGGGGCTGCTCTTTCTGATGATCTTTTTGCAGGAATTTCCATTGCTACAAGACCAGACTGTATTGATATAAAGGTCATAAATCTTCTTGCAGAGCTTAAAAGAGAGCATCCTGATAAATTTATATGGGTAGAGTTAGGGCTTCAGACCATTCATGAAGAGAGCGCAGAATATATTAGAAGAGGCTATCCTTTAAGTGTTTTTGAGGAATGCATGAAAATGCTTAATTCTATAGATGTTCTAGTTACCGTTCATTTGATTTTAGGGCTTCCAGGCGAGAGCGCGCAGGATATGTATGAAAGTGTTCTTTATCTTAATGATAAGGGAGCGGGTAGCGTTAAATTACAGCTTCTTCATGTCCTTAAGGGGACTGATCTTTGCAGGGATTATCTTGCGGGGAAATTTAAGACTCTTACCTTTGATGAGTACACTGATATTGTTTGCGGCTGTATCGGAAGACTTGATAAGAGGATTATTCTTCAGCGCCTTACCGGTGACGGTGCAGGAGAGCTTCTTGTCGCTCCTATATGGAGCAAAGATAAGCTTAAGGTTTTGAATGAAATCAGACATAAATGTAAAGTTAATGGAATTTTTCAAGGGTCATTGCTTTAAATTTGTACTTGTTTTTATTGTAATTTTAATGTATTATTTAATGAGTTACGTTATAATTCTTTATATTCAGCAGTAAATTCAAGTTTAGTAATAGTTCGAAAATAGTTTCGGAAATTCTTTGGGAAATGCTTTGGGTTTGGGAAATAGTTTTAAAAAATACTAAATTAATTCGGAGCCGTATATGAATTATATTTCAATTAAGGAATATGCCGTAAAGTTAGGGGTTACTGAAAGACAGGTTCGTAATTATTGTGCAGATGGGCTGCTTTATGGTGCAACAAAGGTTGGCAGGAGCTGGATGATTCCAGAAGAGGCAGTTTTAGTTAAGTCGAGGAACATTGAAAGCTTTATTAATAATGATAAGCCTAAAATTTTAAAGGAAGTTAAGTTCGAAAGGATCCCTTTCATTTTTTTTAGTGAGATGTTCAATCATTATTCTGATATGAAAAATGATGTTAAGATCCTCTTTGATATTGCTAATAAATATGTTGAAGGCGATTTTTTGGTTGCTCAAAAATTGGCCTTTGATCTTTATGTCTCAACTGATGATAATTATATAAGAGCCGAGTGCTTAATGCTCCTTAGCTACATAGCTATTTTCATGAATAGTCTTGATGACTGGAAACGCTTTACTAAGCTTTTAAAGGAACTGAAGGTCACAAGCAATACCGGAGAGCGCTTGAAGGAGCTTTCTCTTGCATCTATTGATCTTTTTGTCTTTAAGATAAATGATATACCCGACTGGATTAAAAATGGTGAATTTTCACTTATTCCGCAGTCTAGCTTTCCTTTTGCAAGAATAACTTTCTTTTTATATCATGCTATTTCGGGTTCAGATAAGGAAAATTTGCCGTTTTTTAATTTGCTCTATAATGAGGCTCTATTTGATGATATTCCTTCAATTACTGTTTATTTTGCAATGTCAATGTCTATCAAATGCAAGACCTTAAATAAGCTTGATGATTCCGTAAGGCATCTGAAAACAGCAGTAGATATTGCTATTAAGTATGGCTGGTATGCATCTCTTGCCGTTTTCAGAAGGTCAATTGGAAAAATCCTTGATAAGGAGCTTAAAAAGAGGGGAAATGTCCATTACTTAAAGGTAAAGGAACTTAGCGAAACCTTTGAAAGCGGCTGGAATAGTGTTTATGGTGATTATATTTCAGATAATCCTGTTCTTACTCTTTCTGACATAGAGGGAGATGTTGCTAAGATGTTCGTGGACGGAAGCTCATGCAAGGAGATTGCTAATTATCTTGATATGAGTGTTGGCTCTATTAAGAATATAATGAGCAAAATTTATAAAAAGCTCGGTATTAAAAATCATAAAGAACTGAAGGAGCTTTATTCTCATTTCTTTGTTAGGTAGCACTTTGTACAAATATTTTTTACATAGTAATTCAATTTTGGCGAATTTTTTTTGTAAAAAATACTTGAAAAAATAGGTTCCTTGTACTACAATAGCATAGGTGTTTTATACTTGTATACAATTATACAGATTTTTGATTATTACGGAGGATACTTACTTATGGCATTAACATTATCAAAGAAGGCTCAGGCAGTTAAGCCTTCATCAACACTTGCAATCTCAGCAAAGGCTAAAGAGCTTAAGGCAGCAGGAGTAGACGTAGTCAGCTTCGGTGCTGGAGAGCCAGATTTCAATACACCAGAGAATATCTGCAATGTAGCTATTGATGCTATTAAGTCTGGTTTTACTAAGTATACTGCAGCTTCTGGTACCCCAGAGCTTAAGGCAGCTATTTCAGCTAAGTTCAAGAGCTTCAATAAGCTTGATTATGGCACAGATCAGATTGTTATCAGTAATGGTGGTAAGCATTCTCTTACAAATATATTCCAGGCTATTTTAAATCCAGGTGATGAGGTTATCATTCCTTCACCATACTGGCTTTCATACCCGGAAATCGTAAAGCTTTTTGATGGTGTTCCAGTTTTCGTTACAACAAAGGCAGAAAACGGCTTCAAGATTACTGCAGATGAGCTTTCAGCTGCTATTACACCAAATACAAAGGCACTTGTTCTTAATACACCAAACAACCCTACAGGTATGGCTTATACAAGATCAGAACTTGAGGCTCTTGCTAAGGTTATCGTTGAGAAGGACATCTTCGTTGTTGCTGATGAAATGTACGAGAATCTTATGTACGATGGCGAATTTACAAGTATCGCTTCTCTTGGCAAGGAAATTTACGATCATACAATCACATGCTCTGGTATGTCAAAGAGCTATGCAATGACAGGTTGGAGAATAGGTTATACTGGTTCAAGCAAGGAAATCGCAAAGATCATGGGTTCTGTTCAGAGCCATGAGACTTCAAACCCTAACTCAATTGCTCAGAAGGCAGCTCTTGAGGCTCTTACAGGTCCTCAGGATTCAGTTGAAGCAATGAAGGTTGAGTATGCTAAGCGCCGTGATTACACATACGAGAGAGTAATCGCAATGAAGGATGTTACTATGCTCAAGCCACAGGGCGCTTTCTATGCATTCATCGATGTTTCTAAGCTTCTTACAAAGAGTTACAAGGGAAATAAGGTCGAAAATGTTGCAAATCTTGCAAAGTATCTTATCGAGGATTATAATGTTGCTGTTATTCCTTGTGAGGATTTCGGTTTCCCTACATACATCAGACTTTCATATGCTATTAATATTGATACTATCAAGAAGGGTCTTGATAGAATTGAAGCTTTCTTCAATGAGCTTGCTTAATTTTTGAATGTTTATGTAATTTTAGCGGGTGATTGCGTTTTTGCATTCAGCCCGCTTTTTTAGAAAGAGAGGATTTTAATATGAAGATCGGTTTTATTGGTGCTGGTAATATGGGACTTCCTTTAATAAAGGGAGCATGTAAGGCTTTTGGAAATGAAAATGTTGGATTTGCTACTGAGAATCAGTCTCTTACGCAGAAGATATTAGGAGAGCTTTCCGTAGATCATCCAGGAATAAGCGGCTATGCAGATAATGCTGCTCTTGTTAGTTCATGCGATATTGTTGTTTTTGCTGTTAAGCCTCAGTTTTTTGACATTGTTGTAAGTCAGATAAAGCCTTTAGCTGATACAAATAAGCTTTATTTTACAATTATGGCAGGTCTTTCAATGGAATCCATTCAGAAGGCTCTTTCTGAGGGTACTGATAGAAAGCCTGATTCATATAGAATCGTTCGTGCTATGCCTAATACTGCTGCAATGGTAGGCGAGGCTATGGTTTGCGTTTGTAAGTCTGAGTCTGCTACAGCTGAAGATTTAGCTCTTGCTAAAGAGCTTTACGGCGCTGTTGGTCTTTGCGAAGAGATTCCTGAGAAGTTAATGGCTGCTGCAACCTGTGCTAATGGTTCTTCTCCTGCATATGTATACATGTTCATGGAGGCTTTAGCTGACAGCGTTGTTAAATACGGCATTCCTAGAGCTCTTGCTTATAAGCTTGTTGCCCAGACTGTTCTTGGTTCTGCAAAGATGCTTCTTGAGAGCGGTAAGCACCCTGGTGAACTTAAGGACGGTGTTTGCTCACCTGGCGGAACAACTATTGCCGGTGTTGCTGCACTTGAAGAGTACGGAATGAGAAATGCTATTATAAAGGCTACAGATGCCTGCTACGAAAAGGCTACAAATATCAAGTAAGCGGTCGAGCTTTATAAGCAGCATCCAAATCTTGTTAATCCAGCTATCTTAGGTACGGAAACTATAATTTAATTCTATAGGGCAGCTACTTTGGTAGTTGTCCTTTTCATTGTAAATAATATATAAAATTTATATTAACCCTTGAAAACGTTTTCTTGATATGATACAATAATAGAGGTTATATATTTTAATTGTTATTTTGTATTGAATTTTTAGTTGCTAAAAGAGGTAATTAGATGAAAGAAACAGTTAAAAATACTGCTTTAATAAAGAACCTTACTTTGTTTTTTGGTATATTTTTGCTTTTCACCGATGTATTTTTCCTTGTGATCGGAATAGTTTTTAAGATGCCGCTTATGAGATATGTTATTTATGTAAAGCTTGTCATAAATTCTACTAACATTTTTCTTATCCTAAGAAAACATTATCTTATTTCTACTAGTATTATTTACTTTGTTATTTTGGGATTTATGGTTGTTGGAGTGATATGTACCGGAACTGCTTCAGGCTTTCAGCTTTACGCTCTTGGAATGCTTGTTTGCATCAGCTATAATGGATATCTTCACAATAGAATTCTAAAGAAGGAGCTTCCGTTAGATTTTTTGATCTTTATTCATGTGGTTGTTTATGCGCTTACTTATCTTTTAGCAAGAATGACTAAACCACTTTACGAGGTTCCAAGAATTGCTATAGATATACTTATTTCCTTTAATTCTATAGCTACTTTTAGCATAGTTATTATTTATGTTGTTCTTTTTCATAATGTTGCTATCAAAAATGAGGAGAAGCTTGAGAAAATGGCAATGATAGATAATCTGACAGGTCTTTATAACCGTCATTATTTAATGGCTTCTCTTAGCAGGGTGAGCGGCAATAATCCTGAAGATAACTGGCTTGCCATTATGGACATTGATGATTTTAAGAAGGTAAATGATACCTATGGTCATAACTGCGGTGATTATGTTTTAAATAGGGTTGCCGATATTGCTGCTAAGACCTGCAAGGATTGTACGGTCTGCAGGTGGGGCGGAGAGGAGTTTATTGTCCTTGGAGAAACGCCTGTCTGTTCTGATAAGGTTCTAGAAGAGCTTAGAAAGAAAATAGCCGAAGAGGTTTTCCGTTTTGAAAAAAATGAAATCAGAATTACCGTTACAATCGGTTCTTCTAAATACCAGAATGGAATGACTAATGACAATTGGATTTCTAGTGCTGATAATAAGCTCTATAAGGGTAAGTCAAACGGTAAAAATCAGGTGGTCTATTAATGGGGAAAATGGCATGGAATTTTTGTTCTGTGCCATTTTTTTATGTTTTTTTAGAATGATTTTATTGCTTTTGAGGTTCATTTTGGGGTTCATTTTTGGGTCGTTTTGAGGTTGTTTTTATCACCAATTTTTTAGGCGTTAAGTTTTCTTTTTTTGGCTATTTTTTTTGCCCGTTTTTATGGCTTAAATGTTGATTTTTCAAGGGTTTTGTTATATAATTAAATTTAGGTGTTGACCCAAAATTACGTAAGAAAAAATGTAAAAAATACGAAAAGATTTACAATTAATGAAAGGATTTTAATGAGAATTTACGACATTATCGAAAAGAAGAAAAATGGTGGCGTGCTTACCAAAAGCGAAATCGATTTTTTTGTTAAGAATTATACGAATTGTGCCATTCCAGATTATCAGGCTGCACCTCTCCTTATGGCTATCTGCTTTAATAGCATGAATGCCCAGGAATGTGCTGATCTTACCATGGCCATGGCTGATAGCGGCGCAAAGCTTGATCTTAGCTCAGTAGGCGGTGTTACTGCTGATAAGCATTCTACTGGCGGTGTTGGTGACAAGGCTACTTTACTCGTGGCTCCTATATGTGCAGCTTGCGGCGTTAAGATGGCTAAAATGAGCGGTAGAGGTCTTGGTTTTACTGGCGGTACTGCTGATAAGCTCGAGAGTATTCCCGGCTTTACTGTAAGTCTTGACAAAGATAAATTCATGAAGCAGGTTAAGAATATCGGCATTTCAGTTATTTCACAATCTGCCGATCTTGCTCCTGCAGATAAAAAGCTCTACGCTTTAAGAGATGTTACTGCTACTGTAGATTCGCTTCCTCTTATCGCATCATCCATCATGAGTAAGAAACTTGCTGCTGGTGCTGATGTTATCGTGCTTGATGTTAAGTGCGGCAGTGGTGCCTTCATGAAGACAAAAGAGGATGCAGAGCAGCTTGCTAAACTTATGGTGGATATCGGTACTAAGGCTGGCAGAAAGGTATGTGCTATCGTTTCAGACATGGCTCAGCCACTTGGTACTCAGGTCGGCAACATTCTTGAGGTTAGAGAGGCAGTAGATGCTTTAAAGAAGCCTAGAAATGCAGCTCCTGATCTTATGGAGGACTGCGTTACTTTATCTTCGCTTATCCTTATGCTTTCCGGCAAGGCCGATTCTATGGATAATGCTAAGACAAGGGTGTGGCAGGTGCTTGAAAAGGGCGATGCGTATCAAAAGTTTAAAGATATGGTCAAGGCTCAGGGCGGCGATGTAAGTTACATTGATGATACTTCTAAATTCGATGTCGTAGAGGTAAATCTTGAAAAGGGTGATATTCTTCTTAATGACAACGGTGTTCATAAAAATGATGCCGGTGAGGCTGTCAGAGTGTCTTATGATTTTAAGGCAAAGAAGGATGGTTATATTACTAAAATGGATACTGAGGCCATTGGTAAGGCTGCTTGTATTCTTGGAGCTGGAAGAGAAAAAATCGGCGATTTAATCGATTTTAATTCAGGTATAACCTTCCTCAAAAAGCTTGGCGATAGTGTAAATGAAGGCGATACCATTTGTGTTCTTCATTCTACTACTAACGAGAAGCTCAGAATTGCAGATGATGTTTTAAATGGAGCGATTAAGATAAATCCAAATCCGGATGTTTCTTTGTATAATTCAGCAGGTAAGATAAGCCATGTTTATTCTTATGTGCTTCCTGCGGGCATTGTTCAGGTTTCCGGTGATGAAAAGGCTGATAGTAAAAGCCTTAGAATGCTTCTTAATGCAACTCCTAATGCTGCAGATGAAAAGGCAGCCGGTTCTAAAGGGGGCTCAGGTAATGTAGTAAAGCTAGGAAATACTGCCGGTAATTCTGAAGCAGTAGTAGCTGCTAATGCAGCTGGTAATGCAGCTGGTAATGGTAATGCAACTGGTAATGTGGCTTCTAGTCCAAAAGATAATGATGCTTATAAGGCCGGAAGTTCTAATGATAATAAAGCTAGTAAATATAAAGTTGGCGATAATGATAAGAGTGATTCTGACGGAGTTAGTGACAAGAAAAAGAAGGAAACTAAGAGTTCTGATTCGGACATTTCAATGGGTAAAAATCTTATGAAAAATTTTACTTTACGTGGATTTATCGCATTATTCCTTATTACTCTTCTTGGTTTTACTGTATTTTCAGGTGCATTATCTATCAGGTCTCCTCATATGTATGCAGTTGTAGATTATTTGAATAATAGAGCAGCAATGAATTACATGATTACTTCTGATGCAGGCTTTAATGATGCGGATGTTGAGATTGTATCTAAGGTGAATGAAGTTGCTGCTGCCGAAGGCGTTTATGCAGTTAATGCAAAGTATGCAGGTTCTGATGGTAAGCCAAACAATGTACAGGTTATTTCTCTTACTAATAACGTAAATATTGCTGAGGTAACGGGCGGCTCTGTATCTATTGGCGAGGGCGATTGTTTTGTTGATCAGACCTTTGCTGATGCTTTTGGTATCAAGTCTGGTGCTTCAATAAACCTTACTAGCGCAGATGGAAATGATATTACTGATTATCTTTGTACTAATAGCTTCAAGGTAAAGGGAATTGTTAATTCTCCTTATTATGTTTCTTATGCTAATGCTTCAAGCGATACAAAAACAGGCTACTGCGGATATATTATGGTTTCATCTGCTTCTGTTGTTGTAGATAATTATACTTTTATCGCTGTTAATCTCTATGAAGATGTAGATAGGGAAAGTGCTAAAAAGAATATCTCGGCTGCGCTTGATACAAAAGCATCTGAAAAGGTTTCAGAACGTTCTGAAGAGCTTATCAAGCTTCTTACAGATAGTAAAGAACATGTTATAGGATTAAAGAGCATTATAGAAAATGATGGTCTCGCCTTTGTTGAAAAGTGGAAGATGAAGTCTGAAATGGCTGAAAATGCCGCTGTTACATTTGCTGAGCAGTATAAAACACTTAGTGAGTCTCTTGATACCGTAAAGGCAAGTCTTGATTCTTACTATACTGATCTTGTAGAAAATAAAGAAGATAAGATCGCTGCAAATGAAGAATTAGGTAAAAAGGTCAAGGAAGGTCTTGAATCAAAGGATGGATATATTGATAAGCTTGAGGAAATCAGCCAGAGCGATAATGATATCGAAAGAATCCTTGATATCTTAGGTCTTACCGATGAAGAGCTTGTTAGAAATCAGAGAAGATATCTTGAGGATAAGTCAAATCTTGATAATCTTGATGCAAGAGTAAAGGCTCTTGAGCTTCGTTATAACGAATTAGCAAAGCTTCGTGATAGAATGCTTTCTGAGGCTAAGTTTAATGAGTTAAATGTTGAAAGCTACATGGCTAAGTATGAAAAGAATCTTGCTTATTACAACAAGTATTTAAAGAAATGGACAGATAAGGCAGATAATAAGATTGCCGAAATAGATGAGACCATAGAAGCTGCAGACAGCTATATTACAGCTCCTGTTATTAAATTCTATTCTGCTGCTGATGGTGATTTTGCTGCAAATGAACAGTACTTTGATGCTTGTGAATTCTTTTATGATGTTTCATTAAAGTATGCTAAGATTTTCCTTATTATCATGACTATAGCTATTATCATTGCCCTTTCTATTAAGGTGCTCATGGATGGTGCAACCTATAGCACTAATAAAGAATTCTTTATCATTTTAGGTAAGTATGTAGGATGTTTGGTTTTTGCGGTAGCTTTACCGATATTCATTGGTATGTGGGCAGGTCCGAATGTCATTATTGAAATTATCAAGTACAGATTTTCTGATAGTTTCCCTGCTTTAACTGCTCAGTGTGCAAATATTAAAGCCAATTACCATCATTACTCGCTTATACTAACTGCGGGAGTAACTATTTTTCTTTTATGTATAGTTTTTGTATGTATCGTTTCATGGGCAGCAAAGGAGTTTAAGTTAAAGCAGAGAGAAGGTTCTCTTAGTGTCATTGTAGCTGTTGCTTTAGGTGTTGCTGCTCTTATAGTCGGTGTTGGTATGTATTATAATGAACTTGGCGATGACGTTCAGGCTAAGGCTTTAGATCAGCAAAAGAATGCTGCTACATCTATTCTTACTAATGATGATGATTATACAGTTTCTGAATTTAAGGTTTCTGAGCTTCCAGTTGACAAGCTTGAGAGCGTTCTTGATGTAGATCTTTTAGACCTTATGAGTGAAAAGAGCATTATTAGAATATTTGGTGAAACATATAAATACTGATTTTAATAGGCTTTTAGGATACGTTTTTTATATTTTAGTTTTCTACTGAATAGATTTTTACTATTTCTGAAATGCTTTTTCATAATTTGAGTAAATAGTGAAACAATTGAATATCAAGGCTTTTAGTCCCTTTAACAATTAAAAAAGTTGTTAAAGGGACTTGTTTTTTTACAAATTTTATTATATTATGTATCATAGAGGGATATGTGGGTTTTGTAAAAAATAGTCTTTTGAATTTCACATTTTTTACTTTGTCCTTACACATTTTGAACACATTTTCAAAATATACTTACACCATCAAAAAGATAAAACAATTTTTTCTAAAAGTATATTTTAATTGTCAAGGCTTTAATAAAGAATTTGAATTTTAAGGTTTTAATATAGATGTTGGGGGAATTAAATACAGGATTCATTCCTGATGAAAGGAGGAGGTTATGGCAATTACTCAGAAGGGTTTAATTTTCAAAAGAGTTGAAGTTAAATATATGCTTACTGATGAACAGTATGAAGGCCTTTTCAAGATGATAGGTGACAAGATTCAGATTGATGAATATGGTCTTTCTACAATCTGCAATCTTTATTTTGATAATACTAATGACGAGCTTATCAAGACTTCACTTGATAAGCCAATGTATAAGGAAAAGGTAAGACTTCGCAGCTATGGTGTTCCTAAGTCTTTAAATTCAAAGGTTTTTCTTGAAATCAAAAAGAAGTACCAGGGCATCGTTTATAAGAGAAGAGTTTCTTTAACTTTACGCGAAGTTAAAGATTATATCGAAAATGGTGTTAAGCCAAAGGACAGTCAGATCCTTAGAGAGCTTGATTATACCATAAGTCATTATAGGATTTTCCCTAAGATCTTTATCGCATATGATAGAGAAGCATATTACGCTAAGGATGATACCGAATTCAGAATGACTTTCGATAAGAATATCAGATATAGAAGGTCAGATGTTAAGCTTGAGGCCGGAGATCAGGGAACACAGCTTATCGATCATTCTTATCACCTTTTAGAGGTAAAGGCTGGCGGCGCTTATCCTGAATGGCTTATTAAAGCTTTTTCAGAGCTTAAGATCTACCCTACATCTTTTTCTAAGTACGGTGCTATTTACAAGAAGGAAATGTTGGAAAGATTAGAAGCAGCCTCTGCTATCAGTTCTGTTACAGGTTATAATCCTAATACAGTATACAGAAACGTCGCCGGTTCTGTACAGAGTGTTTAATAAGCATTAGGTTATTTTATATATCATGATTATTAAGTTTTTTGATAAATTTCTAAAATATTAGTTTAAGACCGCAAGAGGCGGTAAGAAATGGAGGAAATTATGTTTTCTAGTATTATTAATACAACAACTGGTGCTACTATAGCCCAGACAGCCTTACTTACAGGCTTATCTTTACTTTTAGGTTTAGTTATTGCTCTGGTCTATATGTCAAAGAGCAAGTATACCAAGAGCTTTTTAATGACACTTGTTATTTTACCTATGGTAATCATGGCAGTCATGATGATGGTAAATGGTAATCTTGGTACAGGTATTGCAGTAGTTGGTGCTTTCTCTCTTATCAGATTCAGATCACAGCAGGCTACAGCAAAAGAAATATTGACAATTTTCATGGATATGGCAGTTGGTTTAGCTACTGCTCAGGGATGTGTTACATTCGCAGTTTTCATTACAGCAGTTTTCTGTATCGTTTATTTAATCCTTAGCATCGCTAATTTTGGTTCAGAGGATGCTGGTACTAGACTTTTAAAGGTTTCTATTCCTGAGAATCTTGATTATCTTGAGGTTTTTGATGACATCTTCGCTAAATATTTAAAGACAAGCGATATGATCAGAGTTAAGACCACTGAGATGGGTAGTATGTTCGAACTTTCTTACAATATCCAGCTTAAGGATAGAAAGCAAGAAAAGCAGTTCATAGATGAAATCAGAACAAGAAATGGTAATCTTACAGTTGTTCTTTCTAGAAATCTTTACCCTAACGAAGGACTTTAATTTAATTCTAGCTGCAAGGATTTGCTTAATGGCTAGTCCTTGCAGCATTATTTGATAATCTTATCAGATAAATTGATCTTGCAGTAAAGATTTACATGGGTAAATAAAAACTTTTTATTTACTGATTTAAGTTTTTACATTTCTGGATATATACATTCTATTTGATTTTTAATTTGATATTTAATTTCTTAATCTTTAACTTATTAAATCAGCAAATCTTGCTGGAGATGTATCAAAGTATATTTTAAAACTTAATTTTTTTATTTCATACAGTACTTATTATTATGGGTGTTTTTTATTCTGTGCCTTAAAAGATAAAACTGTAAAATTTCTACAGGATGCAAAATTTTTTAATAAGATAAAGGAGAAAATAATGAGACGTAAATTTAATGGACTGTATAGGGCAGGGGCAACCTGCGTATCTCTTGCTATGTTACTTTCGGTTACTGCCTGCAGCAGTAACACTTCTGGTTCGGCAGTACCTTCTAGCTCGGCTATAGCTTCTGGTTCATTTATAGATGATACTTCTGTAAGTGATAATACTTCCGTAAGTGATGATGAACAAAATACTTCTGCGTCTGAAGAAATAGTTTCTTCAAGTGCTGATTCTACTGAAAGTTCTGAAAGTACTTCTACTTTAGTGGATTTTACTTCTTTTTTTGTTACCGAAGAGGCTGTTACTCTTGATGAGGAGGATACTAATACTAATGATGCAGACGGAGTTACAATTTCTTTAAAGGGGGATTCTATTTCTTGTTCTTCAGAGGCTGTTTCGTTTTCTGACGGCAGGGTAGTTATTTCAGCTGCTGGAACTTATATACTGACAGGAGAGCTTAATGGATCTGTTTATATTGAAGCTGGTAAAGAGGATGTGATCCATTTGATTTTAGACGGTGCTTCAATTTCTTCTTCAGAGGCTAGCCCAATTTACGAAGAAAAGTGCGATAAGCTGATTGTTACTTTAAAGGATGGCAGCAAAAACTCTTTAACTCTTAATGCTACAGATGAAATCATTTCTGCTGCCTCTGCTTCTGATGCTGCCGAGGCTTCAGAGGATACTTCAGATGATGCTGCTATAGATAATGATAATAAACACCCTTCAGCGGCTTTTTATTCTGAAGATGATACCACCTTTAACGGAAACGGTTCTTTAACAGTTTCTACCAACCTCAAAAATGCAATTCAGGTAAAGGCTGATGTAATTTTTGTTTCTGGAAGTTACCTGCTTACTGCCAAATCTAATGGCATTAAGGCCAAGAATTCCGCTTCGTTCATGGATGGAAGCTTTGATATTACTGCTGATAATGATGGAATCAAGGTTACTAATGATTCTAAGGAAGATAAGGGCTTTGTTTTTATAAAAGATGGCACATTTGGGATTGTAGCAGAAGATGATGGCATCCAGGCTTCTAGCAGCATTCTTATTATTGACGGTGATTTTGATATTACCTGCGGTGGTGGCTACACTAATGCAGCTTCTCATAATAATGGTTTTGGTAACATGGGCGGCGGCTTTGGTGGCTTTGGCGGAAAAGGCGGTAACCGCGGAGGCGGTGATTTCAAAGGAAATAGAGATAGTGTTGACACTTCTGATGGATCCGGTGAAGCAAACAGTGCAGCAACAGGTGAAGCAACTGGTAATACGGCTCAAAGTACAAATGGAAACACAAGTGAGAATGGAAATTCAAATGCAAATGAAGGTACCGGAGGCTTTGGCGGCAAAGGCGGTCGAGGTGGAAGAGGCGGCAATGGCTTTGGAAATTCAGGTTCTAACGATGAAAGTGGTAATGCAGCACCGAATATGGGTAACATGCAGTTGCCTACCGATGAAAGTGGAAATACTGTAGCTCCTGATATGGGCAATATGCAGCTGCCAAATGGAGAAAATGGCGGTGCTCCTGATATGGGTAACATGCAGCTGCCTACTGATGAAAACAGTAATGCAGCAGATGAATCTGGTGATGATTCTGGTAACCCTAGAGGCATTGTTGCAGAGGGCAATATTGTCATTAATGGTGGCAATTTTAATTTGAATACTGCTGAGGATGCTATTCATGCTAATTCTAGTTTTACCGTTAACGGTGGTGTTTTTGATATTTATGCCGGGGATGATGGTATGAATTCCTCTACTGAGCTTACTATCAATGATGGAACAATTAACATTTACAATTCTTATGAGGGCATTGAGTCTAAGGTTGTTAATGTAAACGGTGGCAACATCCACGTTACAGCTTCTGATGATGGTTTTAACGCTGCTGATTCTGAAAGCAGTGCTAATTCAGATATGGGCGTTCAAGATGGTGTTTATCTATATTTTAACGGCGGCTATGTTTATGTAAATGCTGAAGGAGATGGCATAGATAGTAATGGCTACATAATTCAAAATGGCGGTACTGTCATTGTTGATGGACCTTCTTCTGATGGTAATGGCTCTATTGATTCCGGTGGAAGCTGTTCTGTAAAGGGCGGAAGTTTAATTGCTGCCGGCTCTTCAGGTATGGCAGAGACTCCTTCAAATGATGGATTAAATTTCATTTCTTATACTGCAAATGTAAGTAAGGGCGAGCCTGTGACTATTACTGATACTGATGGAAATGTTGTTATTTCTTATGTTTCTGCTAAATCTTATTCAAATATAGTCATTTGCTCAGAGCTTTTAGCAAAGGGATCTTCATATCAGCTTTATGTAGGCGGAAGCATTAGCGGCAGCAGTACTGATGGCTTATATACATCTGAGGCCGCATTAACTAATGGCACCTTAATTGCTGAATTTACAATTGATGAAGCTGGATCTTATTTTAATGAGAGCGGTGCTACAACTTCAAATAGCATGGGTGGCATGAATAATTTTTTTAAAAAATAAAAATCATAAACCGCCGTTCAGGTTCATCCTGAGCGGCGGCTTTTTTATTTGTTGAAATATAATGCTTTTCCGTCGATTAACTCAAAGTCGTCAGATTTTTCAGACGTAAATCCTCCAGTGCAGACAAATCCCACGCCCGATACAGTGATACCCTTGATGCTGTCAAGCTGTTCCTTTTCCTGACAGCATTCTTTAAGGGTCATGGGGCGGTCGAAGTATTTGCATTCGTAGAAATCATAATGCTCCCCACGTCGTATCACGCAGTCAAATTCGCCGTTGGTTTTCGTAGCAGGATTATCGTACCAATAACTCCCGAAATCGTCGATATCAGGGTATTTGCCCAGCATAGCGGCTCTGTGGAAGTATTGCAGGGCGATGCCTTCAAGCCGTCTGCTGACAAATTGCTCCAGTACAGCGCTAATATTTCGATTGAAGAACTGCTCCTCACCGATACGGGCGATCGTTCCCGCCTTGCCGAAAATGAACGTGAAATAGAACCGCATCAGATTATCCACGATCTCATAAAACTGCTTTTTCTTGTCATTGCGGCGGTTGATCGGCTCGGTTTTCTGAATGGTCTCCATGTCGAGCAAAATTTTCAACTGCTTATCGAGCAGCCCTGTCTCACAGCTTACAATTTTGTCCCGTATCTCGCTGTAACGCTTCTTGCCGTTGCCGAGAATTTCTAGTATTCGTGCATCGAAAGACTTCTGTATCTCTCTCAGCATGACATTCTCGATGTGTGACCGCACCAGACCTGTTTCGGGCAGCAGAAGGCGTTCGATGTTCTCACGAATAGTCAGGCTTGTATCCAGATTTTCCAGAACATAGGGGCTTCCGCCAAATACGGCATAAAAGGCGACCTTGTCACGAACAGAAAGATCGGGATAGAATTTCGCTGCGTCAAGGTAGTCGAAATCACGGATATGCTGTATTAGCGAGAACCGTCCGAACAGTGGGTTGCCCTCTTCGAGCAGTTCTTTCATCACCGTGATGTATGAACCGCAGAGTACCAGCTTGACGTTTTCGGGCAGCTTGTCGATGACAGCCTGCAAATAGGAATCGACCTCGTTTTTCTTTTTGGTCTGCTTAAGATATGGGTATTCGTCGATGATGAGAAGTATCTTTTTGTCAAGTGTTTTCAGGTAGTTCATCATCTCAAAGAGAGAGCCGAATCGGATATTGGGCAGTCCAAGCCCTTCGGAAACGCTCCGGTATATTAACTCCATGTTGCCTTCAAATGTGCTTGTCACGCACATATGGTTGATGACGACACCTTCAAAGTTCTTTGCAGCTTCGCTAAGCAAAGTGGATTTTCCGACTCTGCGTTTGCCGTAGACCAGCACCGCCGTTTTGCGTTTCCATGAGGAAAGCTCGGCATTTAACTGCCGTAGTTCTTTTTCTCTGCCAATAAACATAGTGTCACCTCTTTTCTGAAAATATTTTCTCTGAATGTTTTTTCAGTATAATGATATTATACCACAGCGCTTTGCCATTGTAAAGTTTCTGAATAAAAATTCAGTGAAATATTATTCAGTAACAGATAGATTTGATTTTATGATCTGTTATTGATAGTATGCCACAGGTAAGCGATACCATCACTCACGTTATTATGCACTTGGGAAAGTGTCGGTATTGCTGCGCAAAAGTTTGGATTATTTACAAAAAAAATAATTTTGTTTTTTAGTTAAAAAAATCACAATTCGAACACAATTTAGTTTTATAATCTAATCAAGGTGCTAAAACAAAGGCTTTTGAAAAGCGCCAGTTAATTTATCCGCATATACCTTAGTTTTGACATAGATGTTATCCAGACTAGTAGTATTTTACTACGTAAGAAGGCTCCCCCAAAGGGAGCTTTTTTATTTGTTTTTTTTATTTTACTTTTTTGATTCAAAATCAAAAGATCATTTAAAATATATATTTTGAATTTTTAGTGCTAAAGTTAAAAGAGTATTTGAATAATATATAATTTTATAGTATAATAATATGTGTCTTTTTTGTTTTTTTTAATAAATCTATTGGCTGGTTTTACAAATGCATTTAATCAGGTTTTTGAAGTTTTTTGAAGTTTTTAGAAGATTATTTGCATGTTTGTATATGTAATTCATTTACGACGATAAAAGGAGTATGTATGAGGGTATTTAAAAATAAGGCGTTAAAGGCAGCCTGTGCTGTTTTTGCCTTTTCTTACGGGGTTTTAGGCGTTATGCCTTCTATTTGTTCTGATAAAGACAGTAGCGGGACTGCTTTATCTGGAAATATAACAAATAGTATTTCTGAAGGCTGTATTAGCAGTTCTCTTAGAAAAACTGCTAGCAGTTCTTTTAGCAAAACTGCAAGCAGTTCTTTTAGCAAAACTTCAAGCAGTTTTGATAGCAATTCTTCAAACATTTCTGGTACCTCTTCTAATAGCGCTTTTGCCGGAAACACAAAGCAGTTTGCTAGATCTAAGGCTTCTAAAGGCGCTGAATATAATTCGTGGGGCGTTTATACCTTGGGATTTAATGAGTTTGCTCCTAAGCTAACGGATTATACAACTACGGTAAAGGTCGCTGTCATTGATTGCGGCGTTGACATGGACCATCCATTTTTGAAAGACAGGCTTACTTCTGATGGTTATGATTTTATTGATCATGATTATTATCCAAATGATAAGGATGGGCACGGAACTCACGTTGCCGGCATTATTGCGGATTGCACTAGGGGACTAAATGTGCAGATCATGCCTATCAGAGTCATGAGCAATAATTATGCTGCCAACTGCGATATTTCTGTGGGCGTTGAATATGCTGTAAATCACGGGGCTGATGTTATTAATCTTAGCCTTAATGGTGCTCCTGACATATACAGGGAGGATGCTATTCAATATGCTGTAGATGCGGGCGTAGTTGTGGTTGTTTCTGCCGGTAATGAATATGATGATGTTAAAAACTGGGGGCCTGCTCAGCTTAAGGATGTTATTGTTGTTTCAAATATGGATGAAGAATTCTATAGCGCCTGGGATACGAATTACGGCAGCACAGTTGATGTATGTGCTCCTGGCGTTTATGTTTATAGCTGCTGGAATGATGGAGCCTTTGAGCATTTAAGCGGCACTTCTATGTCTGCTCCTCACATTTCAGCTCTTGCAGCCATGCTTCTTATTGAAAATCCTTCGCTTACTCCGGCTCAGGTAGAGAAAAAAATCAAGTCTTATGCAAAAGATCTTGGCGATGATGGATGGGATAAATATTACGGACATGGTTATCCTGATATGAGCGAGGTAAAGGTCGTTGTTCCTGAAAAGGTCGAGCTTAGTAAGAAGTCTGCTTCCATTAAGGTAGGTAAGAGTGTTAGTCTTGTTTATTCTATTATTCCAAGCGATACTACCTCTGATTATGTTTCTTTTAAGAGCAGCAATTCTAAGGTTGCTACAGTTTCTACTAAGGGTAAGGTAAAGGGCATTAAGGCAGGTAAAGCTACCATTACAGCTACTACAGCTAATGGTCTTACCGCTAAGTGCACCGTTACTGTTACTGATGATAGCGCTGACAAGCAGTAAGGAGGGGCTATGAGATTAAAATTTAATAGATTTTTTGCGTTTCTTTTGATGCTGGTCCTTACGCTTTCTTTGATTGGACCATTAGATGTTAAGGCTGCTGGTACTATTAAGTTAAATGCGACCAGTAAGACTTTGTATATCGGAAAGACTTTTAAGCTTAAGCTTTCTGGTACTAGCGAGGCTGTTACATTTAAGTCTTCAAATAAAAATATTGCCAGCGTTTCTAAAAAAGGCACCATTACTGCTAAGAAGTCCGGTAAGGCTACCATTACGGCTACTGCTGGCGGTAAGAGCTATACCTGCAAGGTGACAGTAAGAAAATGTAGTATTTTCAGCTATCTTAACTGGCCTGATATGTATAATTATGAGCAGCAGTACGGTCACGGTGATGGTCTTGGTGGTAAAATAACTGATTTAAATGAGTATTACGTTTATCTAGGTTGTAATTATGTGCCGATTCTTTTATCCTACAAGGGTCCTAGCCTTGATTTTGAGGTAGCAGATCCTGTTATTTGCTGTGCGAGCATTGGAGAGCTTGAGAAGGATTTTGCGACTCTTTATGTTTATCCGCTTGAATGTGGTTCTACTACCATTACAGTTACTGATCCTAAGGTTCCTAGTGTATCTTTAACTCTTACCATTAATGTTTTGCCTTCACTTTACGTTGAGGATTATATCACAGAGATTACGCTTAAAAAGGGCGAGTCTAAGACCATAAAGTTTTATCAATATTTTATGTGGAATCTTTACTGGTCTTCAGCTGAAAATAATGGTGTTTTTGATGCTTCATGGGCCGATGACTGGAATTATGATGAAAATAGCATTGAACTGACTATCAAGGGTACTAAAAAGGGAAGTGATGAATTGATTGTGTTTATCGGTGATAATGAAATTGTTGGAGGGCGAATAAATATCAATGTAAAGTAATGACTTTGTGAGTTTGATAAATTATTGACAAAGTCTGAGCTTCTATGTTATAATATTTAGTTAGGTGAATACCTATTATTTTGTTTAATATTAATTTTAAGGAGATAATAAAATGGCTATTAAATCACTTATCATCAATCCTGGTTCAACATCTACAAAGATTGCTGTTTTCGAGGATGAGACAATGCTTTTTGACCAGACTCTTCGTCATTCTAATGAAGAGCTTGCACCTTACGCTACAATCATCGATCAGAAGGATTTCCGTAAGGACATGATTACTAAGTTCTTAAAAGAGCAGAATTTCGATATTAATTCTATCGATGTTTTCGTTGGTAGAGGCGGTCTTGTTAAGCCTATTCCTGGTGGTACTTATGCCGTTACTGATGCTCTTGTTGAAGATCTTAAGAAGGGTGTTCAGGGGCAGCATGCTTCAAATCTTGGCGGTATCCTTGCTAGAGAGCTTGGTGATATGTTTGGTAAGCCTTCATATATCGTAGATCCTCCTGTTGTTGATGAGATGATCGATATCGCTAGACTTTCAGGTGTTCCTGAGATTCCTAGAAAGAGTATTTTCCATCCATTAAACCAGAAGGCTATTGCTAGAAGATACGCTAAGGAAATCGGCAAGAAGTATGAGGATATCAATGTTATCGTTGCTCATATGGGCGGCGGTGTCAGTGTTGGTGCTCATGAGCATGGTAAGGTTATCGATGTTTTTAACGCTTTAGATGGTGATGGTTGTTTCTCACCTGAGAGAGCTGGCGGCGTTCCTGTTGGCGGTCTTGTAGATATGTGCTTCTCAGGTAAGTACACAAAGCAGGAAGTTTATAAGAAGCTCGTTGGTAAGGGTGGTCTTACAGCTTATCTTGGTACAAACAGCATGATGGATTCTGTTAAGAAGATGAAGGCTGGTGATCCTGAGTTTACTAAGGTTGTTCAGGCTTTCATTTTCCAGGTTTCTAAGAATATCGGTGCTATGGCTGCTGTTCTTAAGGGAAATGTTGATGCAATCCTTCTTACAGGTGGTATTGCTCATCAGTATCCTGTTACAGATGGTATCACAGAGCGCGTTGGCTTCATTGCTCCTGTTAAGGTTTACATGGGCGAAGATGAGCTTCTTGCTCTTGCTCAGGGTGCTTTAAGAGTTATGACAGGCGAAGAGCAGGCTAAGGAGTACTAATTTGTAATTCGATTTGTATTATTTGAAATATGATTTGATATTTGATACACGGATATGTCTTTTGGATATATCCGTGTATTTTTTTATCATTAAGGATTTTGTTATTTTCATTTCTACCATTTTTTGTATAATGATTATGTATTGATTTTGTTTCTAACGTTGTTTTAATTTTGTTTTAATACTGATTTTCACAAAATACTACGATTTAATTCACATTTACTACATACTTTTTCGGTATCTTTTTTGTAGATGTTAAAAGTAATAATTTTAAAGTGATTCTTTTAAAAGTGATTCTTTTTAATGTGATTTCTTTGAATCGATTTTAAATATTAATTTTTTTTGAAAAGGAGATTTGTTTATGAGGAGAAAAAATCTTATTAAGGCTGGTATGGCCAGCACAGCAGCAGCTCTTACTATAGCCCTTACAGGAACTAGTGCAGTTAGTTCTGTATTTGCGACTGATACTACAGAGGCTACTGAGAGCACAGATACAAATACCGATTCTAATAATGATACAAATTCTAATACAAATTCTGAAAATACACCTCCTGAACTTCCAAGCGGTGAGGCTCCTTCGGGTGATATGGGAAATGGCGGCACACCTCCTGAAAAGCCTGATGGTGATAATCCAGGTAATGATGGCGGAACTCCGCCTGAAAAGCCTGATGGTGATAATTCAGGTAATGATGGCGCAGCTCCTCATGATATGCCAGGCGGCGAGGGCGGTGATTTTACAGGCGGCGCACCAGGCGGCGCTCTTGGTGGCGCACCGGGCGGTGCACCGGGCGGAACTTCTTCCGGTGTTTCTGAGTACACTGCGGTTACAGAATATACTGAAGATACTACAACTACTGATAGTACCTATGAGAGTACTGGTACTGATGAAAATGCAGTTCTTGTTTCAAACGGTACTACTATTTTAAATAACGCTACTGTAAGTAGAGTTAGCTCTGATTCTACCGGCGGCGATAATTCGAGCTTCTACGGAGTTGGTGCAGCAGTCCTTAATACTGCCGGCTCTGTTTTAGTGAACGGTGGAACAATTACCACGGATTCTGCAGGCGGCGCTGGTGTATTTGCTTACGGTGACGGTGTTGCCTACGTTTCAGGCGTTACAATTAATACCGAGCAGAATACCTCGGGAGGTATTCATGTTGCAGGCGGCGGTACTTTATATGCCTGGGATAATGCTGTTAATACTAATGGCGGCTCTGCAGCTGCTATCAGAAGCGATAGGGGCGGTGGCACAATGGTTATTGACGGCGGAACTTATACTTCTAATGGTTCTGGCTCACCTGCCATTTATTGTACAGCTGACATTACTGTAAATAATGCAATTCTTAATGCTACAAATAGTGAAGGCATCTGTATTGAAGGTAAGAACGCTCTTAGAATTTTTGATTCAGCTCTTACTAGTAACATGCCTGATGATTCCCAGAATGATGTTACCTGGTCTGTAATTCTTTATCAGAGCATGTCTGGTGATTCTGAGGTAGGTACTTCTGAGTTCTCTATGGTAGGAGGATCTCTTACTTCTTTAAACGGCGGTCTTTTCTATACTACAAATACTGCTAGTACTTTCTACTTAAACGATGTTGAGATTACTCCTTCTGAGGATAATTCTTTCTTCCTTCAGGTTACTGGCAATGCTAATCAGAGAGGCTGGGGCTCTAGTGGTTCAAACGGTGCTGATTGCAGCTTTACCGCTGATTCTCAGGTTATGGTAGGAGATATTGTTTACGATTCTATTAGTAATCTTGATCTTTATATGATGAATGCAAGCACTCTTACAGGTGCTGTTAGAGATGATGAGACCTGGGCAGGTGATGGTAATTCTTCAAATACCGAGGCTTGCAATCTTTATATTTCAGAGGATTCTACCTGGTATGTAAGTGCTGCTAGTACAGTTTCTAATCTCTACAATGCTGGTTCTATAGTTGATCTTGATGGTAATTCAATTTCTATTGTTGGCTCTGATGGCACAGTTTACGTTGAAGGCACTAGTTCTTCAGATTATGTTGTTACAGTTACTGGCACTTATTCAGATTCTGTTGATTTTTCTGAGGCTAGTTCAGCTATAGCATTTTCAGATTACTCTGTTGAAAAGCCTGAGGCTTTGACAGCATCAGGCGCTACAGAGGCTGAACAAGAAGAGACACAGGAGGTTACCACAGTTCTTGAATCTACAGAAGAGGCAACAACTGAAGCCACTACTGAAGTTACAACAGAGGCTACCACCGAAGCTACCACTGAAGTAACAAATGTTTCTAGCGATGAGAGCTCGGATAGCACTGAAGAAGGCACAGATCATACCTTTGGCTACATAGCTGTTGCTGTGGTTGCAGTAGTTGCCGGCTTAATAGCTCTTATTCTTGGTAGAAATATAAAAGCTGTTACGGAAGATGAAGAAAGCAAAAAGAAAGATAAGTAAAGCGAAACGAAAGATAAGTAAAGCGGATAGTTGAAATCGGCGTTATGATATAAGATTACCGTGTAACTTAAAATATTTAAGTTTAAAATATGATTTGAATTTTACGAAGTTTTATGTATAATTAGGTATGGTGTTTATCACCATACCTAATTTTTTTCATTCCTTTTTTTATACTGTTTTTTAACGAAATAGAGGAATGAAGGTATAAAGGTATTATTCTAAACGTTTATTCTTATTTTTATGAAGGAAGGTATATTATGAATTTACCAAAGGATCCATTCATGCTTCTTAGCATTGTGAACATGCAGCTCAGGGATTTTTATCCGAATCTTGATGAATTCTGCGCCGACAAGGACGTTGACAAGCAGGAGATCATCGACATTATCGCTAAGGTCAAGTATGAATATAACGAAGAATTGAACCAGTTTAAGCCTGTAGTTTGATTTTTAAGTCAAATTGCATAGAAAGTGCTGTATTTCAATGTTAATTTTTTAACAAAATTTGCGATTTTGCTATTGAAATATTTTAAAATTTATGGTTTAATTAAGTACTTAGAGAATGCTAACTGATTTGTATTTATAGAACTGATTCTTTTACTTGGCTTGAATCAGTAGTTTTTGGAAATAATATTTCAACTATACAATTTTAAAGGAGATTTGAATTATGGATAAGAAACCAGTTGTTCTTATGATACTTGACGGTTTTGGTATTGCAGAACCAAGCGAGGGTAATGCTGTTTACCTTGCTAAAACACCTAACATTGACAAGCTTATGGCTAATGATCCTTACGTTTTAGGTAAGGCTTCAGGTCTTGCTGTTGGTCTTCCTGATGGTCAGATGGGTAACTCTGAGGTAGGTCATATGAATATGGGTGCAGGAAGAGTTATTTACCAGGATCTTACACTTATTACAAAGCTTATCGAGGATGGAGAATTCTTCAAGAACGAAGTGCTTTTAAAGGCTATCGAGAACTGCAAGAAGAATAATTCAGATCTTCATTTATGGGGACTTCTTTCAGATGGTGGCGTTCATAGCCATATTACTCATCTTTTTGGTCTTCTTGAGCTTTGCAAGAGAGAGAACTTTGACAGAGTATACGTTCATCCATTCATGGATGGCCGTGATACACCTCCTATGAGCGGTAAGGGCTACATGCAGCAGCTCGTTGACAAGATGAAGGAAATCGGTGTTGGTAAGGTTGCTTCTATTTCAGGCCGTTACTACGCTATGGATAGAGATAATAACTGGGATCGTATTCAGCTTGCTTATGATTCACTTGTTACTGGTGAAGGCGTTAAGGCTACAGATCCTGTAGAGGCTATGCAGGCTTCTTATGATGCTGGTAAGACAGACGAGTTCGTTATGCCTACAGTTATCACTGATGCTGCTGGAAAGCCAGTTTCTCTTGTTAAGCCTAACGATTCAGTTATTTTCTTCAACTTCCGTCCTGACAGAGCTAGACAGATTACTAGAGCTTTCTGTATGACAGATGAGGAAATTGCTGCTACAAACGGTGATGTTTACAATACTAAGAGCATCTGCTCACTTAAGAGAGCTAATGGTTTCATGCCTCTTACATTCGTTTGCTTCAAGAACTACGAGGAAGCTATTAATAATAAGCTCGTTGCTTTCGAGAAGAAGGATATTGTTAATACCTTCGGTGAGATTATCGCAGCTAATGGTCTTAAGCAGCTTCGTCTTGCTGAGACAGAGAAGTATGCTCATGTAACATTCTTCTTTAATGGCGGTAAGGATGAGCCTAATAAGGATGAGGATAGAATCCTTGTTAATTCTCCAGCTGTTGCTACTTACGATCTTAAGCCTGAAATGAGCGCTCCTGAGGTTAGCAAGAACCTTAACGAGGCTATTGTTTCTGGTAAGTATGATGTTATTATCATCAACTTCGCTAACCCAGACATGGTAGGTCATACCGGTTCAATTCCTGCAGCTATCAAGGCTGTTGAAGCTGTTGATACCTTCGTTGGCCAGGCTGCTGAGAAGATAGATCAGGTAAATGGTGTTCTTTTCATTTGTGCAGACCATGGTAACTGCGATCAGATGATCAACTTTGAGACAGGCCAGCCTCATACAGCTCATACAACAAACCCAGTTCCTTTCATTCTTCATAACTATGACAAGGATTATACTCTTCGTGAGGGCGGCGCTCTTTGTGATATCGTTCCTACACTTCTTGAGATTATGGGAATTAAGCAGCCTGAGGAGATGACAGGTAAGTCACTTCTTGTTAAGAAGAACTAATTCTGATTTTTAATTATTTATAGAATATTATGGATGATAGAATATTTATTGCAATTATAAGCGAAGGTTGTAGATACGAAGCTGAAAAGATTAATGTTCCTTTTAATTTTCTTTGGCGCTATAAAGAAAAATATAAGCTTGAAGAAGTTATTCAGTTATGGAAGTTTTTTATAAGCTCTATTCTTACAAAAAATGAAAATGATCCTATACCTTTCGATGTAGTTGCAAAGGTAAGATTTAAGGACATTGCATCTCGAATTGATGTCGGCCCTTCTTATTCTAGAATATCTATTAGCTGGGATAATCTTGAGGTCACACCTTTTGATATGAATGAAAAACTTGAGAGGTCATTTTATTTGACTCTATCAAGCAAGCTTACCAGCGCTCTTAATGAAAAAGGTAGAGCGGCTAAGTATCAGATATTAAAGGAAATTCATACTTTAATTAAGATTAACATGCCTTTACTTGTTCTTAAGTACGGTTACTAAATTCATATATTTTATCAAATGTAATTTTAAATAAAGCTATAAGGGGCTATAAAAACTCCTTTAAAATAGAAATCGCACCGGGCCTTTGCTCGATGCGATTTTTTGTATTGCCTCTTAAGAATCAGAATATTTCTAATTTCAGTCTGAATTAGAATCAGAATTGGAGTCTGAGCTAGAACCGAACTAATTACTAATTTTAGTCTGAATTAGAATCAGAATTTGAATCTGAGCTAGAACCGAACTAATTACTAATTTTAGTCTGAATTAGAATCAGAATTTGAATCTGAGCTAGAATCAGAACTTGAATTATAATTAGAGTCTGAAGTATAATTGGAGCTAGATTCTGAATGTAGAGATACTATATTTCTTGCCTGTCTGCGACGATCTTCATCTATGGCAGCATAATGCTTTTTAGTTGTATTTACATCTTTATGGCCTAATACATCAGCTACAAGATAAATGTCACCGGTTTTTCTATATAGATTTGTTCCGTAGGTACTACGAAGCTTATGAGGCGTAATTTTCTTTGTGCTTGTTACCGTACTTGTATATTTCTTTACCATTATTTCTACTGTGCGTACTCCCATACGGCGTTTACGGTCGGAGAGGAAGAGGGCATTTTCGTGTCCTTCTACTATGCCAGATATTGCATTTCTTTCTTTTAAATACATCTCAAGCTGTCTTTTTATTTCATCTGAGAAGTAAACTATTGATTCATATCCACCTTTTCGAACTATTTTTATTCCGCAGTTCTTAAAATCTACATCTCCAATATCTAGACCAACACATTCAGATACACGGATTCCGGTACCAAGTAATAAGGATATCATGGTAAGGTCACGCAGTTTATTCTTATTATGGAAGCGTTTCTGAGCATCTGATAAGGTTTCACCTGTTTCTACAACATCTAATAGCCTTGAGACTTCCTCAGTATCCATGCGGACTATTGCTTTATCATGAAGCTTTGGCATGTCTATCTGCATGGCTGGATTGGTATCGATTGATTGATTTTTGTAGAAAAAATTGTACATGGAGCGGAGAGAAGACATCTTCCGTTTTATTGCTCTCTCATTGTTAATTATTTCACAATGTGTTTCTGGATCAATATAGTATTTAAGATAATGCTCATATTCCTCAATATCCTCAGTAGTGATCTGATCGAGCATTTTTAGCGGAAAATCAACGATTTCCATGTTTTTATAGACAGGATTTACCTGCTTTATAAATCTAAAAAACACCTCATTATCACCTAAATAAGCAATTCTTGTACGAGGCTGTGTTTTTTGCTCGATTCCATAGATATAGGTTTTCATGAATCTTGGAAGTCTTGCAAGCATTTCGCGAAGTTTTAGGACATATTCCTTATTTTTAACTTCAGTATACGTTGGATTATTATTTTCAGCCATTTTTTTGTCCTTATTATATTAGTTTTTTGCTGGCATTTATAGTTACAATAGTTACATAAATGTCATAAGTATTAATCTATGTAGCATTTACGTATAATTATAATTCTTTGTGTATTGTTATAATTTAAACTGTAATTTGATTTACATAAATTATTTAAATATATTCTGAGCATTTTTAGTAGGCTTGAACGATAAAATATACGTTTAAGAAGCGTAAAAACGCTCACAATCGATTTGTTTTAAATAGTAATAGGTCAAATAGCCCTGTAGGGAGGCTTTTAGCTTGAAGGCTAACAAATATGTGCTAAAGAGTTTAAAAGCCCTTAAACGGACAAATATGCGCTATAGAATTTAAAAGCCCTTAAACGGACAAATACAAAGCCGGAAGCCATATCACTCTCGACTACTTACCATTATTTCGTTAAACCTGCATTTAGCGAAAAGTTATCTGTCACTTATTATACCATCTTCTATTTCATTTTGCAAGTATTTGTCCGGGATTTTGACTTAAAATCAGAGATTTTTTTCATTGTATTTGTAATCATAATTGGAGCTTGATAATTGAATTCAGTCTTTAATATATAAAGGCCTACATTTCTGAAAATGTAAGCCTTAGTTTAAAATTACAATATGCTTTTTGATATTATATATCCATATCGCTGGTTACCGGAGAAGTTCCGACAATTTTTCCGAATACCTTAAAATCGTGTTCATCATTAAGTGGCTTGGGTGCGTATTCAGGATTGACTGATACAAGTGCACTTTTTCCATTTTCACTAACGAACTGCTTGCAAAGAGCATCTCCATCATAGTTGAATATACCAAATTCGCCGCTTTCAATATATGCCTGGCTATGTACCCACACCAGATCTCCATTTTTGAACTTTGGCTGCATTGAATTTCCGCTGATTCTTACGGCAAAATCTGCTGATGCTGGTATATTTTCAGGTACATCGATCATATTACTTGAATCTGATTCTGAATCCATGTAGTTTCCTGGACCAGCTGATACAGCAAGATCATAAAATGGAAGTCTGCGTACATTTCCGATTATTTCTTTTTCTATTATTATTACATTTGATTTCTCATTCTTGAATGACTCTGCATCTGGGAGCTTATCTGCTGGTACAGAATGGATTCTAGGCTTATTTACACGCACCTTTCTCTGCTTCCCCTTTATTCTTGATACATTTGCGTCTGCAGAATTTGATTCCTTTACCTCGCCATTACGATATTTCTGAGCATCTACAAGGTTTGATATATAATCTAATACTTTATTTCTATTTTCTTCGCTAAGCTGACTTAATGGGAATTCTACGTCTTCATGTCCGAATGCTCCGCGAACATCTGATACTTCAAATATTCTCATTAATTCAAGGAACTGCAAAGCATTAGGAACATTTATATCTTTTTCCCATCTGCTGACTGACTGATTTAGGGTTACAAAGCCTGCTTCTGTCATTTTTGTTGCTACATCGATCTGTGATAACCCTTTTGCTTTACGTAATTTAGTTAATATCTTTCCAAAGGACTCCATCCAGCCCTCCTTTCATTTTTTATATTATAAAAATTGCGTAATAATATAATCTCTTTTATTAATGTCTAAAGTATATCACGAAATACAATAAAAATCAACTTAAAAATCAAAAATTACAAGATAAAATAATATAGCTACAATCTTCACTCATTTAAAAAAGCCTTACAGGCTGCGTTTTTTACGCGGTCTGCAAGGCTTTTATTCTTATTATCTGCCAAAGATGGAATTATGCATCATTAATCTTGAAGCTAATCATAATAAACAGTCCTTTTACGTTCATGTATTACTTCACCGGTTGAATCATCAATGATTATCCTATCAAGACTATCAAGAGTACCATCTAAACATAAATTTATCCTCCAAGCAAGCACTGGCTCTCTTAGCGCATCTTCACTATCTACTTCACCAGTGTAAATTATTAATTGTGGCTCTCCATCTATATCTACAGAATAATTATCAGAAACCGTTTTATATAATGTTTTTAGATTTAATTTTGGTTTCGTATCTAGCGAATCTATTATATAATAATTAGTAGAAAGTCTTAGTATTTTCTTACCTATCACATCTACAATTATCATTGCACGTCCATTATATACTTCTACTCCTTTATAATACTGTTGGAATGAATATATTTCACCATGTGAACCACTCTGCAGATAAACTTTCATTTCATTTTCAACATCTTGAAGCTTCATTATATCAGCAAGTGATGCAAGTGCTGCAAAGACGCTATCATAACCATTTATATCAAAATCAACGAAGTGTCCATCTATTTTAATTTCCTTATTACTTCTTTTTTCGCTATCTAAAAAACTATAATTAATTTTTCCTTCTGTTTCTAATGCGTCTAATTCATCAAGGCTAATCTGCTTATAATCTGACGAAGAATCCCCTACGGTTGCTGTCGTATATTCATTGTAATTTCCTGCATTGCTACAGCCTGTAAGTAGTAATATTGCAAACATAATGATTAATATTCTTTTTTTCATAGATTTTTCTCCTACCTAATTTAGTTTTTTAGGTTAAACACCCTTTATACTATTTATACAGATTAAAAGCTATAAATGTTGCAGAAAAGAATATTGTTTTATTTTTAAACAAATTAAGTTGCCCAAAATTTAAATGTATTTTTCTACTGTTATTTTTAACTTACCTTTTTTGGTGGTTCTCTCTACGCCTTTATATTTAAAACGTCCGCAGCCTCTTACAGAGACGATGTCATCTACTTTCGGGGCATGCGTCTGATTTTCCATCAGCCTTCCATTTACTGATACTCTTTGTCCTCTAAAGTACTCTAGAGCCTTTTCCCTTGATAGGTGAAATACATGAGCTATTATTGCATCTAGTCTCTCTGAGTTTATCTGATACTCCTCTAGCTTTAATTCAGGTCCTATTCCTTCTGGTATTTCATCTATTATATCGCATTTTATGTGAGTGTGCTTTACCTGATAAAGGTTATCTGCTATGTACTCTGCCATTTTTTCCTCGCAGAATAAATATGCTGTCTTTCCTTTTATCAGGATATCGCCTGTTACTTTTCGATCTATGCCAAGGTTAAGTATTGCTCCTAAAAAGTCTCTATGAGTAAATTCATCTGAAAACTTTTCTAACAAAGGTGCAATTTTTATTACCTTTATTGGAAACGGCTCTTCGTAGCCAAATTCCTCAAGGCTTCCAAATCTTAGCATCCTTCTTTCTGCCGATTCATAGCCTCCGTATATGGTTATTCCAGATGCGAAGGCATTTTTACCTAATGACAATGCATCGCTTATTTCTGCCTCGGTTAAAAAATCTGTAAAGAAATATTGCGATGATGAATAGGATTTATCGGCTAATTCTCTTATTCTTTTTTTGAACTGTTCTGATTCTTCAGACATTTTATTCTTTATCCTTATCTAATGCTTCTTTTTCTACTTTTTCCTTATATGCGTCCGAGCCTATGGTATTTTCAGCGTAATCTATCATTCTCTGGATATTATCGCCTCTTTTTTCAAGGAAGTCCTCTATGCATTTTGCACTTGCATAGCCGCCTGATACAGCATCCTTCGTGCTTCCTGTTCCTGGATATCTGTTAAAGAACTGCTCATACAAAGGTGAATAGATAGAAGTAAAATCATTCAATCTGTTCTTTGCATTTGTGACTTCAAAGTTATTTTCTGTGAGGTAATTTAGCCTATCATAGAAGCTCTTTCTAAAACCTTCATTTGACATAAATTTTATGAATGCTGTTACTACTATGTTATCTGTTTCTGGATCTAACATTCCATAAGGCTTATAATTATCATCCTTTATGGTATTTACTCTTGCATCACCAGAGCCGCTTACACCGCCGAATTCGCAGTCATAGAACATAAGTCTCCATCTGCCATCTGCATATTCATTGCCGCTTTCAGGGTTTTGAACCTTCCACATACTCCAGTTCTTTCCTGGCCAGTCCCATTTATTATTGAACCAAAGCTCTGCTGCAAAATAGTCCCTAAATGATTCAGGATCTACTATCTTACAAAATTCCTCATAATCAGCATCATTTTCAAGTGTTACATATGTGTTAAAGGCATTCTTTAAATCCTTAACAAAATACTCTTCGTCGGTTTCTCCTGCAGGTAATATGCCTTCATCGATATAATAGCCTGATTCATATTTTTCTGCATCGCCCTTTACTATTACAACATCTTTGTCTATGACACCGTGAAGATTTTCCATGTAATCTTCGTTATAGTCCTCTTGTAGTAAATAAAGGCCCCAGTATTCTCCGTTTAGGTAAACAATTGCCGGGCGTGAACGCTGTGTTTCTACGTCAAAATCCGTTAGAAGGCTCTGCCAGAATACATCATTGAACTTGGCTGTAAAGGCGCAGTTTCCACCTGGTCTAAGGACTAAAGTCTTAAATTTATCCATAGTTTCTCCGGCATCATTCTTATAGGCTTCACCAAAGAATGGATATTTAAAATTTTTCTTGCCGTAGTCATTTCTTGCAACTATTCTAAAACCTTTTATAAGGTCTGAGCGTGAATAATTTCCCTGGATCCTGATTCCGCAGTTCTGGTTTATTATTTCTGTGCAGCTATCTCCATTTACTTCAAAAATAGATATTCCAGCAGCTCTTTCCCATTCTCTGCCTCTTCCTTTATAATTAGCATCAAGGGCTCTTGCAGTTTCACCATCAGTGACTTTTGCAGTTTCTAAGTATTCAGCAAGTGCCTTTTCAAATTGATTTCCCTTTACATAGATTCCAGCTTCTCCATCAAAGAGGTCATTATAATCCATCTGAATGCTCACTACAGCAAGCTTTCCTGAGTTCTCAAAGTATTCAGGAGCTGCCTCTGATACTGCCTGCATTGCCTTTACCGAATCGTTTATTCCCTGTATGTGAGTTTCTGGCGTTCCTATGAAATAAGTAGCTCTATTTGAGCTACTATAGGTCCCATCACTTTTTTTTACAGCGCTGCGCACCACCATGCATTTATCTACGCTAGAATTTCCAGGCGCATTTATCATACAGTTAAAACCATCCTTTGTTGCATTTGGAGAATTGTAATTTCCTGAAAATTCAACAGGATTTACTGCTGATAAGAGATTTTCATCTTTTGACCTGTCGTAAATATGTATAGGTCCTGTATATTCTGTTGCTGTTTCACTTGAAACCGGATCTGAGCCATCAGTCGTATAGACGATAGTTCCATCTTCTAGAGATGCTTCATTACCATTTGCATCAACTACACCTATTGATAAGTCAAATTCGTTTGGATAAAAGCCAGATGGTGCTGAATAGCTTGTAATTGCTGTATCAAATACTACTTTAGAGCTATTTTCAGTCTCATTTACTTCTGTATTTTCTGCATTATTCTCATCTTTATTATCCAGACTTCCCTGCTCATCTTTTTTATCATCATTACCCGTTGCAGATACTTCATCAGAAACTTTAGTCACTTTCTCTGTTTGAGAGGTGCTTGTTGTTACTATAGCTGTTGTTGACTGAGAAGAATTTTCTTCAGTAACAGAAATACTGCCTGTGTTACTACAGGCAGTAAATAAAAGCATTGATGATAAAGTTATAGTTAGAAAACGATTGTATTTTTTTTCCATTATCACATACTCCTTAAAAAAATTAATATTTAAGGCTTGAAGGTATTAAAAGCGCTCTTTATGCTATCAAGTGTTGGAGGCTTAATAGACTTATCTTCAAACCTGATTTTATCGTTATAAATGTCATATACGCTTGTTGAAGCTGCATTCGCCGTAATCTTTGCTGCTTCGCTATTGACATTTGCTTCAGCCTTTGGTGCTGTGTTAACGTTTGCATTAGTTGCTACATTTGGTGTAGTATTATTAACATTTGCATTAGTTGCTACATTCGGTGTAGTATTATTAACATTTGCATTAGTTGCTACATTTGGTGTAGTATTATTAACATTTGCATTAGTTGCTACATTCGGTGTAGTATTATTAACGTTTGTATTAGTTACTACATTTGGTGTAGTATTATTAACGTTTGTATTAGTTACTACATTTGGTGTTATATTTACGTTACTATTTGAAGCCTGAGCATTTTTTTCACTTTCTGCTTTTACAAGAGGCAGAGTTCTTTTTATTTCAGCTTCAAGAACTTCATTAACCTCTGCTAAAAGCGGATCTGAAGCAATATCCAAAGCTTTATTTTCTGGATTATTATTCGCTGTATTATTTGCTCCATTATTTACCGGTGCTATTGAGATAAATGGACTTACTTCAGGACCCTGATCCTTCTTTAAATCAGCGGCTTCAACCTGTGCCTCAGGGCTCTGATCCTTCTTTAAATCAGCGGCTTCAACCTGTGCCTCAGGGCTCTGATCCTTCTTTAAATCAGCGGCTTCAACTTGTGCCTCAGGGCTCTGATCCTTTTTTATATCAGTAGTTTCACTTGACATTACAGGGCTCTGAATTATGGTAGTATGCTCCTCAACCTGCTCTCTAGCCTGCTCTTCTGTAGGCTTCTCAGTCGGTTCTTCTGTATACTCCTCAACCTTATCTTCTGCATGCTCTACAGCTATAATCGATCCTGTATAATCCTTGATATTGACTTTGCTCTCTGCGGAAAGATTTATTGTAGATGAATCAGTTGCCGCAATACTGTCGATGTAATCTACCTTATCCATATTTATGTTAAGGGCAGATCCGCCAGCTCCCGAAATATTTCCGATTTCCTCATTGTTTTGTACAACCACATTGCAGGCCTCAGAATTGCTTGAAGCTCTTAGCGTCATTATGTTCTGAGTGCTGTCAATTGTAATTGCAGCATATCCTGAATTACTTGTTGCTGTAAGGTTCGATAAGGTATCAACGCTATCAATATGCAGATTACATTCGCCTGTAATGGTGATATTGGCATTTCCTTCTTCGATTAATTTAGCTGCAAGCTCTAGCTCGCTCTTTTTATCCCCTTCGCAATCATCTGAGCTAGCTGGCAAGGCAGTAATTTTGTTTATCAGCTGTTCTACTGCAGGATTGTTTGTATCAGATAGCTCCTCGCCGGATATGGTTACTTTACCGCTTGAATCTCTTGATAGAGACCACTTGTCTAGATAAATATTCTCAAAATTAATATTATCGTTATTGTTAGACGATTTTTCAATGAGAAAGATACGTACCATTAAAGCCCTCCATAATTTGTAAACCCTAAGTTAATTTGTACATTTTTATCTTATATTCTTTTCCTGATGCTTTATCAAACGGCCATACAAAAGATGGACCGACATAGGTCCTATCAGTCATCTCTGTCCGTAAATCCAGCTCCGCCTGATATGCGCCGTCTATGTTACCATCTTCAAGGCCTATAAAGGAATCAGTTTTAGTAATAGATTTTATAAAACGATTGAATTTTTTCTCTATGAACATTGTATTTTCTGAGATCAATTCAAACACACTACCATTATAATTGCTATTATTATTTTTTTCAATGTCATTTTTATATATATTATTTGTATTTATATCCCCGCTTAAATAATCATTTGCAGCTTCTCCAAGAATGTTTCTTATTATGCACTCCCAGATAAGAGCAAACATGTTATTAAGCTGGCTATGAACGCCTAAGGTAAGGCTATAGTCAAAGCGGAGCGGTAGACTTTCTTCATTAAAATTATCTTCTATTTGAAAGTCTCTTATATCATTATATATTTCCGCGAGTTTCTTCTTTGCTGCCTCCTCAACATCTTCTTTTATAAAGGTCATAAGAGGCTTATTTCCTGTAAAGCTTTCTAAGATAGCTAGAACAGCATTTATGAAATCGAGGTAATGGGCATCACATATTCCGGTAAAATTGCATTTAATGAGCCGTATTTTACCTTCCAATAAATAATCCAGACCATTTTCCATGGTAGCAACTGCTTTTTGCATATTTTCAAGGTCTTCATCCATGAGAGTTACATAAGAAAAGTGGCTGCATAAAGCCGGGAGCTCAATGTCATTGCATTGACCAGCTCCTAATACAGCTATATTACAGCCACCTATTGTATAACCTGTGATGAAGTCCGAAATATTTCTGCGATAGTCTCTCCAGTCCTCATGAGCATTTTTCATCTCTAGAAGACCTTTTACGCTATCAAGAATTTCCTTAGCTTCAATCATATTTAATCCATTTTCTTACTGCTCAGCTCCAGCAGCATCATTTAATACTCTGTTACTTGTGTCGCCATCCCACCAGTTTACATATGGTGCGAAGCCAAGATCCCAGATCCAGATATTACCATTAACTTCAACTCTGATTGCGCCAACATTTTCAAGCTCGATCATCTTTGATACAGCGCTATTGATCTTTGTTGCATCGATTTCGAAAATCGGATCCTCACCGAAATCATCAGCTCCCTTGCTCTTTGCGAAAATTGAAATCTTTCCTGTCTTAAGATCATCATAGACAATACCATAATTGAAGTACATATTACACTTTTCATCCTCATCAAGATTGTACTCTACAGTAACCTTTTTACCTGAATTTGAATGAATTTCATTGTGCTCTGGTGATGTTGCTGTCTTACCATCAATGATAAGAGGCTGAAGTCCATGCCAATCAAGGAATGCATTGCTATCACTGATAGTTGCTGGAGTGATATATAAAATTGCACCTTCTACCTGTCTGAGTGCCTTTTTAAGACCAAATGTTGCCATGATAACAAGTACAACAAATACAAGGTAAAGGGTTATTGCCTTGATAACAGCTGATGCATTGACATAATCTCTAAAGCACATTGAGAATATGATATAACCGAGTGTTGCGCATACAACATAGTAAATTGTATCCTGAGTATAGAAAGAAATCTTTTCGAAAAGATATCCAAAGCCCTGGAAAACTGCAATAAGGATTGTAGATACTACGAAAAACTTTGGGAATGCTGTTGGCCACATGTTCGTGAAAAGAATTCCCCATAAAATAAATACGCAAGCCTTAATTAGATCTATGATCCATGTTCTTGTGATAACAAGACCTTCGTCTCCGAAGTTTGGTAAACCAAGTGGTACCTTTGCCTGTGGAATCCAGCTGAAAGCTATTTTTCCAGCATCTGCTGGATCTGGAAATACAAATAGTAATGCATATACAAGAGCTGCTGTATATAGCAGGAATACTATCGCTTTTCCTTTGTTAATATTCATAATTATTTCCCCCTTAAATATTTGAAAAATATTTCTATTTCATTTTTCCACGCCTTATTATAATATAAAAAAATATAAAAATCAAGTATACTTCACGAATTCTATACGTTAAACTCTTGCCAAAACCGTCTTTCTTTCGATAAGATCTCCATGTACAAGCATTACGCCTCTTCTATAATTTGCATTTAAGCTTCTTTGAGTGACAATGTGTACACACTGACGAACCATTTCATCGATATTTACTCTATAGGTCGTTAATTCTATGCCTTCAGGAATCTGGGATGAATAATCATCATAACCTACCACAGCAATATCTTCAGGAACCTTATAGCCCGCATCTTCTAATGTTTTTATCATTCTATAAGCTGTTTCATCACAGTTACAGAAAAAGGCATCCGGCATTTCTGCTGGTAACTTAAGATTAATACTTTTTCCATCATCATCTCTGTCAGAAATAATCCAATAATCAGGCATTGGAAGATTCTTTGCAAGTTTGTACTTTAGGTGTCCCATTAAACGGTCAAGAATACTTCTTGTAACTGTATAATTACCAACATAACCTATATTAGTATAGCCTTTTTGGGCTAAATATCTGGTCATGATATATCCGCCGGTAACATTATCTCCTATTATACTATCAACATCAAATTCTTCATTTTCAAAATCGAAGAATATCATATTGATTCCGACCTTAGAGAGATTCTCTAAAAAGACCATTTTCATTTCTCCGATTATTACAACCTGATCAACGGTCTCCGTCTGAACAACCTTTGGAATTCTGCCTCTATTTTCATCCTCGGCACGAACAATTTCTAGGATACCAATGAAACCTTTTTTAGATAATTCCATTGATAGTTTATGGTAAACTTTGAAATAAAACGAATTATTGTCAGTTAAGAACCTTTCAGCAACAATAAGAGCAATATTTTTATTTACAGATTCATTTTTCTTATCGCTCTTAGAAACATATCCTAATTCATCTGCTCTAATTAATATCTTCTGACGTAAATCATCACCTACGCCATCTTTTCCCGCAAGAGCCTTAGAAACAGTAACAACACTAACTCCAAGACCATTTGCTATATCTCTCATTGTAACAAGTTTTTTCATACTGTTCACCTAACCTCTCAAATGATTAATTCTATTAAATAGTATAACTCTATTTTAACACTAATTCAATCAGTTTGAGAATTTTTTACTTTTATTTAATATAATCTACAAACCTTCTACATTCTTCTAAATTTCCACCAGTGATAGGAAAAACCAAAACATAAGAATCACTTGAGTTTACATCTAAAAATTTTAATCCTGAATTTTTTAGGTATTCACAGTCATCAATTATAATACCATTAACAAATACTCCTTCCTCAGTTGTTGCAGATATAAATAAGTCTCTATATTCTGAGGCTTGTTCCTTAGAAAGAACGTATTCAACATCATAGAATATATCACCCTGAGTATTACAATATTCATAAAAGCTCTCTGGTATTATTGCTGCATCAATAAGACCATTTCTTATATTTAAAAAGAATTTATCAAAAAAACTTGTTTCAGCAGCAGGATTTTCTATTATCTTATCATTATATTGATATGATATTTGATATGCTGTATCACATTTAGCATACTTTTTCTTACCATCAAATTCATAATAAGCATTTAGTTCATCAGATAAGGACATATCACTCTTATCAGTATATGAATTTACTACTGCTAGATTGAATTTACAGGTATCTTTTCCGAAGAAATAATTAGCACCAATACCTCCTATAATGAATACAAGAAGCAAAAAGAAAACAATTTCAGCAATGTGATTATATAAGATATATGATATTTTATCGGAAAATCTGAACTTTTTCGAGTCAGATCTATTATCTGTCTTATCTGCAGAAGCCGCCGAAGATGTTGAAGCTGCCGAAGAAGCTGAAGCTGTCGAAGATTCTTCGTTATCTGCAGAAATTTCTGATACTTCTTCATTTACTGGCACGAGTTTCTTATCACTTATATACTTATCGATTTTTTTACCCATTAGTATTGCTTTTGGATAAAATAACACTGCAATACCAACAAGAGGAATGAAAAATATAAGAAAAGCATATCTAGTCACAAGGAATACAAATAAAACTGAAAATACACCATTCATTAAAGTTACCGGAAGGAAAACTAAGCCGAATTTAATAGCATTTACATATGCTTGAAGAGTGCTTTCATTAAATCTAGCCCTGATTGCCAAATACCAATCGTTTATTGATAAAAAAAGTACTATCAAGGTAATAGTAAGTCCGTAGAATAAGCTTCTGCCCTCTACTTCGTTTTGAGTCCAGAGAGTAAGATCAAGAGTGAGAATTACTATTCCTGCAACTAAAACTATGCTTCCGCCAAATGAATTTTTTAAATTGCTTTTAAACTCTTTAAAATAAGATGATATTATCGGCCCTTCTATATTTTTACTCATTTTCATCATAACGGCATACATTGATGTAAGTGCCGAACCTGCCGTTAAAATTGGTAAGCAACAAATAGTTGTAAGTATGCTAAGAAGACATAAATCAAAGATCTTAGTCATCAAACGATTGTAGATATTGTCGCCTGTAAGAAAGCCCATAATAATCCCCTTTCAAATGCTTCTTAATCAAAAACCGGCACAGATTAAGCGCCGGTTTCTAAATTTAATAATTTTTTAGTCAAGTGCCAAAGAAAGATTTAAATAATTAGCCCTTAACTGATCCTGATGTTAAACCGCTGTATATCTGCTTCTGGCATGTGATAAATACAATAAGTGCTGGAATAAGAGAAATAATAACACCTGCACATATTAAATTGTACTGACTTCCAAGAGGTCCTACGAAGGTATATAAAGATGTTGCAACTGTAGGATAAAGCTTCTTATCCTGAAGATAAAGATTAGCATTATAATACTCGTTGTAAGTACCTACACCCTTAAGGATACAGCTTGTTACGATAGCTGGCTTAAGAAGTGGTAATAGGATCTTATAGAAGATTGTAAAATAGCCTGCACCATCTACGATTGCAGATTCATCAAGTGATTTATCAATATTTTCAAAGAACTGAATATAGATGTAAATAGAAATAACGTCAGTTCCGCACATCAAGATAATATAACCAATAAGTGAATCGATTAAATGAAGATTTGTCATTATACCAAATACTGAGACCTGCATAGCTACGCCTGGAAGAAGTGTTGCAAAAAGGAATAAATTCTTAATTAATTCATTTCCTCTGAACTTAAATCTGTTAAGAACGAAAGCTAGCTGAGTACCGATTATTGTAGAAATAGCAAGTACACATACAAGTATGATAAATGAGTTAACAAACGCTTTGCCCATGTTTGCTTTCTGGAAAGCCTGGACAAAATTATCAAAATTAAACCAGCTCTTTGGAAGAGTCATAACGTTTGTACTGCCATACTCTTCATCTGTCTTAAAAGCTGTAATAACACAAGAAACGATAGGAAGAACTGCAACAAATGAGAAAAATACCAGTGAAAAGTACTTCAAAAATGCAATAACCCCACGTCCGATTTTTCTTCCTGCCATATTAATCTTCCTCCTGACCGTAAATTCCTCTAAATACTATCTTCTGTACAAGAGTTGCAAACAAGATGATTGCAAGCAGGACAACCGCCATAGCAGAAGCTAGACCAACCTTTTGCTGCGTATGAGCAATTTCATGCATGATTACGAAGTAAGTACCGGTTCCATTTGCACCACTTGTAATAACATATGGTGGTTCAAATGCTGATAATGAACCAGTAATTGATAAGATAACATTTAAAAGAATGATTTTCTTAATATTTGGAACAATGATATAAATGAACTGCTGGAACTTGTTAGCACCGTCAATCATAGCTGCTTCATAAAGAGATGAATCAACTGACATGATTGCACCGATAAAAAGTACCATGTTCTGTCCAAAATATCTCCATACTGAAGTTCCTACAAGTGAATAGTTATTAATTGCTTGATCTTTTAGCCAATATGGAAGATTTTCAAGATTAAAACCACACCACTGAAGAACTGTATCAAATACAAATCCTCTTGTATAGAAGAACTTGAAGATGAAACCTACAGCAATACCATTAATAAGATAAGGGAAGAACATAAAACCCTTAAAAATATTACCGCCCTTAACCTTAAAGCTAAGTATTGTTGCAAGATATAATGCTATCGTCAACTGTACTAATGAACCTAACATGTAGTACAAGCTGAGTTTTAATGCTCGAAAACAGTCATCTCTTTTGAATACACTGACATAATTTTTTAAACCTACAAAAGTTTTTTTGCCAGTATATTTCATCTTGTAGAAGCTGTAACTTATCATCTCACCAAATGGTAAATATGTAAATAAAAAAAGCAATATCAAAGGAATAATCATAAAAGTAACCATTACAAGTATTCTTTGAACTTTTCTGCTCCCAAACCATGCCTTAAAACCTGCTGAATCGGAAACACTATTTCCCATATAATTCCCCTTTCAAATTCCCCGAACAATCCGCAGATAGAGATAATCTCCATCTGCGGACCTTCAGTGAATCATAAATTGTTAATTAATTAGTACTTAATCTCAACACCAAGACTTGACTGGGCATCATTCCACTTCTGTGTCCACTCAGCCATAATGTCATCGAAGCTCTTAGATCCGGTAGCGGCAGCCTCAATGATAGCCTGAACCTTACTATTTCCACCTGCATTAAATGAAAGTTCACTTTCTGAATTCATTTCATTCATAAGATCTTCATCACCTGGAAGAGCAGGTTCATCTTCAATAATTGTTGCTGCACTGAAATCAAATGTTGTAGGAGCTGTCTTTGAAATTGGATATCCTCCTTCGAATTCACACCAACCAGACTCTTCTACCATCCACTTTACAAATACCATAGCAGCATGCTTGTTGTCTTCTGATGAATTAGCATTAATACCATAACAATAATCAGGACCTGCAGTAGCGTACTGAGTTCCGTTTACTGTAATAGGGAATGGCATATAACCGATGTCCTGTGGTTTATCACCAGCTGCCTTCATCTGAGCAACTGCCCATGAACCAAGTACCATACATCCAATCTCACCTCTATTGATCATACCCTTACAGCCTTCCCAGTCTGTTGTAGTATAGTCATCTTCAATAAGACCGTCTGCAACTGCATCATATAAAATCTTGTAAAGAGCATATGCTCCTGTTCCATTACCCTTATCAGCAAATGGATGTGCTGTATGAGCAAACTTCTGATTTAACCAAGTTGTATCACCCTCTGTAATTCCGCCAAGGTAGCTATCCCAAGCACCCATTGTCCAACCAGCTGCATAGTTTGTATAAAGAGGAATTGCATCTGTATTCTCCTTAATCTTCTTAAGAGCATCGATGAATTCATCTGGTGTCTTTGGAAGTGTTGTAACTCCTGCTTCATTAAATACTCTAATGTTGTAAAGAAGACCCTGTGCATTGCCCATGTAACCGATACCGTAACACATACCATCAAGTTCCCAGTTCTTTGGGAAGTTAATATACTGATCCATCTCCTCTACTGTTCCAAAAGGAGTGAAATAAGTTGATAATTCAGACTTATCAATTGCTGGGATGAACATAATATCGCCCCAATCACCTGTAGAAAGACGAAGTAATGCATCTTCAGCATAATCAGTGATTGCATCTGTTTCTACTGTGATGTTTGGATAGAGTTCATTGAACTTCGCAATATAACCAGCAATTGTTCCATCTGCATCACGATCTGTCTTATGATGAATAAACTTAATTGTTGTGGTAAGATCTTTATAAGATTCACCAAGTTTGATTTCGCCGTATGTCTCTCCTCCAGAAGTTGCTACCGGCTCTCCTTCTGGACCACCAGTTGTAGCGTCTGTGCTCTGCTGCTTTGCAGTTGTTGTTTTATCAGCATCCTTCTTGTCTGATGTACAACCTACAGTTGTGACTGAAATTGCTGCAGTCATCATTAATGCTACCGCTCTCTTAAGCTTCATAAATAATCCTCCTTTAAAAAACCACTACTTTATTTACCTAAATTTTAGGTTAATAATACTATAACATATTACCTAATTTTAGTCAAGGCAAACTTACTAATTTTTTGATGTTTTTGAAGTAATTTTATGTGAAACTTAACAATTGTAATAATTTAGATGTAATTTTATATGTACAATTCTATCAATTTTCTTTTGAAATTTGAAACACTATTTGTAAATAGATACCTATTTCTATATCAATATTAATTTGAATTTAAATATTTCCAGTTTCAAAACAAAACAAGCCAACAAATAAACCAAAAAAGCATAATAAAAAGCATAATAATAAGCACAAAAATAAGCTTAATAATAAGCATAATAATAAACACAAAAATAAGCTTAATAATAAGCATAATAATAAGTATAAAATAAGCACAAAAATAAGACGTAAGGTAATAAGTCACCTTACGTCTTATTTAATCAACTAATTAAACTAAAATCAATTAAGTTATATAATTATATTTTAGTCAACTGTCTTTCTGATATCATTACTATAGTTACCAATTGTAACACTATGAACACACCAATCATAAGCTCCTTCTACCTGAAGTGTATTTATCTTCTTAAGGAAATCTCCGCCCATGATCTGTGCAAACTGCTCGTAAGTAACCTGTACTGATGTACGGGTTCCATTATAACAACCATGAACACCTTCAGTTAAGCACTGACTTCCGGTGATTCTTCCCCATGTAGGGTTGTCACCAAAGGCTGGGATATCTTCGTTTGAAAAAACTACAAACCACATATTATCAGTAATTGCTCCGCTTTCATCCGGTATTACTTCTTCATAATTGATTGTAAGAAGAGTTCCAGGAACAAAATCACTTAAATCAAGACCTTCATTCTTCGAAATTCCTCTCTGAGCCCAGCCTGCACCAACTATTTCGTTGAACGCCGGATCAAGAACCTTTTCATCAGTAACTACATACTGGTATCCTGGCATAAGACCAAGAGTAACCTTTGATACTTTCCAGTTTACATCACTGCAGCACTCAAGTGCTGTAACAGTTTCAGCAAAATTCTTTCCAAGGCAGGTTACGAAATCATCATATGTAATCTGAACCTTTGTATGATAAGTATTATATCTAAGCTTTACGCTTGGCACTGTGCAGTTCTTACCACCAACATTAATCTCATCACCTTTAAGATTCTTAACTTCGCCATTGCTGATAGCTACAAGCCACATATTATCATCAGCTACATAGGTCTCACCAGTACCTGATGTCTCGTAGTAAATTGTAACTACTGTTCCTTCTACGATCTTGTTTAAATCAAATGTTCCACCGCCGAGTTTTGTAACGATACCCTGTGAAGTACCACCATTACCTGCAAGATTTGAGAAACCCGGAATTGGCTGCTCGTTTCCGAGTGCATATAGCTGAAGCGTTTTATCTGCGCCTTGGTTATTAGCTGCTTCATTTTCATTGGCTTCAGAAATATACTTCTTTGTTGCTGATTTGTAAGCTACATTATAAATTATGACACCTATTACAATGATTACTACCAAAAAAGCTGCTATAAGTGCGATCCAGCCCTTTTTATTGAGATTTGATACACTCAAATTTTCCTGCTGAGCTGCTGGAGCTGGCTGATTCTGTCTGTTATAAAACTCATCATTTGACCAGCCCTTATTCTGAGTCGGTTTCTTTGCTCCTGTAATTGATTCTTTTCCTGCCCCCGCATCGAACCAATTATGCTCGGCCTGCTCCTGCTGATTTCCTGTCTGTGCTCCTGGCTGAGCTGTCGGCTGTAGCATTTCTGCAACGCTCGCTCCACAATTCGGACAAGTCGCTGCGCCGTTTGGAATCTGACGTCCACACTTCTTGCAATACATAAAATGCACCTCTTTCTTTCCCTTTAGATTTTACCATAAATTCTTTTGTAAATACTTAAATACAATTTTTATATCCTATTTTTGTAAATAAGCATTTTGCATAAATATTGACTTAAACTCTACTTTGCAATTTACAAAATACCGATTAAGTCAACCCTCAACCCTATTATAACACTACATTTCTATTTTTCAAGAGCTAATTTTGAATGATACAGTTCTTTTACAATTAATAAATCACTTTTCTTTTTTCGTTATAAATCAATTACGTATTAATTACAAAAACAGGCTGATGCAACATCAAGCCTGTTCTGTATTTAATAATTATTTTATCAATTATAGTATTATATTTAGTCTACTGGATATTTTTTGTACAGTTCTGATACCGCTTCGTAAATCGCATCAGCAGCCTTCTTCTGGTATGCACTAGAAGTAATCTTTGCAATATCTATGCTGCTAGTAATAAAACCAAGCTCAATGAGAGTAGCTGGTACCTTAGTTTCTCTTATTACGACAAAGTTTGCTGTCTTTACACCGTTTTTCTTGGTATTCATGTGCTCTACCAGCTTGTTCTCTAGTGTCTGTGCAAGAACTGCGCTAGATAATCCTCCGCTGTTCTTATTTGTATTTACAAGAGAATAATAGGTCGCTGTACCATTTGCTGCAGCAGAAGCTGAATCCTGATGCACGCTTATGAACAGATCCGCCTGAACCTGAGTAGGGAAGTCTGCTCTTACATAAAGGTCTATCTTAACATCAGTATATCTTGTAAAGTATACCTTAATTCCTGAATTTTCAAATTTCTGCTTGCAATAGGTATTTGTAACGGCGTAGTTGATATCCTTTTCGTTGTAGCCATTTGCAACAGCGCCAGGGTCTATTCCGCCATGACCGGCATCAAGTACAATAATTTTATTATAGATTTCCTTTGGATTTGCTATTTTAATATATACGCTTCCATTTTCTGATTCGTCATACAGCTTGAAAGCCTGGATTTTTGAGGTTTTAAAGGTTATGACAGTATATCCGTTCTCATAGCTTACATTTATGCTTTCAACCGCTTTATACTTATTGGTAATCTTGTTAGTTGAATAAAAGCTTGTATAATTACCAGGTATTTTTACAAGTATTTTCTTTGATAAGTAAAGATCGCTGGTCGTAATATCCTCAAAAGAAACTCCCTCAGGAAGTTTTATTTCTATTTCAGTATTGTCGATTTTTTCTTCAATTTCCTCTTTTGAATCATCGATTTCAGTATCTGCAATGACTTCCTTGTAATTAAAGTAAAGGTATAGATTTACAGAATCAGAAACGACCTTATATTTTTCCTTATTTTTCGGAGCATTTATTATCAGCTCAAGTCTATTAGGATCAGTCTCGTAAAGCACTGCATTTACAAAATAATCTTCAAACAGATCACTTGGGAAGGATATATTTCCTAGGGTATTTGCAGTATTTTCAAGTGACATTATTATCTGGCCATTTACATCATCTACGTTTATGGTGTAATTAAAAGCTGTAAGTCCTTCAAATCTGATATAGTCGCCGTGTTTATCGGTTCCGAAGGTAAGTCCTGTGAGGTAATTCGGATATACAATAACTCTAGCTGTCTTTCCATCATCTAAGAGCTTTATGTCATAGTATGGATATGAGGCATTTGTCTTCATTACCATATTAAGTGTCTTATTTGCTTCTGAATAGCCTAATGATATATCGCCAATAAGAGAGCCTTGGAAATTATATTTCTTATTTACAGCCATTGAATTACTAAAGCTCACTTCAATGGAATCATCTGTAAGCTCTGAACTTATCTTTGATACAGGGCTGTCAAACTTCATTTCATAACATTCAAAATAAAGCTCGCTGGTTACTTCATCTGTTCCTGAAAGCTCAAGCTCCTCATTTCTATTAAAAGAAAGTAAATTTGCCGCAGCTATTCCCGAGTAATCTGCATTATCTATTTCAGTTACAGTATTATCAATGACCTTTTCATAAGCTAGTCGCTTATTTTCATCTACAAAGAAGGAATAATAGGTCTTTGAGACATCCTCTTCTGAAAGCTCCTCCTGTTTGCTATTATACACAAGGTCATAATTTCCTGTTTTTTCAGTTGATGTTATTATAGAGCGTTTTTGCGTCTGTGACCAGGTGTAGCTGTAGCCTAGGCTTTCAGCTATAAATCTGCCTGGTAAGAACATATACTGCTTTCCATTTAGCTTATTGGCGATAAGTCTTGGTGCAATACCGCAATCAGCTTCTTTTCCATTTATGGTACATTTAGTCGAATCACGCTTCATTTCAATTACGATATCGCCCTTCGAAATGGTGATTTTCTTCGTACTCTTATCATAATTATAACTGCAGCCAAGAGATGATACAAAAACCTGATAAGCTCTTAGCATTGCTACATTTGAAATCATTACAGATGGGAAATTTACTACATTCACCACCTTACCATTATAGGATACATCTGCCTGGGTACCAGTGTAAGTATAGGTCCTTTTATTGTAAGAGATTTTAAGCGTCTTTGAAATTGCTACAGTAGATTCTGCAGCAATCCATTTATAGCTGTATCCAAAGCTTTCAGCCACATTTCTTGATGGAACTAAAACCCTTGACTTTCCAGATGCATTGTATTTTATACGGATAGGCGCAGCCTGAAGAGTCATCTTATCTCCGTTAAAATAAGCGGTTTTGCTGCCTATTTCCATGACCATGGTATTTCCGCCGTTTGTAAGAGTTATTTTTCCGGCGTCGTACTTATAGCCAAAGCCTAGTCCTATTTGAAATACATCATATACAGGTGCAAGTGATACATTATTAGAACTAAGTATTCCAGGCGCACCAAGAGGTACATTAATTCCGTTATAGGTGTATTTTAGCTGTGCATTATTATAGGTGTAGGTGGATTTAGTTGAATAATCATACAATTCAAGCGCACCCGAAGCACTAGATCCTCCTGCAAAAACAGCATTAGCAGCCGTACCGCTAAACGCGGTACCGGCTGCTAATGTTATTATTAGTATAAGTGCATAAAATCTTTTAATCAGTTTCTTGTTATTAGTCATTTATAAACCCCTTCTTAATCCTACTTTTAAAGCTCTGCCATTTAGCAGCAAATTTCGAATAAACGATAAATGATTTTATAAGAAATATTTTTAGACAAATTACTCATTAATTGTTGCGGTTGAAGCCTGTGTTGTAGGCACCTGAACCGGAGTTACTCCTTCGAGCTTGTTATAATTATTATAGGCCTCAGTTTCGCTATCTCCGAAAAGGAACATGAACATATTTATTGGATTTGCTTCAACTTCTTTGATTACAAGGCCGTAAGTAATTCCATTGTAACCAGCTCTTCCTGAATCATAGAAGCTTCCGTCTATAGGAAGTCTATTTTCATCCATGGTCTTAATTCCGTTGTCTGCAACATCCTTAATAAGCTCATATATATCATCTTCATTAAGATTTGTTGTAATTAATGCCAGACACTTTGCTGTCTTTCCAAGAATTGTAGTTATGCTTGAGGACTTATACGCATCAAAGATTGCTCTGATTACTCTTCTTTGTCTTACAGTACGTCCATAGTCATTATTATAACCACCAAGAGTTACGACCTTTCTGATTCGGCAATAACCCTGAGCCTGGTCGCCATTCAAATGGTTCCAGCCCGCTACAAGATTTCTGTTTGCAGGATTGTAGATATAGTTTGTCCTATTAAGATAAGCAGCTTCACTCTTTCCAAGTTCGATGTCTACGCCGCCTAGTATGTCTACAATTTCCTCCATGCTGTTAAAGTCTGTGCTTGACTTATACTTATCATTTGATGGACGGCTAAATCCAACAAAGGCATAGCCTTCAAGTTCTACTTTGGTAAGTTCCTGAATTACGCTGATAAGTGCATCTGCACCGGCATCATTGCTATATGTAGTATTTCCGTCTTCATCCTTTACTTTTCTGCCTGCTGTAAAGACTGCATTGAGCTTCATGCCTCTGCCATTATACTCTACATAAGTATCTCTCATGATTGAAGTAAACTTAACTGATTTGTCCTTTGTATTAAGAGTAGCAATCATCATGGTATCAGTATTCATGGCTCCATCGATTTCTTCAATACCAAAAATTAGATAATTATGACAATAGGTTTCATTTCTATAGCGAGGATCGTCTACTGTAGGTGTTGGTGTTGCCTGAACCGGCTTATTAGTAGCTTGCTGATCCTTACCATCTTCTCCAATATTACTGATTGAAGAAGATGTAGTTGTATAGTCTTCTTCATGATTGATATTGCCGCTGATAAATTTAGCTGCAACTCTTGAAACTATGCTATGACCAAAATCGGTAAAGGCAAGTACTGCACCAAGAACAGCTATTACTAGAAGTAAAACTCCAATAACAGTAAAAAACTTTTTTACAGGACTCTTTTTCTTCTTCTTATTTTCATCATATCTGTCGATGTAATCGTCTTCGTCATCGTCTTCGTCATCTTCGTCTTCTTCATTTTCATTATCAAGCTCTCTATTAACAGCATCCTTAAGTGAAGCATTCAGTCTGCTGAAATCATCTACCTCAAAATCATCAGCAAATTCACTATCTGTATATTCTTTTACTTCTTCATAATCGTCTTCATAGTCATCGTCCTCGTATGAGTCATCCTCATATTCGGACAATTGCATCTCTTCATCGAATTCTTCGGAATCATTTCTTCTTCTTTTCATATGCCTCCATGGCTGATTATATATTTTTTTTATTTAAAAATCGCCATCTCAACTATAATATACTAGTAAACTACTTTTGTAAAGCCTATTTTTCTTAAGAATTTCTTACAAAAACTTTGCGTTTATTTTACAACATAAATATGTCAATACTAGGTCAAAACCTTGATAATTCTAAGTTTATGCCAAAATAAAGGGCTTAAACAGGCTTTAAAAGCGGCGAATCCAGGATTTATACCTTTGAATAAGCTGTTTTTACTGTCAAACCATTTATTTTACCAAGCTTTCCGGTAAGGGCACTTATTGTTTCATTTGGTGCATCTATTGCAACAGAAATAAGACTGATTTTTCTCTTTGGATAAGGAATTCCCATCCTGCCGATTATAAATTCTCCGTATTCATGAAGCACATGGTTCATGGCTTCGGTGCATTCTCTGTCCTCAACTACAATGGCAACAATTGCAAGCCTTGTCTCTATATTATTATCATTTTCAGCCATCACATATCTCCTTATTTTTAGTTTATATATTTTTGTTTTGTTTAGTTTTTGTGTTTGTTGTTTTGTATTTAGTTTTGTGTTTTGTATTTAGTTTTGTGTTTGGTATTTAGTTTTGTGTTTGGTATTTAGTTTTGTGTTTGGTATTTGTATTTTTTTATAAATGACCCACGGACGAAAACCCATTACCTTTAGGCGGTGGGTAGTTCACGCTCAGCTGCCATATTTTAAATAATCCCCTTCACTTACCTCGTATATTTCAGAAAGGAGTTTCTCATTGACCTCTTCTTTTCTCTTAAATACAGTGCTTCCATCAGCTTTTAAAAGCAGCAGCTTATCTGATATTAACTTTGCGTGAGCTGCAAAATGGGTATTTAAAATTATGCCCTCCCCCTTATTTTTACATATTTTTTTCAAAAGGTCAAGAAGTCTTATCTGATTTTTTAAATCAAGGCTATTTTCTGGTTCATCTAGTATCAAAAGCTCCGGTTCATTTACAAGTGCTCTTGCAATCATCACCAGCTGAAGCTGTCCTCCGCTTATTTTTGTGCATGGCTTATCCTTTATATCTAATAAACCAAGACTCTCTAAGCTAGCAGCCGCCCTTTTTTCATCCTCGCCATCAGGTAATGAAAAAGCTCCCTTATGAGGGTTTCTACCCATTGTAACAAGCTCAAGGCAGGTATATGGATATGAGAAGGAGTGGGCCTGCGGAACATAAGATACTTTCCTCCACAGGGTATTTTTATATTCAGATATGGATTTTCCATCATACAAAATCTCACCATCCTTTACCTTATTAAAACCTGTAAGGCACTTTAAAAGTGTGGTTTTTCCAGCTCCATTCTTTCCTAAAACTGAAATAATTTCAGCGCCATCAAGGGCAAAGCTTACATCCTTTAAAACCTTCTCTTTGCCATCATAAGAGAAATTAAGATCTTTTACATCAAGCCTCATACATTATCCTCTATTTTTAATCTTCAATACTATTTTCTATCTTCCATGTGTTTTTTAAGCTTATGCGCAGCGTTTTTTCTCGGATATAAAAAGCTTTCAGATTTTTTTCACGGGCATAAAAAGCTTTCAGAGTTTTTCACGGCATAAAAAGCTTTCAGTGCTTATTCTCCCTCTAAAACGCTCTACGTGACCTTATAAGCAGTACAATAAATACAGGAGCACCGATTACCGCAGTAATGATTGAAACAGGAATTTCCGCCCTTGTGAGGCACCTTGCAAGGGTATCGGAAATCAGCATGAACATACCTCCAAGTACAATGGACAAAGGTATCACTCTTTTATTATCGCTTCCTGTAAGGAGCCTTGATAAATGCGGAATTATAAGTCCGCACCACCCAATAAGACCGCAGGTAGATACTACAGCTGCCGTTATAAGGGCTGCAGAGGCTATTATGATAAGCCTAACCCTTTTAATTCTAAGTCCTAGTGAAACTGCTTCTTCATCACCTAAAGAGAGGATATTCAGCTTGTATCTTAAAAGCGTTATTACGTAAATTCCTGCTATTATAAAAGGTGCACAAAATAGCAGCTTTTTAGTTGTTGCAGCTGAAAAGCTTCCCATAAGCCAAAAGGTAATGGCAGGCAGCTTATCTAAAGGATCCGCTATGTATTTTATAAAGGATACAAGAGCCGAAAACAGCGAGCTGATTACTATTCCAGATAGAATTACATTTATGCTAAAATCGGAGCTTATAGTATTTTTTTCTTTATCTGTAGATAGCGAGCATATAAAGAATACTAATAAAACTGCAAGTATTCCAAAGCCTGCAGAAACAAGCTGCATGATAATTACAGGCATGCCAAACAAAATTGCAAGCGCTGCTCCAAAGGAAGCGGCATTTGAAACACCAATTGTATCTGGTGTCGCGAGAGGATTTGAAAATACAGCCTGAAAGGCGGCTCCAGCAACGGATAAGCCTGCCCCTGCTATTATGGATAATAGAATTCTTGGAATTCTTATATTATATACTACCTTTACAGCATTTGCTGAAAACTCTCCCCCCTCAGCCGCTTTTACAGCAGCCCCATTAGGACCTGATATAAGGATATTAAAAACATCCTTAATAGCAAGACTGTACTGTCCAAGGCACAGCGATATAATCGCCATGCCCATGAGCAGTACAGTTAAAATAATCATTATTAATACAAATCTTTTAGTAAAAAGTTTTTTTAATGTCATAAATATTCTTTCTTTTATTTTGACGATATCAATCATTCATCGATCCTGCGTTGCTACTTGGATTGTACATCTTTTTAATCTGTTCATCCGAAAGTGTTACACCATATATGTCATTATAATATTTTTTTACATCACTTTCAAGGTCAATGCTCTCATAATATTCTGGGTATATTGTCTTTGCAAGCCATTCAATGGTCATAGGAGTATCTACACCAGGAGTATAGGTCCTATATACGCCAAGAGGCATCTTATATACTTGTCCATTTTCAACAGCCGCAACAGAGCTCCAGTCATCTGTTCCGATGGCATTATCATAAAGGTCCTGAGGCTGAACTGGAGTAAAGTTTGTAATAATTATTACCTCCGGATCCCACTCATATACCTGCTCCATGGTAATCTTTGCGTTGGTGGTCTGCTCGGTTAAAGCACCTGCAACATTTTCTGCATTTACGCTATCACACCAGTACTGTCCCCAGAACTTATTTCCTGAAGTAATCATTTTGGTATCATCATATTGGAAAAGGAAAAGTACCTTTTTTTCTTTCTCGATCTTAGCTGCATCCTTTGCTATGAGCTCAAGGATTTCATTACTTTTATCTGATACAAGCTCGGCTTTAGCATTATCCGGGTAAATCTGTGAGAGAAGCTCTACCCACTGATCATAGGTATCTACAGCGTCAAAGCCAAATTTTGTAGCTGAAAAAGCAACTGCATATAGACCTGCATTTTCAAGCTGTGCTGCAAGGTCAGCATTACCTGCATTAAAATATACAACATCAGGATTTAAATCCATTACGGCCTCAATATTTACATCCTCGCCGTTCATTATTTCCGTGCTTGTATTTAGTATTTCAGGATATATTTCAGATAAGGTTCCGCTCTTTGCAGCGTTCATGCTTGCCGGCTCCATGGCAAGTATGGAATCTGCTGAATTAAGATAAAGACAAAGCACTGATGGCAGAGGATAAATATCAAGGACCACACAGGTCTTTGGATTTGCCTTTACAGTAACTGTTCTATCCATATGATCCGTTATGGTTACATATTCTTCGGCTGTTAAATCGGTTTCTGCTTCTACCTTTTCGCTAGGCTCTGTAGTACTTTCAGTAGCCGCGTCACCTTCATCGCTAGGCTCTGTAGTACTTTCAGTAGCCGCGTCACCTTCATCACTACCCTTTACGTTTTCATCAGGCACTGTCTCAACCACAGTTGTGGTAGTCGTGGCACTTTGCCCATCAGGGCGCCCATTAGGGCGCCCTGATGGGCAAGAGCTGCAGCCTGTAATCACTGTTGTTGCGGCAAGAGCTACACTAAAGCTCATTACAAATTTCTTCATTTTCATAAATAAAAAGCTCCTTATTTTTTATTTGCTAAAAAGTTTTATTATATAAAAAATGCACCGGAATCATTTTTGTGAATCCGGTGCTCTTATTTAATCCCCTCGATATTTTTAAGCAAAGCCTTTTTTACATTTTATTACATTAAATAGTAATAAAGCCAAAAAGCTCCACTATATTCTTAAAGACTATTTATAATTTTTTCTGCCTGATATCTTCCTGCTTAGAGCTAATCTTCACAGTCGGATTCACTTTTTTTATATTATTTCCTAAAATTTTGACTCTTTTTGAATTAGAATGTTCTTTCCTTTTCAAGGAATGGTGCTGCTGATGGAACACCATCTGCAAGAGTCTGGCTGATTACATCATCAGAAAGCTTAACCTCTGAAGGTGAAATTCCATTATTCTCGAAGATGTTTGCAAGAGAATCGCCCCATGCTGAAAGAGTCTCATCTACAAGAACACCCATGTATGGGTTCTGAAGCATTAAGAAGAATAAGAAATTCTTCATCTGATCTTCCTTGATTCTTCCGATACAAGGAATTCCCTGGTAGGTGAACTGAGAATTTTTAGCACACCACTTCTCTGCTGATGCCTTATCTGAGAAAAGCATTACCTCTGGAACCGAACCGCCCTGAGTCTTTAATATTCTAATATATGCTTCTACCTTATTTCTTGCAAGATATTCTGGTCTGATGATTGTCCACCAATCCTTCTTGATGAAAATATCCTGACACATATGTATATAAGCATCATCATGGATCTGACCATCTGAATTAAGGTAAAGTTTGATAAGTGTCTGGAATCTGTCTTCTGGACTGTCACAGCTTACAACACCTGAGAGATCCTTAACAAGGTCTCTAGGAACAATTACGTTGCTGAATAATGGATCATAAACAACATTTGGAACATTTGCTGCAAATTCCATACATTCAGTAAAGGTAAGCTTGGCAACTCTCTGATCCGGACAGATCTTCTTTACGCTCTCAAAATCAGTAAAGAGAGGGAAAAGCTGATTTCCATCAGGTGACTTAAGGAAGATGATATTCATCTGGCTCTTGTCATTTATATGGATATTTGCTCCTGCCTTTACATTATCTACTGCAGCTGCTGCGGCTGAATAATGGATATTGATATCCTGAGTTGTTTCAACATTTGGTCTTTCACCTGAAAAAATCATAGGAACATAATATGCATAATCCTTATGTACCTTCTTAGTCTCGAACTTGATCTGCTTTGGAGCTCCGCTGCCTGCAACAAGAACGTCAAAGAAGCAAACATCATTTAATCTGTTTGTAAATACCTTCTTATCATCAGCTGAAAGCTGAACAAACCACGCGATGAGAGAATAATTAAGAATATAATCCTCAACTCTCTTATCACTAGCAAAAAGAATCTGATTGCTATCATTTGAGTACATTGAAGTATTATTGTCCATTGTGCTAAGTATATCACAGAGCATCTTCTTGCTGCCTGTAAGAGGTGCACCTGCTGCAGCCTCGTATTCTTTAGCTGTTAATGGCTTTGCTGTATCAACTTTTGATGATGAATCAGTAGTTGTTGGTATATTTGTAGTGAAGGCTTCTGGATTTCCAAATGCCTGATTTGAGGCAACGCCAAAGCCGTTTGTGCTCTGAACGCCAAAAGTGTTCTGGCCAAAGCCGCCTGCATTATTCGAAGCTCCGTAACCACTGCCCATATTGCTTCCTGCGCCGTAACCGCTGTTCATTCCTGGTAAACCGTATCCACTCTGCATATTATTCTGTACTCCATATCCGCTTTCTGTACCTGGCAGGCCGTAACCGCTGCTCATATTACTCTGCAATCCATATCCGCTTTCTGTACCTGGCAGGCCATATCCGCTCTGCATATTTGAAGCTAGACCGTAACCACTTTCCGTTCCAGGAAGGCCGTAACCGCTAGCCATATTACTTTGAAGACCGTAGCCGCTTTCTGTTCCGGGAAGGCCATAGCCACTGCCCATATTGCTCTGCAGACCATAACCGCTTTCTGTTCCAGGAAGTCCATAGCCACTGCCCATATTGCTCTGCATTCCATAGCCACTTTCCATTCCGGGAACTCCATAACCACTAGCCATATTGCTCTGCATTCCATAGCCACTTTCCATTCCAGGAACCCCGTAACCACTGCTCATATTATTCTGTACTCCATAACCTCCATTGTCAGGTGCTCCGTACCCACTTGAAAGATTATTGAATCCATAATTGTCTTCTGCCATATTCCCTCCGATTGTTACCTTTAAATTCGACCATAATTTCCCCAAATAAGTAGTCAAATTATAACTTTTAAAAATTATTTTATAATCATTCAAACACTTTAACTATACTACAAAATGAGAAAGAAGTCAACAAACAATGACCACTTTTCCCTTAGAAATTTTGAACTTAATATCTATTCCTGCTATATTTACGCCATATACCCTGTCTTCATTTTCATGGTAAGCAGGTCTTGCATCATTGGATAAAGCCTGAATAATTTCAGCCATTTTATCCTCTGGAATGCTATTTTTAGCCTCTTTTGAAACTTCGACCTCGTATGTCCTAAATGGATTATCTTCGGTAAAGCCGCCTTTAGCCTCTGGAATAGAGTCAAATTCTGGTAAATATGGCTTGATATCAAAGATAGGCGTACCATCCATAAGATCAGCCCCTGATACAATAAGTATATTGCCTTTATCATGGGTTTCCTTGACTTCAATCAATTTTACTATAGAAATTCCAAGACTGTTCGGTCTAAAGGGGGCTCTTGATGCAAAAACGCCGACTCTCTTATTTCCTCCAAGCCTTGGCGGTCTTACTGTTGCATTAAAGGTCTTATTTTTTTCTACATTTTCTGAAAACTGCCAGATAAGATATAAATGTGAAAAGCCTTCAATTCCCCTTATTGCATCAGGATTTCTATATTTACCGGTAAATTCAATGGTACTTATTATGTCCTTTGCTATCCCTGCCTGTCTAGGTATTGCAAAGGGGGTCTTGAAATCTCCCCTTAGATAGGCTATGGGCTCAATTACAAATTTATCCTGCTCATTCATTTTATTATTCGCCCGCTTTTATTTATTCATATCACAGAAATAATAGCTCCTTTTATTTATTCATATCGCAGAACTAATAGCTCCTTTTATTTATTCATATTGCAAAGAGCAACATATCCGCCCTCTTCATTTTGGCCATACTGCTCAATTCTATGAATTCTAAAATCAGATCTTAAATATTCTACATTCCTGAATTTACAAATGGACTGCATAAGGACTTCCGGCTTGAGATTGTCGATGCTTCCCGTTGAAAGGCGCACATACATATGCATTGATGCCTTATCATAAAAATCGCTTGTATGAAGTTTTTCGATATCTGTGCCTTCAGGCAGAAAATCTGCCTTTTCATGAGAAAAATCCTTAACAAGAGGCTTTATGTCAACATCTGCAATGGTGACCTTGCTCTTTTTAAAGCCGCCGTGTCCATTTGATATGCGCTCGCCCTTCTTTTCCTTGGTTACAATGTAGCTCTCCTGATTCCAGAAGTCATCTCCAAAGAAATCTTCACCTTCTTTAAGCTTTTCAGGCTTCATGTACTGGATATAATAATCAGCACCTCTTACAAGGCTCATGGCTGTCTCTTTCTTTTCACCCTTTTGCCATTCATGAAGAACCCTTGCTGAAAGCATCCTAAAGCCTATTCCGCTCTGATCATCCATTGCTTTAAGGACATTCCATAAAGGCTTTAATTCCTCGCTGCATTCTTCATCTATTTTTACAAAAGCACCCTCAGGGAAGGTCTTAATTTTCTCCTCTTCAGGAATTTCTTTTTCATAGCTTAAAAGATCAAGGGATTTAAGTTCAAAATCAACATACTCTGCATCACTTGTAATTCCAAGACTTAAAGGATTTGCAAAGGATAGTATCTGATGAGGTGAAAAGCCCTCTGTCATGGCCACATCTATATTCGCCCTTCTTGTCACCTTTTCGAAATATCTCATAAGGTCAAGATGTCCGACAAATCTAATAGGGCCGTATTTAGCAAATTTAAAACGAACCTTCATTTTATTCTCCAATTTATAAAAGCATTAATGATAATTACAAGGCACCAATCTTATCAAAGCATATTCCAACGCCAAAGGAAGCAGCTCCGCAGCCATTACATCTTTCTCTGCAGTTTAAAGTAACCTCGGCCTTTTCTGCCTTTTTATACTCTGCAAGTAAAAATCTCTTTGAAACTCCGGCATCAATCATATCCCATGGGAAGATCTCATCGTCGCTTCTTTGTCTTGTTGTATAGAATTCAATAGGAATACCACATTCCTCAAAGGCCTTAAGCCACTTTTCATTATCGTAATAGTCAGTCCAGGCATCGAAAAAACAGCCACTTTCATAAGCTTTAAGGATTACTTGAGAAAGTCTTCTGTCACCTCTTGCAAAAACGCCCTCAAGAACGCTGAGCTTAGCATCGTGCCACATGTAACGGATGCTCTTTTGATTGAGCATTGTCATAAGATGTCCCTTTAATAGCTGCTGCTTTGCAATAAAGGTCTCTGAATTATCCTGAGGCGCCCACTGGAACGGTGTAAAAGGCTTCGGTACAAAGAAGGATGTACTGATGGTAATATTACACTTTCCATTTCTTTGATCCTTTGGAATTTCATAATAAACTCTTGCAATCTTATCAGCGAGTTCAGGAATGGCCTTAACATCCTCCTCCTGTTCAAAAGGTTGTCCTAACATGAAATACAGCTTTACCTTCTGCCAGCCAAGTGAAAAGGCATCAGAGGCACCCTTTAAGATTTCCTCTTCAGTAATGCCCTTATTTATTACATCTCTCATTCTCTGACTTCCTGCTTCAGGAGCAAAGGTAAGAGAGCTCTTTTTTATGTCCTGTATCTTTCCCATTACATCAAGTGAGAATCCATCGATACGAAGTGACGGAAGGCTGATATTTACACCTCTTGAGGTATATTTATCCATGATGTACTTAACTAACTCACCGAGCTTGTTATAATCACTAGAGCTTAAGCTGCTAAGTGTGATATCTTCATATCCGGTATTCTGGATCATTTTATCTGCCTGTTCCTTAAGGAAGTCAAGCTTTCTAGATCTGATTGGCCTATATATCATTCCTGCCTGACAGAATCTGCAGCCTCTGATGCACCCTCTTTGAATCTCGAGTGTCACCTTATCTTGTACTGCCTGAACATAAGGGATGATAGGCTTATCAGGGTAATAGGTATCGCTCATATGAGTTTCGACCTCTTTATGTACCTGAGGCTTTGCATGAGAATTAATTACCTTGATTTCCTTAATTGTGCCGTCTTCATTGTAAACAGGCTCATAGAAGGCAGGAACATAAACGCCGTTAAGCTCTGCAATTTTTTCAAGGAACTGCTTTCTGCTCCAACCATTTTTCTTTTTCTCTTTGTAGATATCGATGATATCATAATACCTTGTCTCGCCTTCTCCGATATAGAAGAAATCGAAGAAATCAGCTATAGGCTCACCATTATATGAGCAAGGACCTCCACCAACTACAATAGGATCATCCTCGCCTCTGTCCTTTGCAAGCAGAGGTATTTTAGATAAATCAAGTATCTGAAGAATGTTAGTATAACACATCTCGTACTGAAGTGTAATTCCAAGGAAATCAAAGCACTTAATTGGATCTTGAGACTCAAGTGCAAATAAAGGAATATTTCTTTCCCTCATTATTTTGTCAAGGTCTGTCCATGGAGAATATACTCTTTCACACCATACATCCTTCCTGCGGTTGAACATATCATATAAAATGGATATTCCAAGATGAGACATTCCTACTTCATACACATCAGGAAAGCACATGCAGAATCTTACATCAATATCCTTTAAATCCTTTCTTACACTATTGACCTCACAGCCAATATATCTTGCAGGCTTATCAACCATCATAAGCACTTCATCATCTAGCGCAAGCTTCGGAAATTCTCTTTCCATTCATTTCTCCTTTTTAAACATAAAAACACCGCCACCGCCTAGGTGACGGTATTTTTTAATAATCCGCAACCATTAATTAATTAGTCTTTATCAAATCTATTGTCATAATAAGCTTCAACGAATCTATCAAGGTAATCACCCTCGAAATCTTCGCCGAATTGTGCCATAAGCATCTTTTTAATGCCAGCTGTTTCATCCATGTAATTTAATTCAAGTGAATCATGTCTGTCAAAAGACTTAAGCATGCGCTCATCAAGTGCCGCATCGAGATAGCTCTCAAATTCCTTTTCCATTTCTCTTTCAGCCTTAGCTTCTCCCTTTAACTTTCCCATCTTTATCTTTGCATCAATGCCTACAACAACAAAGTAAAGGAAAAGAACTCCCATAACTCCAAGAGATATAGGATTTAAGAACTTGAAAACTCCTGCAAGCTGAAGAACTACTACAATCAGACCGATAACACCAAAAATAGTAAAGGTATAGAAGGTCGATTCATAATCTTTATATTTATCGTCCTTGCTCTCATATTGTTTTTTAGCCTTTGTACTGATTTTGAGGTCATCCTCTTCGTCACTTAAGGTATCAGAAACAGCCTCCTGAATGGCCTTTTTGGTCTTTTCATCGGCATCAACAAGCTTAACTATGTCATTCGCCTCTGTAACCTCACTCAATAAGGCATCCTCGATGCTGACATCTTCGCGAGTTTCTTCCTCTTGACTATCAATTCCCCAGTCTTCTTCAGCCTTACCTTTATTCTTTACCTTTATACTATCAAGGTCAACTCCCTTTTCATCGAGACGCTCCTTGATTTCTTTAAGCTGCTCCTCCTGCTTTGTAGCAATATAAAAGCCCTTAAAGGCTTCTTCTGCTTTATAGAATTTCTTTTTAGGAACATAAATATCATACTCATTATCGTCATTTAACTCTGTAATAGAATCAATGCCGCTATACTTTAAATAATCAGTAAGCTTGTCAGCATTAGACTCTGACTCTATGGTCACAAGAAGCTTCATTGAGAGCTTTTCAGGATACTCATCAACCAAAGCCACCTTGCACTCGCTGCACTCTTTAACGCCTTCCTCGTATTCATTTCCGCACTTTGGACACCAAGGCATAAGCAAAACCTCCAGATTTATAATCAGCTCTTTAAATCCTTTTAATTTAAAGAGCTGAATAATTTTTAATGTTAACTTATTCTAAAACAAATAAATGTTCATTCTGTGAAATATAGAAAATTAAACGCCAGCCTTAAATCTGATGAAGCTCTTCTTACCCTTCTTAACAAGGAGATTTCCATCTGAATCAAGATCTTCGAGCTTAAAGATCTTCTTAACATCAGTGCACTTTGTTCCATTAACTGTAACGCCGCCCTGCTCGATATTTCTTCTTGCATCTGAACGGTTTGTAGCCATCTTAGCGTCTACGAGCATTGATATAAGGTCGATACCCTCTTCAAACTTTGCCTTTGGATATTCAAAAGCTGGAATGTTATTTGAATCGCTGCTTCCACCAAAGAGTGAACGTGCAGCTTCCTGAGCCTTTGCAGCCTCTTCTTCATTATGAACCATCTTTGTGATTTCAAAAGCAAGAACTTCCTTTGCCTTATTGATTTCTGAATCCTTAAGGCTTCCAAGATCACGAACCTGCTCCATAGGAAGGAAGGTAAGAAGTGCAAGACATTCCTCGACCTTTGCATCCTCGATATTTCTCCAGTACTGGTAGAACTCGTAAGGACTTGTCTTCTTAGGATCAAGCCAAAGGGCACCCTTCATTGTCTTACCCATCTTCTTGCCATCACTGGTTGTAAGAAGGTGAAGTGTAAGAGCCTCGGCATCCTTTCCTTCCTTTCTTCTGATGAGATCTGCACCAGCAAGCATGTTGCTCCACTGATCATCTCCACCTACCTCGAGCTTTGTACCATATTCCTTGTTAAGTACATAGAAGTCATAAGCCTGCATGAGCATGTAATTGAACTCGAATACAGTAAGACCTCTTTCCCATCTATTCTTATATGCTTCTGCTCTAAGCATGTTATTTACTGTAAAATGAACGCCTACCTCACGAAGGAATTCTACATACTTAAGATCAAGAAGCCAATCTGCATTATTTACAAGAATTGCGCCGTCCTTATCATCAAATCTGATAAATTTTGAAAGCTGCTCCTTAAAACGGTTTGCATTATAGTCAACCTGCTCTCTTGTAAGCATCTGACGCATGTCTGTTCTTCCTGATGGATCACCGATAAGGGTTGTTCCTCCGCCAATAAGAGCAATAGGTCTATGACCAGCCCTCTGAAGATGCTGCATTGCCATTACAGTAAGGAAATGTCCTGCTGTAAGTGAATCTGCTGTTGCATCATATCCTGTATAAAATGAAACCTTCTCTTTTCCAAGCATGTCTCTGACTGCTTCTTCATTAGTACACTGTGCTACGAAACCTCTCTCTTTTAAGGTATCAAATACGTTCTCTGACATCGATTTAACTCCTGTTTTTATTTTTGTACCTGCCATTGCCATTCATGCAAATGGGGACTCCTGATACAAATTTTACTTATGAATCCATTTAAAATTTAATTATATAATATTTTCAGCTGATTTGCAAGCCTTTTTCTTGCATAATCTCAAGGATTTAATAGCTCGTATAGAGGCTTTTTGATTTTCTGCCTTGTGACCTCTACAATGCCAAGTGCCGTCATATCTACTACTGACGCCTTAACAGAGTCCTTTTTCAGCTCATCTGCAAGGGTCTTCATCACCTTTTTATTATCTAAATCGCAGTTCATGTTTATGAAATCTATCATAATCATGCCGGATAAATTCCTAAGTCGAAGCTGAACCGCTATTTCTTTGCATGCCTCGAAATTAATTGCAAGAACATTTTTATCCTTATTATTTTTATTGCTATTAATGGCCTTACCGGTATTTACATCTATCGATACTAGCGCCTCAGTCGGCTCTATTACTAAAGTTCCTCCAGATTTTAGCCAGACTCTTTTACCTAATGCCTCATTTATCGCATCACTTATTTTATATACCGAATCTAACGGGACGCTAGAATCATAAAAACGTAGTACTGATTTAACAAATTCCTTATCCCCGTTAATATTTAAAAGCATATATTCCATCAGTTCCTCATATATTGCCTTATCATCGGTTACAATTTCAGATATCTCATTAAAATCAACATCTCTGACTGCTTCGATATAATCAGCTGATTTTTTATATAAGCATGTCTTAGAAGGCACTGTTTCAGACTTTAAATATATTTCATAAAGCCTTTTGAAAAGCACTTCTATATCTGAACTTACTTCCTCTACCTTTGCATCACCTGCATTGGTCCTGATTATAAAGGATACATGACCATTTATGATTTCAAATAGCTTTTCATTAATGGATTTAAGCTCGGTAAGCATTGCTTCAATTCTGACCCTTGCAGCATTTTTAAGGTCTTCTCTTTTCTGAACATCTTCAATTTTTAGAGACACGCCTATTCTTAGATCCTTATTTTCTTTTGCATAGTTGAGCGCTATCACAACATACCTTCCGGTGAGCTCAATATTTTTACTTACATAAGGAACCTTTGTTTTTATATTTTCACGCTTTACCTGAACAACAATTTCCTGCTCATTTTTAAGCTCCTTATCCGCCTCCTCAAAGGGCAGATAGCATTCAGTTGCAAAGCCGATATCTACAAAGGCTGCCTTTATATTCTTTACTACATTCTTCACCCTGCATTTATAGATATTGCCAAGGATACCGCTTCCTAAAGCAGCATCCTCACTAAAGGGCTCAAGACTTATTTCCCTTATACGCTCATCAGAATAAAAAGCAGTAATAACGTCTATGTTATTACTGCTTTTATTATTATTTAAAACGTTAATATTTCTAGTTAAAATTAATTTATTATTCATTGTTTTTAATTATCTGCTTTAATAGTTTAATATCGTCGTTTGAAAATTCCTGCTTGCCAAGATAATCACTTATAAATTCTGAAAGCTTATTGTCGTAGAAATGATATATAAGCTCTTCTGTGGCACTCTGCTGGATTTCCTGCTTGGAAATAAGAGCAGAACAAATAAAACCAGGCTCAGTTCTAAGAATTGCCTTCTTATCAATAAGCCTTTTTATTACAGTATAGGTAGTATTCTTTTCCCAGCCAACATAATCCTTGATGATCTTAGCTATATCCTTCGCTGCAAGAGATTTATTAGACCAAAGCAGCTCCATGATATTAAGCTCACCCTCGTGCAACTTAATTTTTTCCATAGACCGATTACCCCATTCCTCTTAACATTGCTAAATAATTTAAACATTTCCGTAACTTATCTGCAACATTCTTATCTTATAATAAATTCTTCAAATTGTCAAGTATTTAGAAATAAATGGCCTGTCAATTTAAAAAAAATAATGCTCCATCAATTATGAGAATAATCAATGGAGCATATTTTTAATCCTAAATCTTAAGCAAAAGCTATAAGTCTAAATTAGAATGACTTAAATGTTGAGTGCTTGCTGATACCCTTATTGTTGTAGATAAGGAACTGCTGATATGTCTCAAGCTTTGCCTTTGGAACTCTTACAGTGATCTCAACAGGTGTTCCCTCGAAAGCATCATTAGCAACATTGTCTGTTGTAAGCTTTGTTGTCTTGATTGTAAGTGTTGTAAGGTTTGAACATGTAAATGCGTTAGCACCGATCTTACTAACCTTTGAAGGAATTGTTGCAGCCTTAAGGGCATTACATCCTGAGAATGCGCTTGCACCGATTGATGTAAGTGCTGCAGAGAATGAAACCTTTGTAAGTGCTGTATCGCCAGCAAATGCACTATCACCGATTGTCTTTACCTTTGAAGGAATTGTAATAGATGTAAGTGCAGTACAATTTGAGAATGCATTCTTTGCAATTGATGTAAGTGTTGATGGAAGCTTGATTGATGCAATTGATGAACAGCTGCTGAATGCACCGTTACCAACTGATGTTAACTTACCGCTAATAGTAACATTCTTAAGACTCTTACATCCGAAGAATACATGTGTTTCAAGCTTTGTAATCTTTGATGGAACATTGATTGATGTAAGTGACTCACATGCCTGGAATGCGCTTGCTCCAAGATATGTAAGTGTAGCAGGGAGCTTGATGTTGTCAAGTGCTACACAGTTATTGAAAGCATACTTTCCAATTGATGTAACCTTTGAAGGAATGTTGATTGATGTAAGTGATGTACATCCCTCGAATGCTCTTGAGTAGATCTTTGTAACCTTGCTCTTAAGAGTAACCTTCTTAAGTGATGAACAGCTCTTGAAAGCCTTTGTTCCGATTATCTGAACGTTTGAAGAAATACCTGATACTTCCTTAAGTGAAATAGCACCTGAAAGGAACTCGTTAGGAATCTTTGAGTAGCTGCCTGCGAACTCGAAAGATGTGATACCGATACATCCTCTGAATGCAGCAGCGCCAAGCTTTCTGATTGACTTAGTAAGCTCAACTGTCTTAACAGATACGCAGTTCTCGAAAGCGGACTCGCCGATTGTCTTTACATTGTATGGAAGGACAATACCCTTGCTCTTTTCAAGACCTAAGTTTGTAAGTGCTGTACAATCAAGGAATGCCTTCTCGCCAATTGTTGTAACTAGACTGTTAGGTGCAAAAATGATTGTCTCAAGCTTCTTGTCGCCTGCAAATGCACTTGCACCGATTGTTGTTAAATAGTATGGGAATGTAACAGTTACAAGTCTGTCATTATCCGCGAATGCGAAATCACCGATCTTTGTAACCTTGTACTTCTTTCCCTCTTCATCAATCATGAATGCTGGGATTACTAAACTTGTTTTAGTACCATCAGCATAACCAACGACTGTTGCATCGCCGTTTACGATAATGTACTTGAAGTCCTTGTACTCTTCACGTGAATCGTAAAGAACCGCATCTTCAGCCTTGGCAACTACAGAATTCGCATTTAATGCAAAAACTGAAGTAAATACCATGACAAGTGCTAATAAAGCACCAAATAACTTTGTTACCTTCTTCATATAAAGTCTCCTTTGTTTTATTTACATAAAGTCTCACCCTTATCGGCCTGGACTTTTATGTCATATTGTTTAAGGCAAAATTTGCCTATCACTACATTTAAGATTATATACAAAAACAAAATAATTTCAAGCACTTTTTATTATAAAATCTTTTGAAATGTTATAAACAAATAACAAGGAACGAATTATACTCGTTCCTCGTCATCTAAAGTATCTTTTAATTAAATTATAATTGTACTTTTTTAGATTTACTTTCTACTATTTAGAGCTTTTATCAAGCTAATCAGTCATCGATTGGAAGCTTTTCATTTACAGTATAAAGATAGATCTTATTTGCTGTAGCACCTGATGGTTTCTTGTTGATATAACTTGTAAGAGTATTGTCATAATTTCTGCCGGACTCCTCGATGATTGTATCGATTGCATCTGAGAATTCGAAGGCTGAACCCTCACCGACAAATAAGATGAATGCCTTCTTTGCATTTCTGAGCTTATCTGCTGCCTGAGCAACCATCTGCTTAGAAGCTACATCCAGGTCTCTAAGTGTATAGTAGTAAGTCGAGAACTCACCATACTTTGTTTCATGATATAAAAGAACAAGGTCAGAGTTCTTAAGACCTGAACTTTCTGAGTTATTAGCTGTTGCAAGTATACCATAAAGATATTCCTCTACATTATATACAAATACATAATCGTTCTGAGATGGGAACATCATTTCCTTATGGTAATTGATGATTACCTGAAGCTGATTCTCACTAAGAACTGTGAAAACCATATCATATTCAGTTTCCTTATTGATTTCCTTGATGTCATTGTAATAATCGACATTCTTAAAATTAAATCTGTATTTCTCCTTGCTTATTATTGCAAATGATAAATTCTCGTACATTCAAAAGTACCTCTTTCCTTATTATTTTAAAAATACCCCATTAGAGCTGATATATTCCCTTTTTTCCTTCAAAAGAATAAGAAATTGCTACTAGCATGAATATATATAGCGTACGATAGTATTATAACACAAAGCCGCCAAAAAGTATACATATTTTTCATTATTTCCAAAAAATTTATACAAACTTTGAAAAGTAATTTCCTTTAATATACGTATATTAAAAAACGACATTTTCTAAAGTGCAAGAATCAACTAAGAGCGCAAGGAGTTTCAATTCTCTTTGAATGAGCAATTGCAAGCGCACCAGGTCCTATATGACAGGCTACGCTTAAAGAAAGCGGCGCAACAGTAATCTCTTCACCCGGGAAGGATTCCTTTACCTCTTCTATCCATCTGTTTACCGGATTCATATCTATTCCGCTATAAGATACCTCAATATGTACAGGACTTGCGATGCCGGTATTGCCATACCACTCATCAATATTCTTATGAAGAGCATCAAGCATTACCTTTTTACCGGCCTTTGTATTTCTTGCCTTTGAGAAAGCATCAAGCTTCTCGCCTTGAATCTGAAGAACCGGCTTAAGACCAAGAATTGTACCAATTGCAGCAGCAGTTGGTGTAATTCTTCCGCCCTTCTTTAAGTATTTAAGGGTGTCGAGCATTATATAGATCTGAGACTCAGGTCCCTCCTTTAGAAGTCTTGCCTTTATTTCCTCTGCGCTCATTCCATCCTCTATCATCTTAGCTGCATCTCTGATGCAGGCTATCATGGTAACAGAAATTCTATGATTATCAACTACCTGAACTCTTCCATCATAATCAGCTGCAAGCATGGTTGCAGTTGCGCAGGCGCCTGAAAGGCCTGAAGACATAGGAATATGAATTACTGACTCATAATCCTTTAATAGAGCATCCCATGTATCAAGAACATCTGCCGGCTTAGGCTGAGAGGTTGAAACATCGGCATTTTCCTCAAGTGCCTTATAAAACTCCTGTGGACCAAAATCAATGCCCTCATAATGAGTTTCTCCATTTACCATAAATGGCATCGGAATAACTTTAACTCCAAGCTTTTCAGCTTCCTTTGGATCTAATCCTGCATTAGTATCTGTAACAATCGCAATTTTACTCACTTTTACATCTCCATTCGAAAGTTATTGATATATTTTTTTCATTTCTACATTTTGTTATTCTACAATAAAAAAGTCTTAAAGTCAAGTGTTTTCAATGGTTTGAGACACTTTTGCCATGGTAGTAAATACCCCCTTACGCGGTTTTGAAAACTAAATCTACCATTATTTTTTACAATATGCATTCACGTGGAATCACAGGTGTTTCGTCGGTTGATCCAACCGCTTGAGTTGTCAAAAGACTCATTCTGGTGAAAACTATAGGCTTTTATATAGTCTCATTGTTTGGGAAAATTATAATTAAAGTACTTTTATCAGGCACACTTATTCTGATAAAAATCGTTTTTTTAAATGTACATGCTCCTTCGTAATTTATAACAAAGTAATAAAACTTTGAAAGAAGCTTTAAAATACCCTCCGTACTGCTTAAAGTACAGAGGGTAAATATCCAATCTTAAATTTATTTCATCTAAAAGAACTTCTTCATCAGCTAAAGATTTCTTCGATATCAGCCTGTGAAAGCTTACTGATGAATACTTCTCCGCTGGTAATGACATTATCTGAAAGCTCCTTCTTTCTTGCCTGGAGCTTGAAGATCTTTTCTTCGATGGTGCCTCTTGTAATGATTTTCATTACATGTACATTTCTGTCCTGACCTATTCTATAAACACGGTCTGTTGCCTGATCTTCAACTGCAGGGTTCCACCATGGATCGTAATGGATTACAGTATCTGCTCCGACAAGGTTGAGACCTGTACCACCTGCCTTTAAGGAAACAAGGAATACCTGTCCTTCGCCCTTATTAAAGCGATCAACATATTCATGTCTTACATCAACAGGAGTATCGCCCTGGAGAATGAAGTAGCTATAGCCAGCCTCCTTCAGCTTCTTTTCAATAATTGCAAGCATCGAAGTAAACTGTGAGAATACAAGCACTCTATGTCCATTTGAAATACAATCCGGTAAAAGCTCCATAAGCATGTCAAGCTTTCCGCTATCGCCCTTATAGTTATCAATGAAAGTAGCCGGATGACAGCATATCTGACGAAGTCTGGTAAGAGCTGCAAGAATCTTAAGACGGCTCTTTTCAAAACCATTTTCCTTAACATTTGCATTGATTTCATTCTTAAGATCAGACATATATGCAAGATAAACCTTCTTCTGATCATCTGAAAGCTCGCAGAGCTTCTTTTCTTCAACCTTATCAGGAAGCTCTGTGAGAACCTCCTTCTTCATTCTTCTCATGATGAATGGATGAATTCTCTTTCCAAGGTTCTTCATTGCCTGATCTGCAATTTCCTGATCCTTATTTGCTGATACGATATACTTTTCGTAGGTGTCAACAAACTTAGAATGTGACATGAGGTAGCCCGGCATTACAAAGTCAAAAATCGACCAGAGCTCTGATAATGAGTTCTCTATAGGCGTACCTGTAAGTGCAAATCTATGCGCGCAGCGAAGCTGTTTTACTGACTGAGCATTCTGAGAAGCTGCATTTTTAATATTCTGAGCTTCATCGATGAATACTGTATCAAAATTAATATTCTTATAAAGCTCGATATCCCTTCTGATAAGCGGATACGATGTAATTATGACCTGAGCCTTTCCGCTCTTAATCGCCTTTTCTCTTTCTTCAGGCATTCCGGTTACAACGACGCACTTAAGCTTTGGCGCAAAGTTCTCGAATTCGTCCATCCAGTTGTAAATAAGTGATGTCGGACAGACAATCATGAACATTCCCACAGCCTTTTTCTCGGTAATAAGAGAATTAATATACATAATGGACTGAAGAGTCTTTCCAAGTCCCATATCGTCGGCAAGAATACCGCCAAGGTAATTATCTGCAAGGCTTCTGAGCCATCTGTAACCTGTAACCTGATAAGGTCTTGGATCACCGTTAATTCCGGTAGGAAGCTTATAATCACCATCACTGTAGTTTATTATGTTATTGATGAGATTCTCAAAGCCCTCATCCTTCTTTACCACGATATTCTGATCCTTAAGTACCTCATTAAGGTAGAAGGCACTATTTCTCTTTAAGGTAATTCTATCTGGCTCCATTGTCCTGATTGAAACATCAAGATTATCTAAAAGCTCTGATATCTCAGCAATCTCCCTATTTGAAAGATCAAGGAAGGAACCGTCCTTTAATCTATAATACTTCTTCTTCAGTCTATAAGAACGAAGGAGCTCTTTTAATTCATCACTGGTAATATCACCATAAGAGATATTCATCTCAAGAAGATCAAGATTTCCCTTAACGCTAAGTCCTACTGAGAAGGCTGATGACTTCTTTATATCTATCTTATTGAAGGTCTTTGAGTAATAGATCTTGCACTTATCTCTTATGCTCTCTATGCCCTCCTGAAGGAAATCAAAGATAAGCTCATCATTCTTTAAAAGGTAGAAACCTGAATGAGGTTCAAAGCCCATATTTTCAATGGTCTGCATGAATTCATCCTCTTCACCCTTTTTTCTAAGGATGACATAAGGATCTGTCTTTGGCTCTTCAAAGCAGTTGAACTCATAAGAGCCGTAAATAAATCTAAGCTCAAGCTTAACAGCCTTTTCATATTTATCAAGGTATATTGCATAGTTGAGCTCTGGCTCAATATATCTGCTTCTTATGCTCTCAGGTATCTCAATATCCATTGTATCGTGGAGATGTGGAAGAACATTTGTAAGGAAGCTGTTCATTAAATCATTTCTAAATACAATTTCACCTTTTTTATCAGCAAAGGTAAGGAACAAAGGAAGGAAATTCTTAATGAAATCCGGCTTTGGTCTATAAAGATTTCCATTGCAGAATAAAAGCTCTCCGTTATTGGTAATAGGAATTATAGGATCCTTACCATGAACATTAAGAACTATTGCATCATCATAGGCATCAAGATCATACTTGATATGCGGATTTCCCTTGATATATCTTACCTTTTCATAGGTATGGCCATAGAGCTTAAGAGTAAAATCCATATCATTCATATTCTCGAGGATTCTCTGGAATATTCTCTGTGTCATGAACATCTGAGCCTTAACGAACATCTTGCTATCTGAAATATTCTGAATATCATAAAGACTTGCTATGATATCAATTATCTTCTTTGAAGATCTGTCAAATTCACTTTCTCCTGCAACAAATTTAAAATCTCTTCCCAGCAGAATATTCTCACCAGTAAGATAATCGCTGATAAATTTCTTTAAAGACTGCAGCTTATAGAGCTTATCATCGCCGGCATGAAGGATCATTATCGCCCTGTCTTCATCTGTCTTTAGCATCTTATCGATGACAAATTCAGGAGTTACATGGAAAATGCTTGCCTTTAAATTAATATCATTAACATCATTAAAATATTCAATGACCTTGTATGCGCGAAGATCCTCTGCTGTAAGCTCGTTCTTAAGCCTCATGCGCTCCTGTCTCTTCATGAGATAAACAAGTGCTGCAACAACGTGCTTGCAGGCACCTTTGCTCTTGATGCTAGCAGGACAGTTACAATTATGATCGATTGAACCATCCTTCCTATCTCTAATGGTAACATTATACACCTGGTTTCCCTGAACATCAAAGCTATAAAGACCCTCCAAGGCATCCGCCTTAAAGGACTTTACCCTTCCTTCTTTGTAGTAAGATAATCCTCTAGAATACGTTGTTGCATCTGTAGCCAGATTCTTGATCTCTGTACGCGAAAGTTTAAACATACACACCTCTCTTTAACTAATACGATAAAAATAAAAATAATCAACCACCACAATTAATCAATACTGATTCAAAATCCTCAAGACAATAATAAGCATAGTAAGGAATGGTAAATACCTTTCCTTCTTTAAAGCTATCCTTATAGGAGAGCTTTATTGCCGCTCTTATCTCGTTATTTTCCATATATGATGCTGTATTTTTTGTATAAGGCTCTCCCTTTGTGATTATATCAATCGGGGTAATTCCAACGCCGTCAAGCTGTGCAACGCAATCTATTACAGCCTTTCCCTTTGACTGCCAGAAATATTGCTTAATTCTTTTTTCTTCAAAATACCATGAAAGAACATTAGAAATAAGCACCCTGATGATTTTGCCGCTCTTTTTCCATTCCTCTGTAATTTTACTTTCACTAGCACACAGATACGAATATAAAAGTCCTGAATCAGGATAAAAAAGCCTTATAAGCTTACTGTCCTTGTCATTTCTGACATATTTATTTATAATTCCCTTTTGAATGAGACTATTTATGGCTTCCTCGTAAATATTATACGTTGAGCCCTTTCTTATATCAGAAAACTTGAACCTGTCATTATTATACAGCTCATGCGGTATAAGCTTAAAAATGACATTTTCATAAAGCGAGCCCTCACTCAAGATAAGCTCAATTATATTTTTTTGAATAGTTTTTACATTGTGCGATGTGCCCTTTCCTAAATAGGCATCCACCGCCTGCGGCATTCCTCCGCAGATAAGATATTCTTCAAAAAGCCCAATTATTTCATCATGAAGCATTTCAGGCATTTTTCTAAGCTCTAAAAAATGCGTTCTGATAACATCCACCAGCCATTTTTTATCCGTCTGCATAAGATATTCATCAAAGGAGATCGGATAAAGCCTGTGCTTAAAGGTCATGTCCTCGCTCGATATCTCAATCAGCTTAATAGGAGAATTCTCTATTTCAAATCTGCTCTTTTGAACAAACTCATGAAGACCTTCTACCTTTTTTACCTCATCAAAAATAATGATAAAGTTCGCAAGCATCATTACATCTATCTGATAGTAAGCTGCAATAAGCTTTAAAACAAAATAATCTATTTTTTCATCATAATATCGTAATTCATCAGTAAAAAACTTAAAGGCATCAAAATCGGTTTCAAAATTTATGTAAAGAACATTATCAGCATTCTTATTAATGAGATTTAATACCATTGTCGTTTTACCGACATTTCTGATGCCGCAAAGACTGAATATTCCGCCAGTCTTTTTCTTTATGAAACGCTCAATGGCGCTGTCCATTTTACGAATAAGCATCATATTCTCCTTAAAACATGAACCTATATTAGAATAGCACTATTAAACACCGTTCAAATCTATCAAACACTATTTAGTACTATTAAATACTATTTAGCACTAATAAGCACTATTAAGTGCAGGATTATCTTAGAGCCTCTAAGATTTTTGTAAAATAATCAGGTAACTTTGCCTCAAATTCCATATACTCACCCGTTCTAGGATGATTAAAACCAAGAAGTCCTGCATGCAGGCACTGTCCCGTAAGAACCTCCTGCTTGAATTTCTCCTTGCCGCCGTATAGCGTATCACCAAGTAGCGGATGATTTATATGAGACATATGAACTCTTATCTGATGAGTCCTTCCTGTCTCAAGTCGGCACTTAACATAGGCAAAAGCACTGAAATTCTCCTTAAGAGTAAAATGCGTAACTGCATTCTTTCCATTTTTTGCATTGATATCATTGCGGAGACGATTTTTTTCATCTCTCCCTATAGGCGCATCTATAAGTCCGCTGGTGCTTCCATCACCGGATGCCTTTTCAACGGTCTTTTTAAATATGCCATCTACCATATGATATTCAGTATAAATTCCTTCGTTGAAATTTCCATGAACAATGGCTGAATACTCTCTTACAATCGAATGCTCATGGAACTGCTCAGCCAGGCTGTTATGAGCTGTATCATTTTTAGCAACTACAAGTATGCCTGAAGTATCCTTATCGATGCGGTGAACAATTCCCGGCCTTAAAACACCGTTTATTCCAGAAAGGCTATCTCCGCAGTGGAACATTATGGCATTTACCAAGGTACCTGAAAAATGCCCTGCAGCAGGGTGAACTACCATGTCCTTTGGCTTATTTACCACCAGGACATCCTCATCCTCATAAAGAATATCAAGTGGAATATCCTCAGGAAGAGCCTCATAGGCCTCTGGCTCAGGAACTGCTACCAAAATAACATCGCCCTCCGTCGCCTTATAGGAAGCCTTCACCTTTTTACCATTAACAGTTATACCCTCATTATCTAAAAGCTCCTTAACGCGGCTTCTAGACACTTCAGGGCACTTATCAGAAACAAGCTTATCTATTCTGATTCCACTGTCATTTGCATCTACTTCAATAGTTATATTATAATCCATAAACCTTTTCCTACTGATTTTCTTTTGTTTCTTCCTTTTTTTCCTTTTCTTCCTTCTTTTCTTTATCCATCATCAATTCATCGTTCTTATATTTTGTAAGCATAAGCACTACGATAAAAAATGCTGAAACCGTAACATAAATATCAGCTACGTTGAACACAGGAAAATCAATCAGTTTAAAATAAATAAAATCAGTTACCTTATGGAAAACCACTCTGTCATACATATTACCAAGTGCACCAGCAACGATTATTGCAAGTAGAACATGGAGTATATCATACTTCTTTTTAAACGGCAATTTAAAATATGCAAATAAAATCACTATGAGGCAAATAAGAGTAATAACCATAAGGAAATTTAATTTCCCGGCAAACATGCTCCAGGCACTTCCGGTATTAAAAACCAGGACTAACTCAAGTACTCCGTCAATTATGCTTACAGGAGCAGGATTTTTACCAAAATGCTCCATTGCCACAGCTTTTGTTTCTCTATCAATCACAAACAGAATTGCAATTAAAACAATCGAAATCAGAACATGAATTAGTCTTCTTTTAGAGGTATCATCAATATTTTTCATATAAACCAACTTATCATTATTTTTATAATTGAGGAGTAATACTGCATTTGATTTATAGCAATTATTTAACAATATAAAGTAAGCCTTACTTTACTAATTTAAGTAAGCCTTACTTTACTAATTTAAGTAAGCCTTACTTTACTAATTTAAGCAAGCCTTACTTTACTAATTTAAGCAAGCCTTACTTTACTAATACAAAATCAAGTCCTACTCTCATTTCATCATCACTAACTGATTTATCAATAATTGCATTACCTTCCCTATTTATCAGAACGAATTTAATTCCAGCACCGTCCTTTTTCTTATCCTTTTTAGTATCAGCAATTATCTTATCAGGCTCAAAGCCATCCTCCAGCTTAATATTTACAGGAAGCTCGAACATCTTAAAGAGCTTTTCAGCCCTAGCTACTTCCTTTTCAGTTATAAAGCCGCGCTTATAAGACATATAAAGAGCTGCCATGCAGCCAACCGAAACACATTCACCGTGAAGCATTCTTAAATCAGACTGCTTTTCGATTGCATGTCCTAGAGTATGTCCAAAATTAAGAATTGCGCGAAGACCACTTTCTTTAGGATCTTTTTGAACAACATATCTCTTTATCTTTACATTTCTATATACAAGCTTTAATAATAGCTTAGGATCTCTCTTTTTAAGCTCATCTACATTTTCCTCAAGGAAATCAAGGAGTTCTGCATCCTTGATATAGGCATGCTTAATAATTTCACCGTAGCCCTCAAAATAAACCTTATCAGTAAGTGTATTAAGGGTATCTATGTTAATATAGACAAATGAAGGCATGTAAAAAGCACCGATCATATTCTTGTAAGACTTAAAATCAACTCCTGTCTTTCCTCCAACTGAAGCATCTACCATAGATAAAAGTGTTGTTGGAAGCTGGAAAAACTTAATTCCTCTTAAATAGATTGATGCTGCAAAGCCTGTCATATCTCCTGTAACGCCTCCGCCAAGAGCTGCAAGCATGTCATTTCTGTCAAAGCCATTTTCAATAAGTTTCTCTAAAATGTCAGTAACTACATCAAGAGTCTTGCTCTGCTCACCAGCTGGAAAAGTATAGGTAATAACCTCTGCGTAGTACTTTTCAAGAATATCCTTTACCTTATCAAGGTAGAAAGGGGCGACATTGCTATCAGTAACTATGCATACTTTTCTTCCCTCTGGCTTTAATGCAGCTACCTCATCAGCAAGGCCTGAATAATCCTTTGAAAATAATACCGGATAACAGAATTCACCATTATACTCAACATCAAGTCTTTTCACATTTGTCTTTTCAGCCATAAAAACCTCTTAATTTCCTTTATTTTTTCTTATAGTTTAAAACAACTAAGCTATAATCAGGGAGATTATAGCTTAGTGATTATTATCATATTAATGAATCAAAAATCAGTCATCATCCTCTGCATCAACGAATTTGAAAGCCCCCTGGCCCTTTATTTCTCCATCTTCATCTATGCCATCATCAGGTTCTTCAGTATCTGAAGCTTCATCATCTTCCTCATCTTCTTCATCCTCATCAGATGCATCAGCTTCTTCCTCTTCATCTTCATCCTCGTCGACGATCTTCACTGGTTCTATCTTTTTCTTAGACTTTGCCTTTGAAGATTCTTCCTCTTCTTTTACCTCTTCCTTCTTTTGCTCCTCTAAAGAATCCGGAGATTCTACTTCTTCGGCATTTTCAGCATTTTCAGCCTTTTCAGCGGCCTCTTTAGCTTCTCTTTCATTCTGGAAGGACTTTAATATTTCAAGATCCGCCTTTATTATATTATCACTTTCAAGTGATATCTTAAAGGAATCTGAATCTAAAAGATTGAGGTTTGAAAGCAGGATTGCCTTGAACTGTGCCTTAAAGGCATCGAACTGCCTTGAAAGAGCAAGTGACTTTTCCTGGATATGACGAATCTCATCTTTTGCATCAGCAATCATAATCTGAGCTCTGACATTTGCCTGCTTTTCAATATTCTTAGCTTCCTTTTCAGCAGCAACCTTTGTTTCTTCGGCAGTCTTTTCTGCAAGAACTAACGCCTTCTGAAGAGTTTTTTCCATGCTTCTGTAATTTGAAACCATAGAATTGAGATTCTTGATTTTATCCTTATAGTCCATATTTTCCCTATAAAGAGTCTCATAATCCTGAGCAAGCTTTGAAACAAAGCTTTCTACATCCCTTTTATCATATCCAAGTCCGCCCGACTTAAATTCTTTATTCTGAATATCAACTGGTGTAAGCATAATAATTTACCCCTTAATATTTATTATTTAACCCCGTAATTTTTTATATTGCTAATTAAATCTATTTTTTAATCAGTTATTTAAAACAGTTTAATAAAGCAGTTTATTAAACCATTTTGAAAAATCGATTCAAAATTTAATTATTGCTATCCTCGGTTCTAGTATAAGAATATCTAGATCCCTTATAGGTTCCATCCTCATTATATCCATAATCGATTGTAACATCTACACTCTTTGGACTTACAAGATAAAGATTCTCACCAAGCTTCTCCATAGAGCCCGAAATAGCATAGGCTGCACCACTAATAAAATCGATAACTCTCTGACCATTTTCTGGTGATGTGCTTACCATATCAGAGATATTAATGATTACCGGCTCACCACCAAGTAAAGTATCAACTACAAACCTTTCATCAGCGAGTGTCTTTAACATAGTTACTGTCATCTGCTTTACCATACTAGTTTTCTGGCGACTTTCAGAATTACCTGTCGCTCCACTCCTTTCATTGAAATTTACTACATTGCTACTTTTTTTATTAACAGGCTCATCATATGATTCCTTGCCCCTGTTATTCGATGAAAAAATACTTCTTACAGAAGAAGGTCTGTCTTCTTCTTCGGCATCACTGCCCATATCCTCAAGATACTGATTATATTCTTCCTCGTCGCTTCTTTCATCATCTTCTTCATCATAAGCAGGTCTTACAAACTTAAAAGAAGGCTTTTTGAATATTGACTTTTTCTTTCTAGGGGCTTCATCTTCATAATACGCCTCCTCATCATCAAATTCATCTTCAACTGTCTCTTCTTCCTCGGACTCTACTGTAAATATTTTTTTTAATAAACGCTTAAAATCAGGCATTTTATCCTCCTAAAAACTACAACGAATAATTTCTTGGTCCAAATATATCGGTACCGATTCTTACCATTGTCGCACCTTCTTCTATAGCGACCTTAAAATCAGCACTCATTCCCATGGAAAGTTCTTTCATTTCAACATTTTCAATTCTAAGTGATGAAATAAAATCTGCTGTAGCTTTCATTCTTCTAAAATAAACTCGATTAGATTCTCCGCCATCATTAGATATCGGAGCGATGCACATCAGACCTTTGATTCTAACATGTGGAAGCTTCGAGATTATCTTTATGGCATTTTCAACGTCCTTAAACTCGAATCCCGATTTTGAAAATTCACATCCAACATTTATTTCCATCAATATATTTGCAACAACATCTTTTTTTGCTGCCTCTTTTTCAATTTCTTCGGCAAGTTCGACTGAATCAACTGAATGAATCAGCTCTGTATTTCCAACAACATATTTGACCTTGTTTTTTTGAAGAACACCGATCATATGCCACTTTACATCGGAATACAGAAGCGGATTATCTGCAGATAGCTCTTTAAAAAGCTCCTGCTTATCTCTTAATTCCTGAGGCTTATTTTCACCAAAATCAAGCTGACCTGCACCATATGCCTTAAATAAAAGAGAAACCGGCTTGATTTTACTTACTGCAATAAGCTTTACGCTGTCCTTATCCCTTCCTGCTTTTTTGCAGGCCTCTCCAATCTTTTTCTTGACATCAAGAAGATTCTTAACAACATCTACCTTACTATCTAACTCATTTTCAGGTATTATATGATTATACTGGCCGTTCATAATAATCCCCTTCTTAGTAAATAATTTTATTTTCTTCAAACAAATTGCC
>Ga0247611_10000412_pt1 | contig 87436 bp, 60 predicted proteins | sample 177DNAGHGhighgp2_FD_192422 | JGI IMG/M metagenome (GOLD analysis project Ga0247611, IMG submission 192422) | Sheep rumen microbial communities from Palmerston North, Manawatu-Wanganui, New Zealand - 1770 DNA GHGhigh gp2 | ecosystem: Host-associated > Mammals > Digestive system > Stomach > Rumen...
AGCGACCATATAGGTCTACGAAGACCGATTTTCGACATCTCCGGCTCGATATGTTAACGACCAACGCTGGAAAACAAAACCAGTCAGAGGTCTATGTCAAATCAAATTCACGCCACTTTTTCAAGTGAAATCAAGATTGAAAATATGCTTCCCATGATTTGCATTGCTGCTTTGCCAGGCTGATCCCGCTATGGTGAATTGTCATTTGTGAATTAGGTTGTCATCACGTATGATTTGTCTCTCTAATTGTAGAATTATAGAATTCATTTTGGTCACGAGATTTGTCGAAGACCCACTGACCGAAGGGAGGTAATTTGAGAATTATAGAATTCATTTTGGTCACGAGATTTGTCGAAGACCCACTGACCGAAGGGAGGTAATTGTTAGAATTATAGAATCCTTTTGGTCACGAGATTTGTCGAAGACCCACTGACCGAAGGGAGGTAATTGTTAGAATTATAGAATCCTTTTGGTCACGAGATTGGAGAATTAGAGAATTCCTTTGGGTCACGAATTTGAGAATTATAGAATTCCTTTTGGTCACGAATTGTTAGAATTATAGAATTCCTTTGGGTCACGAGACTTGTCGAAGACCCACTGACCGAAGGGAGGTAATTGTTAGAATTACAGAATTCCTTTGGGTCACGAGATTTGTCGAAGACCCACTGACCAAAGGGAGGTAATTGTTAGAATTATAGAATTCCTTTGGGTCACGAGACTTGTCGAAGACCCACGAGGAACGCAGTAATTGGAGAATTAGAGAAAAAGAATTTAATGGAATTGGAGAAGAAATGGCAGGCCATTCTGCAATAGCAAGGTGGAATTCCGTCGCTTGCGACATCCCATTCTTGAAAATTCTTTTTGTTGCAAAATTCTTAAATTCTCAAATTCGTGACAGGAAAAACTTGAGAAAGATGCATCAATCCACTTTTTATCTGTCACGAGACTTGTCGCAGACCCACGAGGAACGCAGTAATTGGAGAATTAGAGGAATAAGAATTATAAGGAATTGAAGAAGAAATGGCAGGCCATTCTGCAATAGCAATGTGGAATTCCGTCGTTTGCGACATCCCATTCTTGAAAATTCTTTTTGTTGCAAAATTCTTAAATTCTCAAATTCGTGACAGGAAAAACTTGAGATAATTCTCAGATCGGTCAGTGGGTCTGCGACAAGTCTCGTGACAGGAAAGAAACTTCAGTTGAATTTCATCTATTCATTTTTCCATCTTAATCTTTCATCTTTCATTTTTCATCTTTTTAATCCCCAGTTTTTGTGATGAAATTTTGCGAGTTTGCGAAAAATGCAGTATTTTTGCGAGACAAATCATGCGTCAGAGCATGATGATGGAAGGAATATACGCCTATCCCCACAGTCATGAAACGTAACATTCCCCTCTATATAGACATTGCATTCTGCGTGTTGCTGTTGCCCTCGATGCTGTTTTTACTCCCCATCGAGCGGTGGTATCAGAACAACACGCTGTTTGTGAGTCTGTTTATCATTTGGCTCTATACTGTCTATTTTCTTTTCCGCCATCTTGTCGTACCCATGCTGCTTCAGGGCGGTCGCCGCGCAGTGATAGGCCTTTGCCTTCTGGTGGCAGCCACGGTGGTCACCTATTTCCTGACCCAGTACCACATCACCCCGAGTTGGCCCCGCCCCCGGCACATGGAGCAAATGCCCCAGATACCCCACCCCACTTCCCATGGTCATTTACCCCGGCCGCGGCATGTGTTCCGCCTTTCGGGTATGCTACAGCAGGCCGTATGGTTCCTTTACGTGCTGGTAGCGGCTTTTGGCAGTGCCGTGGCCCTGCTTACCGTGCTCAGTCGCCAGATTCTGGAGCGCCAGAAAGTGGAATTCGAGAAAAACCGTGCCGAGTTGGCCCTTTACAAGGCACAAATCAACCCCCATTTCCTTTTCAACACGCTCAACACCCTCTACGGTCTGCTTCTCACCGACCAGGAAAAGGCAGAGCGGGCGTTCATGCAATTTGCCGACATGATGAAATACATGTACCAGAACACCGACCGGGAGCAGATTCCACTGAACACAGAGATAGAGTATATCGAGCAATACATTGAGTTGGAGCGCAACCGCATGGGCGAGCACACACACGTGAGTTTCAGCCATCCCTCCGACATGGGCGAAGCCCAGATAGCGCCGATGCTGCTGATCACATTTGTGGAAAACGCCTTTAAGTTCGGCGTGTCCTCACACGACGAGAGCGAGATTACTATCAGTGCCGAAATGAAAGACGGCACGCTCCATTTCCACACCGACAACACCATCATGCGCCACGGCGACGGCAAAGGCATCGGTCTGGAAAACTGCCGTAAACGCCTCGAACTGCTTTACCCCGGCCGCCATCGCCTGGAAACCCGTGAGAGCGACGGTCGCTACATCGTAAATTTGGAGATTACATTATGAAATGCATTGCTATCGACGATGAGCCTGTCGCCCTGAGCATCATACGCAAGTTTGCCTCACGCCTGGGCGACATCACGCTGGAAACCTACACCGACCCCATCGCCGGCATGGAGGCCGTGGAGCAGTTGCATCCCGACCTGCTGTTTCTCGACATAGAGATGAGCGGCGTGAACGGTGTGGACCTGGCGCGGCGGAAACCAGCCGACACGGCCTTGGTGTTCACCACAGCCTACTCGAAGTATGCCCTCGACGGTTTCAATCTGAACGCCATCGACTTTCTGCACAAGCCATTTTCCTACGACCGCTTCAAGCAGGCCGTTGAGAAAGTGCGCACACAGATGGAGACCAACCGCCTCCTTACCCTGATGCGCCAGAGCGAGGAAAGCATCACCGTGAAGTCGGACTACAAGAATGTGAGCATCCGGTTGTCGGACATCATCTACATCAGCGCGATGGACAATTATGTGCGGATTGTCGTGGAGTCAGGCCGCCCCGTGCTGACGCAAATGAGCATGAAGGAGATGGAGGCGCAGTTGCCCCCCGACCAATTTATTCGCGTGCACAAATCGTATATGATTTCACTAAGGCATGTTGCCAGTTACACCCGCGACCAGATACAGTTGCACGCCTGCTCCCAGGCCATTCCCATTGGAAGAGCCTACCAGGAGAAGGTGAAAATCCTGAAGGGGAGTTGAAGCGACAACTCACCGTCTCAGTTTTATCGTTTTTATTTGAAGGATTTTCAGAACAACCATACTTTTGAAAAAAAATTGAGAAAAGTGCGATATATTTTCCAAAACTTGTCGTATAACAGATAGAAGTGAGACAAGTCACAAATCTTATGACGGAAGCGGAAATCGTGAAAGCCTTGTCTGAGGGCCGACGCGAGGGACAAGTAGCGATGGTGGGTCGCTATGCGGAGCGCGTATTCTCCATGGTTGTCAGACAAGTGCGCGACGTGATGGACGCACAAGAACTGACACAGGACACATTTCTCAGGGCTTTCAGCCGCATCGACAGTTATGATGCCCAGAAGGCGTCGCTCGCCACCTGGCTTTGCCGCATCGCCTACCACCTGACACTCGACTTTCTGAGACGCCGCCGCCCCGTGATTGTCTCCATCGAAGACAGCCAGGTCTGGCAGGGAGACATCAGCGAAGAACAGTTGGAGGCGGAACTCTCCACTGGCCGCGAGGAGCGCATCGCCAAACTGGAAGAACTGATTGACGAATTGCCCGATGACGAAAGGATGCTATTGACCCTCTACTATTTCGAAGGCCACCCTCTGACAGAGATAGCCTATATCACTGGCATCAATGCAAAAGCGCTGGCCAACCGTCTGTACCGGACAAGAAAGAGACTGTGCCACAAGTTGAATCCTTAGCTGACGATTTGACAAAACAAGATGAAGATAGAAAAAACATATAAAGACACTGACTTGCGCGAGGCTCTGAGTCGCAAATACTCAGACACGCCACCACTGCCAGCCGACTTCATGGAGAGGATGCAGGAGCGGATGGATGAGCCGCAGGAGGCGCCCGTGCCACAACCCATGGCAAGGACGCGAAGACTCTGGCGCTGGGTAACGGCAGCGGTCTGTCTTCTTATTCTGGCAGGTATAGGCGTTACGATGCTGCCCGAGAACCAAGGTGAGCAATCAAAAGACGTCTACGCTCAAAACAAGAATCCACAAAAGACCGACGAGAAAGCCACCGACAATGGTCAAGAAGTCCTGGAGGAGCAGACAAAAGAAAAACGGGAAGCAGCCCAGCATCCCGCAACCACCGCAGAAACCTTCCGGCCTGTCACCTCAGATGACCGGACGCCAGCGGAAACTTCTCCCTCAAATGATACTCCGGCCACCTACCAGCCTGCCAAAGACGACCATCTGCACTACGCAGCCTATACCACCGAAGAAGACTCTACCTATCAGGCACCTGCCAGGATGAATGATTTTATTGCCAAGATAGCGGATTACAATCATGTGAAGGAGGTGCCGCTCGACTGCGATACGGATTGTGCAGACAGCACCATCGTCAACACGGTCTACATCTTCAAAGACACGAAAGAACTCGACCTCTTCGCCCGGCTGTTGCAGGCAGCGTGCTGGTACGACAGCAAGACTCCGGGCTATCTGCTGAAATTCTCACATCAGCAGTTCTTCTTCACGCTGAAAGACCGGCGCAAAGCGGAAAAATACATTTGGATTGCAGAGCGCATCGATGGCAATCGCATCCTGCTCTTCTGCTCACACTCACCGATTGACGCCAACGTATCATCGGTCTGCTTTCAGAAATTTCGCGAACAACTGACGCACACAAACCACAGTACATTACTTTAGAATCGGTACATACTTAAAAACGACAACCTATGAAAAGAAGCATATTTATAAGCCTGTTGGTACTGACAGCACTCTCCTTGCGGGCACAGACAAGCAAATTGAGCGTCACCTATCAGACTCAAGCAAACGGAGTGATAGAGTATGCGAAAAACGCGGGCGTGTTTGTGTCGCGTCCTGATGTCAAGACCGACAATAAGACAAAGAAGACCACAGCCGTATGGCATCAGACGAACATGGAATGGATCAAGGACTACTGCACGCCGACGAGTTTTGCCGTAGAGAAGAATTACCTGGAACTCTTCCCAGAGATAGCCAACATGCCCCTTGACGAGCAGCCGTACATACCAATGAGTTGGCGACTGACAGGCGAAAACGGCGAGACAGTGTTACACTGCTACTTTCGAATGCCTGCCGATGAGGTGACCAATATGTGGTTGACTGGCGAGGAGGCATGTCTGCTCGACCGTGAGACGGGTGTGCAATATCGTGTACGCCGCACAGAGCCTGAGGTCTACCGCAAGCATTTCGATATAAAAGCGAAGAAAGGCGATGTGATTGACATGAAGATTATCTTCCCGCCACTGCCTGAAACGACCTCCGAAGTCAGCATCTACGGCATTCCCAACTGGCAATTGATGGGCGTCACCGCAACTGTTCGCTACAAAGTGCATGCCACGCTGACCTACCTGAACCACGACACCATACCGCAGTTTCACAAGCCACGTCTGGCCAAGGAGCACATGAGCGAGAACAAGCCCTACGACCGGCAGAACTGGAACACATGGAAGGTGCTGGCCGATGCCCATCTGATAAAACCGCTACAAGATGGCACGATGGCCCTATGGCGCACACCCGAGGCCACATACGTCGCTGTTGGCTATGAGCAGAACTGGACGTCGGAATATTTTGGTTTCGGACAAGGCACCAAGTTGGTCGACGAGGCTGGCAACCAGTACAAACTTCGCGAGATACAGGGTGTGCCCAAAGACGAACTGTTCTTCATGGAAGGCAATTCAGGCGACTATGTGGCTTTTCTGCTGGTCTTCGACCCGATACCTCTTGAGTTGACAGAAATCACCTTTATCGAGCCAGACGGCGAGCCCTTCAACGCATGGGGCGCCAACTGGTCGGGCAATGTGATTCCCAACATCAGCATCCAGCAGTTGCGCGACAACCAACGTCTGTTCGAGTATCATCCGCGAGTGATTATCAACTGAAATCACCGAGGGCAAAGTGAATGCGATAGTTGTATCACTAACTGAAGTTTATTCAAATGCACTAATCTTCTAATGTTGATTACCTACTTATGATAAGAATTAAAAGGATTACCACATACATCAGTATAATATATCAAGACATGCATCAACGAATCATTATCACCATTTTTCTTTTCTATGCGGCCATTAGTGCCAATGCGCAGTTTCTGTTTCGCATCAGCGGCAACAAACTTCAAGAGCCATCTTACATACTGGGCACCCTCCATACGCTGCCGGGGACATGGCTCGACAGCATCCCGGAATATTTCGAGGCTGAGGAAAAATGCCGGCAACTTTATGCTGAATACGACATCAGCAACCAGCAGGCGATAAGCCAAGCGATAGAAGTGGGGCAAAAGGCACTTACCCTGCCCGATGGCAAGACCATCTTCGACTTTTTGAACAAGGAGCAGATAGACTTGCTCAACACCCGATTCAAAGAGACGCTCCAAATAAACGTCACCGATTCTGTGATGAAAACTGTATGGAACTACCAGCCTGCTGTGTTTATTTCCACAATCAGTCTTGTGCTGACCATGCAGGAGATACAGAAACACCCGGAAATAGGCATGAGCAACACGCCAATCGACATGGTTTGTATCAACAGGGCCAAGGAACGTGGTATGACGTTGGGCCAACTTGATGAGATTCAGCCAGAGGACAGTTTGAAAAAATTACGCGACACGATGAACGAGGACATCGATGCTCAGATAGATTCGCTGATGAACTTTCTGCACGAATTCGACCAGCGCAAGCAGAAGTTGGCCAAAGAGATAGAGTTTGTAGCGGCATCCTCAAAGTATTGGAAAGAAGCCGATTATGACGCCTATGCCACCTCATCGTTCATGATTGCTGAAATAGACAAGCAGCCTGCTGTCTTCAAGCAGCGCAACGAGAAGTGGTTGCCCAAAATACAGGCTGCGATGAGCCAAGCCCCCACGCTGTTTGTCTTTGGTGCGGGGCATCTCATAGGCGAAGACGGAATCTTACAACTCATCCGCCAGGCAGGTTATTCTGTTGAACAAATACCCTGAATGTCGTGCCAAGGGTTTCCCTCCCAGCACGGTGTGAGGGGCTAGGGGTGGGGTTGTTTGGATTCCGCAAACGCTCTTAATATCAATAGTTTGACACCCCACCCCCGGCCCCTCCCCGCAAGTGGTGGAGGGGAGTCGCTACTCACGGCCATTTTGTTCTGTTGCGGAATTAGACGAGCTAATTCCCTACGAGATTTGCACTGCCGCTGGGGGCGCTGCTCACAAATTTTGTGGTAAGCGGTGGAGGGGAGTCGCTACTCACGGCCATTTTGTTCTGTTGCGGAATTAGACGAGCTAATTCCCTACGAGATTTGCATTGCCGCTGGAGGCGCTGCTCACAAATTTTGTGGTAAGGGGTGAGAGGTGAGTTGTGAGAGAAAATGCTTTCAGTGTGGAGTGTGGAGTTTGGAATTTGGAGTTGATATTGGGGTGAGAAAATGCCTGTCCCCACGATTCCCCACCCCTCGTAGGGGCGGGGCTAGGGGCGGGGTCTATGCCAGTTATTTGTTTAGGCATGATGCAGCGACTCCAAACTTCAAATTCCAAACTCCAAACTGAAATCGGTCGCTGCTCACGGCCATTTACATCCAGAACCCACAATTGAAGGAGGGTGTGTCAAAATAGAATGACTTGAGAACAAAACTTACAGATTGTAAGGAAGAAGAACGGCCTGAAAGGCCAGCAGCTGTCAGCCTAGGGCAATCGCCCTAGGTATAAGACAGAGTATTCATGTCGCCATACATAAAAACCCAGGGCGTTGCCCTGGGCTATGTTCTTGTTGGCCTTTCAGGCCGACATAATGATTACAAATTGAAAATATCGGTAATGCAAATCTTCATTTTGGCACACCCTCCTCTTCAATTGTCAATGAAACTCAATAACCTGGATTCTGGTAATCGGCGCCATTGTCTATGAGGTCGATTTCCGACTGCATGACCGGGCGGAAATAGTATTCCTGCTTTTTGTTCTGGATTTGCGGATTGAGTGCCAGGCGCTCGAGCAACAGGCGGAATCGCTTCAGCGTCTGCCAGCGTTGCCACTCACCTATCAACTCACGTGCATACTCATCGAGCAGGAAATTGGCGTTGATGTCGGTGGCCGACACATCCATGCTGTGGTCATGGCCGATGCAGGCACGGTTGCGGATCACATTGACACGGTTGGCAGCCCCTGCATTGTCGCCCAGTCGCCAGTTGATTTCAGCCGAGAGCAAGTAAGTCTCGGCGAGTCGGTAGACGATACAGTCGGCGGCGGAGTAAGGTTTCGAGGCGTTGGTGCCACAGAAAAGATTGGTGCACAGGTTCTTTCTCAGCGTGGGGAAGAACTTCTTGGGATTTGCCGGGTCGGCGAAGTTGTCCTCAAGGTTGTAGGAGCCGTAGCGCAGGGCATCGCGCTGAGCCTGAGTGAGGTTCTTGCCTCGTGCGATATACACGGCGGTGTCGCCCAGGTCGATGTTGTATGCGGGATTATCCACGCGTACGTCGCTCAGTCCGAATCTTGTGGCATCGGCAGCCGTCCACTTATACTGATTGCCGTCGTTGGCCTTGTTGACATACCATGTGTCGATGAAGAAAGCCTTGTAGCGCCCGTCCTTCTCGCCATAGAGGTCGAACATATACTTCGACGGTGACATATAGCAGTTGCCCTTGGCCAGTTTATACTCCTCGCCATTGACGGTGGTCACGGCATTGTAGGTAGGTGTCATACCGGCCAGTCCCACACCGTCGCTTGCGTTGTTGTATGCATCCCAGTGCTTCCAGGCACGGTTGAAGTAGTTGCCGCGGGGATTGAGCGCCTGTATGGTGCTGTGAGTGACTACGAACAACGCCTCCTCGTTGGTCTTGTTGTTGTTCTGGTCGAACACCTCGTCGATGTCGGCATAGAGTTTCACACCCAGCGCCGAGGCATTGTCAATCAGATAGTCGGCCGACTCCTTGGCGGCCCTGAGCAGTTCGGTCTTCTTCGAGTCGCTGATGGCATCGCAGTTGCCCATGCCGTCGGTATAGGTGGAATAGGTCAATGCTGCCTTGGCATAGAGATGGTAGGCGGCAGCCCGTGTGACATGACCTCTCACCGGCTGACTGACCGGCAGGTTTTTCTTGGCGAAGTCGAGGTCGGCCAGGATGACCTCATAGAAATCGTTGACCTTGCTCAGAGGCAGGTTGGTGATGGCACTTGTGACAGGCTCTGTGGGCAGAAATTTTCCGCCCCAGTACTCCACGATGTTAAACAGCACGTGTGCCCTGATGAAATGCGCCTCGGCCACGAGTGCGTTCTTGTCAGCGTCGGAGAGTCCCTGCACCTTGTTGGCATAGTAAATGGCGGCGTTGCACTGGCTCAGGCATCCGTAGAAACCACTGTAAGCCTCTTGGAACATATACGTGTTGGAACCGAAGTCGTTGGAGTAAATCAGCGCCTTGCTCCAGTTGCCGTTGGAGCCACCCTTGACATCCTGCCAGATGTCGGTGCCTCCCTCAGAGGCGATGATGTATGTGTCCTCGGCCTGTCCATAGACAATGCGCACTAGGTCGAAATAGCATCCGTTGACCAGTTTCTCATATCCGCTGGCCGTTGACCACTCCTGGACGGTCGAGATGGCCGATGGGTTCTCCTCGTCCAGACTGCAACTGCTTACCGTCATGAGGGCTGCACAGGCTGCGACAGCCATAAATATATAATTCTTTTTCATAATGATTGTCTGGTTTTAGTTTAGAAAGTGACATTTACACCGAATACGAACTGCTGGGTGAGCGGTGCGTCGTCATCGTCGCCGCCTTTCTCCAGGTCGTAGTTTTTCAGATAACTATCCTTTGCGAAGATGAAAGGATTGTTTGCTGTAGCATATACGCGCAGGCTGTTGATGTGCAGCGGCTTGAGCAGGTTTCTGGGCAGTGTGTAGCCCAATGTGATGTTTTTCACTTTCACATACGAGCCGTCGAAGTAGTTGAGCGAAGAGGAGCCGTTGCCCTGATAGGTGTCCTGGCTGCCATTCATGTTGGGCTGCGGATAGCGTGCCCCCTGGTTGTCGGGTGTCCAGTAGTCGCATACCTTGGGCGAGGGCGAGAGTCCGTCGAGACGATACCATCCCGTCAGACCGTATCTGATGGTCCATCCCCAGCGTGCTATGAGTTGGAAACTCAGGTCGAAGCCTTTGTATGTGAAGGTGTTGGTCATACCTGCCGACCAGTCGGGGTCGGCATGACCTACGACATAGTAGTCGTTGGCATTGATTTTCCCGTCGATATTCCCCTCCTCATCGGGTTTGTCGGCCACATGGATTTGTCCGGGCTTCTGTCCGTATTTGGCAGCCTCTTCCTCCTCGGCTGTTCCCCAGATGCCCAGATACTTGTAGAGATAGTAGGTGTGCACCGGCTCGTCTTTGATGAGGTAGTAGTCGCCAAACTGCAGTGGGTTGTCGCTGGTGGTCTTCACCACTTTTTCCTTGTTGGTGGCGAAAGTGAATGCCGTCGACCATGTGAAATCCTTGGTGACGATGTTGCGGCTGTTGATGGCCAACTCAAAACCGGTGTTCTGGGTCTTGCCCACATTGGTCCAGATTTTAAACGAACTGCTGCCATAGCCACCCACAGCGTAGGGGAGGCTCTTCTGGAAGAGTAGGTCTTTGGTCGAGGTGTTGTAGTAGTCGGCCGTGATTTCGAGGCGCCCGTTGAACAGGCCGATATCCAGACCCACATCTACCATGGTGGATTTCTCCCAGCCCAGGTCAAGGTTGGCGATATTCTGTGAGTATCCGCTATAGGGCTGGCTCACGTCCTGGAAGCCGATGTTGCCCGTACGCGAGTAGTCGAGGGTGGCATACTCGGCGGCTCCGGCATTACCTGTCACACCATAACTGACGCGCAGTTTCAGGTTCGACAGCCAGTCCTTGGTGCTCTCCATGAAAGCCTCGTCGCTGATTCTCCATGCGAAGGCTGCAGCGGGGAAGAAGTCCCACTTTTTACCCTTGGCGAGCATCGACGAGCCGTCCCATCTGCCACTGAGGGTGAAGAGGTAGCGGTTGAGCAGACTGTAGTTCACGCGCAGGGCATAACTCATGGTCTGGCTTTGCACATAATTCGACACCACCTGTGGTGTGCCGGTGCCGGCGCCCAGGTTGTGGTAAGCGTAACTGTTCTCATCGAAATTGAAAGCCTTGGCCATATTGTACTGGCGGCGGTTTTTCTCCCAGTCGGTGATTCCTGTGAACACAAACTCGTGGATGTCGCCCACCTTGAGATTATAGGTCAGGATGTTCTGCCACTGGTAGTTGTAGGTGAATGTGTTGGGTGTGGAAGCCTCCGACCCTGTGGCGAGTCCATTGAATGACTTGTTGCCGATGAAGATGCCCTGTGCCAGGTTGCTGAATGTTCCTCCGAGGATGGTCTTGAAAGAGAGTCCGTCGATGGGTTTTACCTCGGCATAGATTTGTGGCATCACGGTGAGCGTCTTGCTGTTGCTCACATACTCACCGCTGTTGAGGTCGGCCAGGGGGTTGATGTCGCCGGGGTTTCCGCCCACGGGATAGAGCACCATGTCGCCGTTGTCGTCATAGGGTGTTCCCAGTGGTGGTGTGCAGATGATGCGGTTCCAGATGCGGCCATTCATGTGGTCGTAGTCCTGATAGAGGGCATAGAGGTTGAGGCCGTAGCCGAAGTATCGGTTGGGTGTGAAATCCACTTTGGCGCGTGCCGAGTAACGTTTCATCTGCTCGTCCTTGATGATGCCCTCGGTGTCGTTGTAACCCAGCGAGAAGTAACTGCTCACACGGTCGTTGGAATAACTGGTCGAAAGGTTGTAGTTTTGTGTGGTTCCCGTCTGTGTGGCCAGGTCGAACCAGTCCACCCACTGGTTGTTCTGGATGAGCCCCCAGAGGTATGCCGGGAAGATATTGGCGTCGTCGGAGGGGCTGTTCCATTGACCTACGGTCTTGGCTGCCTCACGGCGGAAGTTGATGTAGTCGTCGCCCGTGTTGATTTCGGGGAACGAGGTGGCCTTGTTCACACCATAGTAGGCGTCGAGATTAACCTGGAATTTTCCCTTCTGGGCATTCTTGGTGGTGATGATAATCACACCATTGGCACCGGCCGAACCATAGATGGCTGTGGAGGAAGCGTCTTTCAGCACCTCCACCGACTCGATGTCGTTGGGGTTGATGGCATCAAACGACCCTTCCATTCCGTCGATGATGAAGAGCGGCTCGTTGTTGCCATAGATGGAGCGGTTGCCACGAAGTGTCATGCTCAGGTGGTTGCCCAGTTCACCGTTGGTGCGTGTGATGTCGAATCCGGCCACTTGTCCCTGAATGGCCTCCATCACGTTGACAGTGGGGATTTTTGATATTTCTTCACTTTTCACCGAGGAGACGCTACCGGTGAGGTCGCGTTTCTTCATCGTACCGTAACCGATGACCACCACGTCGTCGAGTCCCATCACGTCGGGCTCCATGGTGATGTTCATCATTCCTGAGGTTGCGGTCACTGTCACGGTCTTGTAACCAGTGTAGGAGATTTGCAGTTTGCGCCCCTCCGCTCCAGTCAGGCTGAAGTTACCGTCCATGTCGGTGACGGCTCCTCCGTTGACTCCTACGATTTTGACGGTGACGCCTATCATGGGCTCTCCGTTCTCATCGGTCACATGTCCTTTCACTGCTTTTCCCTGTTGCACTACGGCAGGCTCAGGGGTGTTGGCAACTCCATCGCCGGCCATCGCAGTGACCGGTATCAGCATGGATGCCACCAAACTAAAAGCCAAGTAGGTTTTCATAGTTTTTTTCATGTTTCGTTAGTTTAGTTAGTGAATAGAAAAATATAGGTAGATTGCTCTTTCTGCTCAAAAATCCTCCATGGTCAATTAGCGCGGAGACGTCACATTGTGTCGTCTCCAATCAATTGATTTGGAGTTTTTGTTCGGTGTGAACAAACATGGATGGTTATGGTTTTTTAGGTTGGATTTTTAGAGTTTTTGTGTCGGTTGTCTCTGTTGTCGTTTCTCATAGTCCCGGCAATGTTGTCTTTGCCAGGCTTGGGGTGTGTTAGTGGTCAGACGTGGAGTCTAATTTGTTTTAGTGCTGCAAATATACAATTTTTTTTCATATCTGCAAATTCAAAGCCTGTTTTTAACACATTGGAGGGGGGGAGGCGAAATGAAAGATGGTTCTTAAGCAATAAAAAGGCCCTGCATTTCGTTTCTTTAACAAAGAACCGCAAAGACAATGAAACGCATGTGCTTTCTTTTACTACGCAAGTAGGGTGTCCAATTTGTTGTTCCTCTATTAATAATCGAATTTGAGAATTTATTGGAAATCAGGCTGTCACTGTGACAGAATTCTATAATTCTAACAATTCGCAAAAAAATAGATAAGTCACTTTAGTGACAGAATTCAATAATTCTACAATTCGTGAAAAAAACACGTGATATTGGACACCCTACCACGCAAGTCAAAGTCAGAAAGATGTGGGTTTCAAACAGGCACTGGTGCAGACATTTAGTAACATCAAACATAAAAACTCAACAAAAATGAAGAATCTGAAATTGCTTTTATGTATTTTGCTTTCCACAATGGCATTGGCAGCATGCAACAATGACGACGACGATGCCAACAGTGGGTCGGGCAAGACGAAACCGTATGTGATTGGACTGGATTTAGGAGGCACAAACTCCGTTTTTGGCATCGTTGATGCACAAGGGAACATTCTGGAAACCACATCAATTAAAACAGGCAACTACGAGAACGCCGAAGACTATGTGGAGGCCTGTGTCAAGGCTCTTCAACCCTTGATAGACAAGGCTGGCGGTTTATCGAAAATCCAGGCAATGGGCATCGGCGCCCCTGCTGCCAACTATCATACGGGTAGCATAGAGTACGCCGCCAATTTGCGCTGGGCAAAGGACCGCTCTGTACCGCTGGCAAAAATGTTCAGCGAACGGCTGAAAAACCTTCCCGTGGCGCTGACAAATGATGCCAATGCCGCGGCCTTAGGCGAGATGAACTATGGCGTGGCACGTGGCATGAAGGACTTCATCGTCATCACTTTAGGCACAGGCATTGGCTCCGGCATCGTGGTGAACGGCCAGATGGTTTATGGTCACGACGGTTTGGCAGGGGAGTTGGGACATGTCATCATCGTGCGCGGTGAGGAAGGTCGTCCCTGTGGCTGTGGGCGCACTGGCTGTCTGGAGTGCTACTGTTCGGCTTCAGGTGTGGCCCAGACGGCCCAGGAGTGGTTGGCAGCGACTGACCGCCCAAGTCTGCTGCGCGAACTGAATCCAGATGAAATCACCTCGAAAGATGTCTCCGCGGCCGCTGAAAAGGGTGATGAACTGGCCATCGAAATCTACGAGTACACGGGTCGCCTGCTGGGTGAGGCTTGTGCCGACTTCGCGGCCTTCAGCAGTCCCGAGGCATTCATCTTCTTTGGAGGTCTGACCAAAGCCGGCGAACTGCTCATGAAACCCGTCAGGGAGTCGTACAACGAGCATGCGCTGAAAATGTACCAGAACAAGCCTAAATTCCTCATCAGCGGTCTCGACGATGCCAATGCCGCCGTGCTGGGTGCCTCAGCCATCGGATGGGAAATCAAAGAATAAAATTTAGGGGTGAGAAGTGTTTTTTAGTTTGGAGTGTGGAGTTTGAAGTTTGGAGTGTGGAGTTTGAAGTTGATAGTCTCTACAACCGTCTTCCTTGGTTTGCATCAGTAGAGACGTCACATTGTGGCGTCTCCCCATTTGAAGGGCATTCCTCCAGTGAGACGCCTCGATGAGACGTCTCTACTTCATTCCTGGCTGCGGGGGCGTGTATTCGCGGTGCAAATCTCGTAGGGAATTAGCTCGTCTAATTCCGCCTTGTAGCAGAATGCCGTGAGCAGCGATTCCCCGCCCCTCGTAGGGGCGGGGTTAGGGGCGGGGTCTATGCCAGTTTTTCATTTTGGTATGATGCCTTCATCTTTCATTTTTCATCTTTCATCTTCTTCTCCCCCACCCCCAGCCCACTCCCCGCCAGCGGGGAGGGGAGCCGCTGGCGGCGCTCATTATTGCTCTGTGGCGGAATTACACAAGGTAATTCCCTACGAAGTTTGCTCTGCCGCTGGAGTGCCGCTGGAGACGCCTCGATGAGACGTCTCTACTTCATTCCTGGCTGCGGGGACGTGTATTCGCGGTGCAAATCTCGTAGGGAATTAGCTCGTCTAATTCCGCCTTGTAGCAGAATGCCGTGAGCAGCGATTCCCCGCCCCTCGTAGGGGCGGGGTTAGGGGCGGGGTCTATGCCAGTTATTCATTTTGGTATGATGCCTTCATCTTTCATTTTTCATCTTTCATCTTTCATCTTCTTCTCCCCCACCCCCAGCCCCCTCCCCGCTAGCGGGGAGGGGAGCCGCGGCTCACGGCCTTTTGCTCTGTGGCGGAATTACACAAGGTAATTCCCTACGAAGTTTGCTCTGCCGCTGGAGTGCCGCTGGAGACGCCTCGATGAGACGTCTCTACTTCATTCCTGGCTGCGGGGGCGTGTATTCGCGGTGCAAATCTCGTAGGGAATTAGCTCGTCTAATTCCGCCTTGTAGCAGAATGCCGTGAGCAGCGATTCCCCACCCCTCGTAGGGGCGGGGTTAGGGGCGGGGTCTATGCCAGTTATTCATTTTGGTATGATGCCTTCATCTTTCATTTTTCATCTTTCATCTTTCATCTTCTTCTCCCCCACCCCCAGCCCACTCCCCGCTAGCGGGGAGGGGAGCCGCTGCTCACGGCCTTTTGCTCTCTGGCGGAATTACACAAGGTAATTCCCTACGAAAAATGCAAACCACAAAAAATTGCGGCTTGCATTGTTTATACAGAAAATGGTGGAAGCACATTGTCTCCACTACTTGCGATTCTTGAGTTATTTTATCTGTCTGACAGATTTAGCTGTTCCATCTTCGTTCCATTCCCCTTCAAATGTGCCGTTTGTACGCACAAGGGTTCCACTAACATGAGCACCATTGCGGAAGACACCTGTTGCTTTTATCCATTGCTGATTAGGACCATAAGTCCTCGTGCCCTGGCCATTCATATTATCATCCGCCCACTGACCGACATATTTATCGCCATTAGGCCATGTCATTGTGCCCTGGCCATTTCTTTTGCCATTCACCCACTGACCGACGTATTTTCTGCCATCTGCAAAAGTATAAGTACCCTGACCATTCATATTACCATCCGCCCACTGACCGACATATTTATCGCCATTAGGCCAAGTAAAAGTGCCCTGGCCATTTTTTTTGTCATCCTTCCACTGACCGACGTATTTTCTGCCATCAGCAAAAGTATAAGTGCCCTGGCCATTGAATTTGCCATCCTTAAACTGGCCGACATATTTATCACCTTCATATTTGCCAGAATATAAATACAGAGTTCCTTGACCTTCTAGTTTTCCAGAAACATAATTACCTGTATATTCTCTCTCATTATCATAACGATAATTCTTGCAAGTCACATTCCATGGTGCTCCATCCTTCAATTCACCAACGGCAGAACCACCATGAGGTTGGGTTATCCTGGAAGTGTTGGACTTCGGGGTGGATTTCGGAGTGCTTTTTGGAGTTGACTTTGGAGTGGATTTTGGAGTCGATTTCGGAGTCGATTTCGGGGTGCTTTTCGGGGTGCTTTTTGGAGTCGTTTTCGGGGTGCTTTTCGGTCTGACGTATTTTCCTGCTTCCTGGGCATTGGCGCAGAAAGCAAGGGAGAACAGAAGCAGAAAAGTCAAAATGGTTCTTGTCATGTTTGCTGAGCGTTTTTATGGTTAATGATGGGGGCCATTGCGAAGAGAGATGTGTTTCTCCATTCGTCATCGCCATAATGTGTTGCAAAAATAGCATTTATCGGTTGAATTGCCAAATGATTAACGTTTTTTTGTGCCCTGCGGACTTTAGGACAGTGTGGAGTGTGGAGTTTGAAGTTGATGTTAGGGGTGAGAGGCATTTTTTAGTTTGGAGTTTGGAGTTGATATTAGGGGTGAGAAGGATGCACGTCCCCACGATTCCCCACCCCTCGTAGGGGCGGGGCTAGGGGCGGGGTCTATGCCAGTTTTTCGTTTTGGGGATGATGCCTTCATTTTTCATCTTTAAGGACTCCAAACTCCAAACTGAATGAACTGGTCGCTTCGCTCAAAATTATAAAAAAATTTATTCGAAAATTATAAAAATTGGAATACATTTTTCATCTTCTTCCACCCCACCCCCAGTCCCCTCCCCGCCAGCGGGGAGGGGAGCCGCTGGCGGCGCTCATTCTTGCTCTCTGGCGGAATTACACAAGGTAATTCCCTACGAAGTTTGCATTGCCGTTGGAGGGGGGATTGTTCTGTCACCCCTTCGGGGTTTGGGTGGATGGCGCTCGGTAGCAGGGGTTTCGCTTCGCTCCACCGCCTGCCTGTGGTCTATCACCCCTTCGGGGTTTGAAGTTTGCACTGCCGCTGGGATGCCGCTGGAGACGCCTCGATGAGACGTCTCTAAGACCTTCTACCTTGGTGTGCACCAGTAGAGACGTCACAATGTGACGTCTCCCCATTGGAAGGGCATTTTCTCGCTGGAGACGCCTCGATGAGACGTCTCTACATTCTTGGCTGCGGAGGCTTGTTTTCGCGGTGCGAATCTACCTTCTTGACTGCGGGGGTGTGTATTCGCGGTGCAAATCTCGTAGGGAATTAGAAGACTACATTTTCAGTTCCTTTCCGTCTTTGTCATACCATTTTCCTTTGTCAGGGTCACCATTGGTGAAAGTGCCAATAAAATAGACTTGATCCTCGGCGCTTGTGTATTTTCCTTCTTTGAAGTGATTGTCTTCAAAAGAGCCTTCAAAAGTGTCCCCATTGTTGTATTTGAAAAAGGCATTTTCACCTTGGCACTTGCCATTGACGAAAGGTCCAACATAAATTCTCCCGTCAGAGAATTCAGCCTTTCCCTTCCCGTGCGGCTGGTTGACATCATTCACCTCACCACTGTATTTGCATATTCCCAGACTTTCGATGCTATAGTCAAGATTCTCAACCTTCTTCAGTTCAGTAGTCACCTCTTTTGAGGGTTCATTACCACTCTCACTTTTTTCTTCAGCGCCACCAAACACGCCCATGGCATATAGACCTATCACGATTGCCGCCGCGATGCCTGCAATGATGAAATAGATGGCAGCACCTTTCTTTTTAGCTGGCGGATCGAGGGATGTCACCTCCACCGCTTTTTGAGGCTTGGCAGCAGACTTCCGAGATGATGCCGGCTGTGCAGGTTGTTGATCTTGCTGCGGATTCTTGTTTTTCACGGGACTCACCACGGTTGCTGGCCCCGGCGCACGCAGGAGGAAATTCCTCACCTCGGCCACCGACTGCGGGCGCTCCATGCGGTTGGTGTTCATCATCCACAGGATGAGTCTTTTCACGTTCAGACTCACGTATGGCATCGGGAGCGCGCGACTTTTTTCGGGCGTACTGTCATCGTCGAGGTCGGATGGGAGCGGCGGTCCGTAGGTGGTGAGCAGGTTGTAGAGCGTAGCGCCCAGGGCATATAGGTCTGTCCAGGGGCCAAACTTGCTGATGTTCTGCTCCATCTGTTCACGCGGAGCGAAACCGCTGGTAAAGGCCACGGCAGTGGAGGTGGCACCGCCATCCTGTCCACTTTGCTGCTTGCTGGCTCCGAAATCAATCAGTTTCACCGCCCCGTTTTTGTCGAGCATGATGTTGCCCGGCTTCAGGTCGAGGTGCCAGATGCCCTTATCGTGCACTGCCTCCAGCGCATCGAGAATCTGCATGAAATAGTTCATGGCATCCCGCTCGCCGATGGGCATATTCGTACGCTCGATACGCTGCGACAGGCTTTCACCGTCGATATAGTCCATCACGTAGTATGCCGTGCCGTTTTCATCGAAGAGGTCGTGTACCCCCACAATGTTTTCATGCTTTATCTGGCGCAGGCGGAGCGCTTCCTTTTTAAACTTCTTGAGTTGTTCGTCGAAGAAGAGTTGGTTGTTGGTGTTGCTGACACTGACTGTGCTGGACTGATGGTCTCTATAGTTAACTCCATTGACATAGAATTCCTTGATAGCCACCAGTTCATTGAATGCGTTTCTGGCGAGGTAGGTGTTGCCAAAGCCGCCAGAAGCCAAAAATCCCTCTATTCGGTATGTCCCTCGCAGCACAGCTCCTACAGGAAGCATAGCATCTGGATCTGATATTTTTGCCATCACGATTTGTGTTTAGTAATCAATCGGCAAATTTAGGCATTTTTTCTCAATCGACAAAATAAATCTTGATTCATCAGTTTTTTTATAGTTTCGCATTTGCTGAATTTTCGGTAATTAATAGAAACAGGAGGGGTGAGAGTGGTCACGCCAGCCCTTCAGACTTCCTGGGCACATTGTGGCGTCTCCGCATTTGAAGGACATTTCTCCGATGAGACGCCTCGATGAGACGTACATTCTTGGCTGCGGGGGCGTGTATTCGCGGTGCAAATCTCGTAGGGAATTAGCTCGTCTAATTCCGCATTGTAGCAGAATGCCGTGAGCAGCGATTCCCCACCCCTCGTAGGGGCGGGGCTAGGGGCGGGGTCTATGACAGTTTTTCGTTTTGGGGATGATGCCTTCATTTTTCATCTTTAAGGACTCCAAACTTCAAACTCCAAACTGAATGAACTGGTCGTTTCGCTCAAAATTATAAAAAAATTTATTCGAAAATTATAAAAATTGGAATACATTTTTCGTCTTCTTCCACCCCACCCCCAGCCCACTCCCCGCCAGCGGGGAGGGGAGCCGCTGCTCACGGCCTTTTGGTCTGTGGCGGAATTACACAAGGTAATTCCCTACGAAGTTTGCACTGCCGCTGGAGGAGTGTTTTTCTGTAATTTTCCTAATAATTTTTCTATAATTTTGAGCGAAGCGACCGCATGATTTGGTTGGGAGTTGCTGGCGGCGCTCATTCTTGCTCTTTGGCGGAATTACACAAGGTAATTCCCTACGAGATTTGCACTGCCGCTGGAGGGGGGATTGTTCTGTCACCCCTTCGGGGTTTGGGTGGATGGCGCTCGGCAACAGGGGTTTCGCTTCGCTCCACCGCCTGCCTGTGGTCTATCACCCCTTCGGGGTTTGAATTTGCACTGCCGCTGGGGATGCCTCCAGTGAGACGCCTCGATGAGACGTCTCTACCGTGCATTCCTCTCACCCCTCACCTCTCACCTCTCACCACTCACCTCTCACCTCTCACCACTCACCTCTCACCTCTCACCCCTCACCCCTCACCACTCACCTCTCACCACTCACCACTCACCACTCACCTCTCACCACTCACCTCTCACCACTCACCTCTCACCTCTCACCACTCACCACTCACCACTCACCTCTCACCACTCACCTCTCACCACTCACCTCTCACCACTAATACCTGTTCTAATCCTGAATCTTTTTCGCTCTCACTTTTCCATTGACCACCTCGTAGCGGCGGTCGAATTCCTCGTGGGTGCGCTTCCAGCGTTTGTGGCTCCACAGGTAATAGCACGGTTCGCGGCGGATGGTCTCTTCAAGCATTTTGAAGAATTGCTTTGTGATGGCAAATTCCTCTGTCTCTGCGGCCTGTGCGGCAATTTTTTGAAAGTTCACTACATAATGGCCACGTCGTGGACGCTGCATCTCTATATAGAACACCGCGTTGTTCATCTTGCGCATGATTCGTTCACCCCCTGTGAAGACAGGTGTGTCGTGGTTGAGGAAAGGCACCCAGAGATGGATGTTTGACCATTTTGGCGACTGGTCGGCAGCATATCCGAATAGCGAGACACGGTTTTCACGTTTCAGCGTAAACAAATGTCGCAGGATATCCTGCTTGGGCACGCAAGTACCGCCCAGATGCTGGCGGATGTCGATAAACAGTCGGTCGAACACCTTATTGCTGAGAGGATGATAGATTACCCCGAGCACATATTCTGGATGGCGCTTGAATGGCAGTTTAAGGGCTGTGTAATACTCCCAGTTGCAGTAATGCCCCGCCATTATCGAACAATGTTGACCCTCATCGAAGCAACGTTCCACTTCTTCATAGCCATGAAACTCGATATGCTTCATCATCGTTTCTTTTGAGACGGACAACAGTTTAAAGGTTTCCAAGAAATAGTCGCATAGGAAATGATAAAACCCTTTTTCGATGCGTTTCACTTCCTTCTCATTTTTTTCCGGGAACGACGAAGTGATATTCTGCCGCACAACACGCCGACGGTATCTGATAAGATAGTAAAGCAGGAAATACAAGCCATCGGAAATCACGTACATCACTCTGAATGGCAGCAGCGACAGTACGTAGAAGAAGGCGTGGACGATGGGATAAATAATTTTCATGATGTAGCCTCGTCGAAATCTATTATAGTTTTTTCATTATTTGAAATTTTTGCAAAGTTAGTTAAAATAAAGGAATTATCACATAATCAAGATAAAGAATTTTCTTTTCTTTAGAGGAAAAACAATGGGAATCCTTAATTTCAGCACTTTCCAAAATTGAAATCTGCTAAAACGCCGAAAAAAAACCTATTTGAGCAATTTTCAACACACACATACTAGTGGTCTGTAACATCTAAAAGTTATTATTATGACTGATGTTTCTCTTTATTAATCACGAATTAGAGAATTAAAGAATTTTCTTACATGATAGAATTTGTAGGAATTAGAGAAGAAATGGCAAGCCATTTCATGTTTTCATCTTGTAGGATTCCCGTCGCTTGCGACGGATAATTCTTGATAATTCTTTTATTGACCATCCATTGACTTCCACTTGAGATTTGAGACTTTTCTGCCGTGCAGAAAACAAAATTCTATAATTCTCAAATTCGTGATAATAAATATTTAGATGTTACAAAATACTAGATCCCCCTATTCTGTGTTCTTCATGCACCCTATAGATGGCAATGATTATAGATAATTTCGGTTCGTTCGGTCGATTCGTGTTCGTTTGTATGTGGGTGGGAAACATCAATTAATTATTCAATTTTCAAGGAAGAAATCCTCTTTTCCAAAAAATAATTGTAATTTTGCAGAATAATTGATTTGCGAAAGATGATAAGAAAGGTTTACGCACTGATTTTCAGCTTTTTATTACTTGGAATCCATCCACTGTCGGTGTTTGCCGACAGCAAGTTTGTTGGTGGCGACATCTCCCTGCTACCCTCGTATGTGGCCAATGGCGCCAAATACTTCGACAATGCCGGTGCCCCCATCGCCGACCCCCTACCCTATTTTGGCGAGCAAGGAATGAACGCCATGCGTGTGCGCCTTTTCGTCAACCCCGAGAACGCCTCGACGGAACACCGGGGTGAAGGTGTCCGTCAGGACCTGGCCTACGTGAAGGCCCTGGGCAAGCAAATCAAGGACGCCGGAATGGCCCTGATGCTCGACTTCCACTACTCCGACACCTGGGCCGACCCCGTCAAGCAATGGACTCCCGCCGCCTGGGCCGACCTGAGCGATGCCGAACTCTACGACAAAATCTACACCTACACCAAGGAGGTGCTCGCCGAGATGAAAGCCGCCGGCGCCGCCCCCGACTTCATCCAGACCGGCAACGAAATCAGTTATGGCATGTGCTGGGGCCGCTCCACCGACAGTGCCTCGAAACTGAAGAAAGTATACGTGAACAACGATGCCAACTGGCCCCGCTTCACCAATCTTCTCAAGCGCGCCATCCAGGCCTGCCGTGAGGAATGCCCCGACGCCAAGGTCATCATCCACACCGAGCGCGTGGCCCAGGCAAACGTGCTGAAATCCTTCTACGAAAGGATGGCCTCCTACGGTGTGGAATACGACATCATCGGCCTGTCGTACTATCCCTACTACCACGGCACGCTGCAGACACTCAACTCAGCTATCACGGAATTGGAAACACGCTTCGCCGACAAGAAAATCATGCTTGTGGAAGTGGGTTATTACCACGACTGGCAACCCAACAACGTGACCTACGACCTCTCCTCCACCTACCCTATCAGTGGCGCGGGCCAGAAAGCATTTGCCAGTGCCCTGATTGAGAAAATGAGCACCCACGCCAACGTCTGCGGGCTGTTCTGGTGGTTTATGGAAGCCAACGAGAAAGGGCTGGACTGGAACACCCAGCGCGTGACAGACAGTTGGTACAACGCCGGACTCTTCGACAACCAGACCGGCCGCGCCGAACCCGCACTGTATGTGCTGCGCGACTTCCTCAACGTGGATGCCGGACTTTCAGAAGTGACGACCGCCGCCCCCACCGCCGTGGATGTCTACACCATCGACGGCCGCCTGGTGCGCCGCGCAGCCGACATGCCCCACGCCACCGAGGGACTGCCCGCTGGCATCTATGTGGCCGGAGGCCGGAAAGTGGTGAGAAAACAACAAGGAAACTAACAATATTTGCTATACCGACGATATGATTTATTTTTTCGAGACAGCAGGCAAGACCATCATTGCCACCAAGGCAGACCACCCACTCAGTGAGCAAGAGACCGCCAGACTGGCCTGGCTTTACGGCGAGGCCAAACTGATAGACGGCGACACCATCGAGGGCTTCTTCGTGGGGCCGAGACGCGAGATGATTACCCCATGGAGCACCAACGCCGTGGAAATCACCCAGAACATGAGCCTCAGCGGCATAGAGCGCATAGAGGAATATTTCCCGGTGGATTCCGCCGACGCCGAGCACGACCCGATGCTCCAGCGCATGTACAAACGCCTTGACCAGGACATCTTCACCGTACACCACACACCGGAGCCCATCCGCCACGTGGCAGACCTGGAGGCCTACAACGAGCAGGAGGGTCTGGCCCTCTCGCCCGAGGAGATAGACTATCTGCACGACATCGAGCGGCAACTGGGCCGCCCGCTCACCGACTCCGAGATTTTCGGTTTCGCCCAGATCAACTCCGAGCACTGCCGTCACAAGATTTTCGGCGGCACCTTCATCATCGACGGAAAGGAGATGGAGTCGTCGCTGTTCGCCATGATTAAGAAGACCACACAGGAAAACCCCAACAAGATACTCTCAGCCTACAAGGACAACGTGGCCTTCGCCCGCGGTCCCAAAGTGGAGCAGTTTGCCCCCAAAGACCAGTCCACCTCCGACTATTTTGAGGTGAAGGACGTGGAGAGCGTCATCTCGCTCAAGGCCGAGACCCACAATTTCCCCACCACGGTGGAGCCATTCAACGGCGCCGCCACTGGCACCGGCGGCGAGATACGCGACCGCATGGGCGGCGGCGTGGGTTCGTGGCCCATCGCCGGAACAGCCGTCTACATGACCGCCTATCCCCGCCTGACCGATGACAACGGACAGCCCGACCCAGAGCGCGACTGGGAGGATATCCTTCCCGTACGCCAATGGCTGTATCAGTCGCCCGAGCAGATCCTCATCAAGGCCTCCAACGGTGCCTCCGACTTCGGCAACAAGTTTGGCCAGCCGCTCATCTGCGGTTCGGTACTCACTTTCGAGCACCAGGAGAATGCCGAGAAATACGCCTACGACAAGGTGATTATGCTGGCCGGTGGCGTGGGTTACGGCACCCGTCGCGACTGTCTGAAGAAAGAGCCGCAGAAAGGCAACAAGATTGTCGTGGTGGGCGGCGACAACTACCGCATCGGCCTCGGCGGCGGTTCGGTGTCGTCGGTTGACACCGGACGCTACTCCAACGGCATCGAACTGAATGCCGTGCAGCGCGCCAACCCCGAGATGCAGAAACGCGCCTACAACCTGGTGCGCGCCCTCTGCGAGGAAGACGTGAACCCCGTGGTGAGCATCCACGACCATGGTTCGGCCGGCCATCTCAACTGCCTGTCGGAGTTGGTCGAGGAGTGTGGCGGCCAGATTGACATGTCGCGGCTGCCCATCGGCGACCAGACCCTCTCGGCCAAGGAAATCATCGCCAACGAGAGTCAGGAGCGCATGGGCCTGCTGATTGACGAGAAACATATCGACCACGTGCGCCGTATCGCCGAGCGCGAGCGTGCCCCCATGTATGTGGTGGGCGAGACCACCGGCGATGCCCATTTCTCGTTTGTGCAAGCCGACGGTGTGCGCCCGTTCGACCTCGATGTGGCGCAGATGTTCGGCCACTCGCCCAAGACCGTGATGCGCGACAACACCGTGACCCGCCAGTATGCCGGTGGCACCTATTCCGCCGAGCACATCGACGAGTACCTGCGGCGCGTGCTGCAACTGGAGGCCGTGGCCTGCAAAGACTGGCTGACCAACAAGGTGGACCGCTCGGTGACCGGCAAGATTGCCCGCCAGCAGTGCCAGGGTGAGTTGCAACTGCCCCTGTCGGACTGTGGCGTGGTGGCCCTCGACTACCGTGGTGTGAAAGGCATCGCCACCGCCCTGGGACATGCTCCCCAGGCCGGACTGGTGTCGCCCGAGGCCGGCAGTGTGCTCTCCGTGGCCGAGTCGCTCACCAACATCGTGTGGGCACCGCTCGCCGATGGCATGAAGAGCCTGTCGCTGTCGGCCAACTGGATGTGGCCCTGCCGCTCGCAGGAGGGTGAGGACGCACGCCTCTACTCCGCCGTCAAGGCCCTGAGCGACTTCTGCTGTGCCCTGCACATCAACGTGCCCACCGGCAAGGACTCGCTCTCGCTGAGCCAGCAGTATCCCAACGGCGAGAAAATCATCTCTCCGGGTACGGTGATTGTCACCAGCGGCGGCGAGGTCTCCGACATCCGCAAGGTGGTGTCGCCCGTGCTGGTCAACGACAAGAACTCATCGCTCTATCATATCGACTTCAGTTTCGACAGTCTGCACCTGGGAGGTTCGGCTTTGGCACAGTCGCTGGGACATGTGGGAGACGAGACACCCACCGTGCGCCATCCGCTCTACTTCGCCGACTGCTTCGAGGCCATACAATACATGATCAACAAGGGTTGGATACTGGCCGGCCACGACATCAGCGCGGGCGGACTGATCACCACCCTGCTCGAAATGTGCTTCGCCAACAAGGAAGGGGGCATGCATATCAACCTCTACAACATGAAGGACGACGTGGTGCGACTGCTCTTCGCCGAGAACCCGGGCGTGGTGATTCAGGTGAAAGACGAGTACAAGTTCCTGATGAAGGAATACCTCGAGGATATGGGTGTGGGCTTCGCCAAAATCGGTTACCCAGCCCCCAAGGAGCGTACCATCACCGTGAAGAAAGACGACTGGGAGCATGTGTTCGACATCGACGCCCTGCGCGACGTGTGGTACAAGACTTCCTATCTGCTCGACCGCCGGCAGAGCATGAACGGCTGCGCCCGCCAGCGCTTCGACAACTACAAGAACCAACCACTGGAAATGCGCTTCAACGGCAGTTTCCGCGGCCGTCTGTCGCAATACTACCTCTCGGCCAAGCGCCGCGAGCCGTCGGGTGTCAAAGCCGCCATCATCCGCGAGAAAGGCACCAACGGCGAGCGTGAGATGGCCTACTCGCTCTATCTGGCGGGATTCGACGTGAAGGACGTGATGATGACCGACCTCATCAGCGGCCGCGAGACGCTCGACGACATCTCGATGATTGTGTTCTGCGGAGGTTTCTCCAACAGCGACGTGCTGGGCAGCGCCAAGGGCTGGGCCGGAGCCTTCCTCTTCAACCCGAAGGCCAAAGAGGCCCTGGAGCGTTTCTACGCCCGTCCCGACACCCTCTCACTGGGCATCTGCAACGGTTGCCAGTTGATGGTGGAACTCAACCTGCTGCATACCGGTGAGGGCGAGACGAAAGCCCGGATGCTCCACAACGACTCTCACAAATTCGAGAGCGGCTTTGTGGGTGTGACCATCCCCCGCAACGAGAGCGTGATGCTGGGTTCGCTGAGCGGCAACAAACTGGGCATCTGGGTGGCTCACGGAGAGGGCAAGTTCCACCTGCCTGAACCCGAATCCCACTACCACATCGTGGCCAAATACAGTTACAGCGGCTATCCCGCCAACCCCAACGGTTCGGACTACGACGTGGCCGGCATCTGCAGTGCCGACGGCCGTCACCTGGCCATGATGCCCCACCTGGAGCGTGCCATCTTCCCCTGGCAGTGCGGTTGGTATCCGTCATCACGCAGTCACGACGAGGTGACCCCGTGGATAGAGGCGTTTGTCAATGCCCGCCGATGGATAGAAAAGCAGAACAAGGCGTGAAATGGACAGATTCTACTGGGATAGTTTCAAGACATTCTTCAAGATTGGCGCATTCACCCTCGGGGGTGGATACGCCATGATTCCGCTGATAGAAAGCGAGGTGGTGGACAAGCACAAATGGCTCAAGCGTGAGGAGTTTCTCGACGTGATAGCCATAGCACAGGTGTGCCCGGGTGTGTTTGCCATCAACATGAGCGCGTTTATCGGCTACAAACTCCGTAAGTTAAAGGGAGCATTGGCCTCGGTCATCGGCACGGCCCTGCCCTCGTTTCTGATTATCCTGCTCATCGCGATGTTCTTCACCAAGATTCAGGACAACCCCATCGTGGAGTCCATCTTCCGCGGCATCCGCCCGGCGGTGGTGGCGCTCATCGCCGCTCCCACATTCAACCTGGCGAGCAAGGCACATATCACCCTCTCCACTTGCTGGATTCCTATCTTCAGCGCCCTGGCCATCTGGCTCATGGGCGTGAATCCCGTGGTGGTGATTATCGTGGCCGGACTGGGCGGGTATCTGTATGGAAAATATGTAAAACCCACTGAGTGATGATTTTCCTTTCGCTGTTTATCACGTTTTTCGAGATTGGCCTGTTTGGCTTTGGCGGTGGATATGGCATGCTGTCGCTCATCCAGACCGAGGTGGTGCGCAACCATGCGTGGATGTCGTCGGAGCAGTTCACCAATATCGTGGCCATCAGTCAGATGACACCGGGGCCTATCGGCATCAACTCGGCCACTTATTGTGGTTACACGGCCGTGAAGAACGCGGGATTCAGCGACTCAGTGGCCGTTCTGGGCAGTTTCACGGCCACTTTCGCATTGGTGTTGCCTTCGTTCATCCTCATGGTGCTGATAGCGAAAATGCTGATGAAATACATGAACAAACCGGTGGTGCAGGACATTTTCAGCGGCTTGCGCCCTGCGGTGGTGGGTTTGCTCGCAGCGGCTGCCCTGTTGCTCATGGACAAGGACAATTTCTCGTCCATCGACGAGGACCCATGGCGATTCTGGATTTCCGTGGCACTGTTCTTCGCCACGTTCATCGGGGTGAGGGTGATGAAAATCAATCCCATCCGCATGATTTGCTTCGCCGGCTTCGCTGGGCTGCTTTTACTGTGGTGAGAAATTTTAGAGGTGAGAGGTGAGAGGTAAGGGGTGAGAGATATGCACTGCCGGTGATGGTTTTTTTGTCACGAGATTTGTCGACATTAGAGGTGAGAGGTGAGTGGTAAGGGGTGAGAGATATGCACTGCCGGTGATGGTTTTTTTGTCACGAGATTTGTCGACATTAGAGGTGAGAGGTGAGTGGTAAGGGGTGAGAGATATGCACTGCCGGTGATGGCTTTTTTGTCACGAAATGTTAGAATTTTAGAATTATTGGCACTCAAGTGCCTTATGTATTATGCGAATTGTTAGAATTTTAGAATTCTGTCACAAGTGACAGACTGAATCTTATGGAATTCTCCAATTCGATAATTCGGGATGAATTTTGTCACGATTCTCAAGGAATTCTCCAATTCGATAATTCGGGATGAATTTTGTCACAAGTGACAGATTGAATTCTCCAATTCGATAATTCGGGATGGATTTTGTCACAAGTGACAGATTGATTTTCCAAGGAAGAAGGTGTAGGGAATTAGCTCGTCTAATTCCGATTTTTGAGGGTGAGCCCCGAGGGGGCGATAGAGCACAGGCAGGCGGTGGAGCGAAGCGGAACCCCTGCTAAAGATTGACACACATAACAAACCCCGAAGGGGTGGCAGAGACAATGGAAGGCTGTCACCCCTTCAGGGTTTGGATTTGTTATACTGTCGTACAGGGGTTTCGCTACGTTCCACCACCTGCCTGTGGTCTGCCAGCCCTTCGGGCTTCATCATATGCACTGCCGCTGGGGGCTTTTTGCGCATTTGCAATATGCATAATAATGTATAAATATTCATCTCGGGCCTGTATGCGCCGACCGCGCAGAGCGCGGTTACTGCGCTGCGGCTTGATAGGCCGCAGCGAATGAATCAAATGAATTGAATAAATTCTTTAAACGGGGCCACAAGGGCCCCTTATTCTGCGACGGGGCGAACGAGGCGCCCATCTCTACGGCCGTAGTAGTACCAGTCCGCTTTGTCACTATCGAAGTAGAGGAGGTACGCGCCGCTGGCGTCGCTGGTATACTGCGTGCCCGACCAGTAGTTGCCGTACTCGCCACGGTCGTTGAGGCGGTCGCCACCGCGGTAACCAGAAGCGGGCAAAAAGATACTGCGACCATTGGGGCCGGTGAAACGCCGACCGCTGACGCCGTTGACGGTGGTCCACTCTGACTTGCACTTGACTTTAAGCTCCTTGATTTGGTCAAACGAGGGCATTCGCCATGACCCGCCCCACTTCACATGGGCCACGTCGTACTGCGTGCCGCAGATGCTCTTTCCGATATTGCGACAGGTTTTTGCGGTGCCATCGCAGTACTTGTAGGTTTCCCAGGTATAATCGCTTTTCGTAGTGGTCTCTCCCCAGGCGTAATAGCCGCCGTCGTCCTCGGGCTTCGAGGCGCCTACATTGCAGCACGCCCATTTCGTGCCGGAAGGCAGGCCGAGGTCAATCATGTGCGGATGGTTGCCGTCGGGGCAGGTTTGGTAGGATTTCGGAGTGCTTTTGGGAGTAGATTTAGGAGTCGACTTTGGAGTGCTTTTTGGAGTCGATTTTGGAGTGCTTTTTGGAGTCGACTTTGGGGTGCTTTTTGGAGTCGATTTTGGGGTGCTTTTGGGTCTGACATATTTTCCTGCTTCCTGGGCATTGGCGCAGAAAGCAAGGGAGAACAGAAGGAGAAAAGTCAAAATGGTTCTTGTCATGTTTGCTGGGTGGTTTAGTAATCAATATTTTGCAAAAATAATGTTTATCGGTTGAAGCACCAAATTATTAACGTTTTTTTGAGTTCTAGTAACAACTCATTCATCATTCAATGGTCGGCCTTCGGCCTCAAAATTATAAAAAAATAGTAAGCAGGAGCAGTTTTGATAATGTAACTTTTCAACGAAATCAATGATGGAGTGCCCTACGGGCAGAAATCATACAAATCGGTTCAAATCAAACAAATCATATCTCGCTGGGAATTAGCTTGTCTAATTAATACTAGTATTTTGTAACATCTAAATATTTATTATCACGAATTTGAGAATTATAGAATTTTATTTTCTGCACGGCAGAAAAGTCTCAAATCTCAAGTGGAAGTCAATGGATGGTCAATAAAAGAATTATCAAGAATTATCCGTCGCAAGCGACGGGAATCCTACAAGATGAAAACATGAAATGGCTTGCCATTTCTTCTCTAATTCCTAAAAATTCTATCATGTAAGAAAATTCTTTAATTCTCTAATTCGTGATTAATAAAGAGAAACATCAGTCATAATAATAACTTTTAGATGTTACAGACCACTAGTGGTTTGGGGTGAGAGAAATGCTTTTTCAGTTTGGAGTTTGGAGTTTGGAGTTACCACCCCACCCCCGACCCCCTCCCCGCCAGCGGGGAGGGGAGGCGCTGCTCACGGCCATTTGCTCCTAACGCTGCACAAGACCATTTGATTCTGACGCTGCGCACGGCATTTGTGCTATGTGCGGAATTAGACGAGCTAATTCCCTACGAGATATGCACTGAGGGCGCACAAGCCCCCTTTTTCAGTTTGGAATTTGGAGTTTGGAGTTATTGTTAGTGGTGAGAGGTGATTGGTAAGGGGTGAGAGATATGCACTGCCGGTGATGTTTTTTTTGTCACGAAATGTTAGAATTTTAGAATTATTGGCACTCAAGTGCCTTATGTATTTTGCGAATTGTTAGAATTTTAGAATTCTGTCACAAGTGACAGACTGAATCTTATGGAATTCTCCAATTCGATAATTCGGGATGAATTTTGTCACAAGTGACTGATTGAATTCTCCAATTCGATAATTCGGGATGGATTTTGTCACAAGTGACAGATTGATTTTCCAAGGAAGAAGGTGTAGGGAATTAGCTCGTCTAATTCCGATTTTTGAGGGTGAGCCCCGAGGGGGCGATAGAGCACAGGCAGGCGGTGGAGCGAAGCGGAACCCCTGCTAAGGATTGACACACATAACAAACCCCGAAGGGGTGGCAGAGACAATGGAAGGCTGTCACCCCTTCGGGGTTTGGATTTGTTATACTGTCGTACAGGGGTTTCGCTACGCTCCACCACCTGCCTGTGGTCTGCCAGCCCTTCGGGCTTCATCATATGCACTGCCGCTGGGGGCTTTTTGCGCATTTGCGGAATTAGACAAACTAATTCCCTACGAGATATGCACTGAGGGCGCACAAGCCCCCTTTTTCAGTTTGGAATTTGGAGTTTGGAGTTATTGTTAGTGGTGAGAGGTGAGGGGTGAGGGGTGAGAGATATGCACTGCCGGTGAGGTTTTTTTGTCACGAAATGTTAGAATTTTAGAATTATTGGCACTCAAGTGCCTTATGTATTTTGCGAATTGTTAGAATTTTAGAATTGGGGGCGTGTCAAAATGGAATGACTTGAGAACAAAACTTACAGATTGTAAGGAAGAAGAACGGCCTGAAAGGCCAGCAGCTGTCAGCCTAGGGCAATCGCCCTAGGTATAAGGCAGAGTATTCATGTCGCCCTGAAAGGGCAAAAGCATTGACTATTAACGCTTTTGCCCTTTCAGGGCGACAATTGTTCCATACATAAAAACCCAGGGCGTTGCCCTGGGCTATGTTCTTGTTGGCCTTTCAGGCCGACATAATGATTACAAATTGAAAATATCGGTAATGAAAATCTCCATTTTGACACACCCTCTTGAATCTCAAGGAATTCTTCAATTCGATAATTCGGGATGAATTTTGTCACAAGTGACAGATTGATTTTCCATGGAAGAAGGTGTAGGGAATTAGCTCGTCTAATTCCGATTTTTGAGGGTGAGCCCCGACGGGGCGATAGAGCACAGGCAGGCGGTGGAGCGAAGCGGAACCCCTGCTAAGGATTCACACACATAACAAACCCCGAAGGGGTGGCAGAGACAATGGAAGGCTGTCACCCCTTCGGGGTTTGGATTTGTTATACTGTCGTACAGGGGTTTCGCTACGCTCCACCGCCTGCCTGTGGTCTGCCAGCCCTTCGGGCTTCATCATATGCACTGCCGCTGGGAGCTTATTGCGCATTTGCGGAATTAGACAAGCTAATTCCCTACGAGATATGCACTGAGGGCGCACAAGCCCCCTTTTTCAGTTTGGAATTTGGAGTTTGGAGTTGCCACCCCACCCCCGACCCACTCCCCGCCCACACAGGCATTTGTGCTATGTGCGGAATTAGACAAGCTAATTCCCTACGAGATATGCACTGAGGGCGCACAAGCCCCTTTTTCAGTTTGGAATTTGGAGTTTGGAGTTGTGAATTGTCAATTGTGAGTTGTGAATTGTCAATTGTGAATTGTGAATTGTCACTCTATTCCCAATCCACGACGGTGATGATACCATTTTGTGTGGAGACCGTGGCTTTTACCGTACCTCGTTTAACGTTGTTTTCCTTGCTTGTCAGTTGGTAAAGGATATAGTATTTGTAATTGCCCATATCGGTGGACAATTCGAAATAATACTCCTCACCATTCACCTTTTTCCCTTCGAGATAGGCAGATAAGGAAGATAAGTTTTTCCCTTTAACCACAAGTCCTTCGATAGAGTCGTTTGAGGAAGAAGTCGACGGTTCCTTGATAAGGGAAATCGCTTTCTCGGCTTCTCTCTCAGGTGTTCGTTCGCTCACCGTTACAGTTCCACCAAGTTCTTCGATGGCATTGGTAGCCTTGCCGTTGCCTTGTTCGGCCGACCTTCTGTACCACTCCTTGGCCTTGGCGATATTCTTATGCACGCCGATACCCTGCTGATAGAAATATCCCATTTGGTATTGCGCTTCATCATCTCCCAAATCAGCACCTCTTTGATACCAATCTATCGCTTTGGATGTGTTTTTATCCACGCCATAACCATTGAAATAGCATTGGCCCAAGGCATTCATGGCAGCAGCATTTTCATGCTCGGCAGCCTTCTCATACCATTCGATGGCCCTGTCGTATTCTCCCACCTCAAAATTTCTGCGGCCTAAGGCAAACTCAGCTTTCGACTCGCCTTTGTCGGCAGCACTCATATACCATCCTTCGGCAAGTTCTTTTTGATGAAGTCCACCTATCTCGTTTTCGTAGAAGAATCCCAGAAAGTATTGAGCCTCGGGCTGGTCTTGCTCGGCTGCCTTTTTAATCCATTCCACAGCAGCCTGATAATTCTTCGACACGCCTATGCCCATATAGCAGCAATACCCGGTGTAGAATTGCCCATCGGCATTACCCGCTTCTGCCGCTTTGGTGAATAAAGCCACAGCCTGGTCAACATCCTGGGGTGCACCATCTCCCCTGAGGTATCTTTTGCCCTGGTCGCAGTCTCTCTGTGCCTGGGCACGTTTCCGCTGGCTCTCAAGTTCTGCCTCGCGGTCGACTTGCTTCTGGTAAGCACTGAAATCGACAAAGGCACCTTGACGGTTGATGACGATTTCCTTTTTTCTGTCCTCATCATAGACAGTGGCTTGCCCGTTGGTAAATTCCTGCACCACCCGTTTGTAAACAGGCTTGATGCTGACATGCCCCTGGTCGTTGACAAAACCCGACAACCCGTCCTTCTCGATGGAAGCCATACCATCCGACATCTTTCCAAGTGTGACCGACATGGTGCTGGTCACTCTGCTGGAGGAGTACTTGTCGAATTTGCCGGCCATATTATAGATGATGGTGCGGGTCTCGCCCATGGGGAACCCATTGACAAACCTACCCTCGATGAAGACGATTTTGTCCTTGCCGTTTCTGTAGTATCCCATACCGCTTCCTTCGAGCAGTCCGTTGTTCTCGCTGCCGCTCCAATGGATTTCGTTGAGATGCATGAAAGGATCATTGATGTTGTCCCATCCCACAAAGCAGTAGCCCGAGCCCACGCACGGGATTTTGGTCAAGTCGATGATATTGTTCTTATTGATATTGGCATAGATATACGACTCATACTCGCTGATGGGCAGAAACTCCAGCGTAGAGATGGAAGTGTCGACATCGCCGAAACGACTGATTTCCTTTCCAGTGGAACTTCCAAGGATATAGTCGTTTTTTTCGGCAAACTCTTGCATATCTTTCATCCTCAGCATTCTGCTTTTATCATTGTGAAGCGTGTAGAATCCTGTTGGCTGTCTTCCTTCTTCAATGGCACTCAAAAAAAGTTTCTTCTGTGCGTGACCTGTCACGCACAGAAGGGATATGATGAAAACTGCAAGAATTTTTCTCATTTTTATGACTTATTAGAAACTGATAATGATACCTGCATCTGCGGTACAAAGCAAGTTGCCTACAACCAATGTCTTGTCTTTATCTGCGTCGTTGTAAGCCTCGTCTTTTTTCACACCGAGGCCGATACGGGCTGTACCACCGGCATAGATGCCTAAGTGATTGGAGATGTAGAATTTCAGGCGCAATTTTGCTGCGACGTCACCGGTCACATTGTGAATTGCTCCACCTTTCACGTATCCGCAGCCAATACCAAAATACATTGGCAACTGCACACGCTTGTTCTTGCCGGCAAGTGTACCGCCCCAGTATTGGGTAATGGCAGCCTGCATGAAATCCTCGTTCCTTGCCATGTTGTAAGTCATGGTCTCACCGTTCAACTCAAACTTGTCGAATTCGCCCTGGTAGTAGGAGAATTCTGTCAGCGACGACAGTCCGCTGCCCTGACGCTCGATGCAGAAGTTTGCACCAATTGTCGGCTTATAGAAATAGGAGAAATCATTGTCTGAATCCAAGTAGGCAACCGATTTTGCATAACCGTAAGGTGATACGCCTATTGTGATACTTGTGGTTTTTTGTGCGTTGGCGGCAACACTCGACAGCAAGCATGCCATACCGATAAGGATGTTTCTAGTTTTCATAATGGTATTATTTTATATTTTAACTTGTTTGTTTCAGTATTATTCGTCTTTTATGGTTCTTTTGAAAAGCGGATTCAATTCATTTTCGCTCATTTGTATCAGGACTCATTGCGGAGACCATGCAAATCCGTTTAGTTGCAGGATTATGTTGGCCTGTTTAAAGAGCTTGGGGCAGTCACTTCTTATGTCAATAGGTCGTGGACATCCGTATCAAGAAAGAATGTAAAAAACAACCCACTACAAATAAATATGATGTCATCCTAGCAAGAAGCATGGTGACATATACGTATTGTAAGGAAAATGTTTAGTCATTCTTCTCTTTTCCGCAGAAAATGCAAACAAATGACAAATGGAAAGTTTCAATTCTCCCCGTGCATCACCTGTTTTCACAAGTGACGGTGCAAAGATAAGAATTTTTTCAAAAAATTAATCAAATTTTATTCTTTTTTTTGTTTTTTGATGAAAGGATTGTTGCCAATTCAGTATTGGCAAAACTCAAAAAACAAAAAACTGACAATTCAATCCTTATAGATAAGCACGGTGGCATAGGCGGCCATCCCCTCCTGACGGCCTGTGAACCCCAGGCGCTCGGTGGTGGTAGCCTTGATGGAAATGTTGTCGGGGTCGGTACCTATCACCTCCGCCATACACTGCTGCATGGCTGGTATATGCGGATTGAGTTTGGGCCGCTCAGCGCAGACAGTGGCGTCGATATTGCCCACACGGTAACCTTTGGTGGCGATGATTTCCACTACTTGCCGCAGGATAATCTTACTGTCCATATCCAGGGTGTCGTCGGAGGTGTCGGGGAAATGGTATCCTATATCACGCATATTTGCAGCACCCAGGAGGGCGTCGCAAATGGCATGAATGAGCACATCGGCATCGCTGTGACCCAGAAGTCCCTGGGTATGTTGCAGTTGTATTCCACCGAGCCACAAGGCACGGCCTTCCACCAATTGGTGCACGTCGTATCCAAAACCTACCCGAATGTTCATGTTGTTTGTAAGTGGTGAGGGGTGAGAGGTGAGAGGTGAGGGGTGAGGGGTGAGAGGTGAGGGGTGAGAGGTGAGAGAAATGCACTTAGGGCACAATAGTATTGCCCTTTAACTTCCCTAACTTCCCTAACTTCCTTAACTTCCTTAACTTCCCTAACTTCCTTAACTTCCCTAACTTCCCTAACTTCCCTAATTTCTTTAACTTCTTATAATTATCATCTTCTCTTGAAGAGGTCCTTGATGCCATCCATATCGAAGGAGAGGGTGAAACGTAGTGTCTGGTCAAGGGGATTGCTCTTGGCTGTGGCGATGACATATCCGGCATCGAGGGAGAACACATTCATTCTGAAGCCTGCTCCAACGGTGAAATACTTACGATTACCCTTGTTCTCGCTCTCGTGGTGGTAACCCGCACGGATGGCGAACTGGTCGTGATAGACATATTCTGCACCCAGACTCCACTGTATCTCCTCCATTTCCTCCTTGAAGCCATTGGGGGCATCGTTGAAACTCTTGAAGATACCGCTGATACTCGACACATCGAAATACTCTTTCTCCAGTCGGTCCTGATATTCCTGCGATGTTTCCTCCTCGTTCTGCTTGGGATAGGTGGGCACGAGCAGTTTGTTGGCGTCGGCTGCGATTGTAAACCTGTTGTACTCATCCACAGGAATCATCAGCGAGGCACCCAGACGAAGGTTGGTGGGAATAAACTCGCTGTGCTCATCACCACCGAAAGTGATTTTACTACCGATGTTGCTCACGTTCAAACCCAGACCCAACTGGCACTCGCGCGCTCCCAGATTGAGGTAGTTCTGATAATAGCAGGAGATATCCGCTGCAAACGCCGACCCAGGGCTTGTGTCCTCGGTGAAATCGTAGGTGAGGTCGGAATAAATCCAGCGCACACCGGCCGAGAGTGAGAACTGCTCGCTGAGCATCAGCGAGTAGGCCACGTCGAGCGACATCTCATAGGGATTGATGGTCATGTCGTTGGATCCATCGAGCGAACTGCTGGTGTAGACCTCACCGAGCGAGAAATAGCGCAGCGACCCCGACACGGCGCTGTAGTCGCCGATACGGTAGTAGCCCACGAGATAAGCCAGGTCCATGTCGCTCACCAACTGTCTGAGCCACGGTGTGTAGTTGAGCGCCACTCCGGCTCTCGATATGGTGAAGGGATATTTTGCGGGGTTCCAGTATTGCGCCACCACATCAGGGTCGGTAGCGGCACCCACATCACCCATACCGGCAGCCCTTGCGTCGGGCGCGATGGTCTGTGAGGTCACAGATGTGTTGACAGGATTGAACATGTCGCCTTTGTCCTGAGCAGAGACGAAAGAAACGTTAGCGGCAAGCACAAAAAGAATGCCTGTCCTGGACAATTTGGATAAAATATTCATTGACAATCTTTTACTATTCAGGTGGGGTACATCGACCCTCATTCAATTATATAAACGTTTTGGCGGCCTAATTATTGTTTATCACGATGAGTTTCTTGGCCTTTGAGGCCTGTTCGCTGCCATCGCATGCCACTCTGGCTCGGTAGAGATAGACACCCGTCTGCAGGCGTTGTCCACCTCCCACCGTGAGGTCCCAGTCCACGGTATATGCCCCTGTGGTGGAAACTCCTGTCTCCTGATGCTGCCACAAAAGTCTTCCGCTGACATCGAAAACCCCGATTTCCACATCCATCGTGCTGCCTGTGCGGTCGTGATTGATGATGAATGTGGTGGAAGTGGTGGCGGGATTGTTGGTGCAACTCACACTGTAGAGACTTGGCTTGAGCCCTTCGACCACATTGAAGGAAAGGAAGGCCGTGGAGGAGTTGTTGAGTATGTCCCAGGCCCTGAACTTGAGCGTATGGTATCCCACGGGAAGCTGGGGGATGCTGTAGAATGTGGTGCCGCTGGTGAAACTGCCAAAGTCGAAGGTGAAATTGTCGTTGAGCACATAGGTGCGCGACATCTCATCGTCGATAATCAGTTCCAGGTCGTGACCGATTCCGGTTCCTGCCGCGTTGATGCCATCCTTGTCGGTGACCTGTGCCACGAAATAGGGCGTGGTGTTCACGTTGCCCCCATTGGCGAACGACGGTGTGTTGAGATAGCAATAGATGGACGGACCTATGGAATCGTTCTCAGCCAGGTCGGTGCCACCCACGGTGAACTGGTCGCAGGCGCCATGCGCCTCCAGCGAATGGTCGGCATTGACCGCATGGATATTCATCAGTCCCTTTCCCTCGGTATAGTTGATGTCCATCGGCACGGCAAAGGCGAATACAAACTCCCCTGCCCTCACGCTGTCCGAGCCATTGAAGAGCACGTTCTGACGGTCGTAGAAGGAGAAGATGGAGGAAGTGTCGTCGGCCTGGCCCTTGCAAATCACTTTCTCCTCGGAGTCGCGCACCGTAGCGGTCATCAGTCCATTGAAGGAATGGTCTCTTGTCCCGTTGCGCTCAATGTGGCCCTTGACGCTGACAACGGAACCGGCCTGCATGGCGATGGTCTGTTCTCCGTCGACCGCCTTCCCGCCGATGCTGTCGACCACCACCTGAAGGGTAGGCACATGGAGCGGCAGGGCGGGGTCGCCGAGCAATGAGAATTGCAATTTGTTCTGCGTGAGGTCCAGACTTGATGTAATCATCTCGTTTTTTGCCAGTCTGGCCGCCTCGCCCATCGTGGTGGGCTTACCGTCGTTGATGCTGAGCACATATTTCAGATACGACTGGTTGAGGCGCGCATTGTAGTGCTGGTAGACGGTGCGGGTGGTTCCAAAGAAGGCCAGGGCGCCACCTTTCTTGTTGAGCACAGCCTCCATACCGATGCATGTGGCGGCATCGTCGAAAGGCGACACGTCGCACGAAGCCGTTATCCACAGAGGCAGATGGGCATTGCTGAACTGCTGGAAGTCCTGCAAGGTGAGCACCCGCTCGTGCGAGATGCTGATTTGCGAGCCATGCCCGCTGTAGTCCATGATAAGGGCGCCATTGGCCTGCTGGGTCTTGATGGCCTTGGTGGCCTCGGGATAACTGTTGCCTGTGGCGGAAGTCTCACGGGTATAGGCGTCCCACATCACCTTTCTCACGATATAGCCCGGATGGTCTTGTGTGATGATTTTGGCGGCTTGGTTGGCGTCTTGCATGTGTGAGTTGCCATTGCCGTCGTCGCCCATCACCATAATGACATTCTGCCAGGAACCAGCATCGGCGTTGAGGGCATAGTTGACCGTTTTGTCGACCATGGTCTTGGCATCCTCAACGGTATGCACCGGGAATCGGCCCACGGCCATGTCGAGTTTGTCGGAACTTTGCGGATCGATACCCTCCCCGTCGTCGAGCAGACAGTAGAAACCGTCGTCCACATAGCATCGTATCTCGTTGAAGGAGTTCTCACTCTCGAAACACAGCAGGAAATCGTCGGGCGAGAAGTTCCGGCAGTCGCTTGTGAGCATTCTGTTGTCCCACACGCAGTCGCCGAAGAGCAGGAGATAACGGGGCAGGTCGCTGTCGGTTTGTGCCCTGTCGTAGAGCATTTTCAGATAGCGCCGGTAGGCATTGGCGTCGGGGGTTCCGCTTGAGAACTCATTGTAAAGCTCATCTGCCGGCACGATGCGCACGCGCAAGGAGTCACGCAGCTCGTGCAAGTCGGCGATACGCTGTGCCTGCTCACGCAATTTCTGCGACGTGGGGATGATGATAATCATGTCGGCCGCCGTATGGGCATGGAGGTTCTGGTTGGTGATATTGTAGACATACTCCGGCGAGGTGATGAGCGAACTGTAGAGATTGGGGGCGGCGTGGGGTGTGGGGGTGTAGATGTCGATATAGTCGAGGCGGGCCGGACTACCGCTGACATTGGTGATGCTGATGGTGTCGACAGCAGAGAGATTGTCGACGTCGAACACCTTGACAGTCTCGGCGCCCTTGTCGTATTCCTTATCGGCCAGGGCGGTGGCAATATTGCCCAATTCCCGTCCGTTGAGGGTCACCGACACCACGCTGCTGGTGCCTGTGCTGACAGCTACTGCAATTTTACCGCTGGTGGCGGCACTGGGATTCGACATGATGTATTGCTGCGTGGTTCCCACAGCGATGGGTGTGTTCTCGAAGAGATTGCGCCCACCATGAAACCAGGCGTAATTGTCGATTTCGTGCAGGGAATGATAATCGGCTGGCGAGGGGTAGAACGACGACACAAAAGCGGCGCTGTCCTGGGTGAGCGGCTCACCCTCGGCCTCGGTGATGAAATAATAACCGTAGTCGGAATAGGGATTGCGCGTGCGCTTCATCTCCGAACTGGTGCTCCAACTGACGGGTCCCTGGGCATGGAAGAGCCGTCGGCCACCCACGGTGCAAGTGGCCACCTCGTGCAGGTCGTCGGTGCTGATGAGTTCTGCGGGCACGAGTTTCTCGTTCTGCAAGGCGCCTCCGTATCCATAGATTCGGACTTTCTCGGGATGGGAGAATCCTGCCTGCCGGATGACTTGGTCGGTGAGTTGATACACACCGGTGGCTGGCACACGTATCTTCGCCCATTTCCCCTCGGCAAGTACGGAGTTTTGCGCATATCGGCCGGCCTCTCCTTCGGTGTTGATTCCCTTGATCCTATGGACAACGGGCAAGGGCTTGGCTGTGACCCTGAGCATGAAGCCCACGAGCATCTGATAGCGCTGCTCACGGTAGACAAGCGGCACAAACGACACCTCCAGATGCCCGCGCTTGCGCTCCACGACAACATTGGCCTCCACGGCGGGCATCTCTGGCAACAAGTCGGTGGTCACGCTCTGATAGCGCTGAATATCCCGCTCCGACATGTCCATGAACTCGGGGTACAGGATTTCGACTGTATAAAGGGAGTCGGCATAGTTGCCGGGCAGTGGATAAGAATGGGTGAAACGGGGCAACACGTCGGTAATACTCACCTCGTCGGAAGTGAGATTGAAGAACTCCTGTGCTGCCACGGGCATGAGGCTGGCCAGAAGGAAGATGAACGCAAAAAAATATCTCCTCATGGATTTTATCAATAAACGTGAAAAATCCGTTTTTATTGTATTATTTCACATTGAACCCCATCACTTTGCGGCCATTGAGATAACCATCGATGTGGTCGTTGACGGAAATGGGATTTGACTGCGGTGGCATACCTACAAATAGCAGGTCGCCGGTGCGAATGGTGAAAAAGCGGCTGATGTAGGCCACCGTCGCGTCGATGCTGAACATCAGGTCGTCTGTCTGCAATCGTTGCTGTGTCTGTCCGTTGACATCGACATGCGTCTCTATGGTGTTGCCGGCGGACAAGTCGCTCAGCAGCATCCAATCGCCAATGGCAGCCGCCCCGTCGAAACCTTTGGCGAGTTCCCATGGCCATCCCTGCTGTCGGCATTGTGCCAGCAAATCGACAGCAGTGAAATCGACGCCACAGGTCACGGCATCATAATAGCGATGTGCGAAACGCTCGGGAATGCTTTTTCCCAACCGGCACAGCCGCACGACCAAACTGACAGCATACTCTACCCTGCCCAGTTCGTCGGGAAGGAAAAAAGGGCGGCCTCCCTTGAGCAAGGCTGAGTCGGCTTTGGTGAACAGGATTGGCTTGTCGGCATCCATGGTGCCGGCACGGTGATTGTTTGCTATGGCGAATATTTTCATAAGTGGTGAGAGGTGAGGGGTGAGAGGTGAGGGGTGAGGGGTGAGACACTTCCTTTAACGAAAAACCCTCCTTTTTGGAGGAGGGTTTTCGTTTTGTATGGGAAAAATAAAGATTATTCAGCGCGGAGTGTGAAACGCTTGAAGGCAACGACTTTGAGGTCCTTGTCGGCAGCGCGGAGATACTCAGCGACAGTCTCCTTGTTCTCAGACATGGTGAACTCCTGGTTGACCAGGCATCTCTCCTTGAAGAACTTGGCGAGACGGCCCTTGGCAATGTTCTGCACCATCTGCTCAGGCAGGTTGGCAGCCTTCTCGGCAGCAGCCTCAACCTTGATTTTGCGTGCTTTCTCAGCCTCTTCCTCAGTGAGCCAACCTTTTGCGATGTTGGAGTTGATGTGGTCTTCGCTGTCCACGAGGTTGGGGTTGATGCCAGCCTTCTTGAGCACTACGTCCACATACTTCTCCACCTGCTCCATTTTGGTCTTCTGGATAGCGACCTGCAGCTCGTTGTCCTTCACTTCCTGAGGAACGCTGGCCTCGTCGAGGGCGACGGGGTTCATGGCAGCCACCTGCATGGTGAGTGCGTGTCCCTGTGTCTCGAAGTCCTTGTTGAGCTGCACGAGTGTGCAAAGCATGTTCTTCTTCTGGTGGTTGTATGAGTAGATGTTCTCACCCTCGAGCACATTGTAGCCGTCGAGTTCCATCTTCTCACCGGTGATACCGGAACGCTGTGTGACAGCGTCGGCAACTTTCTGTCCGTCGGCCAGAACAAGTTCCTTCACCTCGTCGAGGGTCTTGCACTTGTTGGCAACAGCAGCGTCGAGGATAGCCTGTGTGAGGGCGATGAAGTCGGCACCATTGGCCACGAAGTCAGTCTCGCACTTCAGGGCGATGATGGCTGCGAATCCATTCTCAATCTTCACCAACACGCATCCATTGGATGTCTCACGGTCGCTGCGCTTTGCGGCGATGGCCAGACCACGCTCACGGAGCAAGTCCTTTGCCTTGTCGAAGTCGCCCTCTGCCTCGGTGAGTGCCTTCTTAACGTCGGCGAGACCTGCACCAGTCATAGCGCGAAGCTTCTTTATGTCTTCCATATTTGGTTTGTAAGCCATAATATCTCTTCTGTTTTTATTTTGTTATTAATGTTTTTTTGGGGGGGATTCTAGAGATTCTAGGGATTCTAGAAATTCTAGAGATTCTAGATATTCTAGAAATTCTAGAGATTCTAGGGATTCTAGGAATCCTAGGATATCCTAGATAATCTAGGAAATCCCAGGGTTTCTGGTTGCTGGTTTACTCTTCCACTTCAGCAGCCTCGGCGGGAGCCTCTTCCTCAGCGGGAGCCTCAGCCACAGGTGCTTCTTCCTCGGCGGGAGCATCCTTGCGGGCACGGCGTGCACGCTTGGGTCTTGCCTCAGCGGCCTCTTCGTCCTGCTCAGCAGCAGCTTTCTCGTCGGCTTTCTCAGCCTTGCGCTCCTCGAGTCCCTCGGCGATGGCGGCACAGCAAGCAGTGAGAATCACGTCGATGCTGTCCTTTGCATCATCATTGGCGGGAATCACGAAATCGATGTCGTCGGGATTTGAGTTGGTGTCAACGATACCGAACACGGGGATACCGAGTCTCTTGGCCTCTTTCACTGCGATGTTCTCTTTCATCACATCCACTACGAAGAGTGCGGAGGGCAGACGGGTAAGGTCGGCGATTGAACCAAGGTTCTTCTCGAGTTTTGCACGCTGGCGTGTCACCTGGAGGAGCTCACGCTTGGAAAGGTTGGAGAAAGTACCATCGCTCATCAGTTTGTCGATGTTGGCCATTTTCTTCACAGCCTTGCGGATGGTTGGGAAGTTGGTGAGCATACCGCCCGGCCAGCGCTCAATCACGTAAGGCATGTTGATGCTTGCGGCTTTCTCAGCCACAATGCTCTTAGCTTGTTTTTTAGTAGCTACGAAGAGTACTTTCTTTCCCGACTTGGCGATTTGCTTGAGTGCATCGGCAGCCTCGTCGATTTTCACCACAGTCTTGTGCAGGTCGATAATGTGAATACCATTGCGCTCCATGAAGATGTAGGGAGCCATTGCAGGATTCCATTTGCGGCGGAGGTGTCCGAAGTGGCATCCAGCCTCCAGCAGCATATCAAAATTTGTTCTTGACATTTTTTTGTGCTTGATTTTTTATTGTTTACTTTCCTTTTAGTTGTCTTAAAACCAGCCGTTGAGTAATCGCCATGACCATAGCGGCCGGTGGCGGGTCTCAGCGGTTTGGATGCTAAACTCTGCCAGCATGCAAGATTAACGCTTGCTGAACTGGAAGCGACGGCGTGCCTTTGGCTGACCCGGCTTTTTGCGCTCCACAGAGCGGGAATCGCGGGTGAGGAAGCCCTGGTCCTTGAGTGCCTTCTTGTCGTCGGCGTTGACTTTGACCAGTGCGCGTGCGATGGCGAGGCGCAGAGCCTGGCTCTGTCCTGTGAAGCCACCTCCGTCGAGGTTCACTTTCACATCGTATTTGTCGGCTACTCCCAGAAGGTCGAGCGGCTGCTTAACCACATACTGCAGGATAGCTGATGGGAAATACTCAGTGAGGTCTTTCTTGTTGATGGTGATTTTGCCTGAGCCCTCGCTCATATAGATACGAGCCACTGCGCTCTTGCGGCGTCCTATTGCATTGATAACTTCCATTCTATTGATTATTTATACTGGTTAATATCTATTGCCTTTGGTTTCTGAGCCTGCTTGTCGTGCTCTGTACCCTCATAAATATAAAGATTGTCCAGGAGTTGGCGTCCGAGTGGGCCTTTGGGGAGCATACCCTTGACGGCATGGCGCAGGATGCGGTCGGCACCATCTTTCTTGAGGCGCAACTTTGCCGGTGTGTCAAAGCGCTGACCTCCGGGATAACCAGTATAACGTGTGTAGAGTTTGTCGGTCTCTTTGTTTCCTGTAAACACCACTTTGTCGGCGTTGATAATAATGACATTGTCGCCACAGTCCACATGTGGAGTGAAAGTGGGCTTGTACTTTCCACGGAGCAGTTTGGCTACCTTCGAGCAGAGACGACCTACGATCTGGCCGCTGGCATCGATGACCACCCACTCCTTCTTGGCTGTTTCCTTGTTGACGGAAATAGTCTTGTAACTTAATGTGTTCATCTCAATTTTTAAAATTTTACTACTAAAAAACAATTTTTCTTTGCTTGGAGGGCGATTCTCTAACCATCGTGCCTGGCCAAAAGCACGACTATTAACACGCGTCTCCGAGGGGCTCTAAGACTACCCCCATAATAATCGGACTGCAAAGGTACATATTTTTATAGAAACTCGCCCGCGTTTCCCAGCGGCAATTATAAATTATTAACAGAATTAATAATTATTAACCACCGAGAAGCGCGGGCTTTCTAGGGAATCTAGGATTTCTAGGGCTTCTAGGATTCCTAGGGCTTCTAGGGCTTCTAGGATTCCTAGATTACTCCGAGGTCTTTTCCTACTTTGATGAAGGCGGCGATACAGCGGTCGAGTTGTTCGCGGTTGTGGCCTGCGGAAATTTGTACGCGGATGCGTGCCTGGCCTTTGGGTACCACAGGATAATAGAAGCCAGTGACGTAAATGCCCTCGTCGAGCATCCGGCTGGCATAGACCTGCGACAGTTTGGCATCATAGAGCATCACCGCGCAGATGGCACTCTGCGTGGGCTTGATGTCGAAGCCTGCCTCCATCATCTTTCCGCGGAAATACTCCACATTTTCCACCAGCCGGTCGTGCAGTTCGTTGCTTTCCTTCAGCATCTTGAATACTTCAAGGCTGGCACCGATGATACACGGGGCAAGCGAGTTGGAGAAGAGATAGGGACGACTGCGCTGCCGCAACATGTCGATGATTTCGCGGCGGCCCGTGGTAAAGCCACCGAGTGCACCACCAAACGACTTGCCGAGGGTGCCCGTATAAATATCAACGCGCCCGTAGGTGCCACAGAGTTCGCTCACACCATGCCCGGTGGCACCCACCACTCCGGCAGAATGCGACTCATCCACCATGACCAGGGCGTCGTACTTCTCGGCAAGGTCGCAGATTTTGTCCATCGGAGCCACATTTCCGTCCATCGAGAACACGCCGTCGGTGACGATGATACGGAATCGCTGTGCCTGCGCCTCTTTCAGACATCTCTCCAGGTCGTCCATGTCGGCGTTGGCATAACGGTAGCGCTTGGCTTTGCACAACCTGACACCATCGATGATGGAGGCATGGTTGAGCGCATCCGAGATGATGGCATCCTCGTCGGTGAAAAGCGGTTCGAACACTCCTCCATTGGCATCGAAGCAAGCGGCATAGAGGATGGTGTCCTCGGTCTGGAAATAGTCGGAAATGGCAGCCTCCAGTTGTTTGTGAATGTCCTGAGTGCCACAGATGAATCTTACCGACGACATACCGAAGCCACGGTTGTCCATCATTTTTTTGGCTCCCTCGATCAGGCGGGGATGGTCGGACAAGCCAAGATAATTGTTGGCACAGAAATTGAGCACTTCCTTGCCACGGACACTGATTGCTGCTTTCTGGGGACTCTCGATGATTCTTTCCTCTTTGTAAAGTCCTGCCTCACGAATCTCAGCGAGTGTGTCGCTGAGGTGTTGTTTCATTTTTGTATACATGATTTAAGTGTTTTGGGATTTCTTCATGCAAAATAAGCAAAAAAAATCCATATAGCATCGCTTTGGCTGCCAAATTTTGGAAAAAATGTGAAATTATGCAATTTTTATCCACCAAAGAGTACCAACATTGGAAAAAAATTGCTTAATTTGCAGTCGGAAACACGACTTAACCCTTCAAGTATGAAAAACATATTCATTATAGGTTCGACAGGTCAGATTGGTTCAGAACTGACCATGGAGTTGAGGAAAATATATGGCAACGACCATGTGGTGGCCGGATATATACGCAGTGCAGAGCCACAGGGCGAGTTGGCGGAATCGGGACCTTCGGCTCTGGCCGACGTAACCGACGGCGATGCCATCACAGATGTGGTGAAACGCTACGACATCGACACCATCTACAACCTTGCCGCCCTTTTGTCGGTGGTCGCGGAGTCGAAGCCCCGCGTAGCCTGGCGTATCGGCATCGATGGCTTGTGGAATGTGCTGGAAGTGGCCCGCGAGCATCATTGCGCCGTATTCACTCCGAGCAGCATCGGCTCGTTTGGTCTGAGCACACCCCATGTGCGAACCCCTCAGGACACCATCCAGCGCCCGCGCACCATCTATGGTGTGTCGAAAGTGACGACGGAGTTGCTGAGCGACTATTACTTTTTTAAATATGGTGTAGACACCCGCTCTGTGCGCTTCCCGGGCATCATCTCGTACAAGACGCTCCCTGGCGGGGGCACCACCGACTACGCCGTGGATATTTTTTATTCTGCCGTACGTGGCGAGCGGTTTGTATGTCCATTGAAGAAAGGGACGCTTCTCGACATGATGTATATGCCCGATGCCCTCAAAGCAGCCATCACATTGATGGAAGCCAACCCCGACCGACTTGTGCATCACAATGGTTTCAACGTGGCTTCAATGAGTTTTGCGCCGGAGACCATTTACGCTGAGATTAAAAAGCACAAGCCCTCGTTTGAGATGATTTACGAAATAGACCCCTTGAAACAGAAAATCGCCGACAGTTGGCCCGACCGTCTGAACGATACTTGCGCACGCCGCGAATGGGGCTGGGCACCCAACTACGACATCCGCTCCATGACCACCGACATGCTGGACAAACTGGAGAAGAAGTTAAATGGGAAATAAGGATATAGGGCGTCCCATATCACGAAATTCTTTTATGTCACTCTAATTATCGAATTTGAGAAGTTACATGAAGAGTGAAAAAAATTCTATAATTCTAATTATTCGTGACAAAAAGAATACACAAGTCGCAAGTGACAGGCCTAAAATTCGCGGATGAAGGTGCCGTCGTAGGTCTCAACTTGTAGTCGGATGTTGTCGCCCTTGCTGAGATACGCAAGGGGAATACTGGCATAGAGCTTGCTGGAATAATACTCTGGGACACCATTCTGGTCGTGATAGAGGCGGAGACAGAAGAGCCTTGTGCCATCCTCCCTGGCCATAATGGTGTCGCAGACCAAGCCCAGTGTCTGCTTGGCGTCGATCCCTTCCTGGACACCCGTTTTCACAAATAAGCCCATGTTCAGGTATTTCCCGTTTTTGCTGACCCAAGCGCTCTCCATTTTCACCGGGTCGGTGAAAATCTTCTCTACGTCCTTTGCCTTCTTGATGCCAAGTGTGAGCACCTGCGACACGGAGATAGCCTCGACAGGCTCCGACGGGTTGGGTTTCACCTTATAATATAATAATACACGGTAAAGGGAATCGGGTGTTTTGGCCCATTCACAATCGTGAAGAGGTTCCAACCGCAGGGAATCGCCCACATCAGTGAGGGCATAGTCAAGTTTTTTTGCTTCGGAGGAATGCACATCGGCGAATTCCGCTCTCAAATACGACCATTTTCCGTCGCCCGTCTCATAGTCCTCGGTGGAGCACGACACGGCAGCCCCTGCCAGAATCAGGCAGAAGAGTGGCAACAGGAGTATGAATGGTGATTTGGATCTCATTGTGCAGCCAGGAAATTTCTCGCGGGATTGGCATACATGGTCAGCATTCTCTCCCTCAGGTAGCCGACGTCCTTTCCGGGGATGTCGATTTTGTCCAACTGTCCCTGAATATACTTCACGAAGACCATCTTTTCCTCCTCGGTATACTTGTCGGAATGTGCAGTGGACTCCTCCAGGAGGTCAAGAGCCACATAATTGTTGGCGAAGAGCATATAATTCCGGTGTATCTCACTGTCGATATGGGCGGCAATCTGTCGGAGCATTCCCTGCTTTCCCAGCGACGCGTCGAGGGTGAGCATCCATTGGTCTATACACTCCCCACAATGATAATGGATACGCCCCTTATATCCCATGATGCCGGTACGCATACTTATCACATCGTCCATGGGGCCCTTGCGCCATCCCGGCACATCACGCTTCAGCTGGAACTCAGCCGCCTTGAGGAAATCGCAGGGGTCGTATTCATAGGAGATGGACAGGGGCACGATGTGCAGACTTTGCAGCCGCTCCACGAGCGACCCTTCGCCGCCCATGGCCATCATCTTGAGAATGGCATCCTGCGTGCGGTCGTCGGAGTCCTTTGCCCTACCCTCGCGCTGTGCAATCCAGATGTTCTCATTCTTCTCGGCAATGGCGTAGTGCATGTATTCCGCCAGTCGCTTGCTGGCCAGGAGCATCTGCCGGGGCTGCAGGCTGCGCTCCACGATAAACGACTTGTTGACCCTGACCAAATCCTTCACCCACGGGAGCGAGAGCAAGTTGTCGCCGATGGCAATCTCGCAAGTGGTTTCACAACCGGCGTCGATGAGCAGTTTGTCGAGCAATGCTGAGTCGAGCACGATGTCGCGGTGGTTGCTCACGAACGTATAGCGCCGGTGAATATCGATAGCTGAAGTATCCATGTCGCATCCCGTGCTTGCACGGCTGAGCAACTGCTGCAGAAATCCATAGCAAAAAGTTTTCTGGAACTCAAAGTTGGTGCGGCACTGCCGCATTTTTGCCCCAATGGCCTCGATGGGCACCTCGGGATAAAGGAAACGCAACACCGCCTGGAACTGCTCGTTGGCGAGCAGCCGCTCATAAACCTGAGGCAACTCCTCGGGCTCGAATGGCCTGATACTATCAAATTCTTGTGGAGACATGGCTATTTTTAAAGGGGATTATGGGGGGCCATCACTTGATGAGAGAGGATGAGAGAGGATGAGAGAGGATAATAGAGGATTTTCTAGGATTACTAGGATTTCTAGAATTTCTAGATTTTCTAGATTTTCTAGATTTTCTAGAATTTCTAGATTTTCTAGAATTACTAGAAGCCCTAGTATCCCTAGTATTCCTAGAAGCCCTATTTCTACTTAAACTGATTTTCCACGATCTCGGTGAGCACGTCCTTGAGGTCGAGGCCGGCGGCACGCACTTGCTGAGGAATGAAACTGGTGGGAGTCATACCCGGTGTGGTGTTCACCTCGAGCATGTTGATTTTGTCGCCACCCTCACTGTTCTTCGTGATGATATAGTCGATGCGGATGATGCCGTTGCAGTGCAGGATGTCGTAGATGGCACTGGTAAGTTCGGCCACTCGCCGGGCAGTGTCCTCGGGAATACGTGCCGGGGTGATTTCCCGCACCTGTCCGTTGTACTTGGCATCGTAGTCGAAAAACTCATTGCTGGTCACCACCTCGGTAGCGGGCAGCACCACCGACTTCTCACGAGTCTTGTAGCATCCGATGGAAATCTCCACACCGTCGAGGAAAGACTCCACCATCACCTCGTCGCTCTCCATCATGGCCTTTCTCAGGGCGGGTGCAAGTTGGTCGATATTCTTCACCTTGGAAACGCCGAAACTGCTGCCATCATTGGCTGGCTTGACAAAGCAAGGCATACCAATACGCGAGAGTATATCCTCGTCGGAGACCAGATGCTCGTAGCCTCTGCGAATCAGCAAACTGTCGGCCACACTCACCCCAAAGCCACGGAGGTACTGGTTGAACACGAATTTATCGAATGTCATGGCCTCCACCAACACGCCACTGGTGCTGTAGGGGATGTGGAGCAGTTCGAAATATCCCTGCATGATGCCGTTCTCGCCCGGTGTGCCATGGATGGTGATATAAGCATAGTCGAACACCACGGCTTTTCCGTTTTCCACAAACGAGAAGTCATTGCGGTCGATTTTGGCCGTCGTTCCGTCTGGCAGTTCCACATGCCAGTCCTGTCCCTTGACATCGACGATATATACGTTGTATCGCTCCCTGTCGAAAACAGAGTACAACCCCTGTGCCGAGCGTAATGACACATCGTGCTCGGAGGAGTCTCCTCCACAGACAATTGCGATTGTTCGCTTCAAATTTTTCATTTTCAATCCTTTATTTATTCTACGTTAAGTTGCTTGTATGCGAATCCCTTGATATACTGCCTCCATTTCTCTATCAGGCTGCCCAGGTCGGCAGGCAACTCCGAGGTGTAGTCCATCTGCTTGCCTGTCACAGGATGTACGAATCCCAGAGTCTGAGCATGGAGGGCCTGGCGCGGACATGCGCGGAAACAATTCTGGATGAAGGCCTTGTAGGTGCTGCTTCGCTCGCCCCGCAGGATTTCAGTGCCTCCATATCGCTCGTCGCCGAAGAGGGGATGTCCGATATGACGCATGTGGGCCCTTATCTGATGGGTGCGCCCTGTCTCGAGCACACACTCCACGAGCGTGGTATATCCGAAACGCTCCACCACTCGATAATGCGTGACTGCTGGCTTGCCATTCTCGGAGTCGGGAGGGAAGACCGTCATACGCAGTCTGTCGCGCGGGTCACGCCCGATATTTCCCTCGATTCTCCCTGTCTCCTCCTGAAGGTTGCCCCAGACGAGCGCCAGATAACTGCGGTGGGTGGTCTTGTTGAAAAACTGCAGTCCGAGGTTGCTCTTGGCCTCGGGTGTCTTTGCTATCACCAGCAGTCCCGTGGTGTCCTTGTCGATGCGGTGGACCAGTCCCACTTCGGGGTCGTTGGGGTCATAGCCTGGATTGTTTCTCAGATGCCATGCCACCGCATTGACGAGTGTCCCGTGGAAATTGCCGCATCCGGGATGCACCACCATGCCAGCCGGTTTGTTGATGACCATGAGCACATCGTCCTCATACACCACATCGAGCGGGATATCCTCCGGCTCTATCGTTGTGTCGAACCGTGGGCGGTCGAGCATAAGTGTCACCACATCTCCCGGGCGCACTTTGTAGTTGCTTTTCACCGGACGGTCGTTGACATGGACGAATCCGGCGTCGGCGGCTTTCTGTATGCGGTTGCGGCTGGAATGCTGGAGTTTCTCACACATGAACTTGTCTACTCGCAGCGGCACCTGCCCTTTGTCCACCTCTATCCGATAATGCTCATAGAGAGGCTGCTCCTCCAATTCTTCCAGAACGGGTATATTTGTATCTTCCTGAATCACCAAGTGTAATGTCCTTTTAGATCTTCAACTTCATTCTTCATCTCTAATCAGAGGGTGGCGGTGGAGGAGGCGGTGCGGATGGCATCGAGCGTGAAGACTCGTCGATGGCCTTCATCAGCTCATCGCGGCCAGGAGCCCCACTCTTCGATGGGTCGGGACGCTTGTAGTGAGGTCTCGACCTCTGTGGTTTGTCTTCCTCACGCAGTTCATCCTCATAATAATATACATCGCTCTCCACATAAGAAACGGGTTCGTTGATGTCACGCCGACCATCTCCCACCTGGATAATCAGTTCCTCCTCGATGGATATCTTATCGCCTACCGCAAGTTGCTTGCCATGGCACTTGATACCATAGACCCACTCCTTCTCACCGGGGATATACTCAGGTTCTCCAAGTTGGAAGCCTTGAGCCATGAGTTTCGACTGGCAGTCACGCAGCGAACTGTTGTCGATGACATCTGGTATGGGTTTCTCGGGTGTGTGTGTGGCGTTGATCTTGATGAACACTGCCCTACCTGGCTTGACAATGTCGCCGGGTAATGGCGACTGCTCAAGCACACATCCGGGAGGAAGTGTCTTCACATAGTCAGTGTCACTCACCATAATTTCGAGATGGACTTCATCGAGCAAGTCCTCAGCATCATTATACGACTTATGGATGATGTTGGGCACTTCCACAGTCTGTCCGTGATGGGTATAGAGGTCGAGCCCGTATTTCAATCCCAGGCTCAAGAGCACCACAATGATGGCCATTGCGATGATATTGCCCCACAGATACAAACTGAGGAATTTTTTAAAGAAACTCTTTAGTGTCATTATTCTTCATTTTTGCGTGATGTAAGCGCATTGGCGCTACTTCAATCTGCAAAGATAATGCAAAATTTCGATTCTGCCACTGAAATCTCAATTTATTTGCTATAAAAGCCCGAAAAGCGGGAAATAATCAGAATAATCGGAGTAAGTCGGAATCATCAGAAGAATCAGAAGAATCAGAATAATCGGAATTTTCGGAATAATCAGAATAATCGGAATAATCAGAATACTCAGAATTTTCCGAATACTCAGATTACTCAGAATCCTCCGCTTCCTCCGACTCCCAGAAACGAAAAAACAGGAAAAAGCAATGCTTTTCCTGTCCTCTCTCTACTCATCTCTGTGACTCACGGATTACTTTCCGTGATGCTCATCAGATACAGTCAACTTCTTGCGGCCTTTTGCGCGGCGTGAAGCAAGCACACGGCGGCCATTCTTGGTGGCCATTCTCTCACGGAAGCCGTGCTTGTTGACTCTCCTGCGGTTGTGGGGCTGGAATGTTCTTTTCATTGTCTTATACTGTTTTTATATTGTTGTTTCTTCATTCAAGGCCAGCATTTCGACCTTTTGGGCTGCAAAAGTACACATTTCTTTTGAAATAACCAAGAATTATCAGTTTTTTAGTGCCTAAAGCGTGTATTTTTTGCAAAAAAACACTAACTTTGCAGCAAATTTTGTGGAATGGGAATGCCGGAGAGGCATCTATCGACAATTTTTACATCAAGAAATATTGAACAAACTCTATAAGACAATGATTAAATCACAAGACATTAAGAAAGGAACTTGCATCCGCATGGATGGCAAGCTGTATTTTTGCATTGATTTTCTGCACGTGAAACCCGGCAAGGGCAACACCATCATGCGCACCACCCTGAAGGATGTGGTGAGTGGCCGTGTTCTTGAGAAGCGCTTCAACATCGGCGAGGCCCTCGAGGATGTACGCGTGGAGCGCCGCCCCTATCAGTATCTTTATCAGGAAGGTGAGGACTACATCTTCATGAACCAGGAGACCTACGACCAGATTCCTATTGCCAAGGACCTCATCACTGGTGTTGACTTCATGAAAGAGAGTGACATTGTGGAAGTAGTGAGCGACGCCGACACCAACACCATTCTTTTCGCCGAAATGCCCGTGAAGACCGTTCTTCGCATCACCCACTCTGAGCCAGGCGTCAAGGGCGACACCGCCACCAATGCCACAAAGCCAGCCACTCTGGAGACAGGTGTTGAGGTACGCGTGCCCCTGTTCGTGAACGAGGGCGACCTGATTCAGGTTGACACCCGCGACGGCAGTTATCTGCAGCGCATGAAAGAGTAATCACCAAACTCACTTACCCACATATCTAAAGCGATGGATAATGTGTCACCGCCTCGTAGCAGGCTGTGCGTATCCATCGCTTTGGCATTTTAGCCAGCATCCCCCCTTTGTATCACCCAAGCCGAAAGCATGAAATACTCCGTCATCATACCTGTCTACAACCGCCCCGACGAGGTGGACGAGTTGCTTGCGAGCCTGTCGAAACAGACAGAGCACGACTTCGAGGTGATTGTGGTGGAAGACGGCTCCGACCACCCCTGTGAGGAGGTGTGCGGGAAATACACCGGCGAGTTGGACCTGCACTATCATGTGAAGAAGAACTCCGGCCCAGGCCAGAGCCGCAACTACGGAGCCGAGAAATCCAAGGGCGAGTACCTGATTATCCTCGACAGCGACGTGGTGCTCCCGCCAGATTACATGGCCTGCGTGAACAAGGAACTCGCCCAGCATCCCTGCGATGCCTTCGGTGGCCCCGACCGCGCGCACGAGTCGTTCACCGACACCCAGAAAGCCATCTCCTACTCGATGACAAGTTTTCTAACCACGGGCGGCATTCGTGGCGGCAAGCGGAAACTCGACAAATTCTATCCCCGCTCGTTCAACATGGGCATCCGCCGCGATGTTTACAAGCAACTGGGAGGCTTCTCGAAGATGCGTTTTGGCGAGGACATCGACTTCAGCACCCGCATCTTCAAAGGCGGATACACCTGCCGCCTCTTCCCCACAGCCTGGGTGTGGCATAAACGTCGCACGGACTTCAGGAAATTCTTCCGTCAGGTGTTCAACAGCGGCATCGCCCGCATTAATCTTTCCAAGCGGCATCCCGGCACGCTGAAACTGGTACACCTGCTTCCCGCTATTTTCACCATCAGCGTCATCACGCTGGTGCTGGTATCCGCCGTTGGCCGCGCGTTGATGCACTACGACCCAGACCACTTCCACCGTTGGTATCTGGTATGTGCACTGCCGTGGATACCCATTCTGCTTTTCAGCCTGGTCATCCTCATCGATTCCACCATCCGCAACAAGAGTCTGAAAGTGGGACTATTGTCCGTACCCTCGTCGTTCATCCAACTGACGGGCTATGGAAGCGGCTTCCTCGCTGCCTGGTGGAAACGATGCGTGAGAGGAAAAGACGAGTTCCAGGCATTTGAGAAGACTTTCTATCAGTAAGTCCGGCATCCGGCAGCATTCATCAACCTGGCAGAAACTATGGAAAAACTCAATATCAATCAATTGGCCGAAGAAGACCGCCCGCGCGAGAAATTCATGACGCTGGGCGCCGAGGCGCTGAGCAAGGCCGAATTGCTTGCCATACTCATCGGCTCAGGCAATCCCCAGGAGAATGCCGTCACACTCATGCAGCGCATTCTCAACGAGCACGGCGGCAACTTGAAGACACTGGGCAGAATGACCATCCACGACCTCATGGCTTACAACGGCATCGGCGAGGCCAAGGCCATCAGCATCCTTGCCGCCTGTGAACTGGGCAAGCGCCGCCAGGCTGAGGATGTATTGCTACGCCCTGCCTTCACAAGCGCCCAGGACATCTACGACTTGATGAGAAACGAGTTGGAAGACAAGGACATAGAGCAGGCATGGGTGATGTTGCTCAACCAGAAATTCAAGTTAATCACCAAGATTCGCATTTCCACGGGCGGCATCAGCGAGACAGCGGTGGATGTGCGCCAGATCATGAAGCACGCCGTACTGAACAATGCCACCGTACTTGCCCTCATCCACAACCACCCCAGCGGCGACCCCTCTCCCAGCAGAGATGACGACAACATCACACAGCGTCTGAAAAAGGCGTGCGAAATCATGCGCATCTATCTGCTCGACCACGTCATCGTAGGCGACAGCAAATATTACTCCTACCATGAGCAAGGAAGACTATAAAGTAACTGACTATGACCAATGAATTAATCGTTGTGGGGCGCACGAACGGCACCACAAAGCGAGGCGACCCGTATTGCTCGCTGAAAGTGAAGAACAAGGACGAGGAATTTACAATCGCCGTGTGGGACGTCGGCCCTGCAGACGCCCCCGCCGTGGGACAGTTGGTGATATTCACCAACATTCAAGACAACGACGGCAAGAAATCGGCGCGGAAAATCGAGATGCGCCCAGGCGACATGCCCGACGAGAACCATCCGCTCTACAGTCTGCTCCCCCGGCCCATCAAACGTGATGAATGGGACCGCTGCCTGCAGAAACTGCTGGAATTCTGCACCGACGAGCAACTCAAGCCCCTGATTGAGAAATATTGTGGTGACCATCTTTTCAATGAATACTCGAATCGTCCGGCGGCCACCAACATCCACCATGCTTTCAAGGGTGGACTGCTCAACCATACCTACCAGATGCTGCACATGCTCGAAGGGCTATACCCCTGTCTGCCCTACCCCATCAAAATCGAACGCTGCATCATAGCCATACTCTTCCACGATTACGGAAAAGTGTACGAATACAAGGAAAACGGCGAGACCACCGAACAAAAATATTTGCTTGGGCACATCTTCATCTCGGCTCACCTACTTTATAACAATTTGAAGAAGCACAAGATCAATGACGATGAAATCAACTACATCGTACACGCGGTACTGGCACACCACGGCGAACTGGAATATGGCTCACCCGTAAAACCATGCTCGCAAGAGGCCATCATCGTGAATATGCTCGACAACCTGTCTGCCAAGACCGACACCATCGAATTCACCGGAAACATGGAAAGTTCGTTCGCACTTGGCACACACGTGGTGAAAAAACCGTGAAATAATCTCTTTTTTCTTGGTGTTGACACAAAAAAACACTACATTTGCATGACGTTGCGACAAAGCCTGAATTTCACCTTATTATATAAAGACAGCAATGAACGAACACATTCTTTCCGACGCGCCACAAGTGAGCGACTTAGCGGCTTGCATCGAGTCATGGCCAATACTGGCCAGCGGCATCCGCTACCAATATCTGGTGGACTACCACTCCTACAACGCTTTCGGCACATACAGCCTGTCGAACGAGGAATGGGATAACCGCGAGATGATTCAGAATTTCAAGAACAACTCGGAACTTACCGACCCTATCTCGCACGAGAATGCCATGCGCAAAGCCATCACCATGCTCACACGACTGCTCCACGACACCTTTGGCGAGAAATTGCCACTACTCACGCTGGTCTGCATCCCCGCCTCCACGGCCGAGAAGACGGCAGCCCGCTTCGAGGAGTTCTCCCGGCTGGTATGCGAGGAAACTGGCATGTCAAACGGCTATGAACACATCACCGTGGTGGCCGACCTGGACCATGTGGGCGATTCCCACCTGCCGGAATATTCCATCGACACCGACTATTTCAAGAGCCGCAACGTGCTGCTCTTCGACGACATCATGGTCACGGGCGGCAGCATCAACAAATTCGCATCGCAGGTGGTTGGATTGTGTGGAAACATCGTCGCCGCAGTCGTCCTGGGGAAGGCTGTGATAAAAAAGAAACAAAAGTAAAGCAACGAAACACCAAGATGAAAAAAACGATATGGCTCGTACTGGCCACCGCAGGTCTGATGACAATGACATCCTGCAACAACAAACCGGCCAAGCAACCTGAGGAAACCCCTCAGGAAGCCCCCACCAACACGGAGGAGAATCCAGAAACCGCCAAGGTGGTCAAGAAGGTGGACAGAGTCGCGGGCAACAGCCTTTGCTCTCTCTCCATTCCCGACAAATGGGAAATCAATGAGGAAACGACTTCCGACCGCATGGTAGAACTGAGGATTCCCAAACCAGACTCAGAGGAGGGCGACCTGGGCTTCATACGGATTATGGCCGACAAGGATGAATCCAGGACAGCTGAAGACGTGGCTGCCGACAAGGCGAAAAACGGCGACACGCCCGGAGGAGAGTTGCAAGCAGATGTCACCATCGGCGAGACCACATACAAAGTGGTGAAGCACAAGGACAATGCCGATGCCAATTACACCCTTTTCGCTGAAATGCCCGAAAAAGGAGTTTATGAAGTGACTGTCAATCACATCAATCTCGACGATGCCGGTCTGAAGACCATCCTCAGTTCGTTGGTGTTTAAATAGAAAGGATTTGATTGAAAATTATACTTCGCATGAATATCAGCTGCACCTCAGGATTTGAAACACATTCCATACGGTTTGCACGATATTTGAAGATTAAAGATTGAAAATTAATGACGCACGAAGAAAAAACAGATATTGAGAGCCGTGTAGTGGATGTACTGCGCACGGTGTTCGACCCCGAGATTCCCGTCAACATCTACGACCTGGGACTGATTTACCGTATCGAACTCAGCGACGACGGAGCGCTCGACATTGACATGACATTTACGGCTCCCTCCTGCCCTGCCGCCGACTTCATCCTGGAAGACGTGCGCCAGAAGGTGGAAACAGTGCCCGGTGTGACTGCCGCCAACATACAGATGGTGTTTGAACCGGCATGGGACCAAAGTATGATGAGCGAGGAGGCCCGTGTAGAACTGGGATTTGACTAATGAGCAAAAACGTATATTTTCTTTCGGATGCCCATCTGGGCTCACTTGCCATCGAGCATGGCCGGACGCAGGAGCGCCGGCTTGTGCGCTTTCTTGACAGCATCAAGCATAAAGCGTCGGCCATCTACCTGCTTGGCGACATGTTCGACTTCTGGAATGAGTACCGCTACGTGGTGCCCAAGGGCTACACCCGGTTTTTAGGCAAATTGTCGGAACTGACCGACATGGGCGTGGAGGTGCATTTCTTCACCGGCAACCACGACCTATGGACCTATGGCTACCTGGAACAGGAATGTGGAATGATTGTTCACAGGAAACCACTCACCACCGAAATCTATGGCAAGGTGTTCTATCTGGCTCATGGCGACGGTCTGGGCGACCCGAACGGAAAATTCAAACTGTTGCGGCGAATATTCCACAACCGCTTCTGCCAGGTGATGCTCAACGCCATCCACCCACGATGGGGCATGTCGCTCGGACTCAACTGGGCAAAGCATAGCCGCCTGAAAAGAGCCGACGGGAAAGAGCCGCCCTATTTTGGCGAAAACCGTGAGCATCTGGTGCTCTACACCAAGGAATATCTCAGAACACACCAGGACATCGACTATTTCATCTATGGGCACCGCCACATTGAACTCGACCTGATGCTCTCACGCAAGACACGCATGATGATTATCGGCGACTGGATATGGCAGTTCACATACGTGGTGTTCGACGGTGAGCATATTTTCCTGGAAGAGTACGTGGAAGGAGAAAGCAAGCCCTAATCTGCGCCATTTTTGTATCCCAAACGGCACAAATTTTAGTTTTTTCTCAAAATTTTGGCCATTTTATTTGGACAATTCAAACTTTTGGATTATCTTTGCATCGAACAAAGTAATTATCAGGTATTTATATCTCAATAGGAAAGCAACATAGACATCAAAAATCAGGTTTGTAGAATCAAGTTAAGTCGAGGGAAAGTTATCGTGAGATAGTTTTCCCTTTTTTTGTGCGTGATTTCAAATTCTAAATAAACAAAACGAGGGCTAATAGGATATCCTATTAGCCCTTGCTGATTTTTATGGGGCTTATGAGTCTTATAAGGCTTATGGGTCCTATAAGGCTTATGGGTCCTATAAGGCTTATGGGTCTTATAAGGCTTATAAGGCCTATAAGTCGTTACTGATTACAGGAGATTCATGGTGTCGGTGGCAATCATCAGCTCCTCGTCGGTGGGGATGACGCAAACAGTCACCTTGGAGTCGTCGGCGGAGATAATAGCCTCCTCGCCACGGGTCTTGTTCTTCTCCGGGTCGAACTTCAATCCCAGGAATTCCAGTCCCTCGCAGACACTCTGACGCATATCCATCTGATTCTCACCTACTCCAGCGGTGAAGACCACGATATCAACACCACCCATGGCGGCAGCGTAAGCACCAATGTACTTCTTGATACGGTAGAAATACATATCCAGTGCCAGACGAGCACGCTCGTTGCCTTCTTTGGCGGCACTCTCTACGTCGCGCATGTCACTGCTCTCCTCGGTGATACCCAGCACGCCACTCTGCTTGTTGAGCAAATTCGACATACCGTCGGGATCCAGGTCGAGCTTCTTCTCCAGGAAAGTGATGGCACCACCATCGATGTCGCCCGAGCGTGTACCCATCATCAGTCCCTCAAGAGGAGTCAGACCCATTGTGGTGTCGATGCACTGACCATCCTTGACAGCGGCGATTGAGCCACCATTGCCGATGTGGCAAGTGATGATACGCTTGCCCTTGGGATTCACATCGAGGAACTCACACACACGCTCCGAAACATAGCGGTGACTGGTTCCGTGGAAGCCGTAGCGGCGCACGCCAAACTGTTTGTAGAGACGGTATGGAATGGCATACATGTATGCTTTCTTGGGCATCGTCTGATGGAAGGCCGTGTCGAACACACCCACCTGTGGCAGCCCGGGCATCAACTCACTCACTGCCCGCACACCCTTCAGGTTGGCTGGGTTGTGAAGCGGAGCCAGTTCGATGCACTGCTCAAAGGCTTCAAGCACCTCGTCGTTGAGCAGCACACTCTTGTTGAACTTCTCACCTCCGTGCACCATACGGTGTCCCACGGCGTCGATTTCCTTCAAGTCCTTGATGGCACCGATTTCAGGGTCGGTGAGCAACGAGAAAATAAATTTCACGCCCTCTGTGTGCTCAGGAATGTTGTGCATGATGGTTTTCTTCTCGCCATTGGGCAACTTCACCTTGACGAAAGCGCCTTCCAATCCCACGCGCTCAGCACCACCCGAGGCCATTACCTCCTTGGTGTCCATGTCGTAAAGGGCATATTTAATGGAAGATGAGCCGCAATTTAATACTAAGATTTTCATTTTTGTGTTTTATCGTTTTTTTTAGTTGATGAGTTTTTTTAGTTTAGAGGGCCGGAGATTCCGGATTTTCCGGAGATTCCGGAGATTCCGGAGTTTCCGGAGTTTCCGGAGTTTCCGGAGTTTCCGGATTTTCCGGGGATTCCGGAGTTTCCGGAGATTCCGGGAGAAAATGAGTGCCTCTTATTTTGCATCCATGGCCTGGCAGGCGGTGATGGCCACCAGTTTGTAGATGTCGTCGACTGAGCAGCCACGGCTGAGGTCGTTGACCGGGCGTGCGATACCCTGGAGAATGGGGCCGAGAGCCTCGGCATCACCCAGACGCTGCACCAGTTTGTAGGCGATGTTTCCCACTTCGAGACAAGGGAAGACCAGCACATTGGCCTTGCCGGCGATGTCGCTGCCAGGGGCTTTCTTGGCTCCGACCGATGACACGAGGGCTGCGTCGGCCTGCAATTCGCCATCCACCTTGAGTGTGGGGTCGAGTTCACGGGCCAGGCGGGTGGCCTCAATCACCTTGTCCACCACCTCATGGGTAGCACTACCCTTGGTTGAGAAACTGAGCATAGCCACGCGTGGGTCATCGAAGCCGGCCACACTGCGGGCAGTCTGTGCCGTACAGACAGCAATCTGCGACAACTGAGCGGCATCGGGCATAGGTGTGACAGCCACATCACCCACCACCAGAATTCCGTTCTCACCATACTCCGGTTTTTGAGTAACCAGCAACATGGCTCCACTCACGCATGTGATGCCCGGGGCGCACTTGATAATCTGCAGTGCGGGGCGCAGGGTTTCGCCAGTGGTGCTCAGTGCACCGGAAATCTGGCCGTCGGCTCCCTCGGTCTTGATAATCATACAACCCAGATAGAGAGGATTTTTCACCAGTTCGCGGGCTTTCTCGATGGTCATGCCCTTCTTCTTGCGCAATTCGGTGAGCAAGGCTGCATATTCCTCGCTCTTGGGATTGTTCTCCGGGTCGATCAGTGTGGCCTTGTCGATATGCTCAAGCCCCCACTGCTTAGCCAGTGCGTGGATTTCATCGGGATTACCAATCAGAATCAGATCGGCCACTTCATCGGCAAGCACTCTGTCTGCTGCCCTTAGTGTGCGCTCCTCGGTAGCCTCGGGAAGCACGATGCGCTGCTTGTTGCTCTTAGCGCGCTCAATGATTTGTTGTACTAAATTCATAGATTATTCTTAGTGTTTTTAATTAGGTTTTCAAACAACTTTGCAAACTTACAAAATATTTTTGAGAAACGGGCAAAAACCACGAGTTTTTTAAGCCGTTAGTCGGGCATTTCTTTTGTAAGTATACTCTCCAGGTCCTCAAACGAGAGGCGCAGTTTGAATTGTCCCTCAATGGCGACACTGACCCGCCCTGTCTCCTCGGAGACAATCACTGCCAGGGCATCACTCATCTGTGTCACGCCCAGTCCTGCCCTGTGGCGCAGGCCGAGTTCCTTGGGTATATCCATGTCGTGTGCCACCTCAAGGATGCAGGCAGCCGCCTTGATGCGCTTCCGCGAGATAATCATGGCACCATCATGCAGGGGAGAGTTCTTGAAGAAGATGTTCTCTATCAATCGGTTGCTGATTTTGGCATCCACCACCTCACCGGTTTCCACCACGTCGTCGAGCGGTATCGACCGTTCTATCACAATGAGTGCGCCCACCTTGTCGCGCGCCATGTTCATACAGGCTCGTACAATCGGCATGATAGTGCGCTTGTCGGCTTCCTTGACCTTTTTTCCCGAGAACAGTTTGATGATTGGCTGCAGCCTCTGGTGTGCGCCCAGATTGTAAAGGAATTTACGTATCTCGCTCTGGAACAGCACAATCACACCGATAACACCCACGCTGACGAGTTTGTCGAGGATGCTGCCAAGCAGACGCATCTCGAAGATGACGCTCACGAGCAGCCATATCAGTACAAACACCAAAATGCCTATGAACACATTCATAGACCGCGACTCCTTCATCACGCGATAACTGTAGAACAGGATGAGGGCCACGAGGAAAATATCAATAAAATCTTTTATTCCGAAGTCGAGTAGCATGGGTCGATAATGGTTATTGTGTTTGATGATGCAGCATATTCACGATCCGGCAGGCCTCCACCGCTTCTTTCACATCGTGTGTGCGGATGATGGAAGCCCCCTTGAGCAGTGCCACTGTATGCAGCACGGTAGAGGCATTGAGGGCCTCGCCGGGGGAAATGCCCAGTGGCTGCCAGGCCATGCGCTTGCGCGAGACGCCCACCAGCAGTGGCAATCCCAGCACCTGCAAGCGGTCCATTGCAGCCAGCAATTCGTAGTTTTGTTCGAGTGTCTTGCCGAATCCGAAGCCGGGGTCTATCAGGATATCCTTCACACCGAGTGCATGCAACTGAATCACTTTCCGGGAAAGTGCCTTCAACGACTGAGCAAGGTCTGCCCGCACCGACATGAGCACGTAGGGCACACCCAGCCTGGCCACCGTCAGGAACATCTCCTCGCAGTTGTCGGTTTCTGGTGGAATCTGGGAGGAGCCTGTGCCTTCCGAGACATCATTGATGATATCCACGCCAAACTCCTCGACGGCCATCCGGGCCACTGAGGGGCGGAAGGTGTCGACACTGACGGGCGTTTCGGGCTGGCATTTGCGCACCGTAGCGAGCGCGAGCCTAAGCCTCGACATTTCCTCTTGCTCAGAAGCGATTTCCCCTCCTGGGCGTGTGCTGCATCCTCCCACGTCGATGATAGTTCCTCCCTGTGCCACAATCTCATCAGCACGGGCGGCAATCTCCGTTTCGGTGTTGACGCGGCTGTGTGCGAAGAAGGAGTCGGGGGTGACATTGAGTATCCCCATCACAATGGGTGTGGACAATTCGAGTAATCGTCCACGCACATTGATGGTATGAGAAACGGCATTGTGCATTTGTCTTGCAAAGATAATGAAAACCGAGTGCAGAACAAAATGAATTCATTCATTTTTTATGCCGAGGTGCATCTTATCTTCGCTTTTATGGCAAAGATAATGAAAACCGAGTGCAGAACAAAATGAATTCATTCATTTTTTATGCCGAGGTGCATCTTATCTTCGCTTTTTTGGCAAAGATAAAGAAAACCGAGAGCAGAACAAAATGAATTCATTCATTTTTTATGCCGAGGTGCTAAAAACCATGGTAAAATTTAGACAGGGCACATGTATATATTGATTTCTTGAGCGAATCATCCTATTCTATGCAATTTGATTGATTTTTTTTTGTACTTTTGCACGTCAAAAAAACATATAAAATGCATATCGAACAATTATACGAACTATTCGTCGAACACCCAGTGCTGACCACCGACACCCGCCAGTGTGCGCCAGGGTCTATTTTTCTCGCACTGAAAGGTGCCTCGTTCGACGGTAATCAATTTGCCTCTCAGGCCCTTGCCCAAGGGTGCGCCTATGCCATCATCGACAACCCTGAGTATGCCGACGAGGCCGACTCCCGCCTGATTCTCGTGGACGACTGTCTGGCCACCCTTCAACAACTGGCCCGACACCACCGTCGCACTCTCGGCACCAAAATCATCGGCGTGACGGGCACCAACGGGAAAACCACCACCAAGGAACTGATTGCCACCGTGCTGGGCCAGAAATACAATGTTCACTACACCCAGGGCAACCTGAACAACCATATCGGCGTGCCCAAAACACTGCTGCAACTAAACAAGACCCATGACATCGCCGTCGTCGAGATGGGCGCCAATCATCCCGGAGAAATCCATACCCTGGTCAACATCGCCGAGCCCGACTATGGCATCATCACCAATGTGGGGAAGGCACACCTGGAGGGATTCGGCAGCCTGGAGGGAGTGATTCGCACCAAGGGCGAACTCTACGACTTCCTTCGTGGCAAAGAGGGCAGCATCGTGTTCATCGACCATGGCAACGAGCACTTGAAAGGCATCGCCCATGGCCTTCACCAAGTGGAATATGGCATCGGTGCCGACGAGTCGCTCTGCGTCAACGGCGAGATGATTTCATGCGCGCCTATGCTGAGTTTCAGATGGCGGCATGGTGCCGGCGAATGGCATCAGGTGGACACCCAACTCATTGGCAGTTACAATCTGGCCAACATGCTGGCCGCCGCCTGCATCGGCCTTTACTGCGGCGTGGAGCCATCACAGATCGACGAGGCCCTGGCCAGTTACCGCCCCACCAACAACCGCTCACAACTCACCGTCACCGAGCACAACCATCTGATTGTCGACACCTACAATGCCAATCCCACCAGCATGAATGCCGCCCTATGTAATTTCCAGGTCATGGAGGTGGCACCCAAAATGGCGATTCTGGGAGAGATGGGCGAACTGGGCGCCATCAGTGAGGAAGAGCATCAGAAGGTGGTGAAATTCCTCATGGACAACGGTTTCGACAATGTGTGGCTCGTGGGCAAGGAGTTTCAGAAGATTCCTTCCCCCTACCGCAAATTCAATGATGTGGAGGAGGTGAAAGCGGCCATTGCAGCAAACCGTCCCGAGGGCTACTATATTCTCATCAAGGGCAGCAACTACAACCGCCTGTTCCAATTGCCGGAACTCCTGTAGGAGGGAATCATCTTCTCAATAGTTTTTTACCGCCTTGTATACGGATTTTCGTGTTCGACGTGGCTGGGCGTCCAGCCAGGTCGAATGCGGGAGCCGTTCCATCCTCTGCCGAGACAGCCGCCCGCACGCCATCGGATGCCGCAGGCTTGAGGTCAATATAATCAACATCCGGCATCCAGTTCGAAGGATTCGACAGCCGGATGGTGTTGCGTCCTTTTTGCAACTGTATTTTCACCGTCTTTGTGCCGACCGTCTGCCAGCCTCCCGAATTGCAGGTGACAGTCCGCACGTTCTGACCATTGACGCCGATGGTGATATTTCGGTTTTCACCCGAGATATAGGCAAGGGTCAGTTCATACTCACCGCCATCCCTGCTATAGACATCCCGCCATTGCAGGTCGTTGGCCTCGCTGTACCCCAGCCATCCAGCCTTAAATCCTGCCGAACAATAACTGGCAGCCTCATAGATACCGGTCTTCTCGGCCTGATTGTTTTTCAGTTCCTGATAATCACTGATATAGGCTGTCTCGGCCTCATAGCGGGTACGCTCCAGCCGGGTGTCAGCATCAGCCACATAGATGCGGGTGCCATGAGCCGGCACCGACGCCTCAAACTGGCCGGAAAATTCTCCCAGGTCTTTTTTCTCAAACACATCACGCAGTCTCACACTGCCTGCGAGGTCGATGTCGCGGAACGACACACGGGCTGTTTTCTCCACATCATTGGGGTTGTAGACGGCGAAAGCGCGCCGGGTGCCGCCGAGTGTCTCGATGTCCTTCACGAGGATATGGCATCCATTCGACAAGCCGGCAATGTATGCCTGCAGGTAGAGCGTGTCTTGGTTGAGGGCGATGAGTTCCGTGTTTTTCAGCAGTTTGAGGGTTGAGCCTTTGATGGAAGTGAGGTCGCACCCAATCAGCAAGGGCGACGACATGATACACCACATGCCGAAATGAGTCTTGTCCTCCTCGGTGGTCATCGAGCGCCCCACCTCGAGCATATCCATATCATTGAAATGTCCATCATAGCAATAAGCCGAGAGATACAGGTTTTCGGCCAGGATGCCCTTCACCGAATTCCATGAGTCATGAATATCGACGGTGGTGCGCCAGGAGAAAGCCACGTCGTGGACCCACGTGCCAGGGTAATTCCACCGGCAGACGTTCATGCGCACGTCCGTGCGCCCTGTGTTCTGTATGGCCTGGCTGATGGCAGTATACCGCTCCTGTGGGTCGAGCGCCAGTCGCTGTGAGTTTTGCGGTGCGTCGCCGCCACAGAAATCCACCTTGACGAAATCGAAACCACACTCATTGAAATAGAAGTCGGCGTCATGCTGGTCGTAATGATAAAATCCCACGTCGACACTCAGCACATCTCCATTGTAATAGTTGCCGCACGTATTGCACCCGGCGTCGCTGTAAATGCCCGCCTTCAGCCCCTTCTCATGTATATAGTCGGCCACGGGTTTCAGACCATGGGGAAATCGTGTAGGATGAATCTTCAGCTCACCCGTCTCCTTGTTGCGCCCTCCAAAGAATCCGTCATCGATGTTGATGTGATTGAATCCCACATCAAGAAGTCCTTTCGACACCATGGCATCCGCCTGCCGCTTGATCAGGCTCTCATTGATATTCACGCCGTAGGTGTTCCATGAACTCCACCCCATTGTGGGACCGTTCTGCGCAAGCATACTGGACTCCGCGAAAACCATCAACGCGGCACAAATCAACCCAGACAATACACATTTCTTCATATCGACTATGTTTTTCTTTATTTGTAATACTTTTCAAAAAGCAAAAATAAGACAAATCTCTGAAACCTACAAATATTCACGTGTAAAAAGACACGCACGCTTCGAATTACCCAACGACTAAACAACACGCACCAACTTATCACACATTTTCAGATTCATAGCCCCTCAGCGAATAAACTTGATGAAAAATTTGTGTGTCTGAGAAAAATGCACTATCTTTGCACCCGCAAAATCGGGATGTAGCGCAGTTGGTAGCGCACTACGTTCGGGACGTAGGGGTCGGGCGTTCGAGTCGCCTCATCCCGACGGTTTTTGAAGAGAGTGTGTCAAAATGAAATGGCACACTCTCTTTTCGTGTATATTCTATCCAAAATGCCCTGAAGCCACAAGGGTTCCCCTCCCATCGCATGGGGAGCGGTGGAGGGGAGTCGCTACTCACGGCCATTTGCATCCATCACCCACAAAAAGGAGTAGATATCTATTTTGACACACCCTCTTTTGTTAGGCATATCTTGCACAACCATTTTGCACAACGAAAACATTGTTTTTTGGGGCAAATGTATGTTTTTAGTCCCAGTCTATGATGACCGATTGTTCCAATACTTTACCAATGTGAATGCCATTGATGAAGAGTTCATCCCAAATACGAGTTTGATACTCCGGTTGAGCAACATTTGCCGACTCGCACAATATTTGCACAACCGAAGGCCATTTTGGGGTGAAAAAAGGTGTTCAGATGCCACTCCTTCGGGTTGAGGATGGGAAACTTCAGACTATGTAACTTTTTGCAAATGGATGAAATGGATGATTGTCCATCCATTTCATCGAATTATCTTTGCAAAAGAAATGAAGTCGCTCATCCCCTCGCGCTATTGAAAATATTTTTACAACATTGCATAAGATGCGACACATAGAACAAGTAAATCCAACCAATTAAAAACTCAAGTATTATGAAAAAGATTTTCATCAAAATGATTTGTGTGGTTGCAACGATTTTTGCCACCACAAGTTGTGCAGTTTATAAAACATCGGCTCCAATTATTCCCATAGACGGAGTGGCCAACACCTACCTTGAAGCTGACCTTGACTACTCTTCAGCCAAGAAAGTGGAAGGAGTTGTTAAGACCAACACCCTCTTCGGGTTTATACAGCTCACCAAAAACGGGCACAAATACCTCAAAAGCACCAGTCTCTATCATCATGTCAGCGATGCCGAGTCGCAAGCACTTTACCGCGCCAAAACCAATGGGCAAGTTGACCTCATCGTAAATCCAGAATTTGAGGAGGAAAGACACTGCTATCTGTTTGGCGCTTACAGAACCTCAAAAGTGAAGGTGACTGGCTGGGGCATGAATGTGAAAGGTATCAAGCAAGATACCCATCTGAAGTAGTTGACAAGGAGACAAGTTGACGAGGAGACGAGTGATTAGTCCCTCCAGAGAAAAGCGACAAACGGAGAAATTCGTTTGTCGCTTTTTTTTTCCTTCCTTGCCATTGATTTCCTTCAGGCTAATTTACATGATGCTTCTCATCGTCATCCTTGCATACTAAAAGATCACTTGCTACTATATTGCAGTTCAGAAGACATATCTGAGATTAAAATAGTAGTATAATTTTTCTGTCACATTGCTGTATCCCAAGGACAGTCCTATCGGCCCTATTGGTGAATTATAATAATAACTCAACGAGGAGCCAATCATCGTCTTTTTCTTAAACATTTCGCTGTAAGTGTCACCATCCTTGGTAGCGGCCAACCTGAGCAAGATATAATTGCTGGATAATTGCATGGGCAGCCGCTTGCGTACGGGGAAGGTGATGTTGCTCTGCAGCGCCAGCATCACCTCGTTATCGAAACGGATGCCCGCACTAATCTTGTTGGGCTTCTTCTCGCCGGCAACAAAAGTGATTCTCGCTGCTTTTGTACCGTCGGGCATATCGACGGCGTTGCGTTCGACATTGAAGTCTTCTTGCCGATGATGAAGCCTCCACCTATGGAAGTTTTTTTTTCTTCAGCCTCAAACTGGTAGAGAACGTATAGGTGTTGTGAAGTTCACGCTCTTTCAGACTTTGGTATCTCAGGTTATCCCTGTCCGACAGCACTGTGGCTCAGTCTTGTGACCGCACGATGGAGTCGAGTCGCATGGCGTCATTACCACAGGCATACAGTCCTCCCACGATGCTCCCCATACTGGTGCCTGTGATGATGTCGATGGGGATGCCTGCTTTTTCAAGCACCTTCAGCACACCGATGTGGGCGACACCTTTGGCTCCGCCGCCGCTCAGCACTAGGGCAACTTTCTTCCGGGGCGCTGTCTCCTGGCCTTCTGCCGACTACACGATTCCAAGAATGACAAATAGGATGACAACAAAATATTTCATGCTCGATATTTCTTCTGCAATAATAAATAAAATAACCGAACATTTTCAATTTTGAATGTGAAAAATCTGACAAATGTAGATATTAGAGGTGAGGGGTGAGAGGTGAGAGATATGCACCGCCGCTGAGGGGGGGGTATTTAGTGTGGAGTTGGGAGTGTGGAGTTGATATTAGGGGTGAGAGGGATTTTTCAGTTTGGAGTGTGGAGTGTGGAGTTTAAGGACCTCCCCTAGCCCCTCCTTGGAGGAGGGGAATCGCTGCTCACAAATTCGGTGGTGAGGGGTGAGGAAAATGCCCGTCCCCACGATTCCCCGCCCCTCGTAGGGGCGGGGTTAGGGGCGGGGTCTATGCCAGTTTTTCGTTTAGGGATGATGTCTTCATCTTTAATTTTTCATCTTCCTCCACCCCACCCCTGACCCCTCCCCGCCAGCGGGGCGGGGAATCGCGGCGCACGGCATTCCGCAGGGTGCGGAATTACACAAGGTAATTCCCTACGAAGTTTATTTTTCAATGTATCTCAGATATTCGCACGCTGCCAGCAGGAAGGCCCCTGTGCCGAAATTCGACTGCGAGTTGGCGTCTACTTTCTGTCCGGGAATGGCCCGTTCTCCGATAGGCTGCACGTAGCCGACCTTTCCGTCGGGCTGCAATGCAGTCTCCGAAAGATATTTCCATGCCTTTTTGACGGTCGGTGCAAACTCCTTCTTGGAAAGATAGCCGTTGTTGATTCCCCAGAGCAGTCCATAACAGAAGAAGGCGGTGCCCGAGGTCTCAGGCCCGGGAGCCTGCTCCGGGTCCATCATCGACCGGGTCCAGTACCCCTGGCGTTGCTGGGTTTTTGCCACGGCGCGCGCCAGGCGGATGTATTTCTCACGAAAGAAAGGCTGGTGGACATAGTCCTTCGGCATGTCCTTCAGCACCTTGGCCAGACCGGCAAGCACCCAGCCATCGCCACGTGCCCAGAAATCCTTCTTGCCATTCGCGGTCTTGTGCATCGGATAGATGTATTTGCCGTCGCGGAAATAGAGGCCGGTCTCGCTGTCGAGCATGATGCTGTCGCTATAGAGAATGTTCTCGTATAGTTTATCCAAGTACTTGGTGTCGCCCGTCAACTTATACATTTTGGTCATCACGGGCATCACCATATAGAGGGCATCTGCCCACCACCAGTAGTCGTGCGCCCTGGAGTCGGCCTCATATCCCATCACCTCCTTCGCACGGGCTACCTTTTTCTCATCGGGAGAAAGGTTATAGAGGTCGATATACGTCTGGAAACAAATCTGCCAGTCGCCGAAGAGCACAAAGTCCTGCCCCTCGCCATACTGTTTGTATTTCCATTTGGCCGGGTCGGTTTCGGTTGCGCCCATCCAGTGATTGTGCTCCGCCCATCGTATGCTGTAATCGAGCATTTGCTTGTCTTGCAACAGTTGATATACCTCCATGTTGCCTGTATGATAGGCAGCATTGTCCCAGAATGCCCTTACTTCTGCGGGATTGTTGGCCTGCCAATAGTTGTTCACACGCCTGATGACTTCCCTCACCTCATTGCCCGTCCATGAGCGGGCCTGACTTGCCACTGCCGACAGCAAGGCAAGGCAAAAAAAGATTTTTCTCATTTTACCGTTGAATAAATGAATAACCGAAAGTTCCCATCTTTTTATCACGAATTTGAGAATTAAAGAATTTTCTATCATGATGAATTTATAGGAATTTGAGATGAAATGACAAGTCATTTCCTAACTCTATTGCGTAAGGTTCACGTCGCTTGCGACGATAATTCTTCAAAATTCTTTTCATCTGCTTATGAATTCATAATTACTGCGTTCCTCGTGAGTCTTCGACAAATCTCAAAAATTAGAGTGACACATAAAACTTTTACGTAATTTTAGGGGTGGGAAACTTCAGTGAATAACCGAAAGTTCCTGATGCTGCCAGGCGCTCTATGTCAGACGCATGGCAGGAATTGCCTGTGAAGTCCGAACAGACTCATCTGCTGTTCGTGGATACGGTCTTGTTTGTTGAAAAAGGGGGCAGTCCACAATGCGCAGACCGCCCCCTCCGCCTTAAAAAAACAAACCTAAATATCTATAAAAAACTTGTGTATGAACCAAAGTCTTAATTTGCAACCTCCTCATCGGCAACGGCATCCTCCCAGTTTGTCCACATCGGGATTGACTCATCGTAGCCGTCGTAACCGAAGTTCTGACGCAACTGGCCCTTGTTGTTGGCCGTGATGGCAGAATTGGGAACAGGCCAGAACAAGTTGTGCTTGTTGATTTTGTACTCGTAGGTTTGGTTACCCTGCTGTCCCTTGCCGTAGGGATGGTTGAACACGTTGTAGGTGGTGCAACGGCGATACCAGTAACTGCCTCCCTTGAAGTCGGTACCCTCCTGCTTGTCCCATGTGTTCAGGTCGTAGGTGTTGCCCCACTCGTCGGGTTTTCCGCTGCGGGCGAGACACCAACTTACGCGTACCATCTCAGCCTGGCGGAACTCCTCGAGATAGAGTTCGCGTGCACGCTCCGACATGATGTCGCCAATGGTGACGGTGGTATACATTTTCTTGGCATTGGCGCGGCGGCGGATGGCATTCACGTCATCGGCAGCCTCGGCGACCTTGCCCTGATAGAAGCGGGCCTCGGCACGCAGCAGATAAGTCTCTGCCAGGCGGAAGAGGTACATGTCGCCGTTGGCACCTTTGCCCGACGCACCCTGGAACTGGTTGGCACCCATGTTCTGCTCATTGGGGGTGTCGAGGATATAGAGTTGATAGAGTGGCGTGGGATACCAACTGCGAATGGTGTCGGAGCAGAGGATGTCGCCCTTGTGGACCAGAATCTTTGAGGGGTCGGAGGGGTCGGCATAATCCTCGGTGGCATAGAGCTGGTAGTTCTGTCCGTAGCAGTCAGACTTGCGGTTGTTGTATTTGAAGTCTTCCATCTCCATCCAGTTGCCCACCTCGCGGTTGTGGCGCAGGTCCTGCCAGTCGTACTCACCGTTCTCGTCCATCCAGATGGTCTTGTTGTAATAGTAAGAGGTGCGGTTCAGTGCGATGCCACGTCCGGCCACGCGCACCCAGTCGAGTTCCTCGTTGTAGTCCTTGTTGTTGCGGGCGATGTTCTGTCCGGGGCCTCCCAGTCCGTGCGGGTCGCGGATGATACCATTGCTCCAGTGTGCGAAGCAGGCACGCATGATGTTATAGGTGGTGAAGTCCTGGTCGTTGCTGTTGGAAATCATCATGATGGTCTCCTTGTTGGATGGGTCGGCGATGTTGGGTGTGCGGTGCAGGTCCCACACCACGTTGCGTGTCACCTTCCAGGTCTTCTCGTTGCCGGAGGGCTGCCAGGTTCCGAAAGGCTCGGTCATCAGTTTCAGACCATGATTGTTTATCAAGTCGGTAGCCATGTTCTCGGCTTTTGCATACTCGCCCACGGCCAGATAGCACTTAATCAGCAGATGCATACATCCTTCCTGGTTCACCTGTCCCACATAACCCATCTTTGACTGTGAGGGCACGTGCTGAACGGCAAACTCCAGGTCGTTGACCAGCATTTTGAAAATAGCCTCCTTGCTGGTAGAGGTATAGTTGCGCTTGGGCACGCTGATGAGCTTTGTGACCAAGGGGATATCGCCAAACTGCAAAGCCAGGTTGTAATAAGCGTAGGCACGGTGGAAATAGGCACGGCCCTTATAGGCATTGCGTGTTGCGTCGTCGAGACCTTTCACCTGGTCGACATACGAGAGGATGGAGTTGGCATATTTCACCATGCTGTAGCCCTGGTCCCAGAAGCGCTGCATGTAGTTGCCGTCGCCACCGCCGGCCATACCCGAGGTCGGTGTGAGTTTGGCGTCGAAATTGTCCTGGAATCCGCCGCCCATATCGGTCTTGGCATACATGCCGACATCCGACATGAGGTAGTTGGTAAAGATACCCACATTGTTCCAGTTGCCGTCGATACGATAGGTTTTCAACTGTTTGTCGCACTGTGCGAGGGCAGCCTGGAGGCCGGCCTCAGTGCTGTAGGTGGTAGCCGGCTCGTAGAACGACAGCGGGTCTTGCTCCAGAAATGAGTCGCCGCATCCGGTCAACATCGAGGCCATCATGATTACAGCCACCCCACCCTTCAATATATTCTTGTTGTTCATATCTTTCTAATTTTTTGAGTAATCAAAATTTCTGATTTCTAATATCTTTAGAGTGTTACGTTCAGACCAAACTGGAACTGACGGTTGGCGAATCCTCCTGTCTCGGGATCACCGTATTCCCAACTGTCGATGGTGAACACATTGTTGATACCGGCTGTCAGGTGCACACGCTGGATACCAATCCTCCTGGTCAGCTCCACGGGGATGGTGTAGCCGAGTGTGATGTTGTCAAGACGCACGAAACTGCGGTTATATACCTTCTCGATACCAGTCACGCCCGATGGACCCACGGCGTTCAGTCGTCCGTAATCGTTGGTTGGATTGTCGGGTGTCCAGTATTCCTTCTTGAAGGTGTTGCAGGTCTGTGTGAACATAGAACCTGAGTTGTCGCCGTTCAGCCAGTAGCCGGCGCGGCTCTTGTGACCCATATAGCTGTACATCGAGAACGAGAACGTGAAGTTCTTCAGGAAGGTGAAGTCGTTGCGCATTGTCCAGTAGATGGGCGGCTGTGTGGTGCCCTGGTAAGTTCTATCCTTGTCGTTGTAGACAGGAACACGTGTGCCGTCTTCGAGAATCTTGTCATCCTCTGTATAGACATTGACCACTTTCGGGTCGCCGGGCTTCTGGTTCACCAGTGCAGCCTCCTTGGCCTCGTCGGCCTGCCAGATGCCGTCGGTCTTCCAGTACCAGATTTCGCCGATGGGCTTGCCGATGAACCATCCATTGCTGGTGTCGTCCAGTTCCTTGCCATCCTCATCATACTCATAGTAGAGGTGCTTGATTTTGTTCTTGTTGTAGGAGAAGCCCAGCGCGGTGTTCCACTTGAAGTTCTCGGTGTCGATGTTGCGGGTGTTGAGCGTTATCTCGAAACCGGTGTTGGTCACTTCGCCGAGGTTGGTGGTGATGCTGCCGAAACCGGTGAAGTTGGGCAGGCGCTGTGCCATAATCATGTCGTGTGTGCGCTTGTGGTATAAATCGATGCTACCGGAAACGCGATTCCTAAGGATAGAGAAGTCGACACCGAAGTTCCACGACGAGGTCTTCTCCCACTCCAGATTCGGGTTGCCCAGACGGCTCACCTGGAGAGCATTGAGCACTTCCTGTGTGGTGGAACCGTATTTGTAGTAAGCGTAGAGACCGCCGTTGGCCAGGTTGGACAGAGCCAGGTAGGTGTCATTGAGCGACCTGTTACCATTGGTACCGTAACTGATGCGCAGTTTAGCCATGTCGAGCCATTTCCAGTCTTCAGCGAATTTCTCCTCAGAGAGCACCCAGCTGGCACCCAGCGACCAGAAATTGGCCCAGGGGTTGTTCTGTCCGAAAGCGGAATAACCGTCGCGGCGGGCAGTTGCGGTCAGCATGTAGCGGTCCATGAATCCATAGAACAAGCGGCCCAGATAAGCGGCGGCTGTATAGTGTGTGTCGTTGGTCTTGAATGAGCTTTGCTCTTTGTTGGCACCCTCGATATAGTGGAATCCCAGCACATCGGTAGGTGTGATATTGCGGGCGTGAATCTCGTCATACCAGTAGCGGTTCTCCTCAGCCTCCTGAACGAGGGTCACGGTGAAGTGATGCAAGTCGCTGAACGTGCGGTCCCAGGTCAGCGTGTTGTTCAGGTTCCAGTTGAAGGTCTTCGAGGTGTTGCGGTTGGAGCCGCGGTCGGCGGGCTTGCTGTCGGGCAGCGATGCCGACAACCAGTAGCGGTCGTAGAACCACTGGTAACGTGGAGCGATATTAAACTGATAGGTGAAGCCGTAGGGCAATGTCACCTTTGCATTGAAGATGGTGTTGAGCACCGTATAGCCCTTGTCCAGGTCGATATACTGCTGCTGGAAGTGATAGTTGTAGCCACCATTGGTGGGGTTGCCCGTACGGGGATACTGCACCTCGTTGCCCTCGTTGTCGAACCGGGAGGCATAGGGCGACTCGCGCAACTGGTTGTCGTCCCAGTAGTTGCTGCCCAGAGGCACCTTCTGCGAGATGTCGCTACGGTCCTGGAAGTTCACGTTTGCACCCACCTCAAGCCAGTCGGTGATTTTGGCGTTCAACTTCATGTTGGCACGATAGGTGTGGTAGTCATCACCCTGGATGGCTCCCTCGTTGTTCAGATAGCCGAAGCCCAGGTAGTAGTTGACATGGTCGGTAGCACCCGAGATGCTGGCGTTGTAGTCCTGGTTGAAGCCTGTGCGGAAGACGGCGTCCTCCCAGTTGTAGGTCTTGCCAGCCAGGAAATTCTCCATCACGAGGGCGGCATCGGCATCGAAGCCCATGCGGCGTGCATAGAGGCTGAGCATCGACTCGCCTGCCTGCGAGGTCTTTGGACCGTTGCTGGCCCACTGCTCCTGCGTGATGCCATATTTTGAGAGATTGTTGTAGTTGTCGTAATAGCCCACTGGGATACCGCTGTCCTTGCCGTAGTAGCCCCATGTGCCATCCTCACGATAGCCATAGGTCTGTGCCTTGTACCAGTCCTCGCGGTAGGTCATATACTCGCTTGGGCTGAACACGTCGCGATAAGCCGACTTGGTGTTGGCGGCGAGGTTGGTGCTCACGTTGATGACGGGCTTGCCCTCCTTACCTTTCTTTGTGGTGATGATGATGACACCGCTGGCGGCCTTGGCACCATAGATGGCTGCCGACGAGGCATCCTTCAGCACGTCAATCTGCCCGATGTCATCGGGGTTGATTTCCGAAAGGCTACCGGCAAACTGCATACCGTCTAAAATAATAAGAGGTGAGTTGTGCGAACCATCAGTATAGAGGGAGTTCTGACCACGCAGCTGGATGCTGGCGTTCGACTGGGCATCGGAACTGAAGCCGATTTGCAAGCCTGGTGTGCCGCGGAGCAGGTCCTGCACGGTGCCGGGGTTCTGGTCTTCAATCTTCCTGGGGTCGATTTGCACGACCGAACCTGTCAGGTCCTTCTTGCGCATCGTACCGTAACCTACCACCACCACTGTTTGCAGGGCTTCAGAGTCTTCCACCAAAGTGACGTTCACTGTCTGTCCGGCCGTGAAGGCTATTTCCTTGGTGGCGTAACCAATGTAGGTGACGACAAGCGTGCCCTGTGCCGGCACATCCTTTAATTCAAAGTTGCCGTCGAAGTCGGTCACAACACCGACAGCAGCCATCTCTTTCACCTTAACAGTGGCACCGATAATCGGCTCACCGTTTTTGTCTGTTACCTGACCTTTCACGACAGCGGTCTGCTGCACTGCCTGAACCGCCGGGTCTGCCATTGTCGACGACGGGAATGCCATCATTCCTGCTGCCAACGCCATCGCGAAGCATAACTTCTTGGATGGAAGAATTAAATGAGCATAGTTCATTTGATACGGTTTTAAATTGAATGATTTATGGTTAGTCATTATACTCAACTGAGGCGAATGCGATTTGCATGCAAAGATAAACAGACGTATCAAAAGTGGCATCCACATATCGTTATTTTAAGGGAACAAATCATTATTTTGATACAATTTGCCCTGTCTATTAGCACCTTACCTTGTATTATAAGGAATTGGCACCACTTTGCGCCTCACAAAGGGGAAACAGATTTTTATCCCATTATAGTTACATTTCCAAACATTTTATGTATATTTGCAACACAAAAACGCCAACAATCTTAAATAGATGACTAGAAAACTACTGTTGCTATTCTTGTTTACCGTCTGCCAGATAATGGCAGCACAGCACGTGCCGCTCAGGATTATATCGCAGACACCCGTCCAGGGCACTGAGGACGCACGCTGCCTGATGCTCGACCATTACGGACTGATGTGGATAGGAACAGACCAGGGCCTCCATTCTTTCGACGGCTACCATTTCAAGTCATACCGGAGCAATGCCTATTCGCCGGGCATCCTTCCCAACAATTATGTCCGCTGCATGACAGAAGACCACGAAGACGGCCTCTGGATAGGAACGCGTGATGGACTGGTGCGCTACGACAGGAAGCATGGACGATTCAAGACCTACCACCTCAGTGGAGACCAGACCCGCCCGATTAATGTGCTTTTCACATCGGCCGACGGAAAAGTCTGGGCTGGGACCGACGACGGCATCTCTCGCTATGACGCCAAGAAGAATGCCTTTGTCGATGTGAGCATGCCCGCTGGCGTGCACTCCTTTGCCGAGGACGCCAAGGGCAACCTGTATATAGGAACCTGGGAGGGCGGCCTGCTGCGGTTGGACAAGAAAAGCGGCAAGATAGTGAACTATCCCAGGCTGAGCGAGCGCAACACCGCCTCGTCGCTGTTGATAGACAGCAGGGGGCGACTCTGGATAGGCACCTGGGAGAATGGCATCGTGCGCCTGGACCATCCCGAAAACGAGCATGACCCCGGCGTGCATCACATCAACGAGGGGCGTCGCGATTTCCGCACCTTCCACCAGTTGCTCGAGGACCCCGTGAGCCATTCGGTGTGGGGCTGTTGCATCGAAGGCCTGACCCGTGTGGGGCTCGACGACCTCACAGATGTGGAAAACTATGCCGACCTGAACTTCTGCTACGACATACTGACCGACGGGAAAGGAAACCTGTGGACAGTCACACGCAATCAGGGCATCGTGCACCTGAGCACCAAGCCCTCCCCCTTCCGCTTCTGCTACCTCAACCCTGCTGGCAGGGAACTGCCCGTGAACCGCATTCAGAGTGTCTTCACACCCGACGGCCGGTGGTTCTGGCTTGGACTCCAGCCTTATGGCCTGGCCCACTACGACCGCGTGGCCAACCAGGTGACCTACAACAGCCAGATTCCCGGATTCAGCCTGATGACGGGAAATCTCGGCATTCATGCCCAGACCATCTTTGCCGTGCTGGATAAAGGGGGCGGAGAACTCTGGTTTGGCTGTTCAAGCGGCATCATATCCTGGAAGGAGGGACAACAGGCACAGATGCTCGACTACAGCAACACACCGTATATCAGGGAAGGCAGTGTGACCAACTTTTTCCGCCAGCGCGACGGCACGATATGGATAGGCCAGGACGATGGCATGTCGGTGGTCTACCCCGACGGCAAGGGCAAAACACTTCAGATGAGAGAGGCCGGCCGGGATTTCAGCCACTGCAATGTGCGCTCCATCAGGGAGGACCATCAGCACAGGCTCTGGATAGCCACCGAGAATGCCGGCATCATCCGCATCAGTGGCGACGTGCTCCAGCCTCAGTCGCTGCGCTTCCACCAATATGCCCCCGCAAAAGGCAACTATCCGCTGGACGATGCACTGGCCTGCTACGAGGACGCGGAGCACCGGCTCTGGGCCATCGCCAGCAGTGGCGGACTGTTCCTCTATGATGGCCAGAAGGATGCCTTTGAACCGGTCAATCACCGTTTCCACATCAATGTGAACAGCATCTATTCCATAGATGGCGACAGAAAGGGATGGCTGTGGCTCTCCACCGACAAGGGACTGCTGCGGCTGAACGGCGACATGGCCAACAGTTCGGTGACCTATTATGGTGCCGATGACGGCCTTGAGACGCCCCACTTCTCTCCCCACGGCTCTTTCCGCCATGGCAAGGAACTTTTCTACGGCAATGTGAGCGGCTTCTTCTCCTTTGAGCCTTGTCAGATAGAGAAATATCAGGAGAAGGGGACAGCGCCGCTGATTGTGTCGGACTTGCTGATAGACGACAAGCCATACGACTGGCTCGACTCCACGTTCCAGAAAAAGATATCCACTTGCCAGCCTTTCTATACGAAAGAAATCACCATTCCGTCGAGCGTCGACAAATTCTCCGTGGGATTCTCCCTGCTCACCTATCAGAGTCAGCAGCAATGCCGCTACGCCTACTACCTGGAGAACTACGACCGTGAGTGGCATTATACCGATGCCGACAACCGGATGGCCACCTATCAGAACCTGCCGGCCGGCACGTATTATCTCAGACTGAAGGCAATCGACAGTTATGGGCACCCGACGGAGATGCCCTATAGCATCAGGGTGAATGTATTGCCGCCATGGTATCTTACCTGGTGGGCCTACCTGATTTATGCCGCGCTGCTGGCGAGTGCCGTCTACGGAGGAATACGCTGGTACAAGAACTACCTGAAGACCAAGAACCGTCTGGCCATGGCCGTGGTGTTCACCAACATCACCCACGAACTGCTCACCCCGCTGACCATCATCTCAGCCTCTATCGATGAATTGCGGCAGAAAGCACCGCAGTTTAGTGGCAATTACGGATTGGTGCAGAACAATATCCAGCGGCTCAACCGCCTGCTGCGCCAGATTCTCGAAGTGAGGAAGTCGCAGGCCGGACAGTTGAAATTGCTGGTGGCGCGTGGCGACCTCTCACACTTTGTCGCTCACGAGTGCGAGAGCATCCGCCCGATGGCGGGCTCCAAAAACGGCGAACTGATTGTCTCATGTCCTGCCGGGGGGATTGATGCCTGGTTCGACAAAGACAAGATAGACAAGATACTCTACAACCTCCTGTCGAATGCCGTGAAATACAACAAGGAAGGCGGGCGCATCACCGTGACGCTGACCGCCGACAAACAACAGGCCACGCTGAAAGTGAGCGACGAGGGCATTGGCATCTCAAAGGACAAGATGAAACACCTCTACACACGGTTCCTCGATGGCGACTACCGGCGGATGAACACCCACGGCACGGGTATCGGCCTCTCGCTGACGCACAGCCTCGTAGAGCTCCATCACGGGAAAATCGACTGCCAGAGCCGCGAAGGCGAGGGCACCACATTCACCGTCACCCTGCCCATCACAAAAGCGGCTTATGCCGACGACGAGATAGACCTGACAGCTGACAACAGGGGCATCGACGCCCAGCAGACGGACCAGATGGAAGAGCAGTTGCTGCTGACAGACAATGAGCAGGAAAGCGAGGACAACTCCACGGAGAAGGACTACTCGATGCTGATAGTAGAAGACAACCACGAACTTCTGGAACTCATGCGCAAACTCTTTGCGCAGCATTATCAAGTGTATACTGCCCGCAACGGCAAGCAGGCCCTGAACACGATTCACAAGCGCGACCTCGACATCGTGATTACCGACGTGATGATGCCTGTCATGGACGGCATCGAACTGACACGCAAAATCAAGGACTCTGACGACTATGCGCAATTGCCCGTAATCATGCTGACGGCGAAGACCACCGACGAAGACAAGAATGTGGGATACGAGACGGGGGCCGACGCCTACATCACCAAACCATTCAGGATGGGCGACCTGAAGTTGCGCGTCGACAACATCATCCGCAACCGGGAGCGCATCCGCAGGAAATTCAGCAGTGAGACCGACTTCAAGGTAGAGGAGCAGCACTATTCATCACCCGATGAAGTGTTTATCCAGAAGGCCATCGACCTTGTGAAGCAGCACCTCGACGATGCCGACTACGACCGTGAGCAGTTTGCCTCCGACATGTGTGTCTCGTCGTCGACGCTCTACAACAAACTTCGCGCGCTCACCGGGCAGTCTGTCACCGGGTTCATCAACAGCATCCGCCTAAAGGAGGCATGCCGCATCATGCGCCAGCGTCCCGGCATCAAGATGACAGAACTCTCCATGGAGGTGGGCTTCAACACACCAAAGTACTTCGCCAAACTCTTCAAAAAAGAATTCGGCATGCTCCCCAGCGAATTTGCCAATGAAGCGAAAGGGTGAAGGAGGGGGATAATCATATAATTACAACTATAAAATTATAAAGTGCTTATGGCAACAGTCAATGAAATAATGATGTGGAGAGAAAAATAGATTCTTAGTTTTCTTCAATATTATTAATTATTTTTTCAACGACTTTGAATAAATTACGAATGTCATCAATGGTAAAGTAGGTCAAATTTCCTTCTGGATGGGTAAAGTTATTTCGTTTTTCTACCAATGCTGCGATATTCTTATCGAATGTATTTACACGATATAAAGTATTAGCTATTTTCTGTCCCCAGCCTAAATCACCTTTCAATTCTCCTTTGGGCCTAATTGATCCATTTTTTAAATCAAAATAGAAGAGAGTATCACCGTTATCTTTGAAAAAGGCTTTTTCATTACCATAATTGTTTTTTCTAGTTCCTATCCATTCGTTAGCAGTTAATTCTATAGTAGTAAATAAATGAATAAAGGCATTGTCTAAGGAGTGTTTCTGATTGCTATCAAATAATGCATCCTCAAACATAGATAGAAGAGTCAAGAGATTATCTGCAAAGTCTTCATTGAGGTCAGCAAATTTCTTTAGGTATTTTATTCGCTTATTTAGTTTCTGAATACGCGGCCATAAAACCATCTTGTAAACACTCTTGGAACATTTACTTATTAGATCAACGAAATTAATTATTGATTCCTCCGTAAAGTTTTTTTCAGCACTGTTGTTAGGTGCTTCCTTCATAATAAATCCATCTGCTTCTTTTTTCTGAAGTGCTTGCAAATTCCAAATCTTATTTGTTGCGGAAAACATCAGAACTTGTATTCCTCGATTATATTTCTTAATTTCATCTAATAATTTGAATCCTGTTATTTCATTTATTGTCGTGTCAACAGAAAAGTCATTCGGATGCAAACGCAAGTCTAAAACAACCACATTGGCCTTTGTCTGTTTTATCACATCCAATACATAATTAATTATTTCCTCTTGTGTTTTGGACTTTAGTTCGTTCCCTAAACAATCAACATTATGAATATTATTTTCATCATCGAGAATATGACAAAGCAATTCATACCATCCATCATCAGCTTCATCGTCCACATATAATACATTAATGTCTGATGAATTAATGGATTTATCTATTTCCAATTTTTCTTTGTCAATGATTAAAACATCAGAAGGTGGATATAATGCTTTTAAATACCTAAAATATAAAGAATTGACTATGTCTGAAGAAATCTTCTCGATAACATCATCGGTATCATTCAATGCTATAGACCACCTGTATACGCCCCATTTATTTGCTATACTATGACTGTCACCGATATTACTCGGTATTTGGATGTGAATCTTTTTTAATTCCATTCGGAATACTTCAGGAGATATAGCTTCTGCTTTTTTTGAAACATCAACCAATAAACGTGATTGAGCTGATGAATAATAAACACCAGCCATCTTCAATATGTCAAAACAGTCACAATTTTGAATTTCCTCAAGTCTAGCTTCTCCATAAATAATTAGAGGCACGTATCTGTTTGGTGTTTCTGTAAATCTAATATGCATAGCCAATCTAAGCCCCAAAAAATCAGAAAGAGAGTTTCCAAAGCACAAAGGAATAAAAATGCAGTCATATCGATTGTTTGAAAACCATTTAGAAATGAGTGCATGGAAATTAGAATCAGAAATGTTATTTTCTAAAAGATCATATTCCCAATTTTCTTCTATATGTGAGTTTGAAAATGGTACAACTAAAGGATTGTTACTTGTCAAAGCAAAAAAATAATGACCTGAGGCATTGAGTTTTGGATAATTGACATTTTCAATGTTATTATTTATTTCATCAATGCGATCAGACAAAGCTTTCTCAATATCATAGTCCTTTCCATAAGCAAGGTACATAAAATCCGTGTCACCTTTTATAAACTTACTAAGAAAGACTTCCAGATTGTCGTATAAAAACGATGGTGAAAGCATGCAACTATTACTTTCTACCCATCTTGAAAATTTGCTTCCACTAAATCGTGCCACATACATATGGCTTTCTTCTGACACAAGTTTTTGTTCAAATTCATTGACAATATGTTTGTTCTCATTGTCTACCGATGAGGAAAAAGACTCATGATAAAGAACCACGTTGCCTGGAAGAAAAATATTTGGATGAAAAGAAATAAGGTCATCAGTGTTTCTAATAACGCATAGTACATCCTTATATGATGCAAACTTCTCATCAGTCCAACCGTAATCTGATTGTCTGGATTTTTTATCGTCAATTAAATATACCATATCTACAATTTCTAATAAAATCTTAATATATATTTTACACCTTCTGTCTTTTCAATTTTTTGAGATTCCATTTTTTCTTTTTCATCCCATAAATTAATTCGAGCATAATTACCTTGACCAAAATTTGCTTCAAGATATAAATCACATAAGCCATTCAACTGGTTTCTGATAAGGGCGCTGTGTTGTTCTCCTATTCTTTCTAAAACATCTTTTAATGTTTTTCCATATACAGTATTCAAATGATGTATAACAAAAAAAGTAAACGAATCATCATTGAAGAATGATATTTCAATCTTAGGTTTAATATCCTTCTTGGGATTACTTTCCACACACACATCAATAATTCTATTAAATCCTTGTACTAATTTATCTACATCTGTGAATAACTCAATGTTATCATAGAATCTATCCTCAGAAAAAAAGATTTCGATATCTTTACGGTTACTAGTCATGTACTTGATGATGTTTCGTAAAGAATTATCCCTCCTTAGATGAAACTGACTCTTAAAAAACAGCACAAGATCACTAAACCTGAATATCCGTTTCCCTGTATGATAAGCTATAAATGCCTTAGGAAGAGTATAGCCATTGTTCTTTTGTTTTCTTGCTATGTTGCTTCCTGGGTTTGGCACAATACCAGGATTTTCCTTTGCCCATCTGCGAATATTAACATCATTCCAATTGTCGCCGATTTTATTACTTGACCACCTCGTTATTTTCCCACCTATTTCCCCTGTAAAATATGCGTTTATCTGAGACACAATTTTATAATTTGGCCAATTGTGCTTCTTCTTTAAGGCATTAAATCTAGCAACAATCAATTTAGAGTGTTCCTCAAAATTGTAATTCGAGCATTTGGTCTCACTGCATATTTGGCTTATTATCTCATCGTTATCAATCAAATGACATGTATATTTAAGGATTTCGTCTTGGTTAAAATCCAATAGGAATTGCTTTAACTTTTTAGGGCTGATATAGGATGTTTTTAAACTAGGACGATGTTCTTTGGATTTGTCACTTCGGGATGTAGCAACCGGAGTTTTAGGCTTAACAAGATCTCTTGCAAGTAGTTCGTCTCGCTTTACCCTTTGTTTTTTGGTCAAGTTCTTATTGTGTGTGAAGAAATAGATAAGGTCTTCTATCTGATTCATATTGTTGTTATTTTAATATTTGTTATTCATGTCTATAGTATGCGCATTTGAACTAAATATGAATTAATGCATTGAGGTTTAAAGATGTCTTAAAAATCTACAATTTTAAAGTCATTTTGTGGAGATTTTCCAATCTGACATTCACCTCCGTTCTTAATCTCTTCTTCAACTAATTTTATATCTTCAAGACTAATATAGTCTATCACATTGCCATCATCATTAAGAAAAAGCGGAAGTGGTTTTTGGGACTTCTGAGGTAATAATCCTAATTCTTCCAAACTTGGAATAGGTGTGCCACTCATAATCGCTTCATGAAAATAACTGGCGGCAAATTCCACACCTTTTACTTCCCATAATTTCAACAGATTGTCAACGTCAATCTGAACATTCTGAATACTCATACATTTAGACCTGTTCAGTAATGATTTCGTTATTAGCCAGAAATTCTTTCCCTTTGCTCTACATAGAGTTACATAACATTCTTGTAAAAAACGGCTCTTAACCCTTTCTCCTGGTGTCATTGTTGTTCGCTGTGGACATAAATAATCCTGTGTAGTCTTACTTATAGAAATGACTTTATCCATTCCGCAAATAGAACAAATACCTACTAACTTATTTTTTGAGGTTACCTCTAGAAACATTTCTGTACAGAAATACTTTTGAAATTCAGCCATCGTATATGGCTGAACATATATATAATTTTGGTTCTTGTCTGTATCAGAATCAACAAAAACGACTTGCTGAAGTTTGTTGAACCTATCCAGTAGTTTCAAATATGTTTGATTCTTGTTCCCCTTGACCATAGCAAGATAGTTCAATTTTCCTCCTATGACATTCTCCATTACGGGCTCACCTTTTTTTATATATCCTTTGTCTCGTTTGTAAATAGGGTAAAAGTAACTATAAGCTTTAGCATATCCTTCCTTTTCCCATACATGAAGGAGGCAACGTAAATCCCTAACATATTTTCTGGCAACATTTACACATTTATTAACAGTGAGTCCCGTAACTTCTTGACGCTCGCTTTCCCTAAACAACCGAGTCTTGTCATCGTTCATCTTGAATCCTTGTTCCTCAATGATTCGTTTTACTTCCTTCATGAATTCTCCGTCTTCTTGATATACATTATGCATACTGGAGAAAGTCATGTCATCAGCATATCTACTATAATGAATGCCATAACGCTTAGCTACACCTCTCATTCGCCTGTCAAGAGTATCACAAATAGCATTAGTTAACAATGGAGATGTGGGAGCACCTTGTGGAAGAATGTTTTGACTACCTTCTTCATTAGGGGTACAACATAATCCTGCCACAACATTTGCTACCTTCAAAGGTAAATTAAAAGGAGGAACTTGTAATCGAGCCCACACTCTAGGTTGAGGTATGGATGGAAAAAAGTTCTCCAAATCTATGTTTAGGATATAATTATGTCCCACATGCATTCTGGCATTATCTACAATTGAACGCCCCTCTGTAAATCCCATCACTGATTCACTTGGGGTATATAGGGCCTTAAGAACGATATTTGTAATATACAATAATACCTTCAATTGGTAACATGGGGCGTTTATTTCTCGCAGTTTCCCGTTTTTTTTCTTTATATGAAATTTTTTATAGCGATTTGGAACAATTCTGGAATTGCAAAAGTGCAAAAGTTGCTCTTCTGTTATCTTGTAAAGTGGGGTGCCAAATTCATCTTTCTTAATCTCATCAAGAAGATTTGCAAAATCTGACACAGTCTTTATCTTGTGAACTTTATTTATTATCTCTATCTTCTCCATGAGTTGTTTATAATAAGGTGGCCTTATTGGTTTAGTGAAACTAACGTTTTTCCTTGTTTTATATTTTGATTTGTCAGTAATGTAGTTACATAAATTCAAATCAGTCTATGACTGTTATAAAATAGAACGTTGGTTTATCAATTCTTTTTTTAAAAGAATGACATCCGACGATAACATCGGACCAGAATTCAAAATTTGTTTCGTTTCACTTACCTCAAAGACCACCTGTTTTTCATTTACGTTGCAAATATACAGTTATTTTGCGAATATTATGTTCGTATTTTAGAATATCTTTCTTTATGTGCTGAAATTTTATCAAAAATCTGATTTTGTAGGTATTCTGGGCTTAAAACAAGAAGCCCACCTGCGTATGAACTGAGTTCACGCACTAATTCATAATTCTTGAATTTATCATCAGGAGTTCCCGTCAATTCGCAAACATAAGTGTATAAATCAATGAAATGCCCAGCTTCTAATTGGGGGTATTGTTCACGAAGTTTCTTTTCCTCAGAACCAACAATGTTTGTCTGGAATCTTGTGATGTGTTTGGTATTGACATAATTGAAGGTGATATCATCAACCCAAATTATGATATGCTCCATTTTAGACTCCTTGCGAAGAGTTATTCCAACAAGGTCATTGAAACGGTCGTTTATGTCCCCATTTGAATATTCCCGGTATGCTATCTTATCCATGATGCGATAATCCTTGATACGGTCTATGGCAAAGTTGATGATAAAATCATCTTTGTCAATAGCACCAATCAAATACCACCTACCATTATATTCCTTTAACCCACATTGCAGCTATAGCCTACGTAAATCCCTGATTTTCAATAGGCGGTTTTTTTTGAGGCGGTTTTAGGGGTACCACGGATTTTACTTTTCCAATGGGGTTTGCATTGATCTCCAAAAGGC
>Ga0247611_10000414_pt1 | contig 87237 bp, 72 predicted proteins | sample 177DNAGHGhighgp2_FD_192422 | JGI IMG/M metagenome (GOLD analysis project Ga0247611, IMG submission 192422) | Sheep rumen microbial communities from Palmerston North, Manawatu-Wanganui, New Zealand - 1770 DNA GHGhigh gp2 | ecosystem: Host-associated > Mammals > Digestive system > Stomach > Rumen...
CATATTTTATTTTTTTGTATAAAACTTTGTATATGGATCAAACATAAATATTCATAATTCTCAATTTACATAATCAGAATTTGCTTCTTTTAATCAAGATATTTTAGAAAAAGTTTTTAAATCTGTCCAATATTCTGTATCAGAAAGTTGTAAACCTGTTTCTGTTTCAATGAATTTATTATATTCATAAGGTGTAACAAGTATATTATCTTTTTTAAAAACTAACGGAACACATGCATTTTTTCTATCATTGCATATATTTCAATTCTGTAATTCTTTATTAAATTCATCATCATTAAAAATCTTTCATTCATTCTCAAAATCTTCTAATGTTATATCTCAATTAGGCCACTGTAATAATCAATATTCACTATATTCTTCACTTTTGAAAATATCTTTAAATTTAGCTTCTATAAAACTATATCATCATAAAAATATTCATTTCCAATATCATTGTTTGAATAATAAACATGTCGTTTTATTTTTTTCTGTTCAACAATATCTATAACACTCATGATTTTCATTCCAACATTGTTCTCTAATTGTTACATCTACTGAAAAATGAGTAAGTAAAATTCAAACTAAAAGATATAAAATAACCAATATTCAAATAATCCAAAGTCAGATTTTTTTCATTTAATTACCTATTTACTCACATAAATAGTCTGAGAAGGAAATGCAAATTCTATTCACTCTTTTTCAAACTTTTCTATCAGTTCAAGATAAATCTTTTCATTTATCTTTAAACTTACTTCATAATCTGGATTCAGAATATTATAACTCATCAAAAAGTTTATACTAAAATCTCACATTTTTTCCAAATAACATCGTTCATATTCCACATTTTTTTGATTTGAAATTATATCTTTGATAATTTCTGGAATAATTTTCAGCTTTTTAATTCATGTATCATAAGTCACTCATATAGAAATTCTCTGTCTTCTAGATTTCATAGTTCTATAATTTATCACTTCAGTAGCAAGAATATTACTATTAGGAATAATTACATTTTGTCATTGAACTGTCTGAATCGTTGTAGATTTGAGAGAAATCTGTTTTACTGTTCAGATCTTTTCACTACTTCATTCTCATATTTTGATATAATCACCAACTATAAATGGTTTAGATAAAATTATAGAAAAAGAAGAAAATAAATCTGTCAGAATATTTTGTAAGGCGAATGCAACTGCGATTCAAGCTATTCCAAATCATGCCAAAACTGGAGTCAAATCTACTCAAATATTAGTCAAAAATACAAAAACTCATAAAGCCCAAACTATAACTGTCACTATAGTTTCTACAGATTTTTTGGCTGTTTTGTCTTTACTAAAGAATTTTTCCAATGAAAAATCTATTCATTTTATAATAATTTTTACCGCAAATATAGTAACTATTCACAAAAATATTGATTTTAATATTAAATTAACTTTTTCTGAAAAATTTAAAAAACTTATTGCTATATAAATTTCCATCGCTATAAAAAGCCATCTTGGAAATTTATTCATTATTTTACTTAGAAAATTTATCCATTTTTTTTCAGATTCTTTTTCTTTTAGAGAATCTAATTTTTTTAATAAAATATTTACAACAAAATACAAAATCAAAAATATTAATACCGAAAGAATTATCATTCATACAGTATTTCAATAAATTACAGTATTTGTAATATTTTTTACAGAATCTAACATTTTATATTTTTAAATTATATAAATTATTCTAATTTTTCTTCTTTTTGAATTATAAATTTACTTGGGTTTTTCTCTTTATGAACAGTCGGATTATCAATTTTTTCTATAATAGCATCTAAAACTTTATCCACATTTTCACCTGTTTTTCATGAAACACAAATAATTTCATCAGCTGGAATTCAAATTACATGCTCAATTTCTGCTGCCACTCTTGCAGGATTTGCAGCAGGAAGATCAATTTTATTTAGAACTGGAATAATCTCTAATCATTGATCTATTGCCTGATAAAGTGTTGATAAAGTCTGAGCTTGTATTCACTGACTTGCATCAACAAGTAAAATTGCTCATTCTACTGCTGCGAGTGAACGAGAAACTTCATACTGAAAATCTACATGACCTGGAGTATCTATCAGATTTAATTCATATCATTTCCACTGCATTCTAGCAGGAGTAAGTTTGATAGTAATTCATCTTTCCTGTTCAATATCCATTCTATCTAAAACCTGACTATGCTCCAATTTTCTTACAGTTCATGTAATTTCAAGCATTCTATCTGCAAGTGTAGACTTTCAATGATCAATATGAGCTATTATACAAAAATTACGAATATGTTCTGTAGACATACTTACATATTTTCAACTTCTAAATAACAAATTAAATTTCTACTCCTATAGCTTTTATAACTAAGAAAACAACCAATGCTACAATTATAAAATCAATACCTCTTGCAAGTAATTTTCAGTAAAGAACTCATCTCCATGAAAGATCTTCCAATTTTTCAATCTTTAATTTTTTAAGAATTGGAGAAAAAATAAGAGGAGTAACAAAATCTTCAATTAAAGATTTAGTTAATTCTCAAACCTTTGTTGCAATTAAAAGTCAGATAGCAACTCAAATTACATTATTTTGAGCTACAAATTCCATAAATTCTTCTCGCATTGTTATATATTGAAATATAAAAACACTTTTTTATATAGATAAATATTAGAATATTTCAATGTTAAAATTTCACATTTTTTTAACATCTTAACATCATTAAATTTATAAAAAAATTTTTATTAACATTATTTTTAACATTCTCACATTATTTAACATTTCAAAAAAATATGAAAACAATAAATCAAAAATACATTTATTTAAATTTATCAAAATTTTAACATTTCACTATTATGATTATTTTTAATTTTTTTATAAATTAATATACTTATATAATAAAAGAAAATTTGGCGAATAAAATGTTGAAAAATAAAAATCAAACAATATAAGAAAATCAGAATTTATTTTTTAATATTTTTTATATGAAAGATAATATAAAAAGAAGTATTGTTATAGCTATATTTTGAGTGTTTTTATTATATTTAATATGGTTAATTTCTCAGTGAAGTATGATTGTAAAGCCTGAATATTCTAATCGAAATATTCCAATGTATGTAATTTTAATACTACTTTGTCTGTATATGATTTGATTGTATGGAATATATCCAATTCATATAAAATTTTCTAGAGCTACAGCATTAGTTATTGGATTATTATTCATAGTCGTATCCCAGGTTGTATTAGCTAATGATGGATATTCTCATATATATATTTGAGATCTATTTTCAGTTTTATGAGTTTTAATATTAATATTATTTCCAACTAATATTTTAACTACAGAAAAAGTTAAAAAACAAAAAGCTAAGAAAAATGAAGTTATTATAGAAGTTTAATAGATCATAAAAAATCTGAATTTTATTTAATTACTAATTAAAAAAATGGCAGAAGCAGAAAATATTATAGAAATTACATCAAAAGATCAGTTTGATGAAGCTGTAAAATTTGAAAAATTAACAATAGTAGATTTTTGGGCTGTGTGGTGTGGACCATGTAGAGTTTTGAAACCTTTATTACACAAAATAGCTGGTGAACATCCAGAAATTCAATTATTAACTGTAGATGTAGATGCTAATCAAGAATTAGCTGCTGAGTATGATATTAATTCAATTCCAGCCGTATTTATGTTTAAAAATGGTGAAATAGTTGATAGTTTCGTTGGAGTTATGCCTGAAAATGAAATTTTAGAAAAAATAGAAGCTAATAAATAATTTATTATATTAAATTATTTGGGTTGAATCAAGTAAATAGAACAAAAAAATAATATGCAACGACAGGAATTAGACATATAATTATACAACGAATTATAAAAAACACCAATTCAAGAAAATAATCTCAAATAGATTTATCTATAATTACATGTTGTACGTTCTCATTTTCAATTTGTTCAGAATTTTCTAATAATTCATTACTTAAATTTAAGTTTGAAATATCCATTTTCTAATAATTAATAAATAAAATAATATTTTTTTTATTTATTAATGTTTTTTATGTCTAGCTGATGTATACAAATCAAAGCATTTATATAGCCACTTATTCAAAACTAAGTCATAACTACCTCGTTGTTCGATTTTTTCTCATCAGAGTGATTCTTTAAAAGCACTTACTCATGCGAGTGGATGATCTGGAAATCATGTTGGAGCTCATCACATCATATCACATCTAGCATATCCATTATCTCTAGCTCGGCAAAATGCATTATATTTCAAGAATTGTTGTCATCCGTAAGCATTTTTTCATCTTTCAGAAAATCCATAAAGATATATCATAGTTTTTCAGTCAAATGCACATACACTTCATGCAATTATTTCTCATTCATATTTAGTTACAAAAAGATCTCAGTTATTATTTTCTTTAAAATACCTCATCAAAGCTTCAAATTGTCTTCTAGTGATCGGAGTAAATCATTTAAGCTGTGAAACTTCACACCATTTTTTATAAAAAACTGAATGTTCCTCTGGAGTTGCTACAGAAAATTCAACTCAATGTGAAATTCATTTTCTTACTTTTTGTCTAGCTCAGTCGTTAAATCATGCTAAAATTTCCTCATTAGATTTATCAAGTTCATAAACTATATTACTTTCTGGCATATTCTCACGGAATGCTACTTTCAGTCAAAATTCTTTACATACTTTTTCACGTAAATCTAATCTCATATTTTTTACTTCTTCTTCAAATCATTCAGGCTTTTTGATATTATTAAAAAATCTAATCATAGTATTATTTATTCACAGTTGGAAACAAATATTTCACATTTTACTTCCATATTTTTTCTTGATATAATCTAGTTCTTTATGAATTAATTCTATATCATCAGGTAAAAAAACTCACATTACTTGTAGCCATTGAATAGAAAATGGTCAGATTTTTTTCTTTTTTATCAATCAAAAATAATCTTGTCCAAAAAGATGTACTTTGAAAGTAGGTTTTCTATATATTTTTGACTGAATATCCTGTCGCAATTGAGATTGATAAAGATTATAATCTGATATTGGTTCAAGTGGATAAGAATAGAATGATGATAAAGATGTCACGATTCTATGAAGATAGATAAAATATTTAAGTTGATTTATAATATTGAAACATATGAAAGTTTCAAGTAAAGTATTATTTCTTGATATAATTTTTGATATTTTTACAATTAATTATTGGTTTAAAAAATAAAAATATTACAGAAATAATGAAATTTAAAGATCGGTGGAGAAATTATAAAAATATTGGTATTTTTTGTATTATTTTTGTTATAATTATAATATTTTTTGTAATTTATGATATTTTCCGAAAAAATAAAAAACAAGAAATCAAAGAAGAATGGATAAATATTAACAAATTTTCAAATATTTTACAAATTGGTAAAGAGTGAAAAATATTATCTTATCCAGAAGTAACAGTATTATCTGAAACAGATTGAGAAGTAATGACTTTAAACGTAACTGAGTGAGATATTGTAGAAGAATGGGATGTTTTGATGCAAATATGAGATGAAAATTGAGAAATTGTAGATATAGACATTGACACTAGACTATGAAGACAATTTACTGAATATTACCAAAAAAAAGATGAATATAATCAATTTGAATCAGAATATTGAGAAGAAATTTTAGATTTAGAAAAAGAATTAAGAGAAAAAGGCGCGGCATTGAGTATAGCAATAGATTCACAAGATAAAAAAACAATAGAAAATATACAAGAAGAAACTCAAAAAATAAATAAAAAATTAACCTTATTAAAAAATCAAAGAGAAAATTTAAAATCAGAAGTTACTAGATTAGATAATAATATATTACTAGAAAACCAAGAAAATATAGATTATTTATATGAAATTGATAAATATTCTCCGAGAGCTCCGATTTATTGAATAGTGTCAGAAATTTATGTAAATGAACGAGATAAAATAGAAGATTGAGATAAATTATTAAAAATTGTAGATAATAGTTTTACTCCTGAAATTTCTGTAAGTTTAAGTTTTGATGAATATTTACTAACTAAAAATTTAACATGAGTAACTATTGTAACAGAGAATAAAAATCGATGAAATTCATATTATTACGGTGAAATCTATACTCGTAGTCCAATATTAAACTGAGAATGAGAATACACAATTACAGTTAATATCTTAGAAGAAGTTTCAGATCTTATTCTCAGTGATGAAAATACAAAAATTACAGTATATTTTACCATAAATTCTGAAAATTTCAAAAATCTTCGAATTCCAAGCAATTGTTTCAGTAGTTTATGAAAAAATAATTGAAAAATAATTTTACGTGATGGTGATTTAATACAAGAAAAAGAAGTCTGAATAAAATCAAAGTGAAATTGATGGAATAATGTAGAAAATTTTGTATTTCTTTGACTTGAAAATGAAGAGAAAAAAGATGGAATAAAAATATTGTGTAAAATTGAATAATTTTTTTATTTTATTTATATATTAAAAATGAAAAAAACTGTATTATTATTGAGTTTGGGTTTATTTTCGGTAATTGTTTTAACAGCATGTGGAAAAAAGGAAGAAGAACAAACAGAAAATGTACAACCTACAGAAATTGTTGATAATAGTAATTGTGAAGCAACAGTTCAAAAATATTTAGATTGAGCAGACAAAGAGTGACAATGAGAAGAAATAAAACAATGAGATAATATAGTAGTAGATTATATTTGACGCCTAGAAGATTGAACAGTTTTTGATACAAGTATTAAATCAATAGCTGAAGCATGTGGAACATATATTGAAGGTAGAGATTACACTCAGTGATTATCTTTTGAGGCAATGTGATGACAAATGGTAAAATGATTCGATGAATGAGTAATATGAATGAAAGTTTGACAGACAAAGACAGTCCAATTTTGACCAGAAAAATGATATGGAGAATATGATGATAGCCTTATAATGAATACTCCAATAGATGAAGTATGAGATGTAAGTCAATTCTCAGAATGAGATACAGTTTATCTATGAATGGGATATCCTGCTAAAATTGTTAAAATTACAGATAAAGAAGTAACATTTGATATGAATCATGAATTAGCTGGAAAGAATTTGATATTTGATATAACTGTAAAATCAATTAATTAATTTAATCTTTATTTTTAATTATTATGGAAATACAAAAAGCAGTACAGGAATATTTAGAAAAGTCTGATAAAGAATGAAAGTGAAATGAAGTGAAAAATGGAGATAATATTACTGTAGATTATATATGACGTTTACCAGATTGAACAGTTTTTGATACAAGTATAGAATCAGTAGCAAAATGATGCTGAAAATATAACGAAGGTAGAGATTATACTCAATGATTATCTTTTGAGGTATGAGCATGACAAATGATAAAATGATTTGATGAATGAGTAATATGAATGAAAGTTTGACAGACAAAGACAGTCCAATTCTGACCGGAAAAGTGATACGGACAACGTAAAGAAGAATATGTGATGACATATTCAGCAGAAGAAGTTTGAGATTTAAGTAAATTTATACAGTGACAAAGAGTTTATTTATGAATATGAGCTGCAGCACTGATTACAGAAGTAACAGACAAATCAATAACATTAGACTTAAATCATGAATTAGCAGGGAAAGACTTGATATTTGATATAACTGTAAAATCAATTAATTAAATTTTTATCTTATATTATTTTTAAATAATGGAATTAAAAGTTTATGACTGAGAAAAATTTGATAGAAGTAAGAATTGGTTTTTAATTTTTTCTCTAGTTATACTATTAGTTGTAGTACTTTCGATATTATCAAGCAATATTGTTTGATGAATATTTGTATTTATTGTAGCATGAGGTTATATTTTCTATATAACAAAAATAAATAATATAATAAAAATGATAATATGACCAGAAGCATTACAAATATGAAAAATAGTTTTTCCATATAAAAATTTAAGTTGATTTGTATTAGAATATCATACAGAAAAAAAGAAAATCCAAAATATTGTGATAATAGATGATAAGAAAGTACCTAGAATATATACAATCAAAGATACAGAAAAAAATCTCGAAAATTTCGTTAACGAATTAAATTGATATGTTCCTATGCTCGAAAATTATGAGCAAACAACAATGGATAAATTTATTAGAAAATTAAAATTATAAATCAGATTTTGAATATTTTTTTGAATATATTTACGTGAAATATAATAAATGTCGTGACATAAATTAGTAATTAAAGATGCAGCTTGGCAACTATTTGGGAGAATTATTTCAGCTCTTTTTGGTTTTGTAATTACCAAAATTATTTCTTCATATTTATGACCTCTTAGATATGGAGATTATGGGACAATATTCAGATTTTTTGCTCGACGAACAGCTCTAGTAGATTTCGGTGTTTATGTAATTGCTGTAAAACGTCTCTGAGCAATTAAAGAAGAAAAATGATGAGAATCACCTGAACTTAAAGAAAATTATCATAAATTTGTATGAACTAGAATGTTTATGATAATAATTATCTACACAGTAGCTATTGTAACAGCATATTTGATTCCAGCATACACAAGTAATCAATTCATAATCCGATGACTACCACTTGCGATGTTATATTCTGCAAGTAATATGTTTGTATGAATCCAACAGCTTCCATTACAACTTTTTCGGAAAATGAATAGATTAAGTCGATCATTAATAGTTGCAAGATTGTCTCAATTAGCAGTTTTACTCCCAACTGTATATCTTATTTTTAAGGGTGTAAAATTTGATTGAGATGCAGTAAACACAACAACAATTTTAGCATTCTGCTGTGTAATATTTTCGGTAGTTGCGAGCTCGATTTGACAGAATTTAGATGTTCATTTAAGAAGTAAGGATTTACTTCCATTTAAAATAGATATAGATTTAAAATTTATAAAAAATATTTTTAAAGAAAATTGGAGATACTGATTTTCATATTTTTTTAGTTCATTCCATACATTGATTGTTTTGATGTTTTTGGGTTGGTTTTTTCCAACATCATCATGATATGAATATGTATGATATTGGGCATTAGCATTGTCATTATTAGAAATTCTTTTAATTATTCCATCATCATTAGGAAATAGTTTACTTCATAAAATTCCTACATATTCAACTATAAATAAAAGAAAATCCATGTGAAATTTACTTAGCTTAGTTGCATGGATCGGATGAATAATAGCGATAGATTTTCGAGTTTTTAATAGAGATATAATATTATTTGTATCTAGTAAAGATTTTTTATGAAGTCGAGAATCTATAGCTACATGGTGATCTAATCAGATTTTACCATTTCTTGGAATTGTATTATTTTTCAGTTTTATTAAGCAAATTTTCAATTATTTATTTGTATCAATCGAAAAGCAGAATGTACTTTTTAAAATCAATCTAACATGAGTAATAATATGAATTTTGGTTGGTTTATGTATAATTAAATGATTAGATATAAATATATTGTGACAAACTATTTCAATTCCACAATTATGATTGTTATGATGAGTAATTACACAAGTTTTAATAGAAACTATATTTATGTTTTGAGCGATGATAGTAGCTTGAAAACTGAAAGTTTTCCCTAAATTTCAAAAAAAAGCTTGATTAGAATTATTTTGAATTTTAATGATTATGTTAATTATTTGATTTTTTATAAATGGATGGTTAGAAAATCATAATCTTAGTCGGCGATTATTTCTAATAATTGCATGAATTTACAATTTATTTATTGTGTGAATTTCTTTGAGGCCACTTAAATCAGTAGCAAAGTGATTAACAATAGATTAAAGATTTTTATCAATAATTGAAAAAAATCTTCGATTTTTTGACAAATTAAAAATTTTAATTATAATTTCAATTGAATATAATAAATTTAATTCACTAGGTTTTATTTTTAAAAATCTATAGGATGTCCAAAGATACATACAAATGAGAGGGAAAAAAAGAAGTAACAGAACACCGTAAAACCGAGTGACGTTCAACTGAAGTCGAAAAAAAAGAATATAAAGAGAACAAAAAGCAAAAGAAAGAATCATCAGAACAAGAAGTAAATAAATCAAAACAGCAACTTACAGGTTTAGAAAAATGGTTAAAAGAATATAACAAAACAGAAGAAAGAAAAAAAGAATTAGAAAAAAAAATAATAAAATATTTTAAGGAAAAATGAAAAAATATCGAAAATGAAGTAAAAAAGGATACAGAAACAGAAAATAAAGTAAAAAAGGAAAACGAAGAAGAACCAAAGAAAAAACATAGAAAATGGAGAGAAAAATACAAAAAAGCGTTAAAAGAAAAAGGAATATTATTAACAAACAAAGAGCGAGAAAATATTGTTAAACACCACGAGAAAAAAGAATTTAAACGTTTTTACAAAGAACGGCAAAGGGCAATAAAAAAAGATAAAATTAATAAATTTATAAAAAAATGGGAAAATAAAGGTTTTGATGATTTATTAGAACAACTTTCAAAAGAAGATAAAAAAGAAAAGAAAAAAGAAAAGAAGGAGAAAAAAAGCTCACATAAGCATAGAAAACATTCGAATAAAACAATAGATAATTCTTCAAGTTCAAGTGGATGATCTTCTGAATCAACAGATAATTCTTCAAATTCAAGTGGATGATCTTCTGATTTAATAGACAATTATTCAAGTTCAAACAATGAATCTTCTAGTATAACGTCTGCAGAAGTATGAGAAGCAGCAAATATACCTAAAAATGAACGTATGAAACGATTATTCCCTGAGTGAATTCCACAAAACAAAGAGGAAATGCAAAAATATCTCACAAAAATAGAGGTGCCTGTTCGTACACCAGATTGACAAGAAGATAAATTAAAACTAAATATTCATTCAAAATTAGCGAGTGAATATGAGGCTATATTTAAAGAGATGTATGATAAAAACATTCCAGTAAATCCAAAAAAAACATGATGATTTTGTTGGAGAAAAATGCGTAAATGAAACAAGATGTCACATCATAGTTACTGATCAGCAGTTGATGTCAATTATAATGTGAATGGATGAGTTTACGGTAAAACAGATAAGAGCAGTCCATATTTTAATGGTAAGGAAACGGTAGCAATACGGAAAAAACACTGATTTTATCGATGATGAGATCGAAGTTCAAATTATAATGATCCAATGCATTTTACATACATGAATGCATAATTGCAAAGAATTTTTATAAAAAATATTTTGTAAAGTTTTATCAATAAATTATTTTTTTGTTTCAATAAAAATTTTTATAAAAAACAAATAAAACAATAGTTTAGAATTAATGTTTTTTTGTTATAAATAAGCGTATATAATTATTAATAAAAAAGAAAAAAAAGTCAACTCTAAATAATAAAAAAAGCTATTGGATTTTTGCAAAAATTGATATTCAGGAGTATAATATAATGAGCCGGACCACGGCTGTTTTGAGAATACACAGATTTGGAAATGGTAAAGAGAATCTGCAGTTTAATTACATTATTAGTATTGGTGTTAACAGAGTGTTTTACACCAATGAGTTATGTGTTAGCAGAAAATGAAGCTGAACAAGATTTTCAAGTTGAAGAAAATATAATTCAAGAGGAAGAAGATGAAGTATCTGAAGAGATAGAAGAGAAAGAAATAGAGGATTCTTTATGAGATAATGAAGAAGAAACTCAAAATGAAGATAAAGGAGAAGAAAATATGCAAGAATCTTCTGATAATATCTTGGAATGACAAGAAGATATGGAAGATGAAGAACAAGATGCACAAAATTCAGCAATAGATATACAAGACAATAATGAAGAAATAGAAAATGAAAAGTTACAGGAAGAAAAAGATGATAATGGAGACAATGAAAATATTGAAGATAATGAAAAAGGTGAAGAAAATGTAGAAAATAATACACAAAATAATACACAAAACCTATCAACAGAAATTATAGAAATACAGTCATGAAATGAAGTAGATACATGAATTGAGGTAGATACATGAGTTGATACTTCAAAGTGAGAAGGAAACAACCAATGAAAAGTAGAAAATAATGCACAAGATAATGAAGAACAAAATAAACAAGATAATGGAGAAAACAATACACAAAATCCATCAACATGAACTATAGAGGTACAAACATGAAGTGAAGTAGATACGTGAATTAATATGCCACAATGACAAGAAGAAGAAAAAGAGTGAGTGATTGAGACAATAACAGAAGAGATACAAGAGATAATAACAAAGATTAGATATTTCTTTAAAAAGGAGTGAGATAGTAGGTATATAAAATACGGAAGAGATTCGAATAATATATGAACAATTACATTAAAAGATCCAAGAACATCGACAAGTATAACGATAATGGATAAGAATCTATGAGCAGAAAGTGTAGGAGTAGGAAGAAGTTCATATGGAAATTATTTCCAGTGGTGAAATAATAGTGGAGTAAAAATAGTGAATTGATCAAATAAAACAACAGAGAAGGCAATATATAAGGATAGTTATTATAATCGTGGATATGATGGTAAATGAATGTTTATAGTGTGAGGTGTAGATTATTGGGAGAATGGGGATCATTATAATAGTTTGTGGTGAAATGAATCAAAAGAAAGTACTAGATATTGAGCATGTCCTATTGGATATCATATACCAACGGTAAAAGAATGGAATCAGTTGTTGAGCATATGGTGAAAAATTCATACACAGGACACAACGACAAATGAGAGAGTGCTAAGATATTCAGCAGATTATGCTACAAGGAATATACATACATTCAAGAAGGCAGCCACAGAGTGTGCTCAGTGAGAAAGTGAATGTGTAGATGAAGATAAGTTGTCAATCATTATAGAAACATTATCAGAGGAGTTAAAACTTCCATTAGCAGGAAGTTATGATGAGAATGGAAATTTTCATGATGGATTGTGAGTGTATTGGACAACGATAGCGAAAGATGGAAGTAGAGCATGAGTATTTGATATGAATGCATATATTTGAAATAGAGAAGATGAGAGATTACAAAACAAATCACAATGACATACTATTAGATGTTTCCAGAATGTGGAGCCATATGAAGCACGATTAGAGATAGAAATTGGAGAAGAGGAAATGGAAGTGTGAAGTGGAGACGATATAATAGAAACATGAAGTGAGGAGAATACAATAGAAGTATGAAGTGGAGAAAATATAGTAGAAGGAAATATTCAAAATGGTGAAAATCAATGATTACAGGATAACGATGTGTACGCAACATGAATTCAAGAGAATCAAGTATATGCGACATGACAACAAGAAGATAATGTATACACAACATGAGTTCAAATGTATACCATAACATGGAAAAATGAAGATGGTACAATTAGAGATACTACACAAGTAGCATATGGAGAGATGCCAATACATGAAGATATTACACAGCCATCAGATGAAAAATATACATATACATTTAAATGATGGGAACCAGAAATTAAAGAGGTAAGATGAGATGCGGAATATAGAGCAAAATATAGGTATACTGTAAATAGATATACAGTGACATGGAAAGACGAAGATTGAACAACATTAAAAACTCAAGAAGTAGAATATGGGACTACCCCAATATATAGTGGATTTACTCCAATAAAAGAATCCACAGAAAAATTTGAATATAAATTTGCTTGATGGGAACCCGTAATTCAAGAGATAAAGTGAGATGCGGTTTATACAGCTAAGTATATTGAAACACCTATAATCCAAAATGAAGAATCTAAAGACTGAGAAGCAGAAACAAATTCCCTAGAACAAGATTCAGAAAATGATATGCAAGATACACAAGAGATTGTATCAGAACCGCAAAATAATGAAAATATACAATCTTGAACACATCGAAATGAGAATGAATGATCTTTTGAATGAAGTAGTAGCACAAATCAAGATCTTTCAACTAATTCATCGGAATGGGAAAATAGTATGCAAGAATGAAAAAAATCTGAAGAGGATCAATGATTGTTTGAATGATTATGGAAAACTCTAAAATCATTCTTCTTAGCAGATGAAGATGGATATCTAAGATGATCCGAGACGATTGATAATATAGTTGTAAATGTGGAAGCAGAGAAATGAACATTCCCAAATTGAACAGAAGTAATCATAAAATGAGTTTCACAAGATAGATTAGAATCTATTCAGAATTCTTTGATAAAAGATGAAAGTAATAATATTACAGAGAATGCTCAAATTTTAGCATTTGATATATCTTTTGTATATTCATGAGAAGAGATACAGCCAGAGAAAGAAGTATCAGTAAAGTTTAACTATAAAGATAATTCAGATTTTCAATGAACATCTACATCACAAGTAAGTGTATATCATATAGATGATGAGACAGATGAGGGGCAAGAAGTAGAAGTAGTAAATAAAAAAGGAGATGAAATAGAAATTTTAGCGACAGAATTTTCTATATATGTATTAACACTTACTAATAGTAGTATAAAATTAACATTGAATCCAGGAGATTGAACTATCATAACGTGAGATAATATTGTAGTTGATGAACAATGAATTTGAACAATCACATCAGTAAATGGAAATGTAACTTTACCAAATGCTACACGAGAAAATCATGTATTTGTATGATGGTATACATCGCAAACACCATCATTACAAAGTTTTGTATGAAACTGATGAGATGAATACCATGCAGATGCTAATATTACATTATATGCTAAATGGTGTAACGATTGATACGCAATAAATACAAATAAAACTACATGTATATTGGAGTGAAATCTGAAAACTATTTTAGATCAAAATCCAAATTTTACATGGTGAGAAAAAGAAATTCCTATGCCATTGTGATGGACAAATGAGGAAGACCCAATATCTATTGTGATGATGGATCGTAATCTCTGAGCTACAACACATGGTACTGAATCAAATGCATGGTGATATTACTATCAATGGTGAAATAACTATGGTTTTACTCAGAATCCTCCTACTATTCGTAGAGATACTGCCAATGTAAATTTGTCTTTATATGCACCATCAACATATTATAGTTGAACTTATATTATATGAAAAGTAGGTAATACAACTTTCCCAGGTTGGGCTACAACAGAAAATTATAATATATGGTGATATTATTCAGGTACAAATGAAGCTAAGCAATGACCATGTCCAACCAATTGGCATGTCCCTACAATTGAAGAATGGAATAAGGTAGTAGAATATTGGTCATGAAATAATGGATGAATGAATGTGCCTAATTTCAGGGCAGAATTAGGTCTTCCATTAGCATGATGACTCACTCGTTCAACTGCAGCTCTCGAATCTGGTAATATAGCTTGATTTTATAGAACAGTGACACCTAATACATCAAAAACTTTTGCTTATGATTTCCTAGTTAAGAGTGATTCGTATGATGTAAATTATAGTGAGAATCTTGTGAACTGACGTCAAGTGCGTTGTTTTAAAAATGAAGATGCAATAGTCCGTGAATATACAGTGACATATACTGATGGTGTAGATGATAGAGAAATATTCGAAGATCAGATTTTTACAGGATTATTAAGATGAGATGATTTTCCTCAATTTAGTTGACAAATTCCATGACGAACCGGTAATGATTGAACTTATCATGAATTTTTATGATGGTTCTTAGAATGAACTGAAATAGCATTTAATGTATCAGGTGCAAAAGTAATTGAAAATGTTTTATTATATGCTATGTGGACATGATGTCCAGATGGTGAAGAACCAAATGCTCTAGGTTTTTGTGTGCCTACAGCAGAAGAACAAAGAAATAGACAAATAGTTCAGGATTTGGAATTATATTTATTAGCAAGTGATCAAAATAAAATACATTATACGATAATGGATCGTAATATGTGAGCTACAGAAATATTTAATAAATATTATGATGCTCCAAATCCAGCATCTTTGGGATATTTGTATCAATGGTGAAATAATTACTGATTCCCAGCTCAATGAAATTTAGCACAACAATGAGTTTTTATCAGAACTTCACAAGTGCCAAAAAATATATGGAGTGTGTGAGTTCCGTCAAATTATGCTAGTGGAACTTATTATTCAAATGCAGGTAGTCATACATCATGGATGGGAAGCTCAAGTAAGACAGATTGAATCTGGTGATGAACATGAGACACAACGACTGCTAATGGGGTAGGTACAACTTCAGAAGCTAGAAAATGACCGTGTCCAATATGATATCATGTGCCAAGTACATTGGAATGGAAAAATATTTTTATTGATTGGAGCGGGGTAAATGTATGATTGAATGTTTTAAATGATACTATCTATAAATTTTCTGAAGATTTATTACTTCCTCCCGTTTGAAGAAGAGCTGAGAACGGAGCACTTGATTCTAAATTTTCATCAGCTATGAGTTATTGGTCGTCAAGCCCAGATTCAACAAATGCCATTAAAGCTGCTTGAATTTATTTAAAAACAAATGATGCAATACAGCCACAACAATCTGATTGACGTGCAAGAGCGAGATCTGTTCGTTGTGTAAAAAATGTAGTAAATACAAGTGCAACATCTATTTCAACGGACGATATACATTTGGATGGATGATGAAATGTTGTAATTTCAATTGATAATTGAGTGATATCAACACTCTGAACTCCTACTAGAGTAGACTCCACATTCAATGGATGGTATACTACACCAGATTTTTCTTGAAATCCATTGTCTACATGAGATACAGTATCAGCATGAAGCAGTTTATATGCTAAATTTACATGTAATCAGTCATGATATGTATGGAATGGAACATCATGTGAAGACGGAGTAAGATTGATTTTTGACAGTATGTGATGAAGTGATGTACCTTCACAAACGGTAAAATCTGGAACTACATGAGTTAGACCATCAGATCCAACTAAGACATGATATGTATTTAGTGGTTGGTTCTTAACATGAGCAAATGAAGAATTTAATTTTACATGAACTATAATTACAGAATCAACAACACTATATGCTCATTGGAATACATGACAATATGAAGTTAGCATAGTATCAAATAATGAAGATTATGGAACAGTAAACGGTGGATTAGTGACAGCAGACTTTTGAACGCCAATTTTTACAAATTGAAATGAATTAACAATCTGATTTACAACTGTGATAGCTACGCCAGCGACAAGCGGTGAGCAATATACATACACATTCAGTGGTTGGACATTTGAAAATTGTGGAATCGAATGAACTGAATCTGTTACAATGAATTGTGAGATTACAGCAAATTTTGATAGAAGTGTAAATAGTTATGATGTAACATTTGATTCAGATGGATGAGATTATACGCCAGATGTTCAAAATGTTGAATATTGATCTACAGCAACAAAACCAATTCCAGATCCAACTAAAACATGATATGAATTTAGTGGATGGACATTAAATTGATTGGATTTTAATTTTTCTACACCAATTATATGAACTAGTAATTTGGTAGCAAAATGGAATTTGGTAGAATATACAATTACATATAATTTGGATTGATGAAGTAATAATGATAATAATCCAAACACTTATACAGTAGAAAGCTGAACAATCACACTTCAACAGCCTACAAAAACATGATATACATTCCTATGATGGACTGGAAGTAATGGAGATAATCCACAAACAAATGTGGTAATCCCAATATGAAGTTATGGAGATAAGGAATATAATGCAGTATGGCAGTCAAATACAGCACAATATATGGTATATCATTATGTGAAGAAAGTTTGACAAAATACATATACATTAGCAGATACAGATACATGATCATGAATAGTAGATGAGGTGCTGATATTCTCATCTTTGGCAAAGAATGAATATCCATGCGCAAGCTATGATAGATGAAGCTTAACATGAACAGAAAATTGACCATGAGAGATAGTAACACAAACTACGATTAAGTGAGATGGAAGTACAAAGATATATCTATACTATACTAGAAATAATTATACGGTGCATTTAAGTTGAGATGCTGGGATTCAACGTCTAGAGATAAATGGAGAAGAAAGAACAGAAGCAGTACGAGAATGTGGAAGTGAAGTACCAGTAAGTGCAGTGCCAAAGCCATGATATCATCTGGTAAGATGGGATAGAGAAGAAAGAAAAGAAGGAGAATAATTATGCAAATAAAAAAGATGCTCTTTTGGTTTATACTGATGGAAGTAAAACAACCAAAGAGGACCAATATTTTTCATATAAATTCAACTTTTAAAAATTCTCTTGAAATTTTTGCATAAATTGACAATACTAGACACTGTATTTAACAATGTCTACTTTGAAATAATGAAAAAGAAGACAATAGTTATGGCTTGAGGTGGTACATGATGACACGTTTTTCCTATCAAATCTTTAGTTGAAACAATAATTTCAAATCCAAAATATTCAAACCAAATCAAAAAAATAATCCGATTTTGATCCAAAAATTCACTAGAACAAGAAACAGCAGCAAAATTCTGAAATAAAGTCAAATTTATCTCTATTCTTTCATGAAAACGACGTAGGGAAACTCCCCTAAAATCTCGCCTAAAAAATATCAGAGATTTGTTTTTATTTGTAGCAGGATTTTTTCAGTCAGTATTTTATCTACGAAAATCTAAGGCTGATGTGGTTTTTTGTAAATGATGATATGTAGCATTGCCTGTAGTTTTTGCTACAAAATTTATTCACAAACCGATTTATGTGCATGAATCAGATACTCGTCCATGACTAGTAAATAGAATCTGAAATAAATTCTCCAAACAGTCTTTCTGTGGTTTTGATAATGTTTTTCCATGAGCTATCGTAGTCGGACAAATCCTCTCTGATGAAATAGTTCCAACTAAAGATTCAAATCCAGAATTATCTAATTCTCTCAAATCTGAAAAAAAGGATGGGAAACCTCAAATTCTCGTAATGTGATGATCTCAATGATCAAAAAGACTTTATGAAAGTTTGGCAAAATTACTCAAAAAATACAAAAACTTACATGATGCATTTCATTATCACATAATTCTTGGGAAACTAAACGAAGACTTAAAACAGATTTTTAAAGAATTTTCTTCAGTCACAACATACGACTTTCTCTCACAGTCCGATATGTGAATTTTATATCAATACTGTGATATTTCTCTTACTCGTGGATGAACTACATCATTAGCAGAACAAAAATTATTTAACCTAAAAAGTATCATCGTTCCAATACCACGAACACACGACCAAAAACTCAATGCTGAACGGTATGTAAAAAATTTTAATGATATTATGGTTGAACAATCTCAGCCAACTACAGAAACGGATTTATATAATGCTATGATTTCTCTCAAAGATTATCACAAGCCAGAAATTTCAACAGACATTCTTCAGGAGATATGAAAGGCTAAACATACGATATTGGATGAATTATTAAAATAATTTTTATTCCATATTTTCATCACAAATGAAAACGTTACGCTTAATCGTTTCCGTACGATTAGCCTTTTTCCCGCTTATTTTTAATTTAAGTATTGCTGGTGAATTAGATATAAGTCCGGAAGAATTGCCATCTAGAATGAGCGAAAGCGAAGTGAAGGATTTAGAAAGTAATACCCCTATGGATTCTTTACCTTTGGTTCAGAATGACGAGAAAAATACACAAGATTCTTGGCTTCGCTCAGAATGACAAGAAGAACTATATTTACCAAATTTAAAGATTACAGAAGTATATCGATTATGAAGTTCAGAATGGATAGAAATTACAAATCTTTCAGATGAAGAATTTAACGGAACTTTGACATTTTTAGGAGCAAATAATAGATGAAATATTTTATATTCAGATGTTAATATTCAAAGTTATCAATCAATTATTATTACCAGTTCAGAAGATATATGAATGATAAATTGAGAAACTTTTTCAGTTTATCCTAAAAATATTTCAATAACAGATGGAAATGGAATTTATATAGAGTTACAATATTCATGAAACACAATCGATTCTTTTGAAGTAGATGAGATTACAGTAAATCAAAATAAAAACAAAAATCCTCGTCCAAGTTTTCAGAAAATTTACGATAATTGACGAGAGGTTCAGATAACAACGATGGATGATATCTTCAATATTACGTGATTTGTAGCCAATCCGTGAAAATTAGTTATAAAAAGTTGAAATCCGTGGGAATGAGATTGACCATCAAATTGAGAAAATTCTTGAACTTGAGATTCATGATGAACTTGAAACATAACATGAGAAGATGCAGATTTTAATCTAATCCTATCCGAAGTTTTTTATGATGATGACGATGAATGGATAGAAATTTTTAATATTTGAAACTGAGATTTTCTTTGAGATTTAACACTTTCCTGAAATATATTTTCAGACAATAAAAATTATACTTACCAAAATATACAAATTCCAGCAAACGATTTTTTAATTATTGCTGATTCAAACGAAATGTTTGATTTTTCTTCCACGCATGATTGAAATGTAAATATTCTACTCAATGAAGGAGACTTTCCAGAGTTTTTTATTCCAGACGACCAAGAAATTCAGATTTCTTTACTTCTTTCATGACAACAAATTGACTGATTTTTTGCACATGAATATCGAGTAAATAAAAGAGATGATTATGGAGTATCGTTCCATAAAATTTTAACTCAAGATGGACCTATTATTACACGATCGATCTCAAACGATGATGCAAATCTTTCAGAAGATACATACAATTCGGCTAATCCATGAGTTTTATACACAACGGCAGATGAAATAATTAATTACGGAATATCGCCAGAAGATTCTCCACAGGAAGATAATTCTTCCATAGTCGGCTGTTCAAACGCAAGAAAAGATACCATAACGATTAGTGAAGTTTTCCGATGATGAAGCAGATATGATCCTTATGTGGAGTTTTCTATCCATGAAGATATTGAGTATGAATACGATTCATTATTACTTTCATGAAGTCTACTTACGCAGCCAATAATCATGGACTTAGATAGGGAAACAGAAACTTATGATAGAGAAAAATTACAAAAAAATACAAGGCTGATTTTGACAACAAAAGATTGAGATCTAACAGAAGCAGGACTGATAACCATTGTATTGCATCCAGATTTAAATTTTAATTCTTTTAGTTGAAAACTGGAATTGTATGGAATAGATGGACAAAGTAGACAAGTTTTGGACATCGTAAAAATTACAACTTGATCGTTAGAAAAGTCAAATTATCACGATGGTTTCGAACACAACTGTGGAGATAATATGGACAACGTGATGGATTTTTCGCCAGGATTCGATGAATCGGCTTTAAAATATTTTTCTGTGACATCACAATATAACGAAAAGATAGTTGAGAAGGTGAAATATGTATGATGATGAGGTGGATGTTCATGTCCAAGTAAAGAGGAACTTTGTTGAATTAATTCATGAAATGTTGTCCAAACAGGAGATAGTCAAAAGCCTCCCTTTGATAAGGGAGGTGCCGACAATGAGGTAACGAATGGGGAGTCGGAGGGATTTAATACATGAGATACACAAGAAATCCCCCCTACCCCCCTTACCGAAGGGGGGCAAGAAACTCCAAAATGACAAACTATAAAAATAGTTTCATTAGAGCCAAAAAGTCCAGAATCTATCACTTTACAATCATTTCTGCCATACGATATAGATCTTAAAAATCACAATTATTACTTAAAAACTTCTACAGCTACCACGAAAAAATACATAGACTGAATTCTTTATTCAAATACTATCGATACATTTACTAAATCATTCTGATTTGTTGATGCATGAGCATGTGTTTACCTTTATTCATGAGAAAACCAGCTAGACTCTTATTGTTATTTCTCAGACAAAACTCAAGATGAAAAAGAAAAGCAAGAGGTTGATAATTTCAATCCATCAGATTATCAGATTTCTATAACTCATGTAGACTACGATCCAGAATGAAGCGATTCAGGAAATGAAACGATAACAATTCAATCAAAATCATCCAAATCGCTAGACCTTTCCAAAATTAAAATGAAGGTCAATGCTACCAATAAAAAACTGACATGAATTCTCGAGCCATATTCAATCATCACTCTAGAATGAAGTTTTGGATTTCCAAATTCCACGAAAGACAATTCAGATGTAGTGGTAGTTTTATTCTACGATAACCATATTTTTTCAACTTATACCTATAATCCAAATAAACCAAAAATCGAGATTCCAGACTGAGCCGTGAAAGTCTATTCAGTCATAGATGGAGATACTTTCCGTTATCGTAAGGAAGATTGAAGTTTACAATCTGTCCGTTTGCTTGGAGTAGATGCTCCTGAATCTAATACAGCTCGTTACCGCAGCACAGAATGTTTTTGAAAAGAAGCGAAAAATTATCTAACAAATCTAATCAAAAATCAGTACGTTACACTTGATCTCGACTCTAATTCAGCTCAATCTGATGCTTATGGTAGAATGCTTGCATATGTTTATTTAGATTGAAAACTTGTAAATGAAACACTCATAGCCGAATGATACGCTAAAGAATATACTTACAAAACAGCATATTCACAGCAATCAGCTTTCAAACAAGCAGAAGAAAATGCAAAAAGAAGTGAAAAATGACTTCGATCTTCTGCAATATGTGGAAAATCTATAGAAGAAGAACCAGAAGCTTGGGGAATAGATTACGAGAAACTATCTATCAAAATTTCCAATGTGATTTATGATCCAGATGGAACGGATTCGTGAAATGAAATTGTCCAACTCAGTGTCGACAACTCACAGGTTTTCACAGTTAGTTCCATTGATTTCTCTGATGATTTTAGTCTGACAATTTTCCCACGAAGTGAATATGCTACATGAACTACGAAAAGCAAAAAATTATCAGAATTCTGACTTTTTGACCTTTCAGAATCTCAAGAAATTACTTTGAAATGAAATTTCTGACTACCAAATAACCGTGCTACATGTGTTAGCCTTAATCAATGAAGTTATACATTCGATACACGATGTTACAATCCAAATGGACTAACTTCAGACGAAGAATTGGTATTTTCATGACAAGTTTCATCATCATTTCCGAATGTGAAAATCCAATCTATAATTCCAAATCCATCATGAAAAGATAGCTGAAAAGAAGAAATCACATTACAGCGAACGCCATCAGAAGACTTTCCAGAATCTCTAAAAATGCTTAATTTAAGCCCAGATTTTTCTTTGCTTATAAATGATAAAACTAAAAAGAAACTAGTCTGAAATCTGATTCCAAACCAAAATATCATAATTAAATGATCGTTTTCTTTGCCAAATTCGGCATCGTGTGTTTCATTATTGTATCAGTGAGCAGAACTGGATAAATTCTGCTACTGAAAAGCGTCTGATTGAATGAGATTTAATTCAAACAATACATCTGTTCGTGAAATTCCAGCAGAAGAACTTGCAATCGTGAAGAAAATCACATTGGTAAAAAAATGAGACAAACTTTGTGTTTCATATAATAAAACTCTATTTTCATGTAAAAGTATTCCAAATTCTACGACAGAAAAAAATAAAAAACTGCTTTCTATGCAGAATTCTTACATAACTGAAATTCAGAAATATTTAAAAAATAACTATTCAATGCTGTATTATAATTCAGAATTAAAAGAGTATTTTGACCTATATACTACGGTAAAAAATACTATAAAATCCTGAAATTACCAATTTGAATGGAATTGAAAAACAATTCCTGTGAACGATGTCGCCACGCTATTTTCAAACAAATATGAACAGGATTCTAAAGATTATTTCATTTCAAAAATTCAGGCATTGTTGCCAGAAAATATAAGTTCAGCTTTACTTCAATTTCAAGATAAATACACTAACTCACTAGTTGAAGAGTCTGATTTAGATTTTCTATCTATCGCTCAATAATATGAAAAAGGTGCATCTTTCTATGATAAATCTATGATGTAATAAGAATTTGGTGGATAGCCAGTTGTTTTTGTGAAAACTTTTAAGTGAAAATGGAGATAAAATCGAATATTATTCCGAACCTTACGATTCACACGTTGAATTGGTTATCCTTAATACATGTAGTTTCATTTCTTCTGGGCGTGAAGAAATGTTTCAGACAGTTGAAAAACTACTCTCAAAAAAGAAAAAAGTCTGCATTATTGGGTGTGGAGTTCAGTATTTCGAGAAACTGCTGAGAAGAACCTCACCCTTACCCTCTCCTATTAGGAGAGGGAACCTAAAGGAGGGGAAAGATAACCTCCTCCTAATAGGAGGAGGTGCCCAAAGGGCGGAGGAGGTTCAACAAGAACTTCAAAGACGAGAGAAAATGCTTGAAAATGAAAATATTTCCTACCTCTCACGAAATGATTTAACCTTCGTAAACCTACAAAATCTCACAAAACGCAGTCAGACTTTCCAAGATTTTTGTCGATATTCGGCTCCCAGATTACTCACAAATTACGAGAATCGCTATGAATACCTTAAAATCGCAGAATGATGTAATAATTCATGTGCGTTCTGTATAATTCCACAAATTAGATGAAAATTAACTTCCCTGCCAATTAAATCGGTTCTCGCTGAAGCAGAAAATCTACTCAAACAGTGAATTGAAGAACTCATCATAGTCGCACAAGACACTATGAGATATGGGACAGATTTTTCTAGTAAATCTCAATTATTACCGCTACTTCACGAATTAGACAAACTCCCCTATAATTTCAAATATCGCATTTTGTATTTATACCCAGATATTCTGACTCTAAAACAGCTCGAAGAATTAGCAACGCTTGAAAAATTCATTCCATATTTCGATATTCCTTTGCAGCATATTTCTCCAAAATTGCTCAAATCAATGGAACGTTTTTATGATGATAAGATGATTCACACATTACTGAAATGAATCCGTTCTCTATTCCCTGAGGCATTTATTCGCACGAATATTATAATTTGATTTCCAGGAGAAACTGATGAAGATATGCAGCTTCTTCAGTCATTTCTTAATGAAGATTATTTCGATAATATAGCGCTTTTTGAATATCATGATGAGCCTTTAGCTCTATCTTCATCATTTGAAAACAAGATTCCATACAGTACTATTCATAAGCATTTCAGTATAATTCGTAAACAGGTTTATAATCTCTTAAAATCAAGAGAAGCTAGAAGAAAGTGAAAAAATCAGATTGGATTTGTAGAGAGTATAGATCAGTTAAGTGGTCAGACTTTCCTTTCTATTCGTCCAGAAATTAATTGTCCAGAGATAGATCCAATAGATGAAGTAAATTTGGAAAATATAATTCAATGTTTTGATGGAGAGGAGATTAGAGTTGGATCAAAAGTGGAGTATACTAAATAGGGTCATTCTGGACGGAATGAAATGGAGTGAAGAATCTTGTATGTTTTATCTAAAAATATAATTTATGGAAAAGAGATGATATGTTTATATTTTAGCATCGAGAAAATGATGAGTTTTGTATACTTGAGTTACAAGCAACATTGAACAAAGAATTTTACAGCATAAGCAGTGAATATTTGATTGATTTACAAAAAAATATTGTGTCCATAAATTGGTGTGGTTTCAAGAATTTCCTACAATTATAGAGGCTATACAATATGAAAAAGTAATAAAATGATGGAAAAGAGAAAAAAAGATATTATTGATAGAAGAAAATAATGAGGAATGGAATGATTTAAGTAGCAATCGAAGATAATACGCCCAAGATTCTTCGCTAACGCTCAGAATGACAATATAATGTTCAGAATGACAAGAATAAAAAAGTCCCACAATTGTGGGGCTTTTTGTGATTAAATAACTTTATTTTTCCAAGGCGCTCAGCTCTTTTTTTGTAGAAGCGATGTCTTTATCAATCTTTTTAATCATATCATCTCTTCCTTTTGCCTTAAATTTCTTTTTGAAATCTTCAAGTTTAGCTATACTAGCTTTAAGTCCTTGAATCTTTTCGGTTTTATGAGCTTCTTCGTATTCCATCTTTTTGAGTTCTGATTCATATTCATCGAAGTTGATTCCATTTGGAAGACTTTTTTGTTCTTCCTCAGCTTCGGGCATAGATTCAAGTCAGAATCTTCTATCTATTAAATTATTGAAATAATTTTGCAAATGTGCCCAATCTCATAGTCACATGAAAGGACCTTCAAATTCTGGCTGACGATAAGTCTTTCTAAAGTTATTAAACTCTTGAGGATTATCGAATTCTTTCTCAAATTCTTCCTCTTTTCAGTTGTTGTTTCTGTAAACATAGACTTTTCCTTTGAACATTTTTATATTGGTTAGGAAATAAAATAGCACCATTTTGGTGATAGTGCTATTATAGACGAAAAATTTTAAAATGCAAGTTTTTTTACACAAAATTTTAAGGCATGAAAATTTCTTCAAGTTGAGACCAATCCAGCTCCTCCAATCTTTTGTTGCTTAAATTTTCAGGAACAACGAAACTACCTCATTTTTTACTAATTATTTTAGAAATCTTTCATAAGGTTTTTCTACTGTACGGAGAAAATAAATCTAAAAATTTGATTAATTCATCAAATTTGATATTTGGAATATTATTTTTCTTTACGAGTCATATTAAACAGCTTTTAACTTTAGGGGCAGGAGAAAAAGCTTTAGCGGGAACTGTTTTTAGATATTGTACCTCATAAGCATAATTCAAAATCCAATATAAATATGATTTTTTCCCTGCATCGAAGCGGAGTTTCTGTCAAACTTCATCTTGAACCATAAAAAGTCAACCCGCAAATTCTCCCATTCAATCTCAGAAAAACATTCTTAGAATAGGAGATGTAATATAATATGGTAAATTTCATACGACAAAAGTCTGATTTTTCTTTCATTCAAACTGCTCTAAATCTCAATCCAACACATCTCACCAAATAATTTTAGCCTCTCAATTCTCCTTTTTTGTTACGACATCCTCCAAAATTTCCTTCAAAGTTTCATCTTTTTCAAAAAGAAAAAAGTTCGGAGAAATGTTAAGAATTAGTTTAGTTATTGATCATTTTCATGGTCAGATTTCTATTAGATTTTTACAGTTATTTTTATCATAAAAATCCTGAGTTTTATTGGCAATTCGATGTCTGATAGTCGAATCAGTAAGAAAATTTTGTCAGAGATACGTGGACATGATATTTGGAATCTAAACGTTGGTAGTATAGGGAATTTGTGGAAGTTTGCAATATTAGTGAATTGTCATTCTGAATGTAGCATTAGCGAAATGAAGAATCTTGTGTGTCTTACCGTTTACATCTAAGATCCTTCACTGCGTTCAGGATGACGACTTGTACTTAAGATTCTTCGCTATCGCCCAGAATGACAAAAAATCCCCAGTCCTTCGGACAGCCCCTTTAAAAAGGGGCAAAGAAATACACCTAAGATTTTCAGCCCACTTAGCGGGATGGAAGATGGGGAATATAAAAAGTTAAAGTTTAAAAATATCCCCCTTTAATTCCCCATTACCAAAGGGGGACAAAGCTTAGAAATTTCTGAAAATGTTTGCCCTATTTTTGAAATCTTCATCGATTTCAGTTTCTTGCTCTTGAATTGCAGTTTTTTGTGATTGCTCAAATCCCCTCGGCTTCGCCGTATCCCCTTTATCAAGGGGATAATTTTTAGGATTCTGTCATTCAGAGGAGTGTAACAATGGAGTATCTTGTGTGTCTTTTACTCAGTTCAGCCCTGGTTCTATTTTATCTTTAATCTGCTCATTATTTCAATCATAGTCAGTCATTGGCACAGAACCCGGATTGTTTGTATCTGATTCCTCAATATCAATTAATGAATAATCATAATCAACTTGCTTCAAAATCCGGTATTTAATTGGAGTTCATAGAGTTTGGTGTAATAAATAATCTCGCTGAATTGTGATATTTCTTTTTCATTTTAAAAGCTCATTAACTTCACTAACTTTTTTTCACAAAATAGAAGAAAAAGCTTTTTGAGTAAGTCATTTTTCCTTGATAAGAACTTGTAATTCGATTCATGGATGTTCAATCATGTTGTCCACTTTAGTTGTCTAAAAGTTCACTAAGTTAGTGAAATTCACTTATTCTATGAAACAGTGAATTTTTTAAAGTATAATCCAAAAATTTTATTTTGCAAATTTTTTCACACTTTCTATGAAATAGTGAATTTTTACAAGATAGATGATTTTGTTGTCTAAAAATTCACTGAATTAGTGAAATTCACTATTGTTGTGAATTTCTGAGAAAAAATGGGAGGAAAATATAGTTGTGAAGCTGTATTTTTTGGATTTGATTGATGTCTAAAAGATGGGTATGACATAATATTATATATATAGTATTTTTTTGTGAGATTTTTTGGAATGTTTTTTTGTGTCATTTCTGAATGAAACGTAGTGAAACGAAGAATCTTGTATATTCACTTATTTTACACCTAAGATTCTTCGCTGATGCACAGAATGACAGGTGTGATATGGAGAAATCCTCAGTCACTACGTGACAGCCCCTTCAAAAAGGGGCGAAGAAAGTACAAAACCGATAAAAAGTCAAGCCAAACTAAAAAATAAGAAAACATAATTCAAAACAAAGAAAACTCATAAAAATTAGTACAGATTTGTATAAATTTCGACAAATTTTGTCACAAAATTGAAAATAGTTCGTAATCTCAACTGTAAGGGACGCTCGTGGTAGAATGATATGAGAACGTGCTTGCAGATGCCTAAATTCGTATTCCCTGTTTGGCGAATATGGGGGATCATCGACATGCGAGTAGATCGCGAATCTTGGATGATCTTGACGAAAGTGAGTCAGCATTTTATCTCTTATTTCCCTTTAACTAGGGCTTTAGAGTTATGTAGATGTCCACTTTGGTCAAAATCTCTTGCATTTGTGTCTAATATTTCTACACTGAGAGTTAGTTTACTGTGTGGAGACACAGAAACCCTACCCCTGTTTGGTAATTTATTTTGTGACTTTTATTTTTATTCAACAAAAAACATGAACATTAAGAAAATGTTTACTGCATTGTCTGCAATGGTAGTTGCAGTTACAATGACATTGCCTAGCGCATCAGTGTTCGGAGCTGAGTACAGCCAAGAACTTCAAGATGCCTACAACTGGGCACATGACAAAGGCGTTACAACAATGGATTCTATTGATAACGCTAATATGTATGGAGCCATTACAAGAGCTGAAATGGCTAAAATGTTATCTGTATATGCTACTAAAGTTTTAAATCCTGCTAAGGAAGCTGATACATCTGCTGCATGTACATTTACAGACATTGATTCAGTTAAAGGTGATCTTCACGATTACATTATTGAATCTTGTCAATTAGGTATCATGGGTCAAAATATGCCAAATAATGCATTCAGGCCTTATGATACTATCTCTAGAGCTGAATTCGGTACAGCTTTATCAAGAGTTTTGTGGGGAGATCAGTACAATGGAGGAACTCCTTACTATGCTAACCACTTAAACGCTCTTAAAGCTAACGCAATTATGAATCAAATTGCAAATGCTGAATCTACAAAAGAAATTAGAGGATATGTAATGCTAATGCTTATGAGAAGCGAATTGTGAGGAGCTGGAGTAGATTGTACTGATGCAGATATAATGTTAGCATGTCTAGATCCAGAATTGGAAGTATATGCTAACTGTCCTGCTGCTTGTAGAGAAGATGCTAATAAAGGTGAAAACTGAGTAGTTAAATCAGGAGACTTATCTGTTACTGCTAAAGCAACTGAATGAAGAAGAGCTAGAGTTCCTGGAGTTTCTGATCTTGATACTCTTACTTTCAAAACATCTGAAGATGTAAACATCACTAAAGTTGTTCTTGAAAGATATGGATATTCTACACAAGATGATGTAGATGAAGTTCGATTAGAAGATCAAGATGGAAATGTTATAGCTGATGGAAAGAGTCTTTCAAAAGATAAAGTTACTTTGTCTATAAAGAAAGACTACAGATCAGTAGATGGAACATTTGTTGCAACTGTTGTAGCAAAATTAACTGGAAGTAATGTTGGAGGAACTATCGGATTTAAAGTAATAGATGCAGAATCTTCTGCTAAGAACTTAAACCTTGATGATTATACTCCATATACTTATGACATGGTTCAATATAGTGGAAACACTGTAACAGTAGATATTAAGGGAACTGACGGTAAAAACTATAACTATGAAGAAGGAGAGTCTTACGAAATAGCAAGACTTAAAGTTAAAGCTGGGGGTTCTATAATCCACGTTAAAGGATTCACATTAACAAATGATGGAAATCTTGATATGGCAGACTTCCTTGATAAGTTAACTGTAACAGTTGATGGAAAGACTGTTGAAGGATTAAAATATAGCGTGAATAAAGATGATCAACTAGTTATTTCTTTCGACGAATTAACTGTCGATATGAACAAGAGCGCTCTATTCGTAATCTCTGCATCACTTAAAGATTTCGATGATTATGGAAAGAGTGTAGGTTACTATCTAGAAAAAGATAGCGACATAAACGCAGTAGAAAAGAAAACATGAGCTAGATTAACAGTAGACTGAAATTATAAAAAAGCAAACGCTGTTCATCATCAATTCAATGGAGGAAAAATCAAATTATCAAATACTAAACTTGGTAAACTTGATGCTTCGCAAGGATCTGAAGATGTAGTAGTAGCTGAAGGTACAATTAAAGTAACTGAACCTATCAGTAAAATCGGATTCACTCTAAATGCTTCTGGAGATGGAAAACAGTATGTAACTGCTGTAAGAATGTTTGTAAATGGAGATGAATTTGAAGCTAAGAAATCAGGAACAGATTTCACATTCTCTAATGTTGAAATAGCTGAATCTGGTAAGATCCAATTCGCTATTGATATTGAAGATAAAGAAGAGGCTCAGAATAAAGTTATAACTCTTAAACCAAACTTCAATGGTGATTCATTTAAGAATGCTAGATACGACAACTCAAGAGATGATGTTAATACAGGAGACGTATCAGGAGCTATCAGCTTCTCTCAAGTTACAATTCAAGCTGCTAAAGCTACTCTTAAAAATTCATTAAGTAAAGCAGTAGAATTTATGGATGAAGATACAAACGAGGGAGTTGTATTTGATGGAACATATACAGCAAAGAAAGCTCTTATAAATCTTAATAAATTCTATATGAGCGGATCTAATCCTTTGAATGGTGTTAAGATAACATACAACCTATACCTTGGAGATGATGAAGATCCTGTAGCAAGTACAGATGGTTATGGTTCTGGTGCTGAAGAAATATTCAACGATGTTGAAGTTAAGGCATGAGAAACAATTAAAGTTAAAGTTGTTGCTGAGGTTGAAGCATACGGAGATACAGGAACAGTTGCTGGAGTTCAATTAGTTCTTTGAGGAACTGATGAATTCGGAAAGGATGTAGAATACAAAGCTGCTAAACTTATGGATATGAAAGTTGTTGAAAAAGGAGCTGCTAGTATTACTGCTGGAGAAACAACTAAGACAGTTCTTCGCAAAGCTAAAAACAAGGTATTAGCACAATTCACTGTTAAACCAGCTGATTGAGCTAGTTCTGTAGAAATTGAAGAACTTAGCTTCAAGTTAGCATGAGCTAGTATAACAACAGACGATGTTAGCGTAATGTTCGGATCAACAGAATTAGATCCAGATGCAGACAACTCAACAACATTCTCTTATAGTGATATTAATCAAACTATAAAAGATGCTGTTACTGTTAAAGTAATTCTTGACGAAGAAAAAGCTTGAACTATTTCATTAAGTGGAGTAGTAGTTAACACAAAAACTCTTAATAAAGAATTCTTAACAAGATTCGAAGATGCTCTTGTAAGAATAGTAAAACAAGAAGATTTGTGAGGAGCTACTAAATTCACAGTAGAAGTTGATGCTGATTCTGATGTAACAGTAAGTAATTTGATGTATGGAACATGAAGCACACCTAGTGAGACAGCAATTTCTGGAGACTTCAACGATGGAGCTACATTTGAAGTAAAATGAATAAAAGATGAGATTCAATTCATTGAATCACTCAAGTATTCTGTTGATACAGGAGCTGGTGCAACTCCAGTTGCTAATATTACAAAAGAACAGTTCAATGATTTCTTCAAGATAGGAGGAACATATGTTAAAGTTTTCCAGTCTAATTCTAAATAGTTAGTCTGATAAAACTAAAGGAAAGACTCTATCCTTCGGGGTAGAGTTTTTTCAAATTTTCCCAAATCCATCCCCATCCCTTCCTTTATCAAGGAAGGGTGACTTGATTTATTTTCTACTTATTCCTCATTGATAAAGGAGGGGGACCACGTAGTGGTGGAGGATTTGCAATTTTGTATAAAATTTTTACAATTCTGTTATTTATAATACCTTTGGTAGCATGGTATTCCAACAAAACTATAATCAAGATTTGCCATATATTCCATACAATTCTGCGAATAAAGATTATGCTAGATTTAATAGAAGGAATCCAACTAGGGCAGAATCATTAATGTGGAATTTTGTATTAAAATGAAACAAAACTTGATACCATTTTCTTCGCCAAAAGACATTATGATGATTTATTGCAGATTTTTATTGCTCAAAATTATTACTTGTAATTGAAGTAGATTGATGATACCATATACGAAATATGAGAAGAAGATGAAAATAGAGAAAATTGGATGGAAAGTAAGTGAATAAAAATAATCAGATTTACAAATGATGATGTAGAAAAGAATCTGGATTGAGTTATATTATATCTCATCATAAAAGATAGAGAGAAAGAGTTATGATTGTAAAAGACTCTATCCTCCGGGATGGAGTTTTTTCTTTAACTTAAAATAAAACATTTCTTGTTTTTTAGATTTCAATAGATAAAAAATAAATGTATTCTGATTTTTATCTCTATAAAATCTCATGAATATCCGAACAACATGCTTAAGCATCCTTGGTTTAGTTACATTTTTATCTCGATGTGGAATTAAACTTTTTAGAAAATTGAATATTTTAGATAAGCCTTGAAAAGATTTAAAATGAACAAGAAAACCTGTACCTACAATGCAATGAATAGTAGTTTATTTGATTTTTCTTATCATAATTGCTCTATTTTTCCCTGAAATGTGGACGAATAATCTATTACTCTGATTCTTAGCTTGATGAACATTAATAGTTATTGTAGAAATAATTACAGAATTAGAATATATCTGAAAAATAAAGTTTAAAATTCCAGCACGGGCTAGATTTTTAGTGCATCTAATTGCTGCATGTTTGGCATTATATATTAGTTGAATCCATGATTTTGAGTTTGTGATATGATGAAATGTAATAGTTTTACCTCAATGGGTTTTATATATAGCTTTTGCGATTCGATCAACATTTGTAACTAATGCAGTGAATTGGATAGATGGAATCAATGCACAGTGAAACTGAATTTTAACAATCTGATTCTTTACAATTTTTTGACTTATTCAGTGGGTAGTGCTTCCATCATATACTGAATATACAAATTATGATACTTTAATCTTCGTTCAAGAGTTATCATTAGTTTTAGCAATAATTTCACTAGTTTATACCGTTATAGAATTTAAACCTAGAGCATTAATTAGAGATATATGAACAATGTTTCTTGCGTTTGGTTTAGCGTATCTCTCGGTACTTTGAGGAACGAAGATATGAACATTAATCGTTGCTCTGTCGTTAGTAATATTTGATGCGATATGGATAATATTTTATAGAATCTTCATTCTTAAAAGATCTCCGATGCAATGAGATTATAAACATATGCATCATCGTTTATTACGTCTTTGATGGACTAGATGAGAAGTAAGAGCTTTTGTTCGAATTTGGTCTATTGTGATGATGATATTAATGCTTATGCAATGAACAAATAGAATGAATAAAATCATAATCTTTTTAATTATGGCATTATTATTTTTCTGAGTAAATGTTTATCTTTTCTTAATAAAAAAACTTCCTTGCTGACAGGATGACAAAAAGGAAGATCATTTTGAATGAGAAAATAAATCTGATTAAAATGTCATATAATTATAATCATCTTGGCGTAAAAATGCTATAACTCTTCCGTTGTTAATGTCTAGATGAACTGGATGTTCTTTTCATCTGTAATGAATTATCATAAGAGAATTTAATGTTCGTTCACCTATCGCAAAATAGTGGTATGGAAAGAATGCTGTTATGGTCATTTCTTGCATTTCTGTCATAGTAATATCCAAATATTTTACCAAACATTCTTTTGCACATCGCTGCAGATAAAAATTTTCTCGCTGAGAATAAGAAGAATCAGGAATAAATGAATTTTCCAATAGTCATTCATGTCTAGGACGAATATATTCTATATCAACTGCTACTTTTTTTGAATCAATAGCGATTACTATCATATCATTACTATGAGAAGTAGAAAAAAATATTCATTCATATGAAAATACTCATTCTGCAAAAGAAAATCATAACTTTCAAAGCTTATACATTTCTTGTGTAACTAAATAAGCTCAAACCAGTGAACTTGGAGCCCTTGCTAGTAAATCACTTCTTCACTGTTTTATAAAAAAATCCATAGCTTCCTGGTATAATGCATCTGTATTTAATACGATTGAAAAGAACATAAATTAATTGATACTCTAAAAAGAGAAATATTTTTATTTCTTTTTATTTTTTTCTGTTTTTTGATTCTTCTGTGATAAGTTTTCTTTTAATGTTTTTTTTGTAAGCCTTTTCCCAGGTTGTTTCATCTCTCATGACTCTAAAAATGATTTTAATTGAACGTGGTCTACCTTTCACGTACCAAGCATTGGAATTTCTTTTAGTTGAATTATTGAATCGATACTAACTAGATTTCTCGCTCATTGCTCATGTAGGTAATCATTTACTTCAGATTTTTCAAGTTTTTCGGTAGTAAACAGCGTCAATAAAACATCTCAATCTTTTTCTTCTGCTTCAATTGCTAAACACTCCTCTCAATTCTTACCTTTCCACTTACGAGAAAGTAGAGTTTCAATAGCAGGTAATGAAATCATTTCTCAGGCAATCTTTACAAATCTTTTTAATCTTCAGGATATAGTTAAATATCCGTCTTTATCCAAAAATCAGAGATCTCATGTTCTATACCGTTGGTGTCAATCTATTTCAACAAATGGAGATTCCAGATCTGGATCTATATATCATCAAAACATATTTAATCATCTAATTAGAATCATTCATTCTTTATTTACAGGAAGTTCTTTATTTGTATCTATATCTACAATTTTAACAGTTTCTCAAAGAATAGGTAACCCAACTGTTCATCTCTTGATTTTTGCATTACGCTTAAATGGATTCACAGCAATGATTGGACTACATTCAGTAATTCAATATCATTCTATAATCGTGGCTTTTGGAGCTTTTTTAGAGAATTTTGTGAATAAATCTTTTGGACATTTTTCAGCTCATACAACAGCAAAACGTAAAGAATCAAGCTGATTTTCTTTTGCACTTTGGACTACTCCATTAAGGAAAGTTGGAGTAGAAGCTATAAAAGTAGTTTTTGTATGTTCAGTTAAATTCGCTATTGTCTTTGAATCATTTGGATCAGGAGTAAATACAATTCTAACTCATGTTATTAGAGGAATTGCAATTCATAGAATAAATCCAAAAGAATGAAAAGGAGGTAAATAGCATAATTCTACATCGTTCATTTTTAATCACACCAATCATGCTGTTCATAGTATATCATGCAATATATTTTCATGGGTTAACTCGACAGTCTTTGGTAATGCTTCACTTCATGAGGTAAATAAAACTACAGCAATTTTGGAAATATTTGTAGGAATTTTAAATCTCTTAGCTTTAAATACAGCCTTCAATTTTTGTATTAATGATATGTCTTTTAAAATATCTTCAAAAAATATCATATCATACTTCTTTAATCGAGGTGTTTGAATCTTCTGAAAAAAAGATTTAGAAGTCAAAATCGCCTCTACATTTTGAGTTTTAATACAATGAGAGAAGGCTTCATTTGATTGTGTCCAGTTCATCATAACTGGAATTTTTTTTGCTAAGTAGCATCACACTATTAGTAATGAAGTAGCAGTCAAAGAAGGTAACATTATTGCAATCCTTTCTCCTGGCATTTTTTTGAGCAAATCGGCTATCAAATATGATTTTATTACAAAATCTTTTCTACTCTGAACTCAAAAAACTCAATCATAACAAAAACTAAGATTTTTACCATTTTTGAAGGTTTCTTTCATTAAACTTAAAATTGTCGAGTCTTCATTAAGAAGTAATTTTACGTGAGAATATATTACTCTAGCATCTTTTGTAGCATTCCAATTACAAGGTTTTAATTTCTCATTTGTATTAGAATTTCAAATAGCCATCATAGCCACATCTCATACAGTTTTTAAATCCAAAAGAGGTGGGTTAGAAGAATTTTCAAAAACTGATTGTACTGTTGATTTTAATTCTGCCATATCAAGAGAATCGAAAAAACAATCAAGCACTAAATTAGTATCAACATTTATCTCTCCAGAATATTCAGGCTTTATTTTTTTGATGATAGTTATGATTTTATCCAAAACTTTTGAAGAAATTTCAGCATTAGATTTAAATGTTGATCTTTGTAAATCTTTAATAGATCATTTAATTACACTTGGTTCTCTATGATTTGCCACAGTATCATACCAACACAAACCTGAAAGATAAGTTATTTTTTCTTCTCATTTGGAATTATAGAATTTTTCTAATTCTTGGTTGAAAATATCTATTCATTTTTTTTCCATTTTATGGAGTAATTCTGTAGAATCTTTAATTTCAATATCAACCTTTCTTTTAGGTACGAAGAAAAATAGGTTTCAAATAACAAACCATAACCCTTTTAGGAAAAAGATGGCAAGACTAGGTCTTTTTCATGTCCAAGCTCGAGATGAACGAGACCCCCAAAGTCAATGAATATTTATAGTAAGAATTTTTGTGTCTTTAGGGGCTTGCTGAGAAACGTAAAAAGCCGTCTTTTTACCAACAATTGATTGAAATCATTGACGAGCTAATGCTCACTGCGGATAAAGTAAAACATTATAATCATTTTCAAGCCCTTTTATAACTTTTCAAACTATTTCTGACGTATCCAATTCTTTATTTTTATCCCTAGTTAGATCAAGCACAGGGATTGCTCAAATTAAGTCAAAAATCTGTCTTAAAATAGGTACATTGTAGTAATTTTCAGTTACAACAGGTTTTATTCTTTTTCTTTTTCATAAAAATGCAAAAAGAATTATAGGATCTATTAGAGCTATATGAGATGGAAAAAATAGTTTAGGTCCATCTGAATCAAGCAATTCAAGTCATGAAATGCTTACTTGATAACGTAATTTAATGAAGAATTTTAATATTTTCGAAAAAAACCCCATAAAAAATTTATTTACATAAAAATAATTTCTACACGAATAACATAAATATAATAAACAAATTCTCAAGTGAAATTTTATTCATAAACAAAAAAGTAAGAGTATCAATTTGGGGTAGCTGGGGATCGAACCCAGGACCACCAGCTTAAAAGGCTGTTGCTCTACCGACTGAGCTACTACCCCTTATCACTCTTACTTAATTTTCTACAAGTGAACTATATATACATTTTTCCTATCAAAATTCTAGAGAAATCACTTAAATTTCTTATATAATTTTGAATTAATTTTTACTTTTACAGAAGAACCATCTTCCAATCTAACCCACTTATTGATTAAATTTGGTTTGAAAGATCTTTTTGTAGCTCTCATTGAATGAGATCTAGAATTTCCGGATTTAGTTTTTTTCCCGGTAAAATAACACACTCTCGCCATTATATTTTCTTAAAAGATAGTTAAAATAAATTCTGATTACTATTCAGCTTTTGGAGCTTCTTCAGTTGTAGTAGCTGCAGTTTCTTCACCTTCTTCTGCTGGTTCATCTTCGATTACAGCAACAGTTAAGATAGGTAACTCAGGATCATCTAATATAGTAACTTTATCTGAAACCTTCAAATCTTTAATGAAGAATACATCGTTTACCGTTTGTAATACTGAAACATCGATTTCGAATTTGTTTGGCAAATCTTGAGGTAAAGCTTCAACTTCGATTTCGTCTCTAACCTGCATAATTTTACCTTCATTAAGTTTCTCAAGTTGAGATTCTCAGAATGTAACTACAGGGATCTTTGCAGATACTTTTTCTGTCCTACTAACAGCCAAGAAATCTGCAGAAATTATTTCATCAGATACTGGATCTAATTGTAATGAGTTGATAAGAACTAAGTGATCTACGTCTCCTGTAAGTTCTACAGGTGTAGAATATCAAGCAGCTCTATAAACCTTGAGAAGATCATTTTTTACACAAGATATAGATTCAGCTTTTACATGTTTACCATATATTACAGCTGGCACTAATCCTTGAGCTCTCAGATTTTTAACTTTCTTCCCATGGATTTCACGCTTTTTAACTGAAAGTTTCATTTACACAATCTATTCAATAGATAAAATGATATTTAATTATTCTGCAGCTTCAGTTGCAGGAGCTTCATCAGCTTTTGGTGCTTCTTCAACTACTGGTGCTTCTGGTTCAACTGGAGTTTCAACTTTTTCTTCTACAATTTCTTTAACTTCTTCTTTTTCTTCAGCTTTTGGAGCTTCAAAAGTTTTTAACTTCTTTAACAAATCTGAATCTCTATTCTCAGCTGAAATGATACTTTTTAGTCTAGCATCCTTTCAGATTTTATCTCTCATATAATAGAGCTTAGATTTTCTAACTTTGTATTCATCTAATAGAAGAACTTTTTCGAATTTATTGAAAGAGAAAGGATAAATCTTTTCTACAGTCACACCTGAACAAGTTCATCTCATAGTGAATGTTCCATCAGGATGGTTTTCTTTTTTAGTTTTGATAACCAATCCTCTAAATTTCCAAATTCTCTCTGTAGAACCTTCTCAAACTTTTTCATGTACTTCAATAAGCATACCAGTTCTAACAGGAAGAATTGGATATCCATTCTTGCTATATACGCTTTGTAATCTTTCGTAGTTCATGGGAACAAAAGCATCAATAATTTAAAATTTATTTAGCAGATTTGCTGTTTACAACCTTAGCTTTCCATTTTTTCTGCTGATCAAGGTTCTTACGAACATCCATAATCACAGTTTTTTCAACTCTAACTAAAGCCTTGTTTAGCTTTCTTTTTGCATTAGTTCTAAGTCTCATAGTGTTAAGCAACTTTAGATGATAAATCTTTATGTCCTCTAGATTCGAGAACTTCTTTGATCTTTGCATGAGATATTCCAAGCTTCTTTAATCTAAGCTCAGCTTTTTCTTTAGTTCTTTTTACCCATTTGTCATCAGCTCAGAATTTCTGCTCTTTTTTTAGGATTAAAATATATCGATCAATTGCTTTATCATTTCTAGTACAAGACTTTTTTCTATGCCAAGTTAGTCTTTTAAGGAAATGTTTAATTTTTCTTCCATTAGTATCTCACATTATAACACAGATAAGAGATAAAGTTTAATATTATTATCTTAATTAGTTAACATACTTTGCCATATAAGCAAAAGCTTTATTGGCTTCAGCCATCCTATGAGCTTCCTCTTTCTTCTTTACAGCAGCTCACTGATTTCCATAAGCAGCAATTAATTCTTCAGCTAATTTCTGAGACATTGGTTTACCTGCCTTTGATCTAGCAGCATCAAGAATCCATTTTGTAGCGAAGAAAAATCTTTTTGCAGGTTTTACTTCTACAGGAACTTGGTATACAGCTCAACCAATTCTCTTTGATTTAATCATGATATTTGGAGAAGCATTTTCGATAGCAGCCTGAACTACTACAGCAGGATTCATATGTCCAGCTTTTTTGATTTCTCTGAGAGCATCTGCATAAATTCTTCTAGCAACGCTTTTCTTTCCGTTTTTCATCAAATGATTGATAAACTTTTCTTCATTTGATTTCTGAATAACAGCACTTGTTGGTTTACTCATGTGTACAACACAATAACACTAAATAAATATATTCTTATAGTTTCACAAATTTAATCCTACTTCTTAGGTCTCTTTGCTCCATAAAGAGAACGAGACTTTTTACGATCTGCTACAGGATTAGCATCATATTTTCATCTAACGATATGATATTTTACTCATGGGAGATCCTTAACACGTCATCCACGTACTAGCACTACTGAGTGCTCCTGTAATGAGTGAGATTCTCCAGGAATATAAGCCAAAACTTCTGATCAGTTAGACAATCTAACTTTAGCAAATTTTCTCTGAGCAGAATTAGGTTTTTTAGGTCCCATTACGGAAACTTTTAAACATACTCATCTTTTGAATGGAGCTGGTCTTTCAACCTTTTTGTCTCCCTTTAATTTGTTTAATCCATACTGAAGCACTGGAGCCTTTGATTTGCTCTTTTTCTTGCTTCTACCTTGTTTAATTAATTGATTAATAGTTGGCATTCCGTAATTTAATGGAAATAAGTAAATTTTTCTCTGAAAAAAATATCACAGTGAAAATGTATATAATAAATTCCTTAACAAAATCAAGTCAAAATTTTGATAATTTATGTCGATTTCGAATTTGGCCAGTTTTTACGCAGAAACTTAATATTAAAAATCTTGAAAAAAAAGATAAAAAGCTGTATTATAGTTCACGGTTATGAATGAATATTTGGCTGAGAGTGTGAAAATTTTATGCACAACAATTTTAATTTCTTAAAAATCATTATAAAATTATCAATAAAAAAATACACCACAGAACCTAATCTGTAGTGTAATAAAGATGGCAGGAAAATCATCTTAAAGATGCCTATCCTCGTACGCCCTAGACGACCTCCATCTTTTACTATTTGGGAGCCTCTTACGAGTGTATTCACTTGTTCCGCCCCTGAACACATTTAAGCCCCTAGGACTATTATAGCGTACGAAATTTTTCTAGGTTTGTGACAAAAATAAATCCTATACATTCTTTGCTATCAGATTTTTGAGTTCATCTAATCAAATATTACCTTTCACAGAAATGAAAACTTTATCCTCATCAGGGAACATTTCTTTCAATTCGTTCAGCTTTTCTTCATCAATTAAATCTATCTTATTGAAAACTAAGATTCTCTTTTGATTGGCTCAAATATCATTCAAGACATCGTGAACTACGGAAATCCTCTCTTCGACAAACGGATCACTAGAATCTATCACATGCAAAAGTAAATCTGACTCAATACTATCTTCCAGAGTTGAAGAGAAAGATTTGATCAATTTTGGTGGTAAATCACGAATAAATCCGATTGTATCATTCAGAAGAATTTCTTTTCATCTTCCAGTTACAGGATCTGTAATTACATACAGATTTCCCACATTCGTTCATAATGTAGCGAAAAGTTTATCTTCAGCTAGTACTCATTTTTTTGTCAAACCGTTCAAGAGTGAGGATTTTCAAGCATTTGTATACCCAACTATTCCAACAGTCGGCATTCATTTTTTTATGCGCGCATCACGGTGAAGTTTACGCATTTTAGCATATTCAACGAGTTTTTTTTCTATTTTCAGAGTCTGCTCTTTGAGATGTCTTTTCATCCTTTCAGTGTTGGTTTCTCCAAGTCCACGTGTGGCTCATGCTCATCATCACGAGGCAGCTCATCATTGTTTGGACAGATCCATTCACATTCTATAAATTCTAGGTCACATATGCTTAATCGCAGCGAGCTGAATCTGTAAACGAGATTCTCCACTCGTTGCATGTTTTTCAAAAATTTTCAAAATCAAGTCGATACGGTCTCGAGCCTCCATTTTTGGATCCAGTTTATGTTCTTCTGATACCACACGCAATTTTTCATTAATCTGCCAAATCTGAGATGGTTTCAGAGCATTTCCTACGATTAAAAGATTAGCTTTCAAAAGTAGCATATCGTGAATAATTTCATCTAGTTTTCATTTTCAAACATATGTTTTTGGGTCTGGAACATCTTTTTTCTGATATTTCTGGAGAACTACAATTCATCCGTAAGTCTCTACTAAATTTTCAAGTTCTCTCATTCTATCATGAAGTTCTTCTTTATTTGTATTTTTGTCCACCAAGTCCACTAGAAATACACGAAGTGGCTCGGATTGTTGTAATTCTTTTTTGTCTAACATGTTTTTTGCTTAATAAATAAAATTAACATTTTTTGAAATCAGTTTCAAAACTTTCGAAAAGCTTACTATTAAGCAAAAATTCGCATTATTAGATTAAAAAAAGAATAAAAATTCTGACTTATTGATATCTTTTTTGCCTAGAAAATCAAGTTGGTATCGCATGAAATAAAAAAGTCGTCAAAAATTTGACAAATTCAAAAAATATATTATAATATAAATGTATTTATATTTTAACATGCAAACAAAATGCCAAAGACAACAAAAAGAAATCTATTCTACAAGAAAGAATCTTGCAGAACAAAGAAAGAAAAAGTATGTAGAGATATTGTTTGTTATGGAGTAACAATTTTTGCTGCTGTAATGTGATTCTTGTTGGTAGATGCTAACGCTAGTTTAGCAAATGCGGAATCAGATTTTGCTAGCACAAATGTTGAAATGGCTCAACAGTTAAGCTAAATTTTCTACTTACAATGCATTGTATAGGATAGCGAATTACGTTATCCTTTTTTCGTACCAAAATTTTTCTTTCACTTGTAATTGCAAAAAAAAATCTTACTTTAAATCAATATCTTCATAGAGATTTATATTTTTCTCATATAAAAATGAACTATTCACCATCTCGTCCTATTAGGAAACCAAAGAAAACTCTTTCATGGTCTAATACTAGAATTACGCTTTTGGAATATTGCGAAAGAAAGTATTTTTTGAATTATTACACATTTGCATTAAAACAGGATAATCCAGATTTACGAGCAGAAACTTTGCTTTTGAAATGATTAAAAAGCATAGAAATGCGAGTATGAGAAAAATCTCATTTTTTGCTTTCAGATTATTTACACGCCTTAAAAAAATGAGAAATTACAGAAGAAAAGATCGAAGAACTAAAAAATAATATGAGAAGAGAAATGAGGGCAGATTTTGATTATTCCAAAGAAAGAGATTACGAAGACCGTGAAGATTTTTTCTGAAAATTCTGACTTTCCGAACATTTTTATGGTGAAGATGCGGATAGCCTACTTGAACCAGCTATTGAAAAAGTTTGTGGGAATTTAGACCGCTTTATCGCTAGTCCTCGAAACGAAAAAGTCCAAGATTACTTTAATACTGCTAAATTTGTTTATGTAGAACATCCTAGAACTCCAGATTTCGAGTCTATGAAAGTAGATGTTTCAAGAATTTGACTCAGAGATGTGTCTGTAATGGCTTGACCAGATTTTTGAGCAACTTTTTCAGATACGGATTTCTTAATTCTTGACTGGAAATCAGGTAAAGAAGAGGTTTTGGATAATTCTATAAGTGATCAGTTGAAAGTTTATGCATTAAAAATGCTTTTGAAAAAATGACTTACATCTCTCAACTGAATAAAAATCGAAGCATATGAGGTTTACCTAGATAGTATGAATTCATATGGAGGAATCTTGAAACAAAAAGATATAGACTGAATCATAGAAAAAATTAAACATGATGTGGAAGAGCAAAAACAACTATTAGTAGACCAAAATCCATATAAAAATCAGCCAGTTGATTTGATGATGTTCCGCAAAACTACAAGCGAGAAAAAATGTGAACATTGTACATTTAGAGATGTTTGCCAAAAATTGAACTAAATAAAATCATTAGACATAATAAAAAAGTCTGGATGCTCATTTGAAACAGACTTTTTTTGATGTTAATTTTATTAATCGCTAAGCTGTGTCAATTGGAACATTATTAACCACAAGAACATTTGAAATAACATAAGCAGCACCAATTACAAGCACTCAAATAACTATATATAAAATTGTTTTCTTAAGGTTTTCTCTAACTTTTGGATCGTCAGGTTTTGTAAATATTTGATATCATTGTATGATGATAAGCACCAAGATAGCAAACATAGTTAGTCACATTACCCAGTTAATAATCTGTGCGATTAAAGGAACAGATTGAAATTCTAATAGTTGTCATCACATTCATTCATTTTCTCATCAGCTAATCCATGTCGCATTCTTTTCTAATACGTCAGCTTGATTTCACATTACAGCTTCAACTATTTGCTTTGATCACATAATTATTAATATTCATACAACACTCCATATAATAATTCATCATGCTTTCTTTTTGGCTGCATCATCAGTAGACATAATAAATCATATAACTTTCCCAGCCATCACAAAGAATAAAACTCAGATTACAAGATATAATATGATTTTTATGAACGGATACATTATTTTATTGTATAAATTATCAGCAAATAGTATTCAATTAGGTGTATAATTGTTTCCAGGATTAGCAAACTCATTTGTTATTATTCCCTCATTTCAAACTAAAGATGTCGCTAGAAACTTGGCAGAAACCATGATAATTATTCATAATATACCAAATCCAACTAATTTAATTCCATCTTTCATGGAATCTTCTTTGTCGGATGTCATTATTTTGTATCCACCAATGAATGCAATTGCAATTCAAATTACAATAAAAATATTTACGGCATGACCTATAATTCTATTAACCTGTTCGTTAAATAAATTTGCTCATTTCTCACCATTAACAACATCTCATCAATTTATAGCAGAACCCAAGGAAGAATCATTTTTAACTGTATTTGAAAGTACTGCATCATATGGATTTTGTGCTAATGCTAAATTATAAACAGGAACAAAATTAACAGCACATATAACAGATAATATAAATGTATTTAGTAATTTTTTAAAGATTTTCATGTATATAAACGTTAAGTAATAAAAGAATAAATATATTAATGAAATATTAAAGACACGATTTCAGATAAAATAGGGATTTTTAGCAAAACTTTTTTGTGTATAAAAAATATTATAACTCTAAAAATCCACAATAACATAGCAATAAGTAATATAATATGATTTACTGAAAAATCAATTCAACGATGTAACAAAAATAAAATACACAAAAATAAAATGTACTGAACCACAATTCAGATTCAAAATTTCTGTCCTTGTTCATATCACTGTTTTTTGGATTGTAATACAGCTTCATAATCTAATTTCTTAATTTTCGAGACCGCTGGGGCAAAAATATAAGCAAAAACCTCTCATGGATTACATGAAAATATTGAATTTATAGATTTTTTTACTCCAAGAGGGATTATATCTACATTTAATAAAAGAAGTATTAGTCTAATAGCAATAAATATCAAAACTCAAATTCAAAACGAATTTCAAAATAATAGTGTACCAAAAATAAAAAAAGTTCGCAATAAAACAGATTCTTTTAACCATCGATATGGCATATTATAATTTTCCTGGCGGAATCGAAGTATAAAATTCATAATAGGAGTGTATACTTTTATTAACTGTCATTTATGTTGAATGTTTTGTTTGATAGATTCTCCATCCATCCACATGCTTACATCATTAGCACAGGCAAATATTGTTAGAACTGAAATAGTATATATTATAATAGATCAAATAATTATGATTCGAGATATTGCTGGGTTAATCCAAAAAAAATTTAATCAAGTTGCTAATAAAACAATTATAAGAAAAGCTAAATTTATATATCATACTTTAATATATCACCTCAAAAAACTTTTTTCATAATCTGAAAAAAAATCAGAGTTTATCATGTTGTTTACAAATGGTGCAAAAAACATCACTCCAGCAATAGCAGAGAGTTTAGTATCCGAAGAAATGATGTTTTTTTCTGTCTCCATTAAGAATAGTTAAAATAAAATATTATAAGTTTCTCTTTTTGATGTCTGTTGTAATCAACTCTTTTTCCGTAGGAGATGCTACAATTTTTAAAGCTATATGTTGATTTCCTGCAAAAATCAATCATTCTCATACACTGCATGAAATTAACTTCTGTTGTTCGGATTCTGAAAGACCTAAAAGCTGATTTAATGATTTTATAGAAGTTGTTGATTGCTTTAGAAGAATTTGGAGTGATGCATTTGAAACAATAGGTTTTCCATAAGGACTTCTCACAAAATCTTCAATATCCTGTGAAATGGTTGTAATTCATAGTCAGTATTTTCTGGCCCTTTTTGTCATACTAAACATAAAGTTTGCCGAAACATCATTTTGAAGCATAATCCATGCTTCATCACAAACCAAAAGTCTCTGGCGTTTTGCAGATCTAACTTTTGTCCAAATAAAATTCAGAACATTATACATTGCAGGCGTTTTTAGAGCATCTTCCAAGTCACGAATACTAAACACAGTGATACGATTATTGATATCCACATTTGTATAATTGTTGAATAATTTACCAAAAGTTCATGTAGCATATTTACTCAAGCGTAACCCAACCTGTTCTCATCATTCCATTCAGTTTAATATATTCATCAAGTCTTCCATTAAAGGAGGTTGTTTTCATTCATAATCATCATCTTCAAGAGAGAAGCCACGAAGTGCATATGTGTTTTGTAAAGCCTTATCCAAAACAGCTTCTTCTTCAGCAGTCAATTTTCAAATTAAAATTTGGATAAGTCAGATTAAAGTCATAATTTGAGAACGAAGAAGATCTCATTTTCCGTATTCCACATCCTCAATTTTTGGAGGTAGATCAAATGGATTGATATATTGTTGTGCATTGGTGGCAATATTAATATATGTTCCACCGACAGCATCACATAAATCTTTATATTCGTTTTCAGGATCAATAACTATAATATCAATTCAGTTCAATAGATATCTCAGAATTTCAAGTTTAACAGTAAAGGATTTTCAGGCTCAGGATGTAGCTAAAATTACACTGTTCATGTTTGGTAATTTGTCACTAAATCTATCCATAATTATTAATCAACCAGTATGTAGATTCAGTCCATAAAAAATTCAAGTATTCTGAACTAAATCATTTGATATAAATGGAAAACTTCACGCTAATGATGAAGTTACTGCACTTCTAGTAATTCATAAGTCATCTATACACAGAGGCAATGTTGAAGTCATTCATTCATCCATTCTATGGTTTGCTCATTTTACAGATATACCGTATCAACTAACTTTTTGCTCAAACTTTTTTCAATCTTCTTTTAATGTATTCTCATCCGTATTATATATCGTAAAATAATTCGAAAGTTCAAAATATCTTTCTTCTCTTGTACTCAATTTTTCTCTGATTAGCTCTACATCTCTATACTGTTGTTCAACTTCCTTATCTGTGGTAATTCATTTTCATATAGCCTCATTTAGCTCAGCTTTTAGTTGAGTTGATTTTCTTTTTAGCATAGCTTGCATAGCAGAGTCATCTTCCGGATATATGAAAAACGACATATCTCGTTTTGTATGCATACTCATCAAGTCTCTAGTCCATAATGCATCAATATATGTAGGATATCTTTGTGCGTAATATGTTTTTCATAAGATTCAACTTATATTCATCAAATTACTTTTGTATTCCCAATACGATGGAGCGATATGAGACTTAAAATCTGCAATATTTGCTGTGTATTCCTCATCGACTTTTTTAATGAATCTCCTCATATCCGAAGTAATCATGCTATCTTTATATTCAGAATCAGGAATTTCCAATATTTTTTTAATTTGCTCACGTAATTCATTAGCCTTCCTTTCTTGTTCTGTTAATTTTTTTTCTTCAGTTGCGTTTGCCTTTTTTTCATCAGATTTTTTTTCAGGATTATTTCATTTTTTTAATCATTCATCAGTTCAAAAAACAGCATCTAACATAGAATCAATCCAACTTTTTTTCTTTTTTAAACTGTCTCATTCCGTGTTTTTTCAATTAATATCCGTATTAGCGATTTCATGGTTTTTACTAATCCCAACACTTCAATTTTCAGAATTTTGTGGAGAATTAGAAGAATTGCTCGTTTTCTGTGTTTGATTTCCCATTTTATTTGCTGGTTTTTTCGAATTTAACGGTCAAAAAAGCAAATCAAAAAATCAAAGTTTTTTTGAAAACGTATGGTCAATAAAACCACCATCTGGGATGATGCTAGTGTAATTAGTATCATAAATAACATTTAACATTTGAGCCGACATTTAATTTTCGCAGTTTTGTGTATAAATAAATTCCACAGAATAATTATATTCGAAAATGATTTTTATGCAAAATTTTGGGCAGATTTTTAATGTTTAAAAATCTATTATTATATGTTTGTGTAAAATATAATTGACTTATATGAATATCTTACAAAAGATGATACTAAGATTATGATATAGGACGAAAAAGTCTATTAGATAACTTTAGATATACGTAACCCCCCTCATTTGCTGCAGTACTTTCTATATTTTCAACAAGATTACTATAAGCTTCATAAAATTTCACGTTTGACAAATTTTGTTTTGCAGTATTTACACAGTATGTATATTCATTTAAAAAAGGTTTTAATAAATTTTCATAAAAATTTTTGTCTCTAATTTTAAAATATTTTTCGGTTTCTCATATAATAATTCAACATATACTAAATAATTGTTCTTCTTTTTGTGGAATATTTTTTATTTTGTTTTTTATATCATACAAAAGATCATTATTACTTGATAGCAGCTTAAAAAATTTATCATTAATTGATTTTATTGATTGTTTAATCGATGCTTCGGCTTTCTTTCCTTCAGCCAAAAATCCTCATGAACCATTCGGTGTTTCAATTCTCTCTAACTTATTTAGTGAATTTAATTGTCCATCATTTTGCTGGTTTACGGACTCTTTTATTCCAAAATTATTTGTATTTGTCTGATTAAAACCAGTTTCATCGGTTTTTATAAATATCATTTTTATACGAATAATAAAATTAAAAATTTTTATCTAATACTCTTTCAAAAGCTTTCTGCATCTTCCTTTTGTGCTAACAATTCAGCAAACCTAAAATCCAACTTTTGTAATCTTTCAGCCAACATTTTGAGATGTTTTACAGCCGTTTGATACTTATTTCTTGCGTCATACCACATTTTTTCTCTTTCTTCTCTTGATTCTGTAAAAAAATAAGTGAACAAAAATTCAACTTGTTCATCATTAAATCAAGTAATCTCATTTTGGATGCTTTCATTTCACAATTGTGAAACTAAATCGGCAATAATTATTTTTTTTTGATTCACATCCAAATTTTTATAATGATCAGGTAATTTCATTGTGTATACCATCTGATAATAAATAAAAACATATACGACATTATACACAAAATATAAAAATTTGTCAAATTTTTGACTAGAAAAATTAGTTATTTTATCAATCCGATATTATTTAATCATATAACTCCACAATCCCATAAATTTTGCATTTTTTTTACAACTTCAGAAATATCATAACGAGGATCTTGCTGGTTATGATAATATCGCTTATATCAGTCCACGAATGCAATGGTTCATAGATTACTGAACGGCTGGAAAACTTCGGACTGAGTTGCTACAATGATTCAAATTTTCGATTTTTTGATTTCTCGTCGATTAGTATCTTTACGATTTTGAGTGTCTGTAGAATAAAGATGAGTAACTCATTGTTGTGAAAAGAAATCTGAAAGCTGATTTTCACGAGATCGGTTATCTGGAATGATTACAAGATTTTGTTTCGATTCATCGAATGGAATGGAAACTTTATTTAATATCAGCTTTTTGTTTTGTCATTTTGCTTTAGCCTCACGAGCTAATAACTGTGGAATTTCAAACGAAACAAAATATTTCAAAACATTATTATATGTAGAATATCGCTGATAAACCATTCGATGAGCTAGAGCTATAAATTTTTCATCAAAGAATTTTGTATAGACCACTTCGCAAGGTGAAGTGGGTGTAAACTGAGTTCTAATCAATTCTGGAAAAGCAATCTCATCTCATAAATTTAACAAAAAATCTCATCCACATTGGATTAAGTCTCCAGGCTTTCAGATAGAAAGTAAAGATTGAAAAACTCTATCATGTCATGCAAACTGTTTGAATGAGAATAGGTACATATTTCAAATAAATCCTTGCGATAAATACGAGAATAAATATAGTGAAGAAAGAAAAGATTGCAATAATTTTAGTACATAAATATTGTATAAAAATGCTTTCGCCAATCACATTAAAATTTCTAGAAGCAGTAAAGATAAACAATAATACTGAACGAATGCATAGAAATCATGACCTTTATGTGCAAGAAAGAAGAAGATTCACAGAGCTCGTAGAAAGTTTAATCATAGATATGCAAAAAATTGACCCGAATTTAAACTGAATTCTAGCTAAAGATTGTATTTATAGATTTAACAAAGATTTGCGTTTTTCTCCAGATAAATCTCATCCATATAAATTACATTTCGGAGCATTTCTTTGTTCTTGATGAAGAAAATCATCACTACCATGATATTACATCCACATCCAGCCAGGTAATAATTCAATGATTTGATGATGATCCCGATGTCCAAGTAGAGACGAAGTAAATCGCATTAGATTACATATCTGGAAAAATCGAGATGAACGAAAAGAAATTACAGAAAATCAGACTTTTAAAAAATATTACTGAGAAATTGAACGAAAAGATAGTGTGAAAACAGAAAGAAGACTAACAGGTAAAATTTGAAAAGAATTACTACAAAAAGCTGGAGAAAATTTAGCAAGGAAGGTAGTAAACAATCCAGATATGATTGAAATTTTGCGTTATGTAGCCTGGGTGGTTTCACACGGAATAAGTGATGAGGAAGTTTTAAGTGAAAAATGATATAATGAAGTTATTTCTTGATTTAAAAGAATGAAAAATTTAAATGATTTTCTGCTTAGATGATTTTAAGCGAAAAAATCCACTTTTATTTCTACTTGCATTGACATTAATTTTCTTTACACTAACATATAATGAAAAAATTAATTTTTTAGTTTTTCATAAAAATTATCATGCTGTTTGACTTTCCAGCTTTCATAGAAGAACTTAGAGAAAAGGAGGATAAAAAAGAAATTGTAGAAAAATACGAAAAATATTTCTGAAAAATCCAGTGAGATATAAAAAATCAGATTTGGTACACTGATTATTTGAGTCAATTTCCTACACAAGCGTATCTTACGCCAGAAGATTTAGAGGATGATTTTGATTGGGATATTTTACAAAAATTAGTAATTGGATCTTTTTCAAGTGACTATGAATTGAAACAAGATGATAAAGATGGGAAATGGGAACTTTATATAGCCGTAAAAAGCTGAGACCAATCAATTGTAAAAACTGTTTCAGAATTATGGTCTTTTCAAATTCTTAGATTATACGAAATTTACATAGAAGAACAGATGAATTTACAAATATTAATGAATGAAGAAGAGGAAGAATGAGAAAAAGAGGCATTAGTATCTGAAAGGCAAGTTAGATTGAAAAAATGGAATGCTGTACTTGATACATTAAATAGATCACAAGAAGCAGAAGCTGCAAAAAAAGAACAAGAAGCAACACTTGGAGATTTGATGTGAAAATTATAATATATTATAACAAATTATCCAAAATAAAAATCGATCCACAAGGACCGATTTTTTCTAATCTTTTTTCTATGAATGATTCTATAAATAAATTACATTCCACAAGGACAAGATGAATTACTAAATTTTCTTAAAAATTCTGAATTATCTACTAAGTTTTCTTCAAAATATTTTCTTGAATAAAATTCTGACTTTTTACCTTGATTATAATTTGAAACAGGTCTAATATAACCCATAACTCTTGTATAAACTTCACAAGGAGTTCTTGAAATTTCTTTTCAATCTTTGTTAACAAATGTTGCAGCCATTTTTGTAATTAAATAGTGAAATAAAAGATATATGTAAGATTTTTGTGGCATTAATTATTTTTCTCTATTTCCTTTCAATTTTCCATCTGCATTCTACGTAAATGTTCAAGTTTTTCTGGATCATCAGTATGTTTTTTTCTAATTTCCATATTAAATTCCTCTCAAGTATATCAGATTTCTTCATCACATTTCGGACAGTAATCATGTTCTCATGCAATGTATCCATGTTTAGGGCAGATAGAGAATACAGGAGATACTGTTATATACGGGAGTTGGTAATTTTCTATAACCTTTTTTATCAGATTTTTACAAGCTGTTGCGTCTGAAATTCTTTCTCACATATATAGATGAAGAACTGTTCAACCTGTATATAAACATTGTAAATTATTTTGTAGTTCCAAGGCTTCAAATGGATCATTAGTATAACCAACAGGAATTTGAGATGAATTTGTGTAGTAAGGAGCATCATCTGTACCAGCCTGAATAATATTTGGAATCTGTTTTTTATCTTCTTTAGCAAACCTATAAGTCGTTCCTTCTCATGGAGTAGCTTCTAGATTATATAGATTTCATGTTTCTTCTTGATATTCCTTGAGCTTTTCTCTGATGAAATCTAATATTTCTTCAGCAAATTCCATTCACCATGGTGTTGTAATATCCTCTTTTCAGCTTGTGAAGTTCTGAATAGCTTCATTCATTCAATTAACTCCAATTGTTGAGAAGTGATTTCTAAATGATGGCAAATATCTCTTTGTAAATGGATATAATCCTGAATTTAACCATTTTGTCATCTCTTTTCTCTTTATTTCAAGAGATGTTTTAGCTAGGTTCATGAGGTACAAAATCTGATTTTTGAATCATTCTTTATCTCACTTGAAATTATATCAGATTCTTGGAAGATTGATTGTAACCACTCATATTGATCATGTCATTTCTGCAGAGCCGAACAACCCTCATCCACGCTTTTCTAGAACCGTAAGATCGAGCTGAAGCCTACAACACATCGATCTAACTGCTCACGGTTTATACGCATTCGGATTCGGAACTTTAACTATATTTCATTTTTCATCTTTTTTAACTTTGAATTGAGATCCTACGAAATTTTGGAAGTAAGGAATTCAATATTTAGCTGTCATTTCAAATAATGCATCTACATTTGGTCCATTCCAATCAAAATCTTCTGTAATATTGTATGTTGGTATAGGGAATGTGAATACTGCTCAATTTGCATCTCATTCCGTATATATTTCAATTAGAATTTTGTTAATTAGATTCATTTCTTTTTGGAGTTCTCAGAATTTCTTTGGATAATATCAGCATTCAATTCATCACAGCATTAGAGATTTCTCCTTTAAATCCTCGGGACAAGTCCAATCCAATGTTATGTTACTAAATGGAGTTTGACATCACCATCTAGAAGGAACATTCATGTTAAATACAAAGTTCTGAAGATTCTGTTTCACATACTTGTATGTTCTTTCATCGATATATTTCTGCCTTTCTTCTCATGTTAATGATGATTTACTATCATCCAACTCTTTTTCTATAGATACTTCATATTTATGTACAAATGGTGCTAAGTAAGTATCAAATGAACTGAAGGCCTGAGCACCAGCCCATTCATTCTGTAAAGTTCAAAGGAAATTTACCATTTGATTTACTGCTGACTGAAGATGTCTAGGAGGTTTAGATGCGAGTTTTCAAGTAACCCCATTAAATCACTCTTCCAGCATCTGCCTTAAACTCCATCATGCACAGTATGGAGTAAACATTCATAAATCATGGATATGATAATCTCCATTTCTATGAGCGTTCCCTACTTCAGCAGGATATATCTTTGAAAGCCGGTAATTTGCTACAATTTTTTCAGAGTTCTTAAGGATCAATCATCAAATAGAATATCATACATTCGCATTTTCGTTGATTCTCCAGTCTAAATGACCCAAGTATTCATCCATAGTTCTATCTACTTCTACCACGATATTTTTTACATCACGACTTTCGGCTCTTTTTTGGCGGTATGTAATGTAAGCTTTAGCTACATCTTCAAATTGTTGTTGCATAAGTACATTTTCTACTTCATCCTGAATGATTTCAATATCTGGAATATCATTTCAGATTTTTGCTTCTACGTTTGAAATAACCAAATCTACAAGAGCAGGAATATGCTCAATTTCTCAATTTTGAACTGCATCAAAAGCGGCTTGAATTGCATTGGTGATTTTCTCTTTTTCGAAGGTTACAATAGAACCATTTCTTTTTCTAATTTTATAAATTGTCATTTTTTCTAGTGTTTAATAATTCATGTAAAACACAATATATAGTGATTTAATTTTTAATTTGACCACTATATATTGTATTTAATATTAAATACAAGGGAAAAATCTATAAAAATTTTTGAACAGTGATAGCTTTTGGTTTGCACAGATTTTGAGTTTTTAACATTTTTTTGATTTATAGAAAGCCTATTTTTAGAAAATAGCAAAACTTACCAGTTATAAACTGGTGTTTTTTTGGTGTATTTTTTTATCTTTTTTTTAACATTCTTAACAATTAATATAAAATAATGTTATTAACTATTTTTTTGAGAAAATGTATTTTGTTTGAAATTTTAATATAATTTTATATAAGAAATTAGCAGATATTGTTTGTATTTGACTAAATACCAAAAAGGTATACTATTATATAAACACATTTATATTATTTCATGTTGACATTTCAAAAAAGATTTGACTTTTATGTCTAAATCATTATATAAAATCTTGTTAAAATAATTTTTTATCCTTTCTCCTTATAAAGATGAAAAAACTTTTATGAATTCTGCTTGCCTGAATATTTGGTATAGTATTATCAATATGATCAGCATCAGCTGCATCATCTGATTGTCTCAATGTTAAATTTTATAATTGAGATAGCGTTTGTCTCGGAATTACCAAGGAATGATCCAAGAATTTTGAATTATCCATTGATAAGAACAACCTTGAAAGAGGTTCTAGTGTAAGGTGTTATATCGTTTTACCAAACAACACCATGTACACATTCAATGGATGTAAAGGATCTTTCTATTATGCATGATCAGATACGGATGATGTAATAGTATCATCTACTTATGTAACAAGAAACGGAAATTTTTATTCGAAAAGAATGTCAACGGATGTTAACTTTAATAAAGGGACATGGGCATCTAGTAGTAATACTTCAAGTTCAAGCTCATCATCAAGCAAAAATAGTGATGAAATAGAGCTTTCAACAAACAGAAAATCTCCATCTACTAGTCAATATGTAAATTTAACTATCAAAACAGATAAAAACTATACAGGTAGATTATCATTAAGTGCAAAATATAGAAGCTCATCATCAAGTAGTTGGTCAAGTATTTCAAATACATCATCTACGTATTTTTCAAATTACTCTGATGAATGGGATGATGGATATTATAGAATGGTTTCTTCCGATAGAGGTGAAATTACAATATGAGATATAGTTAAATTTAAGAAGAGTGGATACTATAGAATCTATGTAGAAGATACAGATGGAAATGAATCTTATATTCAATTCAATGTTGATACTGCTAGTTCATATGATAACAATGATGAGCTAAAAGTTACAGTATCTCCTTCTAATCCTGATACTTATGAGTGGATTAATTTAACTGTAAAAACTGATGCTGATTATGATGCTAGAATTAAAATTTCTAAACTTCAATATAAATCAAGTAGTTCAGCTTCTTGGTCCACTATAAATAATATAACTTCATCAACTTATATTTCTGATTATTCTAGTGCTTGGTCTGATTCATACCATAGGATTGTTACTGATGAAGATGGGAAAGCTACATTAAAGAACATAGTTAAATTTAAGAAGAGTGGATACTATAGAATCTACGTAGAAGATACAGATGGAAATGAGTCATATGTTCAAATCAATGTAGATACTTATAGTTCTTCATCTTCTTCAAACAATAATGATGAAATTGAACTTTCTACCAATAGAGAGTCTCCTTCCACAAACCAGTATGTAAATCTTACTATTGAAACAGATAATGACTATGTTGGTAAATTAACTCTATCTGCAAAATACAGAAAATCATCTTCAGATAGTTGGTCAAGTATTTCTAATACTTCTTCTACGTATTTCTCAGATTATTCTGATGAATGGGATGATGGATATTATAGGATGACATCATCAGACGATGGTGAAGTTGTATTAAAGAATTTAGTAAAATTCAAGAAGAGTGGATATTATAGAATCTATGTAGAAGATACAGATGGAAACGAATCTTATATTCAGTTTTCAGTAGGTGATATTGATGATGAAGAAGAAAGTAGTGTGGATTGATTTTCTGTTAAAGAATTAAACACTGTGAAAAAAGTATACAAAGAACGGAATAATATGGTATGACAAATGCAAAGACAGTATCCATCATTGAAGAGAGATACATATTGGATAAAATTATCTGAAAACTTCTATAACGATATGAAAGATGTAATAAACAATAAGAGAAACAGAGACTTTAGCGATTTTGATGATTTTCAAGAGGCATTTAATGATCGATATAATTATACAATGAGAAATATATAGTTTATTTATAGGAGAAAGAAAAGGCTGATCTATTGTTAGGTCAGCTTTTTGTTTGATTTTTATATGAATTATTATATAATCAAAAGGACGAAACAATAAGAATTTTATCATTTAACTATAACTAGAGATGGTAATTAACGTAATAATCAAGGATCCAAAATGAGATAAAATATGAGAATTTGTTGCTGAAAATTGAAAAAATATAGCAGAACTTGCAGCAATGCATGGAATAGATATTCCTGTTAGTTGTGGTGCCGGAGTCTGTGGGGTCTGCTTGTGTAAAGTTGAAGATTGAAAAGACATTGTAAAATGAGATGCGTTTAATTCTCCATTAATGCCATTAAAGACAGATGAAAACTGAAATCCTGAAGAGGTATTGACGTGTATATCTGGTTTCAATCCAGAAAAATTTAACGATTGAACGGATCATACTGTTATATTACAAAGAACATATTAAATATAAAAGGCAAGTTAAAGCTGATATAAAACAAAAAAAGATTCGTTTAGTACTAGGATGTATAAAGACAGTTGAAAAAAGTATTAATTAATTTTTGTAGGAATTTCGTGCTTTTGGATTATTAAAAAATAAATGGTAATTGATTTTATTCTTGCATTTAAAGAGCTTCTAATCCAACAAGATGAAGAAGCATTCAATAAATTTTATTTGGATACAGTAGACATTTTTTTCCGTTATTTGAAAGCGAATTATTTTATAGAAGATGATGATATGCAAGATATTATCGCAGATTTTTATATTAAATGCCGAAATGGACTGCCTAATTTTGATATAGATCAGAGTTTTTCTGGTTGGGTTTGGTCTATATTCAAAAATACATTGAAAGATTTTTGGAAAAAAAGATGAGAATCTGCATTTAGTGAGATAGATACAGAAAGTGAGCTTTCTTTCGAAGATTCTTTGGAAGATGAAGAAGATTTTACACAGATTTTAGATAATGAATACACATTTGAACAAATTCAACAAGCAATGTATGATTTGGATGAAACAAGCAAGGAAATTATATCATTAAAATATATCGAAGAAAAAAGCTATTGAGATATTGCTTGAATTTTATGAATTACTCAAGATTTAGTAAGACAAAGATGTTCTAGGGCATTAAAATCTTTAAAGATTAAACTTTGACAAGAATAATAATTTAATCTGAATTTATGTAACTTTTTTAAAGAATGCAGCTGTGTTTTGCACCAATGGATTGAATCACAAACTGTGCAACAAGACTAATTACTAGTCAGATTTTTGAAAAATATTGAAAAAAATCTGATTCATTAAATTTTCGGACAGAATTTATGAACGTTGATGGATTTTTAATTAATCCAAATCAGGTCATTAAACATGCTTTAACAACTCCATGACAAAAACCAATTCTTCAAATTTACTGATGAAAAGAAGAAACTTTAATCGAAGCTACACAAAAAATTCAGAACGAATATTCAGGTTTGTTTAGCTGAATTGAGCTGAATACCTGATGTCCAAGCAATACGGTAATGAAAGTTGGATGATGAAGCGACATGCTGAAAGATAAAGAAAAAACGCTGAAAATTATTCAGAAATTATCAAATATTCCGTGACAATTACCACTTTCCCTTAAAACTAGAGCATGATTAAATGAAAACGATAAAATACAGCAGATTGATTTTTTAGTAAAAGCCTCTAAATATTGTAATAAAATTTCAATTCATTGAAGAACATTAAAACAACTTTATTCATGAGATTCAGATCGAAAGTTTATTCATGAAGTAAAAGACAAAATTAAAAAAGTTTGAAATCATAATTGTAAAATTATCGGTAATTGATGAATTAATTCTTATACTGATGCTGAGAATAAACTTTCAGAATTTAATCTTGACTGAATAATGATAGGTCAGGCTGCGATTTGAAATCCACGAATATTTACTACACATAAACCGATTTTATCAGAAAAGTGCGAAACCGTATTAAAACATTTAGATTACAGTATTGCTTGTGATCAGCGATTTGATGAAAAAATTGCAAACAAATCATGAGAGATTACAGTTAAAGATTTAGAGATTCCGCTAGAGTGGATCGAAAAAAAAGTAAAAGAAAATAAAAATAAATTTGGACTTCAACCACATACAATAGTAGAGTTTAGAAAATTTCTTTTCCAATACGTAAAATGAATTCCGTGATCCAAAGAACGAAAACAACAAGTTTTGTCTTGTAAAGATTATCAAGACTTGAAGACACAAATTGAAAAAATATTTAAATAATGTAATAGTATACAAAAAAGCCAACCTTAACGATTGGCCTTTTCTTTATATATTAATTAATATCTACTAATTATTTTCAGATTTCCTAAAGAAAACCACGTAAGCACCATACAATACAATAGCAGCTATAGCAACATACAAAATATTTTCAGCAGGTCCTGTTGCTGGAGTAGCTTTAATTGGTTCTTCTTCTCATCTTTTTGCATCAGCTTTATAATAAACTTCCTTACATCAGTTTGTAAGCATGAAATTTTGTTCTCCATCCCATTGCATATTATAATCAAATTTTTCATCACTCATCTTGGCTGTTCATAGGCTTTTATAAACTTCAGATTCTGGATCGAATATAGCAATTTCTACAACATCTCATTCAATACTAGACCATTTCAAAGTAAGTGTATTTCAGTTTACAGTATGTGTAATATTAGCAAGATCCATTCATACACAAGAAGCTCCATGTTGTTCTATAACTTCTTCTTCGCTAGTATTTTTTGTAGTCTTTAATGTATCACAAGCAGAAGCCTGCAGACATTTATTACCATCCACCAAGAAACAGATTTCCTTTGATGGAGTACCAACAACATCAAACATATCAGCAGGAGAAATGAATCCGTAGTATACAGTATTTGAATCAATATCTGCTACAGGAATCTCAAATTTTACATCACTATCATTATCACCAATTTCTACTTTTTTCATCATGATTTTTGAAACATCAACTGATGGATCTGAAGATTTTATTTGATCTACACGATACGGACTAAAGAATAGATTATAAACATTTGCTTTGTCCATTGTTGAGTCTTCAACTATTGAAGATGTGATAGTAACACCATTGTTAACCTCACAACTTATAGTAGTAGAGTCAGCATATCACCGAGTATTTTCATACTCATTTAAGAGCTTAGAATGAGCTCCATCAACTTGTGGAGTTCCATCATAAAATAAATCTGAAATCTCTAATTGAGCGCTAACAGCTCAGCAAAGTATACTAGATAACGCTATAATACCTGCCAAAGATAATAATGATTTTTTCATGATATAAATTAAATAAAAATAAAATATCACACAACTACAATACTAAGACTTATATTTTTATATTTGAAGAATGCAAATAGAAATATTAATATCTCAACAAGAAAAGATTCTCTTTCATAAAAAAAATATATATAAATATTTACTTTTATTGTATAATGTGTAAACCACATTAAAATAAATGATGGATATTATTTGACAATTTCATGTAAATAATAAATTTTTTAATAAAGTTAAAGTCGTTCGATTTTATAAAAGTCAATATTTTTTAGTATAGTTTTGTGTAATATAAAATAAAAAATATATTTTCAATTTGATTTTTCAGTTTGTAAATTTATAAGGTCGTCGTTGTGTTTTTTATTCACTTAATTTTTCATGAGGAAATTGTTTATATTTCTTTCGATGGTGTTTTGTATATTCATATGATTTACATTTGCTACTCCTAGTATATTAAATCTTTCACATACAACACATTGAGATAATGTAACAATAAATCGAACAGATAATTCAGATTGATGATACGTAGATATAAACCTTCAAGATCCACAGACAAATGATTGGTTACATTTCGGAGAAGTTAAAATAAGTGATCAGACATTTACCTATACTAAACAATGGGATTGAGACCAAAGAATATGGATGATTCCATGAGATGATTGAGATGAAATTAAGTTTGTTATAAAGTGAAAGAATCCAGCATCCACAGTAACTAATAAAAAAGCCCCTAGTTGAGAGCAACCTGAGGTTACGAGAACAGTAATTCCTGTTGTCCCAAAAACAGGACCAAGTGGAAGTTTGATATGAATCATCTTAGCTACATTGGCAATATTTGGTGGATATATCTATATAAGAAAAAGAGCTGACATTTAGCCAGCTTTTTTAGAAACTATATCACTATTATTCAATAATTCCATTATCTTGTACTTCTTTTCAAATTTCTTTAGATACTTCATTTGCTTTTTCTTCCACTTTAAGCCATGATTGAGGAATCTTATCTTTGTTTGCTCTAACAAATTCAAGTGCTGCAACATTATCTACATCTTCTTGAAAAATTTCTGGAGAATACTCTATTCATAAATCTTTTAATTCTGTGATAGAATCTTGGATTTCTGTCGTAAGTTGTCAGGCAATCTTTGCTTTTTCTTCTGGGTTTAAAGAATTCCAAGAATCGGGAAAAATTGTAACTTGTTTCTGATTTTCAGGGTTATTAACTATATCGTCAGCTATTTGTTTTAACTCTTTATTTGATGCTTCTTTAATATCAGGATCTTTAGGCGTTTCTGTAACTTGTTTAAATTCTGGTGTAGGTGCCATTTTTGTATAAATTAATAAATAAAAGTTATTTAATCATTAAATGAAAACCATTTTCATCCTGCTGTAAAGCATAAACCCAAGATTCTTTTCAGATTTCTATTGGATATTCATTTGCACCATTTGGAATACTGTATACATTTCTACCATTCACATCTTCAACATGAATAATAAGCAATTTTGTTCTTCTCTGTGAATTGTACCGAAAATTGATAGGAATAATACAATCTCCATTTGGAGTTAGAGTTGGTTCGATATCATTTCCAATTACTTCAAATCAAAAATGAATTCCATTTCTTTCTCATGATTCAAAATCTATTAGTCATTCACTTTGTAAATCTTCTTTGATAATACGAAGATTATGTTTTGTTAGCTTTTTCTCCGACTTTTCATGGGAAAGATTTTTGGAAAATGAAGCTAAATCTGACAATCCACTTGTTTCATCGACAATCAGCGTTCATAATTCCGATTCAAGTCATTGAAGGAGTTCATTTTGAGATGCTTTAATTCCTTGCACCTCTTTGTTGTCTGTGTTGTTTGTCATTTTTTTGAGGTTAAAGAATTAAATATCATTAAGTTTGGAGTCTAATTCTGCCAAACTTTTTGCATCTTTTTTTGCTTGTTCTTTTTTTTGTTTATCAAAACTGTCCATCGCTTGGATAGTTTCAACCATTTTATTTTCTTTTATTGTTGCGGTAATTTTATCCATAGCTTTTTTTAGAATAATAACGAGCATGTCTATTGAGCGTTCTTCAAGCTGATCGTTTTGTACCATAGCCTTGATTCATCGTCACATTTCCCACTCTGGTAAAGCATCAATTACTGCTAAGATATACTCTTTTTTTGTCATATTGAATAATCTGAGCTAAAATCTACATCCAATTATATTCGAAAATGCAAAAAAAGTCAAAAAAAATCAGACTTTTTTAATGTGATAAATTTGACAAAACAAAAAAAGACTGAAATTAATCAGACTTTTGGTTTGAATAACCTATGGGGCGAGCTATGGGATTCGAACCCATGACCCTCTGGACCACAATCAGATGCTCTAACCAACTGAGCTAAGCTCGCCATACCAATGGGCAAGAGAGATAGTAAATATTTTCTCAATAAATTCAAGTAAGATTTCCTAGCTTGAAAATTTTATACAAAAATATACGATACAAACTATATTATTCATTTTTTATGAAATAAGATATGAAAATAGCCTGAGCTATAATAATGTGTATTTTGTTGTGATATTTCTGGATTTGGTTAATTCAGCACATTTTTGCTAAACAGCAGAGAAAAATATCTCGAAAATTATTCTGAACAAGCTTTGTATTAGTATGATCTTTATTCGTATTTAATTTTATAATTAAATCAATTTTTCCGTGAATTGAAGCTATTCAAAATGGCACAATTTCGCTTAGTCGATGGTGATCGTTTTTATTATATTGTGGATTAATTTTTTTATTTTTAATCTTATTAAGTTGAAATCGGAAGAGAAAGCAGATTCGATTTTTATTTTTGATATGGATGTTATTGTTTGCAATAGTTTGATTTTTTGGATTAAAAGTATGAATTTCTGCTACGGTACTATATTATTTACTATTAGCATATTCTGAAGAATTTTTAAAAATTTGAGCAACAGAAAATGAAGTAAGTAAAACAAATTTCTATTCATCAGATTTATTGTTTTTTTCCATCTTTATAGCTTTGGGATTTAGTATTATAGAAAATTTATTTTATCTATGAAGTGAAATTTTTTCATCCAATCCAGAATGAGTTTGGTGATTGGTGTTTGGAAGATGAATTTTTACCTCTTTGTTACACTTTATTGCAACAGGTTTGATTGCTCTATTACTATATAAATTTTATCAGCAACAAAATCTAAAAAGCCTAAACGTTCGACAAAAAATATGGAGAATAGCAGTGGCAATATTAGTCTGAGTACTAATTCATCGATGATATAATTTATCAATCCAACATGCAAATTTACTTATATATATTATATTAGTATTCTGATGATATTTTTTGCTAACATACTTATTGTTCCTAAGCGATTCATTATATATAAAAAAGGATTAAATAGTAGATATACGAAACATATTTATTAAATAAAAAATTTTATATTCTTATATAATATTATATATATGTATACACCAAGTCAGGAAATTTTAAAGAAATACGCAGATGTAATGGTAAATTTTGCACTTCGATGATGAAATGGAATTAATCCATGAGATGTAGTTTTTGTTCAGATTCCAGAATGTGCCAAACCATTCTACATTCCTCTTCAAACTGCAATACTTAAAGCATGATGACATCCAATTATGCAATACATACCTGACGGAGTAACCAGAAATTTTTATGAAAACGCATCAGATGAACAGCTTAGTTTTGCTCCAGAAGCATATCAAAAATGAAGAGTTGAATCCATGACACATAATATATTAGTTATAGCGGATTCAGATTTGCATGAATTAGATGGAATTCAGCCGTCAAAAATGATGAAAAGAATTCAAGCAAACAGAAAAATTCGCGATTTGAGAGACAAAAAAGAAAGAGAATGAAAATTCTCACGAACTATATGTATGTATGGAACAGAAGCCATGGCAAAAGAAGCGTGATTATCATTAGAAGAGTATCGAAATCAGATTATTTCAGCCTGTTTTTTAGATAAAAAAAATCCAGTTCAAAAACGGAAAGAAGTAAATGCCGAAACTCATCGTGTAAAAGATAAACTTAATGAACTCAAGCTAGAATATGTTCATGTAATCTGACCAGATGAAGATTTAAAAGTAAAAATCTGATCAGATCGTTTGTGGGAGGCATGATGAGGATGCAATATCCCGTCATTTGAAGTTTTTACATCCCCTGACTGTAGAGATGTAAATGGCCGAATGAAATGTAATCAACCTTTGTATAGGTATTGAAATTTGGTAGAATGAATCAGACTTGAGTTTAAAGATTGAAAATTAGTATCAGCTCATGCAGATAAAAATAATAAAATTTTGCAAGAAATGGTAAAAATTGAATGAATGGATCATTTATGAGAATTCAGCTTAACTGATGCGAGAATATCCAAAATTACTCATTTTATGGCAGAAACACTTTTTGATGAAAATGTGGGGTGAAAATATGGAAATACTCATGTAGCATTATGAAGATGATTCGATGAATGTTACGCTTGAGACAAAAAGAAATTAAGTAGTCCTAAATTTAAGAAATCAATTTGATTGAATATGTCGCCAGAGCACGTAGATGTAATCTCTACAGCAAAAAGGAAAGTAATTTGAATTTTGCCAGATGGTAAGGAAATCTTAGTTTATAAAGATGGGAAATTTATGATATAAAAGTATAAATATATTATATCACAAAAACCAAAAAACGCAAGTATATAATTACAAAAAATGTATCAAAATATTTGCGTTTTTTTTGATTTGGGGTTATAATTAGGCTAAAGATTTTTATATCTTATTTGTATGAAAATGAACAGATTTAGGCAAGGTTTACATTATTCTTTCTTTAGCGAGGGGGAGAAGAGATTCGTTGATGTAGCGAGTGCAGACAGTGAAAATTCAGTGAAAGCACAAAACACTCCATTAAATCAAGATGTTAAAGAAGAAAAACGTACAGATGAGAATTGAGTAGTTATATATGAAACTGGAGATTGATGAACACTTCCAGAACTGGTTGTTGTACCTGAGGCTACGAGAGAGCAGTTACAAAGTCAATCTCAATCAGTAGACGCGGCTAAGCAACTAGAAACAGACGTTGTTATCCAACATACAAGAGAAGAATTAGACAGAGTTGAAAATGAAGTTATATCTCATAATGAAAATCTCATAAATACAGATAAAGTCCAAAACAATAGGGCCACATGAACAAAGATGGCATCCAAGGAAGATAAGATTGGAAGAGGTATTGAGAAGAAAGAACAAGAGGACGAAGAAAAGTTATGGAAAGAGTTAGAAAAACAACTAGTAAATTTAGCTAAAAACAAAAAAATTGATTTTGGTTGGACAAATAACGAATGGAAGTGTTCTGGAGATGAAAAAAAATTGGCGACATCAAGTGCCAAAGTTTTTTCACAAGTTTTAGCACGCTCAACTCAAGAAAATCCTCTATATGAGAAGATTTTTGCCATGTGTAAAGATAAGAGAAATGCTGGAGCTAATGAGTTAACAGATGCCGAAGCAAACGCTCGAAAAGTTGAGTTATGAATTAATTCGAAAGAAAAAGATATCAAAAATTTCTACAAAGCATTCTTAGAATATAAAAATCGTGATACTCAATTCCGTCATCTACAGGGATTAATGGGCTTTTTTGAATGATTAAAAGGACAGGAAGCTTTAAAGGAACAATTAATATCAGGTCGTACTCAAAAGATAGAAAAGAAAGAAATTAGAGAACGACAAAAACAAAATAAGGAGAGAAAGGGCGATAGAGATAAAACAACATGGGAAAATATTGCAAAATTTGAGTTAATTAAACAAAGAACAGAAACAATAGAAAGTTCAACAGAAAAAGTAATATCATTACTATGTGATTTTAATCTAGATTGAGAAGTAAACTCATGAGATGTTTGATATAGAACATGAACTCAATTTGCAGTAGTTTTCAGAAGAGAACTTGCGATGAATAATATGAGATGAAGTGATGCAGTGCAAAACCTGGTAGCATATGCAACTAAAATGTGACTAAAAATGGATTGAGTTACTGATGTAGAGTCTTTTTATCAATGGATGACACAGAATGACAATTATCAATTCAATTGATATGAAAGAACAAGGAAACTTCAGGATTTAATCCAAAATTCAGCAGCAGATTTTAGTGAGATTTTAACTAAATGAGCAGATGCAGGACAAGAGACATTAAACGCAATGATGCAAGCTGAAAAAATTGATGCAGAAGTTCAACAATTATTAGAAGAAAAAGCAAGAGAAATTAAAGAAGGATATGAGAGGGACATAAATAATATGACACAATTGAGTGAAGATGAAAAGTCACAAATTATGACAAATCTCGGAAATCAATTAATTCCAGCATTGGTACATTTTATGCAAACAGAACAAAGTTGATGAGCTATAGCATTACCTCTAGCTAAAATTAAGTGAATTCAAGCAGGTTTAAATGTATGAATGGGTAGTAATTTATGACCAATGATTTGACTTTCCATTTGATATTGAGCAAGAAAAGAACTTTGAAAAGAAAAGAATACATATATTGCGGTAAATGCAAGTGGATGAGTGAATTTTGAACCACCATGTTCATTTATACCATGAGTTGTGCTTTCTGCCGCAGTTTGAACAGATGTAAAAGCAAAGAAGAGAAAAGAGAGTCTTAACGCGATATGAGTAGGAACGTTAGAACTCTGAGCAAATATTTGAATAGTTGGATGATTTCTTACACGATGAGGAGCTGTATGATATGAGAATAATAAGAAAGAATGAATAGAAAAGCAAGCAAAAAATATTCATGATGAGGTTGAACAACGAGCATATTGATGGGTAGATAATCTATCTACACATGGAGACTCTCCTGAAGAAAAAAAGACATATCTAAAAAATATGTTAAAGGGGCAGTTTAAGAAATCATCAGATGATGAATTAAATAGAGCTACAGAAAATCTATGGAGAATAATTAATACTTTCAAATTTGATGATAAAACAACAAATGATGATAAAAAGACTTATGCAAAGGTGATTGCGGATGTCTTTACTGATCAATGGAAAAGTAATGCAATGATAGGTATAACAGACAATAAACGAAAAATATCATGATGAAGACTTTGAATCCAATTCTTTGCATGAATTGTGCCTGTAGCAACAGCAGTTCTTAAATTTACAAAATATCGTAATGCAAGAACAGAAGAAAGTGATAACAGCAAGATTCGTAGAATTGATGCAACGGTAAACTGAACATGAAACAAGCAAATAGCGTTAGAAGGGAAATACCTCTGATCAAGCCATGTCGCTACTATGAATGAGGTTTTGAAAGCGTATTGAGCATCAGGAGAGATACAATATCAAGTGGGAGTTGAGATGATCACAACAAGTGGTGTCAAAAAAGAAACTGAGCCAAGAATTATAATTCCAGCATCAATATGAGAAGCTAGAGGTTTAGATGTTAGAATTTCAAGAGATTTACAAGGGTTTGTTCAAAAAACAGAAGATTGAAGATATTCTTTTCCAGCTAATGCAACATATCGTTTACTTACAGAAACGGGATGAAATCAAGGATCAGCAATTCTTAATATTTGTTGAAAAAACATAGGTGCAAATTGACCTCATAATGATGAATCTGATGTAAGCATTACAAATACTGCAGAAATGGATCAATTACTTTGAGACGGAAGACTTACAGAAGGAAAGAAATATCCAGAATGATGACAATTTGAAGAAGTTCCTACTCAATATGCAGAAGCAACTGATGTTTTAGGAAAGTTTAATGATCCAGAAGTGGTTGCCGTAATAAGTAAGTTAGATAGTTATAAAGGGAAAAAGAGTCGAGAAAAGTTTAGTGTCTTTATGAAAAATAAAGTAAGTGCTTTAGCAAATTTTGAACAGCAAAAAAATGACTTAATCCAGGTTTTGAAAGAATATAATAATACACATAGGAAAGATAATTTACTCAATGATATATTGAGCATACTAGAAGATGGAAATGTACCACCAGAAAATCAACAATTACTTGTAGATAGATTAATGGCTCTTTCTGCAAAAGTTAATATACCGGACAAAAAAACATTGGAAGGTCTTATCGCTAAAAGAAAATGATATAAAGAATCCACTATGACATGACCAAATGGACAGCCTATATTTAATAGATTATCATCAATAGAGAATTATAGGACAACAATTCCTCAAGAGATTTCAGAATGTCAGCCAAAAGTTATGGCAGACATTATAGGAGCAACAGCTTTTTATAATAGAAGTAACACAAGTAAATGACTAGCTCTTACTTGATTGTGAGTAACTACAGTTTTTGGATGAGTTGTTAAACCTCTCGAAGGTAATGATAGAAAAATAGCAGAAGAATGGTTCTTGTGAAGTGAATGATGAACTTCATATGTTCCTTGAGTTCTTGATAAAGATAAATCTCCAATGGAGTGGAATAATCTACAAAACACTATAACAAATTATGTAAAATCAGCGGTACCTGATTTATGAGAGCTTTCAGAAGATAATATCAAAAAATTACTAAGATGAGAAACAATAGAACTTGACACATCACCAGAAAAGGTTAAAATAAACCTTGACGTTGATTATGTGTTCTATCTAATGTGAGAATGTGCTAATGAATCAGTAGGTATGCAATTATGAAAGATTCATATATTACATCAAGTAGATGATGAATATCAATGAGGATTCTGGGTTAATGGAGTAGAATCACAAAATACAGTAACAAAAGATCAGCAAAATAGAGGAATTGGTTTTGGTGGGGCTTTATGACGTAAATCAGAATGAGTTTCAACAAAACCATGAGAAGATGTTAGAGAACATACAGGTAATCAAACTCCATGAAACCCAGCGCAAAAAAATGAAAATCCAATTACTTCATCAGGTGGAAATGCAGATTGGTAAAATATATACATTTTAAATATATTATTGTTGTATAACTATGAAAAAATTATGATTATTGTTGAGTTTGATTGCATGAGTATTTATTTCATGCCTTATGCTAACTCAAACTACACAAGCTACACAAGGTAGCCAAACCGCACAAGCCACATTCTCTGATTGTGACCAAGTATTTACCGGAATTTTAAGATATCATAGTGGAGATACAAGATTTTTTGATGAATTTTCTGCATGAGATCATGATAGACGAATTCTAGGATTCGATGTAAATTTTTTTGAACCATATGATTATAATATGGGAGGTAATCCAAATTTTGATCGAACGGACTATATAAGGAATGCTAAAGGTGTGGTAAAGAAAAGACAGACAATGAGAATCATACAGGCGTCTTGAGAAAATGCATGGTATTATGTTGATAGAACACCTCCTGAGAGGTTAAACAACAACTTATGAATTCAATATATTGTACGTTATGCTTCAAATTCAAGCAAAACTCCTGTTGAAACGCATGTAGAGTGTAAATATTATGCAATTTCTCGATGTGGAGATGGTGTTTTAGATAGGGAATATGGAGAAACATGTGATCCACAAGCACAACCATGGATAGATAATAAAGCATGTGATCGTAATACATGTAAAGGAAAAACTCCAGTATGTAGATCAAGTTTAAACTGAGAAACAGTACAAAATCTAGACGAATCTAATTATCTCTGTGAAGTATGAACTGTAACGGACTTTAAATATAACGAAACAACTCATACATGGACATGGAAATGTGATAATGTTGCATGAACAGCCACAAACTGTTCCGCAAAAAAAGCTTCCGACTGAATATTGAAGATTGAAAAAACACTTAAAGATAAAAAAAGAGTAGAAAATACAGGTCAGATTTTAATGTGGGAAGTGAAAGTATGGGCCGAATCATGAGATGTAACAGATTTTCAGATTAAAGACATAGTACCATTTGCATTGCAATATGTAGATTATTCTGTTGGAAATAATCAAGATAATTTGACAGTAAAAAATCCAACATGACCAAAAAAAACAGCAACATGAAACGTATATACATGGGATGTTGAATGAACATTAAAACAATGACATGAATTAATTTTGAAAGTAATGACTCAAGTAATTAAAATGCCAACATCAGAAGATGATTATAGAAATGTAGCTTGTGTAGTAAAGAATGGAAAAGAAGATTGTGATGAAGATCAACCAGAGATGTGAATATTGAAGATTGAAAAAACACTTAAAGATAAAAAAAGAGTAGAAAATACAGGTCAGATTTTAACATGGGAGGTAAAAGTGTGGGCCGAATCATGAGATGTAACAGATTTTGAGATATGGGATAAAATGCCCAAAAAATTAACTTTGATTGGGGCTACATTAACAGGTAATACTCAATGAATTACATTAACTAAAAAAGATAAAACAACAGAATCATGAGATAATATAATTTATTATTGGGATGCAGAATGAACATTAAAAGGATGAAAATCTATTACAATGGTGGTTACAACTAAAGTAAATGAAATGCCAGAAGCAGATGAGGATATTCTAAATGTTGCGTGTGTGGTAAAAAACAACAATGATAAACCAACGTGTGACGATGATAAAACGGGGAAACCAAAACTTTGGATTAAGAAAAAAATTTTAGATGGAACGGATTTAGTAGATAGTATTACTTTAAAACCATGAGATACTATTATATACAAGATTACGTTTGGAAATGCTGGAAATGTTCCTGTAAATGTTTCAATAAAAGATTTCTTACCAAAAGGAGTTACATTTCTTTCAGGTAGTCTTAGTATTACGTATAGTTCACAGGAACAGCAACATTGATTATGAGAAGTGTCATATAATTGAAAAAATATAACAATAGAGTGAATAGATGTTGCACTTTATTCTGGTGTATTTCTGCGAGGTGGTTATGAATGAGAATTGACTATATATGCTCAGATACCTGAATCAGTTACAGATGAAGGTCTAAACACAACAAATTTTGCATGTATATATGATGAAAATGGTGATAGAGTAGCTTGTGATGATGCTGTATATCATCCCAAAAAAGACCCAATACCACCTTCAGATGACACAAGAAATCCATCATGTAGAGACATGAAGGTTAATGGTAGTACTGTAACATGTTATTCAAACGGTATATCAGCTCGATTTAAACTTAAATGTTGAAAGACCACAATAGGTAAATCAAACAAAAAAGATACAGAACGAGAATTTAAAAACGTAAGTTGTTCAGAAACAATAACATGTGAGGTAAGCACAACTAAAGGTGGTGAGCGTGTGGGCCAACCATGTAAAGATGGTCCTAATGAATCAGAAGCTTCACAACAATGTTTCAATGTAAATGCGTGAAACTTCTCTATCCATGAATGAGAAATCTTCCCATTCTATTGGAATCTTAGAAATATGGAAAATTGGGCAGAGAAGAATAAAAATAATTATACAACTATTGATGGAGATTACAGAACTGCTCCAGAAAAATATAATAATTCAGGAGAATGTGAATCAGATCAAAATTGAAAGATTGCAACAGATTCTATGGTATGTACATTCGAAATTCGAGGAGGAAATAATACAAAACTCTATACAATTGAATGACCATGTTTATCATCAACATCAATTAATCCATTAGAAAGTAATAAATTACTTTGAGCATGGTATGATGCAATGCTAGATACTTATTGTAATAATCCAAAAGATTGTTATTTCTCATTTAATCCAAAGAGATGATCAAATAGTGGTTTACTCCCTTCGGCTGTATATTACATCCAAAATTTTTGATCAGGTGCTACAGTTAGCCTTGATGGAACAAAATGGGAATGAGATTGGGATATGGCAGGAAATAGAGATAGAGAAGCAAATAAACCTTATTGAGAATACAAGATAAGATTATCTGGAGTAAAATATTTACAATGTGAAGATGGAGAATGGAAACAGGTAAGAAATCCAGAAGAATTTGCTCCATGTGAAAGTAATTTTGTACTTACAGATTCTTATACAGTCCAAAAAACTCCATCAGGAAATTTAACAGCTTCGACTGAAAAATTATCAAAATATAAGTATCTTAGTGGAACTTCTGTATTCTCAGAGTTTGTTAAAGCGATAAGTACTACTGATTATGAAAGCAATGATAAAGTTAAATCAGCTATGGATTCATTCATTGCAAAGTATCAAAAATTAGCAGTAAAATTGGACACTAATAAATTCTGAGGAAATGTATCTGTTAAAAAGGTTCCATGAAAAGATATATATTTCATTGAATGAAATGCCACATTTACACAAACTAAAAGTACAATTGAAAAACCATTCACTATTGTACAAACACAAGGAGATGTTACAATTAAAGGAAATTTAAAACATAATATGATGCTTTTAACTAATTGAAGTATCACATTTGAGTGAAGTTGTACAAGTGACCAAACTGTAAAATGAATATTCTATGCTTGAGGAAATTTATATAGAAAAGATGTAAAAAAGAATGATGATACAACTCATAATTATTGGTGTACAGATGGATGACTCCATGTAAAATGAGTTTTGATCTGAAAAGGTTTTGATAACTTAATGAATGGAAGTAGATCTCATTTGAATGATTGGTTTGATAGAAAAAATGATAAAGATGGATGAAAATCTGTAGTGATGAATTGAGCGAGTGTGCTTATTGAATACTCACCATCAATCTTTAGTAAGTCTACTATGCCTCCAGGAGCAGAAGACTTTACAACAGCATTAAGTATTTATAAAAATTAAAGTATGAATTAACAAAAACAAAATATATAAAAGCTGATCCCAAAAATTGGGGTCAGTTTTTAAAAAAATTGAACGATATAAATCCAATTTTATTCTTCTTCATTTTTATTAAATAGATTAGACTATTTTAATATATTCAGCCTTTTATTTGTATTTTCTTTTTTGTCAAAAAAATCTTTCTCTTGCAATTAATAAAAAAAATAATATCTTAAATTCAGTTTATAAAAAATATTTCATATAGTTACATGGAAATCAAAAAGATAGACACAACAACACAGAAACAAACAATCCTTGCTACTAGGCCAGATAGTTTTGATGATTTTGTAGGGCAATCCCATATCAAAAAAATGCTACAAACAGCTATCACTAGTGCAAAAAAGAGAAACTGACCACTATGACACATCCTTTTTTCTGGACCAAGTGGATTTTGAAAAACTACGATGGCTCACATTATTTCCCAGGAATTATGAGTGAACAACAAAGTAATCACGGCTTACGCGATTTCTAAACCGAGCGAAATAGTTAGCATTCTCAATGCTTTAGAATCATGAGATATACTTTTTATAGATGAAATTCATCGTCTTAAACCAAACGTAGAAGAAGTTCTTTACACTGCAATGGAAGATTTTGTGGTGGATATGGTGATGCCAGAGTGATGAAATATTAGAATTCCAATTAATCCATTTACATTAATCTGAGCCACAACCAAACCAGAAATGTTGTCTAAACCAATGAAGAATCGTTTTGTTTATTCTTTCCATTTAGTTGATTATACAGATGCAGAGAAGTCTGTAATTATTCAAAGATATCTTCAAGTTTATGATGTCAATCATGATTCAAACATTCCTGCAGAAATAGCTAAAAAGGTTGATTCAGTACCTAGAGAAATCCATAATTTATGTATAAAAATCCGTGATTATTGTGTAGAAAAGGGAATCAAAAATCTGACTTCCAAAGAATTGTCAGAATTCTTCCAGCATGCTCAGATTCATGATGGAGGATTGACTCCCCTACACGAGAGATACTTGGAAGTTCTGGCTCAATATGACAGACCAATCGGACTTAGAGTAATTGCTACTCAACTTTGAATGTGAGAAAAAGCTGTAGAAGACGATATAGAACCATTATTACTTAAACTCTGAAAGATAGAAAAAACTACACAATGAAGAGTGCTTTCAGGATGACATAAATGATTATTCTAATCATAAAACTTGAAAAGCAATCACAAATCATTATTTAGATATCAGCTTTATAGTTTAATTGTTATGTTATGAAAAAAAGTTTTTGACTCTTGTCATTATTATGAGTATTATTTCTTTCATGATGTGGATGATCTATGAATATTGTAGAATACAATGATTCTTTGGTAGATATAGTCAAAGAGTGTACAGATTCTAACCAAGAATTATTTAAAAATTTTAATACAAATGAAGTAAGTGTTGACTCGATTTTACAATCTATCCAAGATAGTATAACTATATGTCAAGGTTCTCAAGTAAAAGCATCTCAAGTGTGAAATTATGAAAAAGATAGCAGCCTAAAAGACGCTGTAGTTGAGTTGTTGGCATTGGAAATCGATTATCTTCAAAAATTCTCTGCAACTAGTCGTTATCGAAATATAGACAACATAACAGAAGAAGATAGAGAGGAATACAACTGAATAGTAAGTGATTTAAATGAAACTCAGAACTCCCTAAACCAACAATTTACAAAATTACAAGAAGTTCAAGAAGCTTTTGCTGCAAAACATGCTCTAAAATTAGAATAAAGTAATATTTATTATATAAATCCTGATATCGTTCAGGATTTTTTGTTTATAAAAATTTTGTATAAATAAAGAGAGATTATCGTAATTTATAACCAACATTTCTGTTGTTTTTTGAAAAAGTCAAGACAAATATTCGGCGTTCTTTCATTGATATATAAAGAAATACTAGTTAATAACTATAAACTTTAAACAAAAAGAATAGTATCTTTTAAACCAATTTAGACACCAAAAAGCTTGAAATTTTAGCAGATTATCCTATTATACTAGCTGTACGAAGTACTTTTTATTTCATATTTATTAGTACTAATGACTAAAACTGCATTAATCGCTAGCTTAGCAGAAGAATTAGGAGTTTCTAAGAAACTAGCTGCTGAATTAGTAAACGCTTTCATCGACACTGTAATGAATGGTGTTAAAAAAGAAGGAGAAGTTAGAATTCAAGGATTCGGAACTTTCAAGGCTTCAAAGAGAAAGGCAAGAGAAGGAGTTAATCCTCAAAATCCTTCACAAAAAATTAAAATCCCTGCAATGAAAGTTGTTACTTTCAAGGCTGGATCTGAATTCAAAGCTATGGTTAAATAATTATAAACCAAATACTTTGCAAAAATCCCTGACTACGGTTGGGGATTTTTTTGAAAATTTAAAATCAATTTATTATATTTTAATAAAAATTTAAAAAAGACAAGAATAAAAAACTATAGAAATAGAAAATGGTAAAATAAAATTTGGAAAGTAATCAAAAATTTGCAAATTTTTCTATTTCGGAATATAATACATAGTAAGATTTTATTTTATTATGACATAATTCAAAGATGAAAAAACTGATTTATTCAATCGTGACAGTATTTGTTTTATTGTCAGCCATGTCTATTGGTTGATTGAGTTTTGCAGAAGAATCAACTGCAACACTCATAAGTTGACCAGCATTCAATAAAAAAGTTAAAACTTTAGTATCTGGAACCGAAGTAACAGACGTCAACACACCAGATAATACTATATTGTTCATAAAAGAAGCAGATGAAATGGATGAAACAGCGGACTATATAGATGTATCAGCTGATGGTTCTCCTAAGATAAATGTTTGGTTTGATGATTGAACATTATATTATTATACAGAAGCAAGTATAATTTACATGAGTCAAGACTCGAGACAGATGTTTCATAGCTTCAAAGCAGTTAAAGAAATTGATTTAAGTATGTTTGACACGCGTAATGTCACAAAAATGAAAACAATGTTTTTTAATAATATAGAGTTAACAACAATTTACGTATCAGATAAATTTGTAACTGATAATTTAGTACCTGGAGAGGATGGAAGTAAGAGTATGTTTACTAATGATACTCATTTAGTATGATGAAATGGAACGACATATAGTAGCAGTCATGTAAATGGTGAGTATGCGAGAATTGATGGTAAGGGTTGACTACCATGATATTTTACTGAAAAACCAGAACCAATAGAAGAATCTATACTAATCTCATGACCCGAATTTAATGCAATTTTGAAAGACATAGAAGAAGAGGGTTATAATGCGGCATTGAGATATAATGGTGTTAGAGCAATTAGACGCGCAGATTCCGTTAGCGGAGCATGAATAGAGGTAACACTAACTTGAGTGGTAGACAATAAGAAAGTATACATACGATACGATAATTCATCTTATGATGGTATAATTTATTATTATTCAGAATCTCCAACCATATACTTGAACGAAGATTCTAGTCAAATGTTTAAAAATTTATCAAGCTTGGAAGAACTGGAATTAAGTGGTATAGATACAAGCAAAGTAACAAACATGGCATCAATGTTTGAAGGATGTGAATCATTAGAAGAACTAGATTTGAGTAGATTTGATACAAGTAAAGTCGAGTCAATGGAAAAAATGTTTTACAATTGTAAATCATTAAAAAATTTAGATTTAAGTAATTTCAATACGGAAAATGTAACCAATATGCGATCAATGTTTAATAGTTGTTTCGCATTAGAAACATTAAATATGAGCAATTTTGATACAACTAAAGTAGAAAATATGCAAACAATGTTTCATGATCTTAAGAATATAAAGGAATTAGATTTAACTAGTTTCAACACAGAGAATGTAACAAATATGGACAGTATGTTTAACTTTTCTTGTAGCAACTGTTCAGAACTTGAAACCGTATATGTATCTGATAAATTTTCAACAGATGGTATTTGAGATGGGGCGCTGATGTTTCAATACAATGATAAATTAATATGATGAAATGGGACAAGGTTTAGTGATATTAACAACAAAAGTAAGGATTATGCAAAAATAGACAAACCTGGTCAACCATGATATTTTACAGATGCGAATAACATTGTAGTTAAGTTTATTGATGAAAATGGAGATGAATTATATGCTACATGAGTATCAAGATGAACTACGATAACATGATTAACAGAAGAAATTTTATGAGATGATCGAAAAGAATGACATTCATTGAATTATTATTCAGATGAAGAAATGACTGAAAATTTTGATTTTGAACAGCCAATCACAAAATATACAGAGATATATACTCAATGGACAGTAAAGCAATATCATATAGCATTTGTAGATCGAAAATGAGAAGTAGTATCATGAGCAGATTATAATTATGGTACACCAAAAGCAGATATAGTGTTACCAGAGGCACCAGAAAGAGAATGATATACATTTGCAGAGTGGACATGATTGCCAGATACAATGCCAGCAAATGATGTAACATGAACGGCTACATATAATATAAATCAGTATACACTTAAATTTGTAAAATGAAATTGAGAAGCAGATGAAGTATCTACAAAAAATTATGGAGAAGTCATTTCGGCACCATCAGATCCAACCAGAGAATGATACACATTCAAAGGATGGGATAAACCAGTTCCAGCAACAATGCCAGCAAGTGATTTAATAATAACAGCCAAGTGGGAAGCTATTGCTCCATCATGATGAAATGGATGATGATATAGTGGATGATGAGGTCATAGTCATGATAATTCAGATCATGGATCAGCATGAGATGAACAAAAAGAAAATAATACACAAGAACAGGAGACAACACCAACTGATAACCAAAAAAATGAAGCAGAAACACAAGGTAAAGATAATACACAAAATGCTACACATGAATGGTTATACAAAAACTGATTAACAAAATACATTAATGCATCAGATGCAAGACTTGGAGATTCTTTAACAAGATCTGAGATGGCAAAATTATCATCAATCTTTGCTACGAATGTTTTATGAGAGACTCCAGATGAAAGTAAACAAGAATTCTGTTCTCAATTTGCTGATTTGTCGAAATTGAACGGAGAGATGAGAAATTATGTGATTAAGGCGTGTGAATTATGATACATGTGATATCAATCCAATGGAGTAGATGCATTAGTAAAATTCCGCCCATATTCACCAGTTACAGTAGCAGAGGCTTCTGTTATAGTATCAAGAATGATGTGGTGAAATCAAAATGCATCAAGTGGAAAGAATTGGTATAAATGACATTTATACGCAGCATATAACCATTGACTACTTGATGATATTAGAAATCCATATAGAAATATCACAAGATGAGAAGCATTTGAAATGTTTTATAGAACTTCTCAAGCAAAATAATTAGTTATTATATATAATTAACGAAAACATTTAAAAAATAGTCCTCTTCATGAGGACTATTTTTATATAAAAAGAACGTTCTGGTAAATTAATGTATTAGGTGGGATTTTTTAAGAGATATGTTATTTAATCGATTTTGGATGAGTCATCCATTATTCTTTTCCAGAAATTAGCAGTTTTACCATATTTAGGACTATATGCTCCAGCTTCTATTTTTCTTGCCCCTCTAAAATCTGGATTATTAACATTTTTATCATTGATATACTTGTCCAAGTCTCCACCATTGCTTAGATGTCAATATATCATTCAGTACACAAAACCAAATGTAGAAAAATTCTTTTCAGTAAATGAATCCTTTGTAATTCTTATGTCTTCTCACTTGATTTCATTTCCAGATTTATCTTTTATTCATAAATTTAAACCAGATCATTGTGCAAATAAAGTTCGTAAATCTGTATATTTGGAATTGATTTGTCCGTATCCCAGATATTGACCAGCCTTGGCATCATATTTGGCATTATATTTATAACTACATTCATGTTCTAGAGTAGACAACATATATGCTAATTGATTTTTGAAAGTTTCTATATTTCTATTCGGAGTTTGTCCATCTTTAATTTTTTGAATGAAATATCATTTTGCTAAATTTACGACACTCATTATGTTATCTTTTACGCCAGAATTCCTTAAAAATTTTCCTGTTTCAGAACCCTTAAACAAACTACTATCAAAGTTAATATCTATGTTTTTTACATTATCTATTAATTGATAAAATTTTTCATCTTTCTCTTTTTTATACCGATTTAAATAATCTGATAATTTATTATAAGTATTATTTTTTTTGCTTAAATAGGGTGATCATGCACAACAATTAACACCAGACTGGCTTAATGAGTTTATTGCTAATTGAAATCATTTGAAAAGTCCATGATTCAATAGATATATAAGCCTCATCTTCGCATTTTTTGTATCAGGTTTATCATCTTCATTGATTGGTAAAATTTCCATAATTTTTTGTAAATCATCGTTATCATTTTTCAGTTTATCAAGACCTTCTTTACTTCAATTATTTTTTTTGAAATTTTTTAAAATAGTATCAGGATTTTCTAACTTATCTTCCGTATAAAAATCTAGTCAAGAATCATGAAAAACGTCATTTTCATCAATATTATTCATAGTTTCATTGAATGTTACTTTTTGAATATCCTCATTAGAAAGGTTTTCCGATTCTTCTCCTCTTGGGGATAAATTTTCATAATTATCAACCATTTTTAAATATATAAAATAAAGATGGTTTACATTATATTCAAAAATGTGTGTTTGTCAAATTTTTGAATAAATTTATTACTGATAAAGTTCATTTGATTTTCTTTGTAAATCTCATACATTCAAATAAAATTTATTTCCTACTTTTAAATGCAACTAGAACAAGAATATATACTTTCAAATCTAGGCTCATTCGAATTAAACCACATCTTTGATTGTGGACAATGTTTTCGTCGAAATGAGCAGTCAGATTGAAGTTACACATGAGTTTTCTGAAATAATATTCTAAATGTTCAAAAAAAATCAGATTCTGTAAATTTTTCCTGAATTGTTGACTGAGATATTCAAAAAATTATTACTCAATATTTCGACTTAGATAGAGATTATTCTGAAATAAAATCTCAGCTTTCAAAAGTAGATAATTACATGAAAGAAAGCATCGAATATTGACATGGAATCAGACTCTTGAATCAAGATTTGCGAGAAACTATTATTTCATTCATCATCTCTGCAAATAATAATATCCCAAGAATCAAATGAATTATTGAAAGATTATCTCAAAAATATTGAACAGAACTTGAACGAAATGGACAACTTTATTATACATTTCCAACAGTAGAGCAACTCAAAGATGTGAGTATTTCAGACTATAGAAAACTCTGATTATGATTCAGAGATGTGAGATTATATGAAACGACTAGAATGATTCTTGATGGAAAAATAGATTTGAATTCATTGTATAAAAAACCTACAGAAACAGTAAGAGAAGAGTTATTAAATCTTAGTTGAATCTGACCAAAAGTGGCGGATTGTATACTGTTATTTTCAGACTTAAAAAGGTTAGAAGTCTTTCCAATCGACGTACGAGTTCATAGAGTGATGAATGAATTATATATCCACAATCCAGATGAAACTAAAGTAAACAAAAATCAGATTCAGAGACTTGCTCGTGAAAAGTTTTGAGATTATGCTGGTTTAGCACAAGAATATCTTTTCTATCGAGCGAGAACGCAGAAATTATAATTTATATTTTATTCACCATCTTTCCATTTTTGGAAAGTCTTAGATTTTTTCATATATATAGACAAAATAGTTCAAATTCCAACAAATACAGCTAAAATAATTCACATTTCTTTCCAAATTTCGGCACTTAATGGCTGTAAATCAAACAAATCACTTAATATAGGAATATAAACTATACTAAATGCTAATCCAAATGCTCATAATAAAGCCCAAATCAACCATTTATTACTAAAGAAACTGAGTCCATACTGAGAACGAATAATCTGAATCTTTACCAATTCACTAGCAGCCATAAATAGGAATACAGCACTTCTTGCCATCTCTAAATCGACATTATAGTGTCTTAGGAATAAGAATAGAGAACCGATTGTTACACTACTAGAAAGCAGAATTATATTTAATATCATTCTTCCATCAATTAGTCATTGACTAGATTTACGAGGTTTACGATTCATTACATTCGGATTAATTGGATCTATTCATAATGCAATTGCAGGTAATCCATCAGTAATCACATTCAACCATAATAAATGAATTGCCAACAAAGGAATAGGCACTCAAATCAAACTTGCGACGAATAGAATAGCGATTTCACATATATTTGAAACTATCATATAGTTCACAAATTTTTGGATATTATCGTAAATTCATCTTCATTCTTCTACTGCATTTACAATTGATTTAAAGTTATCATCAGTCAGAATCATATCAGCAGCTTCTTTAGTTACATCAGTTCCAGTGATTCACATTCATACTCCAATGTCTGCGGCTTTAATTGATGGTGCATCATTTACTCCATCTCATGTCATTGCGACCACATTTCATCTTCCTCTGAGAATATTCACAATCTCTTGTTTGTCTGATGGGTTTACTCTGGCGATTACTCCTACAGTTTCGAGTAGTTTAACTTTATTTTTAGACTTTTCAAAGTCCGTTCCAGTAATTACATCTCATTCGATTCCAAGTTCTCTTGCGATAGCTCACGCTGTTACTTTATTATCTCATGTAATCATAATTACACGAATTCACGCATTTTTACATGTAGTGATGGAATCTTTCACTTCCTCACGAGGTGGATCAATCATTGCTTGAAGTCCTACGAATGTCAGATTTTTTTCTTCTTTACCTTCACCAAAAGCGAATCCTAAAACTCTGAGAGCTTCTTCAGAGAATGTGGCGGCTTGATCGAGAATCTGCTTTTTCATATCTTTATCTAATGGTTGAATTTCTCAGTTGACTAAAATTGTATCACATAGAGGCAATAATCATTCAATTGCTCATTTAGTGTAAATTAGAATTTTTGGTAATTTTGAGATATAAGATTTTTTATATTTAGATTCATCAGCATTTTTACTCGATACTTTTCTAGCAAAAATTTCACTCATCATTTTCCTTTCACTATCAAATGGAATCTCATCTATCCACTCCCAATCATTGAAGAAATCTTCTTCTTTCATTCAGGCTTTATAAGCACTTACCAAAAGAGATCATTCAGTAGGATCTCAAATGATCTGATCTCAGTGTAGTCTAGCTGTATTACATAGCATTCCAATACTTAGTAATGGACGAAGTCATTCAATAGGAGCAGAAAATTCTCACTTAGTGGAATATCATCTTCAGGTTACATCAACTATTTCTCCATTTACAAATAATTTCGTTACAGTCATTTCATTCTTTGTAAGAGTTCCAGTTTTATCTGTACAAATAATATTTACACTTCCAAGAGTCTCTACAGATGATAAACGTCTAACCAATACATTTTTCTTTACAAATCTTTTCACTCCTAGTCATAATGAAATTGTTACTACAGCAGGTAATCACTCAGGAATTGCAGCCACAGCCAAAGCAACGGCAGCCAAAAAAGCTTGTTGAAATTCCAAATGAGAAACTAGCCAATAAACTATGAAAATGATTATACAAATCACTACAGCAGCGATTCACAAAATCTTTGAAAGATTGTTCAGTTTTTTTTCTAGTGTTGTTGTTTTTTCCGGAGCATCTTCTAGCATTCATGCAATTTTTCACATCTCAGTATCCATTCCAATTGCAGTAATTATAGCTTTTCAACGTCATTTAGTAATCATAGTTCCACTAAATATCATATTTTTCATATCAGCCAAAACTGAAGTTTCTCAAATTGTCACAATTTGTTTCTCGACAGGTACACTTTCTCCAGTTAAAATAGCTTCTTCCACTTCCAAGTTTACAGCTTCAAAAAGTCTAGCATCTGCAGGAATTTTGTCTCCAGCTTCCAATAAAATCACATCTCAAATGGTTAATTCACAAGCCTCAACCAACATTTCTTCTCCATTTCTCAAAACTTTTGATTTTAACCCAGCCATCTTCTTAAGTGACTGAATCGCTTTATCAGCTTTAAATTCCTGAAAAAATCCAAGTAAAGCATTCAAAACTACTACTCCACAAATAATTATTGCATCTACTCATTCTCCAATCAATCCAGAAATTACTGCCGCAATAACCAAAATTATTACAAGAGGAGAAGTAAATTGACTTAATAAAATTTTTAAAGCAGAATTTTTATCTTTAGATTGAATTGCATTAGGTCAGTATAATTCATTTCTCTGTTTTGCTTCATTTTCGGAAAGTCAAATTTTTGAAGTCTGCAATTCTTTCATTAGTTTTTCGAAATCCATTTGATAAGCATTTTGTTTCATATTTTATTTAATTTTTATATAAAATCAGATTTTTTATTTATCATTTTCTGTATGATCAGACAATTCATCTAACTTTCAGTCGTCAATAAGTAATATGATTATTCCAACGACGATGCAAATTATACAGCTAACAATTGGATGATTCGGGAATAGACAAATTGTTAATAAATCTTGAACCCCTCTCCAGACCATAACTATAGCTAAGAAAATAAGAAAAATGTTCCAGTTAGACTTATGATCTTTTCTAAATTTTTTAATTTTTTTAAGTATTTTTTTGTGGAATCTAAGCATGTATTTTATTTATTTGAATAAATTATTTTGTATTTTTACTCTTATGTGGCTCTGCTTCCAATTCTCAAAGTTTTCCATCATCGATTAAAAGAATGATAATTCATAAAGCAACAGAAGCTAAATTACTCACAAATTGATTATCAGGAAAAAGATATATATCAAGTAAATCCCAAATTCATCTCCATATCATAATAATTGCTATGCATTCAATCAAAATATTTAGATTTGAGCTACGATTTTTCCTAAAATTTTTCAAATTTCTTAGTAAATGTTTTTTTGTTTTTCGCATCTTATTTTTACTAATAAAAATACTACATATTCATTATATTCAAAAAAACAAAAAAATGCAAAAAAACACGGAGAAATTTTTGTTGAATTTTGATATACATTTTTGTCACAAAATGTCGATTGTGTCGTATACTATAATGAAAGGGTTTAATATTTTTTATTTGGTGGAATGAAGCTTTCTGAGTACTTTCAACAGCAAAAATCTCAGGCTCTGACTTCTCAAATGAAAGGTCAGATTTTTTCTCGTATACAGAAAGAAAAAAGAATCTGAACAGAAATTTCTACTAAATTTCCATCTAAAATATTCTTTTTCGCATCCAAAAGAATTATGTATACATCGTTGGCAGCAATTCTTGTTTTTGTAGTTTTTGGATGACTATTAATTGATAAGTCAAAAATAATTGATTTTTGAATATTTTCAGTAAAACAAAATAATACACCAAATTGAGTTTTTGCTGATTATGTGGCTGAGATAGTTGAATTTAACGGGGATTATTCTTTGGTTAGAGATGAAAAGGTAGTAATAGATTCCAAAAATTTAAAAAGCATACAAAACTGAGATACGATTTCTCTTCCAGAATGAACGGATCTTATCTTCACTTTACAAGATGGAACAAAATCTAAAATTGTATGACCAGCAGAATTTTCTATAACTAAGACAGAAAAATCATATCAGATTTCTTTATTTGACGGTAAATTCTTTAGAATTTATTGTCCAGAATGTGGATCAGATGTAGAAATAATTACCCCAGATTTTTCAATTTCTCAGAAGAAAGATCAAACATTAGATGTCCATATAGCAAAGGAAGAAAATGGAAAATTGTTAGTAAAAAATGATTGAGATAAAATTATGGTGAAAACCAAAAAATCTGAGAATAAAGAAGGTACTAAACAAGTTTCTTCAGAATTGGTCGCTATAAATGCAAATTCAGATAAAATTAATATTATTGAAGATTCTGAAGTTATGCTTAATTTTATGTCCAAAAACAACATTTCAGCAACATTTACATTATCTAAAGAAAAAGTTGAGTGGCCAAAAATTAAGCGTGAAGAAAAAAGTAAAATTGTTGCTATACAAAACAATCAAGAGCTTAAACAGAATTCACAGAATATAAAATCAGAAAAAGCTGAAAATTCAGTAAAAGATAACAATACATTCGAAACTGTGGCACAAGAAAAAGATCCTTTATTGGAGTGAATAAAAGAAATAGTATATTCTGACAACAAGGATGTATGAGTCATAGATGAAAATATCATTTCACAGTTGTGATTCTCAACAGAAGATGAACAAAAAGTTCCAACAACATCTCAAATGCAAACTCTAAAGACGAATCTGAATAGTTTCTTTCTTATGAATTTGTTTGAGGATATTTATAGACAGAATAATGTAAGTCAAAATATTTCAAAATTTGCAAATCGTATAAATTCAATTTCTTCTAGTTTTGGATATTCATATAAAGCAAATTCAGATCTTTCTAGTATAAAATCTACAATTCAGACATTGAAAACTCAATTTGAAAAAGATCGATATATTTCTCCATCATATATTCTTCAAATGGAAAAAGTTGCTAAATGGTGTGATGAACTTCAAAATCCATCAAAATCGGATTGGGAAAGTTTAAAGTCTGATTTGCCAATAAATTTAAGATTAATGTAATTATATTTGAGATAAATATATAGTCCTAGTCTGTACTAGGATTTTTTAAAATAATAAATACAAACAATTATTGTTGAAAATCTAATATTTTTTATTACAAGAATTGTATAACAGTTTTACATAACACTATATAATACATGAAAAAAATAATCTGTTTTGATTTGGATGGAACTCTTGCTCCAAGTAAGGAAAGATTGGATGATGAAATGGCTGAATTAGTAAGCAAATTATTGGAAAAATATTACATGTCAGTCATCACGTGATGATGACCAGACCGTTTTCAGAGACAAATTTTTGATCATATTACAACGGATGAAAACTTGTTAAACAAATTTATAGCATGTCCAAACTGTGGAACAAAAATGCTTAGATTTGAAAATTGAGCGCGACACAAATTATATAGCTTAGATTTTACAAAAGATGAAAAAAAAGAAATACTAGACAGCATGAATGAAGTTATGGATTTATTAAACTTAAGACCCGAAAAAACTCGATGAGATATTGTAGAAGACAGATGATCTCAGATAACATTTTCAGCTCTTGGACAAAACGCTCCACTTGAAGAGAAAAAGATTTGGGACCCTGATTTTAAAAAAAGGAACGTGATAAAAGCTGAATTAGAAAAAAGAATTCCAGATTTTTCAATTAATTGTGGATGAAGTACATCAATTGATATTACCAAAAAATGAGTAGATAAAGCCTTTGCAATAAAGAAAATCATGGAAAATAATCCATTCGAATTGGAAGATATTTTATTTATTTGAGATGCAATTTTTCCATGAGGAAATGACTATCCACCTTTCACAATTTGAACCGATTGCATCAAAACAGATGGAGTAGAACACACAAAACAAATTATTAGAAATTTAATAGAAAATGATAATTTAGATGATTTTCTGTTATACAATGAATAATATATTTATTTATAAATAGTCATGAAAACATATAACCAATTTCGAGAAGAATTAAAATCTGCATATCCAATTACTCATTGAGAACTCAAACTTCCAATTGCTACAAATTTAGAAGATTTTGATGTAGATTTTGACAAGGTAGTCAAAAATCTGGACAATATTATGCAACAACTGTTTGCCAAAAAAGACCAAGCAAAGGAAATTTCAAGATCAGCTTTTGCTAAATGATTTACAGATCTTTTTACATGAGAATTCACATGAATTGTTCGTTTTGATACAATGTTTAATCAAAATTGAGAATTAAAGTTAGTTGAGGTAAATACTAAACGGCCAGATTGATTACTCATGCATGATAATACTTACTCAACTCTTTTAGACAGGCAAAATAATAGGAACCTAGATTTATTCTTACAGTTATTTGATAAAAATGACTACATATTTATTATGTATGAAAACGCAGGATTTATAGACTCTCACTTTTTAGAGTATGAAAAAGTAAAATCTAGATGATATAAAGTCTGAATCTGAACATTTGAAGACATAATATTTAAGGATTGATTTGCGTATTATAAAGATAATAAAATTGACGTACTTCGCTTTTCTGTTAGTCCATGAAGATTAGATGAGAATCAGATTTTTTTACTAAAATCAGCGAAACTGAAATATATTAATACACCAGATTTGGCTTCAATGTGAGATAAATCATTGCTACAATGAGTAGAAAATGAAATGATTATGAAAACTTATGCCCTAGACGAATCAACAAAAGATGTAATAATTCAGAATAAAAATGATTATGTAATTAAACCAACAAATAAAGATGAATGAAATTGAGTTTATATTTGATTAGATTTATCACAGAAAAAACGAGAAGAGTTAATTAATGAAAATCTTTGAAGACAGTACTTAGCACAAGAGTATATCCAAGTTTCCCCAAAAAAGACTCAGATTTATTTAGATTGAGATATTGTACAATCCGAAGTTTACTATGATTTCTGCCCACATATATATTATAAAGAGAGGAAAATGATTTGATGTGGACAAGTTTTGGTTAGATATTCGGCTAATAGGATCGTAAACGTACTTAAATGATGATGAATTTGATATTATAGACAGGATTAGAAAGTTTTTGTCTATGTCATAAAAATATACATCAAGAAACATTATATAAATGAAAATAAAAGGTGTAGAAATTTTGAATTGAATTTTTTTCATCTTGACAAAAAAAGTTCCCATTTTTTTCAGTAACCCCACAAACAACCTATTAAAAAAAAATTGTAAAAACGCTTGCATTTTTATAGCAATTCTATAAGATAGACATCGCAACGTTGAAGACGACATGTCTATATGCGTATGCAGATGTGGGTACTTAACAGTAGTATAATATATTACATTATTTTCGAAAGAAAAATTTTTTTAAGAGCAATGAACGGATGCCTTGGGTAAAAAAGAGGAGGAAGGACGTAACAGGCTGCGATAAGTCTCGATGAGGTGCCAATAACCGCTTGGAGTCGAGAATTTCCGAATGGGGCAACCTATCCTGTACATCAGGATGCCACAGAGCCAAGACCTGGTGAAGTGAA